>ENA-OPCV01000844-OPCV01000844.1-human-gut-metagenome-genome-assembly--contig:-NODE-844-length-26076-cov-4.307521_pt1 | contig 26076 bp, 23 predicted proteins | sample MGYA00241257_ERZ501494 | MGnify/ENA primary metagenome ERZ501494 (study PRJEB25962, sample SAMEA2042618) | human gut metagenome | biome: human gut; feature: human-associated habitat; material: faeces...
AATATTGGTGTGGTATAATAGAGTCACAACATAAGGGAACGGCAAACACCGCACCGATTAAACAGTGTATAAGTTTTTTTATTTGATATATTTTCCTCTCTCCTAAATAAAAATGAAAACGGAGGCTGTGAAGAACGAAGTCTTAAACTTCATTTCTTTACAGCCTCTTTTTCATTACGGTGTGCCGCCGTTGTCAATTCGTGCAGACAATTTTTTGCTAGTCGCTGTGATTAATATACAGCTTTCATAATATCAAAACATATTCGTGGGAATGTATAATATTTATCAAGCATAAGCCCGCTTAAATTTTACAAAAAAATGCTTGACAAAAAGTGAGCGGATAGTTTATAATGTTTAATCGTGGGACATTCTGTAATTGCGCCCGTTTTTGGGGATATTATTGATGTTTCACAGGGCTTTGCAAAAGCAAAGCAGTTTTATCAATTCTTATATTTTTTGAAAGGAGGACAAATAATGCCTACATTTAACCAGTTGGTACGCAAGGGCAGACAGGTTTCCGAGAAGAAGGCAAAGGCACCTGCTCTCTTAAAGGGTTGGAACTCGAAAAAGCGTGTTGCTATTGATCAGAGCTCCCCACAGAAGAGAGGTGTTTGTACTGCAGTAAAGACCGCTACACCTAAAAAGCCTAACTCAGCGCTCAGAAAGATTGCCAGAGTAAGACTTTCTAACGGTATTGAAGTCAGTTCCTATATTCCCGGCGTAGGTCACAACCTTCAGGAACACAGCGTTGTTCTTATCCGTGGTGGCCGTGTTAAGGACTTGCCTGGTGTTCGTTACCACATCGTTCGTGGTACACTCGATGCTCAGGGTGTTTCGGGCCGTATGCAGAGCCGTTCAAAGTACGGTGCTAAGCGTCCGAAGAAGGGTAAATAAGGAATTGACAAAACTCTCTTGACTTAAATTATTTAAGTTCTGCTATGCGGCAGGAATTTTACTATATATATGTTATGGTAGAATGTCTTGTTGGCATACGGGAGTTTGTCGCTTTCGAGTACCTATGATATCTCAATTATTGTGAAGGAGGGAAGCAAAGTGCCAAGAAGAGGTTCTATTGCGAAGCGTGACGTATTACCGGATCCGCTTTATAATTCAAAACTCGTAACTCGTCTTATCAACAACATTATGTACGACGGTAAAAAGGGCGTTGCTCAGAAGATTGTTTACGGTGCATTCGATATTATTGCTGAAAAGACAGGTAACAACCCGCTTGAGGTTTTTGAACAGGCTATGGAAAATGTAATGCCCGTTCTCGAAGTTAAGGCTCGTCGTGTCGGCGGTGCTACTTATCAGGTACCTATGGAGGTTCGTCCTGAAAGACGCCAGACACTCGGTCTCCGCTGGATTTCTACTTATTCAAGAGCTCGCAGCGAAAAGACAATGAAGGAAAGACTTGCAGGAGAAATCCTTGATGCCACAAACAGTGCCGGCGGTGCTTTCAAGAAGCGTGAAGACACTCATAAGATGGCTGAAGCTAACAAGGCTTTCGCTCATTACAGATGGTAATTTTATCATCAGCGTTTATTAGGAGGATTTTATGCCAAGACAGGTTTCACTTGAAAAAACAAGAAACATCGGTATCATGGCTCACATTGATGCCGGTAAAACCACAACAACTGAGCGTATCCTGTATTATACCGGCGTAAACCATAAAATCGGTGAGACACACGACGGTGCTTCCACAATGGACTGGATGGTTCAGGAAAAAGAGCGTGGTATCACAATCACCTCTGCTGCTACAACTGCATTCTGGTTCGGCAGCAAGCATCAGTATGACAAGCACAGAATCAACATCATCGACACCCCCGGTCACGTTGACTTCACTGTTGAAGTTGAGCGTTCACTTCGTGTTCTTGACGGTTCTGTAACAGTCCTCTGCGCAAAAGGCGGCGTTGAGCCTCAGTCTGAAACAGTATGGCGTCAGGCTGATAACTACGGCGTTCCGAGAATGGTTTATGTAAACAAGATGGACATCATGGGCGCTAACTTCTACCATGTTGTTCAGATGATGAAGGACAGACTTAAATGTAATGCTGTTCCGATTCAGCTTCCGATCGGTGCTGAGAGTGATTTCAGAGGCATCGTTGACCTCGTTACTATGAAGGCCGAAATCTATCACAACGAAGACGGCACAGACTACAGTGAAGAGGAAATTCCGGAAGAGATGCAGGATCTCGCTAACGAGTATCGTGAGAAACTTATCGAATCAGTTGCTGAACTCGATGAGGATCTTATGGAGAAATACTTCGGCGGCGAAGAGCTTACAATTGACGAAATCAAGAGCACAATCAGAAAGGCTACTATTGACAACACAATGGTACCTGTAACCTGCGGTTCTTCTTACCGTAACAAGGGTGTTCAGATGCTCCTTGATGCTATCGTTGATTATATGCCTGCTCCGACAGATGTACCTGCTATCAAGGGTGTTGACCCTGAAACAGGCGATGAGGTTGAAAGACCGTCATCAGATAACGAGCCATTCGCAGCTCTCGCATTCAAGATTGCTACTGACCCGTTTGTTGGTAAGCTCTGCTTCTTCAGAGTTTACTCCGGTACAGTTTCTGCCGGCACAACTGTTTACAACTCAGTTAAGGACACCAACGAGCGTCTCGGTCGTATCTTGCAGATGCACGCTAACGACAGAAAAGATATCGACTGCGTATACGCAGGTGACATCGCTGCTGCCGTTGGTCTTAAAAATACAACAACAGGTGATACTCTCTGTGATGAGAAGGCTCCTGTTATCCTTGAGTCTATGGAATTCCCTGATCCTGTAATTCGTGTTGCTATTGAGCCGAAGACAAAAGCAGGTCAGGAAAAGATGGGTATCGCTCTTGCAAAGCTTGCAGAAGAAGATCCTACTTTCAAGGCTTATACAGACGAAGAAACAGGCCAGACAATCATCGCAGGTATGGGTGAACTCCACCTCGAAATCATTGTTGACCGTCTTCTCCGTGAATTTAAGGTAGAAGCAAACATCGGTGCTCCACAGGTTGCATACAAGGAAACTATCCGCAAGGAAGCTTCTGTTGACGAAAAGTATGCTCGTCAGTCAGGTGGTAAGGGTCAGTACGGTCACGTTAAGATTAATATCTATCCTAACAAGGACAAGGGCTATGAGTTCGTTAACAACATTGTCGGCGGTGCTATTCCAAAGGAATACATTCCGGCTGTTGACCAGGGTATTCAGGGCGCAATGCTCAGCGGTGTTGTTGCAGGCTACAATGTAGTTGATGTTAAGGTTGAGCTTTATGATGGTTCTTATCATGAAGTCGACTCATCAGAAATGGCATTTAAGATTGCCGGTTCAATGGCATTCAAGAACGCTATGAAGAAGGCAGATCCTGTACTTCTCGAACCGATCATGAAGGTTACTGTTATCACTCCTGAGGAATACCTCGGCGATGTAATCGGCGACCTTAACTCTCGTCGTGGTATGATCCAGAGCATGGAAGCTGACAACGGCGTTCAGAGAGTTATCGCTCATGTTCCGCTTTCAGAGATGTTTGGTTACGCAACAGACATGCGTTCCAAGACTCAGGGTCGTGGTCAGTATGTTATGGAGCCTGACACATATGCAGAGGTTCCGAAGAACATTGCTGAAAAGATTATGAGTGAAAGAGCTAAAAAGGACTAATCATACCTTTTAAAGCACTTTTTTCAAAAATGTATTGATTTTTTTAGAAAAAATTGATACAATATGATTAAATCTATTGTAAATTCTTTTTACAACAATAAGGAGGAAATTTCCAATGGCAAGAGAAAAATTTGAAAGAAATAAGCCCCATGTTAACATTGGTACAATTGGCCACGTTGACCATGGTAAAACAACACTTACTGCTGCTATCACAAAGGTTCTCAACCTCGAAGGCGATGCTGATTTCGTTGATTACGCTAACATCGATAAGGCTCCTGAAGAGAGAGAGCGTGGTATCACAATTAACACAGCTCACGTTGAGTATGAAACAGACAAGCGTCACTATGCACACGTTGACTGCCCAGGCCATGCTGACTATGTAAAGAACATGATCACTGGTGCTGCTCAGATGGATGGTGCTATCCTCGTAGTAGCTGCTACTGATGGTGTTATGGCTCAGACTAAGGAGCATATCCTTTTGTCCCGTCAGGTTAACGTTCCTTATATCGTAGTATTCTTGAATAAGTGCGATATGGTTGATGATGAAGAGCTTATCGAGCTTGTAGAGATGGAAGTAACTGAGAACCTTGAAGAGTATGGTTTCGAAGGCTGCCCAATCATTAAGGGTTCTGCTTTGAAGGCTCTTGAAGATCCTAACGGCGAGTGGGGAGACAAGATCATGGAACTTATGGATGCTGTTGACAACTTCATTCCAGATCCACAGCGTGCAATAGATCAGCCATTCTTGATGCCTATCGAGGACATCTTCACAATTACCGGTCGTGGTACTGTAGCAACTGGTCGTGTAGAGCGTGGTGTTCTTCATGTAAATGAGGAAGTTGAAATCGTTGGTATTAAGGAAGAGACAACTAAGACTACTGTAACAGGTATCGAGATGTTCCGTAAGCTTCTTGATGAGGCTCAGGCTGGTGATAACATCGGTGCTCTTCTTCGTGGTATCAAGAGAGAGGATGTTGAGCGTGGACAGGTATTAACAGCTCCTGGAACTGTTACTTGCCATACAAAATTTACAGCTCAGGTTTATGTTCTTACTAAGGACGAGGGTGGACGTCATACTCCATTCTTCAACAACTATCGTCCACAGTTCTACTTCAGAACAACTGATGTAACTGGTGTATGTAACCTTCCAGAGGGAACAGAGATGTGCATGCCTGGTGATAACGTAGAGATGACAATCGAGTTGATTCATCCAATCGCTATGGAGCAGGGTCTTAACTTCGCTATCCGTGAGGGTGGACGTACAGTAGGATCAGGTGCTGTTGCAACAATCATCGAGTAATCTTTTGACGTTAAGTCGATCGAACGATAAACAATAACAAAATGTCTGGTGCAAGCTTGCTTGCATCCAGGCATTTTTTGGTATAGGAAAATGCTGTTATGTAGCGTGACAAAAGCAAAGTGCTGGCTTTGCTTTTGTCTTTAAGTATAAGGCGAACGAAGAAATGGAGGTCAAATAACTTTAGTGAAATGTGCGTATACATTGCAAAAATCCTATAGAAAATTTGTGGAAAAATATAAAATTGTTATTCTAAAATATAACAATAGTAACAAAATCAAAAAACAGAAACTTAATTTATTGACAATTATGCATAAAAGAGTATAATAAAAAGCATAGAAAATTCACAAACAAAGTTGAGGAGGATATTACAATGAGAATTTCTAAAGTAGCAAAGAAATCCATGGCAGTAGCTATGGCAATGGCAGTAGCAGTTGGTTCTGTAGCAGTAGCACCTACAAAGGATGCTAGCGCAGCAAAGGCAAAATCTAAGAAGGTAAATGCTAGAGTTTTCTTCGCAGGTAATGCAAAAGGTGCTGACTGCATTTGGATCGCTGGTGACGGCAAGTCCGCTAAGGCTGTATCTAAGAATGTAACTCTTAAGAAGGGTAAGAAGACAAAAGTTACTCTTACAGTTAAGAAACCTGCTAAATACAAAGTAGGCGGCAAGAACAAGAAGTTAAAGAAAGTTGCAGGAGCTACTGTATGTACAGTAGATTTAGTAAATGTTCTCAAATCTTTCAAGAAAGTAAAATGCTCTGGTATTACAGTTAAGGCTGATGGTAAGAAAGTAAAAGTTAAGAAAGTATATCAGGGAGCTTTCGAGAAGAACAAACCTGCTAGCAAGAACAACTGGAGATTATCTTTCTACAATAAGTGGGGTAATCAGGGTGACAACTCTAAGACAAACAATGCTAAAGCATTTGCATTCAAGAAGAATCTTACGATCTCTTTCACAGTTGTTGCTAAATAATTAAAGTAACATCATTGTCTTATGGGGTCTGTTGCATTTATTAATGTGGCAGACCTTTTTTTGTATTATAGGATTAAGGTGTCAAAAGGTCTAAATTTCCCGGCAGGCTGCTAAGTTACAGAGCAGCATGAAGATATTGATTTGGGATAAGTTAAGGAGGATAAGTATGGTAAAGCATATTATTTTGTGGCAGTTAAAAGAGATGGATGAGGAAGAAAAGCAGACGGTGAAGAAGGGGATCAAGGCTGGATTGGAAAGCCTTCAGGGAAAAATTCCGGGACTTTTGTCGATTCATGTGCAGACGGAAGGTCTGCCATCGTCAAATGCAGATGTCATGTTAGACAGTTCGTTTGAAAATGCAGATGCATTGAAGGACTATGCAACGCATCCTGAGCATGTTAAGATCGCAGATGGTAATGTAAGACCATACACGCAGAATCGTGTCTGCATGGATTACGAGGTGTAGGCTATTGCACCCATTCGCGGATTCTGTTATAGTTATATGGTGGTTTTTACATGAGCGAACTTGCAGGAAGGAATGGAGGACATTATGAAGGAATTAAAGCCGATCAAAGAAGGCAAAGTAAGAGAAATTTATGACAATGGAGACAGCTTGATCATGGTTGCGACAGACCGCATTAGCTGTTTTGATGTCATTCTTAACAATGAGGTGACCAAGAAAGGTACTGTTTTGACACAGATGTCAAAATTCTGGTTCGATCTGACAGAAGACATCTTGCCAAATCATATGATTTCAGTCGATGTAAAAGATATGCCGGAGTTTTTCCGACAGGATAAATTTGATGGAAACAGCATGTTATGCCGTAAGTTAGAAATGTTGCCAATCGAATGCATTGTTCGTGGTTATATTACCGGAAGCGGATGGGCAAGCTATCAGGAGAACGGAACCGTATGTGGCATCAAATTGCCGGAAGGATTGAAAGAATCCGACAAACTGCCGGAACCGATCTATACGCCATCTACTAAGGCGGAAATTGGCGATCATGATGAAAATATTTCTTATGAGCAAAGTGTTACGCATTTGGAGAAATATTTCCCGGGTAAAGGAGAAGAGTACGCTGCAAAGCTTCGTGATTATACGATCGCTTTGTACAAAAAATGTGCAGAGTATGCCCTGAGCAAAGGTATTATTATTGCAGATACAAAGTTTGAATTTGGTTTAGATGAAGATGGTAACATTGTACTTGGTGATGAGATGCTGACACCGGATAGTTCCCGTTTCTGGCCAGCAGAAGGATATGAGCCGGGTCATGGTCAGCCATCGTTTGATAAGCAGTTTGCCAGAGATTGGCTTAAAGCAAATGATGGACATGATTGGACTTTGCCAAAGGATATTGTCGATAAAACAATTGACAAATATTTACAGGCATATGAGCTTCTCACCGGAGAGAAACTATAATATAAAAGTACTTGCCAAATTGCTGTGTGTCGTATAAAATACGACTAAGCAGATATAACTGCAGGATTAGAGAATAGAATAGATCTAGAAACTCTTGCAAAAGGGGAGTAGTTGCATATCGTTTTGGATATGTTGCAGGACTTCGTCAATACGGTCGTGAGACCCGGAGCCTGCGGAACGTGAAACGTTGAACGAGACTTTTTGTGTGCTATTTTGGTACACAAGAAGTCTCGTTTTTTCGTTAATCGCAAATTGTTTAATCGCAAATTGTCTGTTGGCAATTGCTATTGCGCAGCGAGAGCTCATCAAGAATTGCTGCGGTAATTCTTGATGAGTAAAGCACTCCGCGGGGATATGGTTAGTGGCTGTCGGCGGGAAAGGAATGGGTGATCATGATGAAGGCATATTATCAAATGAAAAAAGAAGATGTACTGCGCAATCTGGGGGCATCAGAATGTGGATGGACATCTGCAGAGGCGGAGCAAAGGCTGGTTCAAACCGGACCAAATGCATTAGCAGAGGGAGAACAAAAGAGTGTATTTAAGATTTTTGTGGAGCAGTTTGCAGACCTGTTAGTCTGGATATTAATGATCGCAGCAGGTATATCATTATTTTCGGGCGATGTTGAGAGCGCAATTGTTATTTTTGCGGTGCTGATATTAAATGCGGTGCTTGGTACCGTTCAAAGCGTCAAAGCCGAAAAGTCCCTGAAAGCACTAAAATCGCTCTCTTCGCCGCATGCACATGTTTTGCGGGATGGCAAGAAATGTGCAATTCTTTCTACACAGGTAGTTCCCGGGGATGTTTTGCTGCTGGAGGTAGGAGATATGGTCGCTGCGGATGCACGAATACTGTGCAATCACTCGTTACAGGTTAATGAGAGTGCATTGACCGGAGAATCAACGAATGTTGATAAACAGGATATAGAAATAACCGAGGAAACCCCTCTTGCTGACCGTGTGAATATGGTGTATTCAGGTACGCTTGTTACGTATGGCAGAGCTGAGGCTTTGGTAACTGCGACAGCAATGAATACAGAGATGGGCAAGATTGCCGGATTGATGAATCAAACTAAGAGTGTTAAAACACCACTACAACGCAGCATTGATGATTTCAGCAGAAAGCTGGCGGTACTCATTATGGTGATCTGCTTGTTGGTATTTGGAATGCAATGGTATCAAGGCAATGGACTACTGCCATCGCTGCTATTTGCAGTGGCACTTGCAGTGGCCGCAATTCCGGAGGCGTTAAGCTCTATTGTGACGATCGTTCAGGCAATGGGAACGCAGAAAATGGCGGTGCAGGGTGCGATCATTAAAAAATTATCAGCCGTTGAGAGTCTTGGTTGTGTCTCAGTAATATGTTCTGATAAGACAGGAACTTTGACACAAAATAAGATGACAGTGACGAAATTGTATCTCGATAAACATTGCGTGGATCCGCAGGAGCTGACGGGTGACTCCTTAGTGCAGAAGGCATTTTTATACAATGCGGTCTTAAATAATGATGCTGTATTGACAGAAGGAAAACAGCTTGGTGACCCTACAGAGTCCTGTTTGCTTGTGTTGGCACAGAATTTGACAGATACGAAACAGCTTCGCAATACTATGCAGCGTTTGGAGGAAATTCCCTTTGACTCAGACCGCAAATTGATGAGTACCAAATATCTCGGAATAGAAGAAGAGCAATCTGATGTTGTGTATACGAAAGGCGCAGTAGATGTATTATTAGAACGTACGACCCACATTCTGACATCAAAGGGAGTGCAGCCGATCACGGAGGAAGATAAGCGAATGATCCTGCGGCAAAATCAGCAGTTTTCGGAACAGGGGCTCAGAGTGTTAGCTTTTGGCCAACGATCTGTTGCAAAAGACCAGCATCTGACACTGGATCAGGAAAGGGATCTTACCTTTATAGGACTTGCGGCAATGATCGATCCGCCGCGCATAGAATCCGGAAAAGCGGTAGAGGATGCTAAGCGTGCAGGAATCCGTACGGTTATGATCACCGGAGACCATAAGGTGACGGCAACCGCTATCGCAAAACAATTGGGGATTTTTGGCGAGGGGGATATTGCGGTTACGGGACAGGAACTGGATGCGATGTCTGAGGAAGAACATTTGCAGCAATTGGAGAAGATTGCGGTCTATGCAAGAGTATCACCGGAAAATAAAATTCGCATCGTTGACGCATGGCAGCAAAAGGGGAAGATCACGGCGATGACGGGAGATGGTGTTAATGACGCACCTGCGCTTAAAAAAGCGGATATCGGCGTGGCAATGGGGATTACAGGGACAGAGGTGTCCAAAGATGCAGCAGCGATGATCTTGACAGATGATAACTTTGCCACAATTATCAAAGCTGTATGCAACGGAAGAAATGTATATCGTAACATCAAAAATGCAATTCAGTTTTTGCTGTCAGGTAATATGGCAGGAATTCTGGCTGTATTGTATTGTTGTGTGGCAGGGCTGCCTGCACCTTTTGCAGCTGTACATCTATTGTTTATCAATCTGTTGACGGATTCTCTCCCTGCCTTAGCTATCGGCATGGAATCGGTTGATGAACGGTTGCTGCAGGATACGCCCCGTGATCCATCAGAAAAACTATTGAATAGTTCCTTTATTCGCAATATGTTGATCTATGGCAGTATGATCGCAGCAGTTACTATTACGGCTTTCTATTTAGGTGATCCGGTGCACACTGTTCAGACAGCGATGACGATGGCGTTTGCAACATTAACATTAGCACGATTGTTTCATGGATTCAATCTGCGCAGTAAATACTCGCTGGTACGGATCGGATTATGCAGTAACCGATGGAGTATTGCGGCATTTGGTGTCGGTGTCCTGCTATTGGTATTGGTACTGTGCATACCGGCTGCAAGAAGTGCATTTGCAGCATCGTCTCTGACAGGGGCGCAGACAGCAAGTGTGGCCATATTAGCAGGACTTCCAACAATTATTATACAGGGCTTCCGTATTTTACGGGAGCGGCTGTCCGGTACCGACCGGTGATTATAAATAGCTGCGAAGATCTTCGCGGAGAGTATCTTCGATAGACATGAGGCGTCGACACAGATCTTTGGCTGCGTGACTGGCATCCGGGTAGTCATTTAGACAGCGCTGTAATGCGTTGATGCCCATGTCACAGCCATCTGTGATCAAATTTGCTATCGTTGCATCACTTTGTTCTAATGTCAGTTTCATATTGGTTTTCGCCCATGCCATTCCTTTTGCGACCGGACTTGGCTCCTTGGTATTGCCGTGATAGTGCGCCAATTCGGTGTGAATGTCATTTCCGAGTTTGGCGTGGTGCTGTTTGGTGTCCAACAACAGATTCTTCAGGGTGCTGCCCTGTGTGCGGTCCAGCACTTCGTCAATGGCGGATACTGCCATTTTGCTTCCGGCATCACATTCCTGTAAAAGTCGAATTGTATCAAACTCTTTGCTGTTTGTTTCCATGGATATCGTCCTCCTTTTGGCGTTACGTTTACATTACTACAAAAGTAGCTGTTTCCAAATTTTTTCCCGGCAAAAATTTCTATGTTAGTATTTCCCAATGATTGTAAAATATGTTATACTATTATTATGTATTTTAATGTGCTGTAAATTCCAGAAAACTATTGCAGTATGGCAAAACACTGTGCAATGGATCCTGGGGGTTCAGATTATATTTTTGGGGGAGAAGCATATGAAGGAAGAGGAGAAGGAAGCATTTGACAATGCTTACCATCGTGCAAGGCGATTTGTGTACAAAAACGCCCGACCACTAGAGCTGGCTAAGTGGCAGTACCACTTTGAGAATGGCAGTCGTGAGGCGGTTTTGGAGACACTTGCCTGCTACCAAAATACGGATGGTGGGTTTGGCTACGGATTGGAGCCGGACTATTGGAATCCGCATTCATCACCGTCACAGACCTATGAGGCAACAGAGATTATCTGGGAAATCGGAATGGAGCGCGAAGATGCAGATCATCCGGTCATTCAGGGGATTTTGGAATATTTGAGCAGTGGCAAAGAGTTTGAAGATAATAGTTGGGCGCATACGATCGATACGAACAACAATTACCCACATGCGGACTGGTGGCACTATCCATATGCTTCATGGTGGGAGGACACTCCGGCTAATCGTTTTGCGACGGATTACAATCCAACGGCAGGCCTGGCAGGATTTATTCTGTATTTTGAGGATCCGGATACGGATTTTTATGATCTGGCTAAGGAAGTGGCAACGGAGGCGATCAATCAGTTTTTAATGATCAAAGATTGTAAAGAGATGTATGTGGTCGCTTGTTTTTGCAGACTTTATGATTATATTGCAGAGGCAGGATTAGAAGCGGAGTTTCCAATGGAAGCGTTTGAAAAGCGCTTAAAGGAAGTTGTGTTTCAAACGATCACGCAGGATGTCAATTTATACATTACAATGTGGGATGTCAATATTTGCCGTCCATCGACTTTTTTGCGTGCCAAAGACAGTATGTATTATGAAATGAACAAAAATATTGCAGAGTTTGAATTGGAATTTATCGCCAAAACACAGTTGGGAGACGGTTCGTGGGAAGTGACTTGGGAGTGGGGGAAAAGTTATCCTGCCGCTTGGGGAGTTGCCAAGAACTGGTGGAAGAGCAAGATCGCCATACAGAATCTTCTGTATTGGAGCGGTATGATGGACAGCGAGGAATAAAATAACAGACTGAAGGAGAATGAAACATTATGGCAAAGATAATTTTAACCGGAGATCGCCCGACAGGACGTTTACATGTAGGACATTATGTTGGCTCATTGCGCCGGCGCGTGGAGTTACAAAATTCCGGTGAATACGATAAAATATTTATTATGATCGCAGATGCACAGGCACTTACGGATAACTTTGAGAATCCGGAGAAGGTGCGCCAGAATATTATAGAAGTGGCATTGGATTATTTGTCTTGCGGGCTTGATCCAACGAAATCGACATTATTTATCCAGTCACAGATTTCAGAATTATGTGAGCTTACTTTTTATTATATGGATCTGGTTACGGTATCTCGATTGCAGCGTAATCCTACGGTAAAATCAGAGATCAAGATGCGTGACTTTGAAACAAGTATTCCGGTTGGATTCTTTACGTATCCAATTAGTCAGGCAGCTGATATTACCGCTTTTAAGGCAACGACAGTGCCGGTTGGAGAGGACCAGCTCCCAATGATAGAACAGACAAGGGAAATCGTTCGTAAGTTCAATGGTATTTATGATGAAGTTTTGGTAGAACCTGAGGTGCTGTTGCCGGACAATGCGGCTTGTATGCGTCTGCCGGGCATAGATGGCAAGCAAAAGATGAGTAAATCATTAGGCAACTGTATTTATTTGTCGGATACGGAAGAAGATGTACGTGCTAAGATTATGGAAATGTACACGGATCCGCTTCATATTAAGGTGTCTGATCCGGGACATATAGAGGGTAATACGGTGTTTACGTATCTGGATGCGTTTAGCAGACCGGAGCATTTTGAAGAATACATGCCGGATTATGCAAATCTGGATGAATTAAAAGAACATTACCGGAAAGGCGGACTTGGCGATGTCAAGATCAAACGTTTCTTAAATAACGTTATGCAGGAGGAGTTGTCTCCGATCCGTGCACGAAGAGCTGAGTTTGAGAAAGATATTCCGGAAGTTTACAACATCCTTAAGAAGGGAAGTGATGTTGCAAGAGAAACGGCAGCTCAGACATTATCTGAGGTCAAAAGAGCGATGAAGATCGATTATTTTGAGGATCAGGATCTGATCCGCACACAGAGCGAACGTTATGCACAAAAATAGCGGTTGCTTTGGATTTACAATTTTACAGATATATGCTACAATATATACTATAATATATGTTGCAGTATAGAGTACGGGAGGCGTATGACAATGAAGATTCAAGATTTTTGCGATATGGTTAAATTCGAAGGAATTATGAACAATTGGGCGAAAAGTACAGGCTTGGCGACAGTAGCAGTTGGCGCCGATGGAAAGTATATTAGCGGATGTTATAATTTCACGGAATTTTGTATTGAGCTGACAAGAGGCAGTGAAGAAGGACTTCGTCGTTGCGAGAAGTGTGACCGTGAAGGTGAGGGTGTCTATGAGTGCCATGCCGGTCTGATGGATTTCGGCATCCCTATTACGTTGAATGACGGCACCGTTCTTGGAAATGTGATCGGAGGTCAGATATTACCGGAGAATCCGGATGATGACAAGTTCCGCAGTGTTGCCAGAGAGCTTGGTATTAATGAAGATGCTTATATTGAGGCTTTGCATAAAGTTGGTGTTAAGTCCAAAGAGCAGATCGAAGCGTCTGCACAGTTGCTGGGGGACGTGATCAACATGTATGTGCGTTCCTGCTATCAAGAGTATCAGAATAATCAGATGCTGGAACGCTTGAAAGTTGGCATTGCGAAGGCGGCTGAAGAGATCGGTGAGGCGAATGAGAGTACATCAAAGATTGTTGGATTCAGTAAGAAACAGAATATGCTCGCATTGAATGCATCCATTGAATCAGCTCGTGCCGGTGAGAGCGGACGTGGTTTCGCCGTGGTAGCTTCTGAGGTTCAGAAGCTGGCAGAGGGAATGGCAAGCGTGAGCAAGGAGATTACGAGCAAGCTTGCGCAGTTGACAGAGACTGTCAATGAGTTAAATGATTAATTTTTTGCATAAAATTCCGGTTTTTGCGGAATTTTCATAATATGGCTATGACGAAGAGAAGTAGCAGGAGAATCGCTTGCAGAGAGTGGGGGATGGTGTGAACCCCATAGAAGGAATCCTAGTGAATAACACTTTATCAGCCGCAATCTGAACGTGAGACATTCATTAGTAGGTGCGCCGCAGCTGTGCGACAAACAGAAAGGTTATTATGACCGTAGAGAGACTGTAGAACAGTAATTCGGGTGGTACCGCGGACAATACGTTCGTCCTGAACAAGTGTGTTTGGGGCGGACTTTTTTTTGCTTTATATTACGAATAAGAACCCCTCAGTTCTTATTTGAAAGTACATTTCATCTTGAAGGAGGATATTATGAGGACTAATACGAACAATATTTACCGCGACAAAATAATGAGCGACATAACGGAACAGGATGTTGGAAGCAATCTGAAAATTGCAGGTTGGGTAGAAAACATTCGTGATCACGGTGGTGTATCTTTTATTGATCTGCGTGATATGTATGGTGTAATGCAGGTTGTTATGCGCGATACTTCTTTGTTGGACGGTATCAACAAAGAGGATTGCATCAGTGTAGAGGGCGAGATTGAACATCGTGACGAGGAGACGTACAACCCGAAGATCCCGACCGGAACGATTGAATTAGAGGCACATCATGTAGACATTCTTGGCAAGGTGTATCGTCAGCTTCCGTTTGAAATCGCAACTTCGAAAGAGACGAGAGAGGATGTTCGTTTGAAATATCGTTATTTGGATCTTAGAAATATCAAAGTGCGCGATAATATGATCTTCCGTTCCAAAGTCATCAGTTATCTCCGCGAGAAGATGACGGAGATGGGATTTTTGGAGATCCAGACACCAATCTTGTGTGCATCTTCTCCAGAAGGCGCACGTGATTATATCGTGCCTTCTCGTAAGTTCAAGGGTAAATTCTATGCGTTGCCGCAGGCGCCGCAGCAGTATAAGCAGTTGTTAATGGTATCGGGATTTGATAAATATTTCCAGATTGCACCATGTTTCCGTGATGAGGACGCAAGAGCAGACCGTTCACCCGGAGAGTTTTATCAGCTTGATTTTGAAATGAGTTTTGCAACACAGGAAGATGTATTCCGTGTTGGTGAGGAAGTGTTGAGTGCTACTTTTGAAAAATTTGCACCGGAGGGAGCAGAAGTGACTCAGGCACCATATCCGATCATAAGCTATAAGCAGGCGATGCTGGAGTTTGGTACCGACAAGCCGGATCTGCGTAACCCGCTCCGCATTGTGGATGTCACTGACTTCTTCCAGAGATGTACGTTTAAGCCGTTCCACGGTAAGACAGTTCGTGCCATCAATGTACATGCGAAGTTGTCTAAGGGACAACATGAGAAACTTTTGAAATTTGCGCAGTCTATCGGTATGGGCGGCCTTGGTTATTTGGAAGTGAAAGAAGATATGACCTATAAGGGACCGATCGATAAGTTTATTCCGGATGATATGAAGACAGAGATCGCTGAGATCGCAGGACTTCAGGCAGGGGATACGATCTTCTTTATTGCGGACAGAGAAGAGCTGGCAGCGTTATATGCAGGACAGATTCGTACAGAACTTGGAAACCGCCTGGATCTGTTGGAGAAAAATGCGTATCGTTTCTGCTATGTTAATGACTTCCCAATGTATGAGTACGACAGAGAGCTGAAGCAGTATATTTTTACGCATAACCCATTCTCTATGCCACAGGGCGGCTTAGAAGCGTTGGAGACAAAAGATCCATCAGAGATTTTGGCATATCAGTATGATATTGTATGTAACGGAATCGAGTTATCTTCCGGTGCAGTGCGTAATCACGATATGAAGATCATGGTAAAAGCGTTCGAGATCGCAGGTTATACGGAAGAGGATCTCAAGGAGAAGTTTGGCGCATTGTATAATGCTTTCCAGTTTGGTGCACCGCCACATGCAGGAATGGCACCGGGTGTTGACCGCATGATCATGCTTCTTCGCAATGAGGAGAATATTCGTGAGATCATTCCGTTCCCAATGAATGGTAACGCACAGGATCTTATGTGTGGTGCTCCTGGAGAAGTGACCGAACAGCAGCTCCGAGAAGTCCATATTAAGGTTAGACAGTAATATTTATAACTCAAACCTCCTATACCGGAAGTTATTGCCCGAACCACATATCAATCATCAGAGACAACAAAATCTAGAAATCACCAAAAACGAAAATGCGGCAAGGCAATTACTATAGTTCTCGGATGGCAGAAACCACTCTATGGTGGCTGCAAAATGTAATATAGTCATTGACATAATAAGCAATATGTGGTCGTGGCGAATTTGCGGTATGGGAAGTATGAGTTTATGAGTTAAAGGAAAGGGAAGGATCGAATGAACACGGGCAACCATCGTGGATGGGATGGAAATACTTTGAAGTGGATCGCCTTATTGTCGATGCTTATCGATCATATCGGAGTGATTTATTTATCGTATGGCAGCCATGCACTGTTGTCAGTGTATTCGCTTAGCCGCTATATAGGGCGGCTTTCATTTCCTTTATTTTGTTTTTTGTTGGTGGAAGGATTTTATCATACAGGTGATTTGTGCAAGTACGTTCAAAGAATGCTTGGATTTGCCTTTTTGGCGGAGATACCATATGATTTGGCAATTTATGGAAAGATTGTTAAGCTGGATGGACAGAACGTATTATTTACGTTTGTAATCGGATTGTTGGTCATGTGGATGCTCACCAAAGTAGAACTTTGGAGCATTCCGATGTACGGAATCGTATTATTCGGCTGCGCTGCAGCATATTTGCTGCGGGTGGATTACTCGTGGTATGGCATTTTGCTGATTGTAGTATTCTATGTCTTTCATGACCAAAAAACAAAAAGGAATCTGGCAGCTGCAGTGCTGCTTTTTTGGCAGCCGGCTTCGCTGGTAGCACTTTTGTGTATACAGTGGTATAATGGCGAACGAGGCAGAGGAAATCGTACAGTTTTTTACTGGTTTTATCCGGTGCATTTGTTGATTTTATATGCATTACAGTATATATTGATGCCTGCAAGAATGGGGTTCTGATTGGAAAAACCTGCAGAGCAGAAGAAAGGTATGGCTATTGCGATGAAATATTATTATCCTGACTATTTTGATGATTTTGAATGTGTTCCGGGACATGAGTGCCCGGATAGCTGCTGTATTCGCTGGCAGATCGTTGTGGATCCGGATACATTAAAGAAGTATCGGCATGTACAAGGACCGTTAGGAAAACGTATGGCAGAAAAGATTGATTTTTCAACAGGACGTATTTGTCCGCATGGAGAGGATAATCGTTGTGAATTTTTAAATGAGGACAATTTATGTGACATTGTATTAGAACTCGGCGAAAATGCGCTATGTGAGACATGCCATACACATCCGCGCCACGAGGAAGTATATCCAAATGTGCGGGAACGCTCGTTAGCCATGACGTGTCCGATCGCATGCAAACAACTGCTGGAGCGTAAAGAGCCGGTAAAAATTGATTGTTATGAAGTGCATGCCCGCAAAGAGTGGGATCCGTTTTTTGACCACAAACTGTTTGCAGAATTGGTGCCGACCAGAGACACATTGTTATCAATAGCACAAAATCGTAAATTCAGCATGAACCAGCGAATGGTAATGATACTTGGAATGGCACACGATGTGGAGAGTCGGATCCATCATCGTGCCGAACGTAAGCACACTTCTTTTCCGTTGAAAAATCTTCCTATTTTCCCGAATTTTACAGATCGGGAGAAACATCAACTGCGCAAGATCCGTAAAGCATATTGTGAGGATACTGCCTATGAAAAGATTGAAAAACGGCTTGATGAGATCATTTATGATGAAAAATATTTTAGACAGGAAAACGAGGAGCCGGTGTCAACGATCATGACGGATATGCTTTTTGCGTTGAGTACGATGGAAGCACTGAATCCTGAATGGCCGCCGCTTTTACAGAGTATATTAAATATCAGGGAAGAAATGTCTCGAGAAGAGTCCAGAGGCCGTATGGCAGAATATACGGAGCAGGAAGATGAGATCGAGTTAGAGCAGATGCTGGTTTATTTCCTATATGTGTACTGCTGCACCAGTGCATACGATGAACAGCTGCTTGCTAAATGCAAAATGGCTGTAGTGAACGTTCTGATCATTCGTGAGCTTTGGTTTATGCGCTGGATGGAAAATGATGAACTGCTTACGATCGATGAAAAAGCAGAGCTGGCGCACTGGTATGTTCGTGAGATTGAAAATTCGGATGAAAATATGGAACAATGGGACAGTTTGATGCAGCGCAGTCCGCGTTTTGCGATCAAAAAGATCTTAAAAGTGTTAAGGCGTGGAGATATATTAAAGCAAACACACTAACAGGGGGATACATATGCAGACAAATGTGCTGGAGTACTTGGAAAATACAGTGGATAGAGTACCGGATAAGACTGCTTTTGCAGATGAAGAAAGTACATTATCTTTTATACAGGTGTCCGAACAGGCCAAAAGTATTGGAACTGAGCTAAGCAGACAGGGGGCATATCGTGAGCCGGTTGTCGTATATATGAAAAAATGTCCGCAGACGATCGCCGCTTTTTTCGGAGTGATCTACGCGGGATGTTACTATGTTCCGATCGATGAAGAGATGCCGCGAAGACGTATGCAATTGATCTTGGAAAATACAGATGCAAATTATTTGATCTATGATGAGAGTACGAAGGATAAGATTGCTGCGCTTGGCTTTGAAGGAACGGCTTTGCCATACGAAACCTGCAGCAAGACTGAGATGGATGAAGAAGTGTTGGCTAAGATCCGGGAGGGTGCATTGGATATTGATCCGATCTATGTGTTATTTACCTCCGGATCAACAGGTGTCCCGAAAGGTGTTGTGGGGTATCATCGTGGTGTGATCGATTACATTGAAAGCTTATCTGAGGTATTAGGTTTTAACGAAAGTACCGTTTTTGGAAATCAGACGCCGCTGTATTTGGATGCGTGTATGAAAGAAATATATCCAACCTTGAAATATGGAGCAACTACTTGGCTTATTCCTAAGAGCTGTTTTATGTTCCCGGTCAAGTTGGTGGAGTTTCTGAATGACCACGAGATCAATACGATATGCTGGGTTGTTTCGGCATTGACAATGATCTCGGCATTTGGTACATTCGATACAGTGATACCTAAGTATTTACATACCATTGCGTTTGGCAGTGAAGTGTTTCCGGTCAAACAGTTTAATTTATGGAAAATGACAATTCCGGATGCAGAGTTTTTTAATTTATATGGACCGACGGAAGCGACCGGTATGAGCTGTTATTATCATGCAACACATGTATTTGCGGAGAAAGAAGTGATCCCTATCGGGCGTCCGTTCAAAAATACACAGATTTTGTTGCTGAATGAGCAGGGCGAACCGGTGAAAGATGGTGAGACAGGGGAGATCTGTATTCACGGAACTTGCCTCACACATGGTTATTACAACAATCCGGAAAAAACAGCGGAAGTCTTTACACAGAATCCGTTAAATCCATATTTTCCGGACCGCATTTATCATACCGGGGATTTAGGAAGGAAGAATGAAGCAGGAGATTTGATCTTTGTATCGCGCAAAGATTATCAGATCAAACACATGGGGCACCGAATAGAACTTGGCGAGATCGAGTCAGATGTTGATCTGATAGAGGGGATCAAGACCTGTTGCTGTATTTTTATACAGGAGACAAAGAAAATCGTTCTCTTTTATGTGGGAGACATTGACAAGAGGGCGTTGACAGTGGAACTCAAGGAACGGTTGCCACGTTATATGATCCCAAATGCGATCGTGAGGTTGGAGACATTACCGCTTACGCCGAATGGCAAAATGGATCGTTTGAAGATGCAGGAAATTTATGCGGCTCAGAAACGAAGATCTGTGAAACGCAGTTAAAACTATAATAAGATGGAGGACAATGAAATGGATGTAGAGGAGATCAGAGAAGGAGTTTTAGCAATCTTAAAGGAACTTCATGAGGATATTGATTTTGAAGCAGAAGATAAAATGGTAGAAGACAAAATACTGGATTCTTTTGATCTTGTCACGTTGGTGACAGAGCTTGGAGAAGAATTTGATGTTGATATTACAGCGAAAGATTTTATTGCTGAAAATTTCAATTCCGTTGACAGCCTTGCCGATATGATTGCTCGCCTGTTAGAAGAATAAGCTGTGGTGGGAGGAAAGTAGCGTTTTGTTTATTTCATACGAGTTTATCCTGTTTTTGCTGGTATTGTTTGCGGTATATTATGTCATTCCTAAGCGGTTTCAGTGGATCCTATTATTGATCGCAAACTTTTTGTTTTATTATTCTGCGGGAGCATTTTATCCGTTGTTTATTCTGGCAACGTCAGTGACGGTATGGTTTGCCGGTGTTTGTATCGATCGACAGGAAGGACAGTGGCAGTCATACCAGGCTGAAATTAAAGCAGGAAAGATAGAGAAACCGTCCAGAGACGAGAAGAAGGCGGTCAAGGCAAAGATCGGTGGCAAGAAAAAACGCATCATGCTTGTATGTCTGCTCTTTAATTTAGGCATACTTGCTGTATTGAAGTACACCAATTTTGTGATCGACAATGTAAATACCGTTTTGGATGCAGCCGGCAGAACAGAGTTGCCTTATGCGGATATGATCCTGCCGTTAGGAATCTCTTTTTATACGTTTCAGGCAGTTGCATATCTGCTGGATGTATATTGGGGCAAATGCAGCGCACAGAAAAATCTGCCGCGTTTTATACTGTTTGTGTCTTTTTTTCCACAGTTGATCCAAGGACCGATCAGTCGTTATGGGGATCTGTCACAGACACTTTATGCAAAACATTCCTTTGATGGCAAGCAGGTTCGCTTTGGCTTAGAACGTATTTTGTGGGGATATTTTAAGAAACTGGTGATCGCAGATCGCTTAAGTGGTGCGATCAGCATGCTGATGGGAGATCCGGAATATTATACCGGGGCTTATGTGCTTATCGGGATGTTATTTTATGCAGCACAGTTGTATGCGGACTTTACGGGTGGTATTGATATTACGATCGGTATTGCACAATTTTTTGGCATACATGTGGAAGAGAACTTTATCCGTCCCTTCTTTTCAAAGAATATTGCAGAATATTGGCGCAGATGGCATATCACGATGGGAACGTGGTTCCGTGATTATGTTTTTTATCCGATGAGTATCAGCAAACCGCTCAAAAAGCTGACCTCGACGACCAAAAAACATTTTGGCATGGCAGGTGCAAGACGCGTTGCAGTATATATTTCAACAATGGTTACCTGGTTTGCGACCGGTATTTGGCACGGTGCAGCGTGGCATTTTGTTGCTTGGGGACTGGTAAATGGTGTGATCATTCTGATCTCTGAAGAATGCACGCCATTATATAATAAATTTCACCACAGATTTCCGAAATTAGGAAACAGTTGGGGATATCGTGCGTTTCAGGTGATCCGGACCTTTTTGATGATGTGCTGTATTCGCCTGTTTGATACTTACGCCAGTGTGCGCGGGGCGATTCGGCAGTTTATACATATGTTTACGCAGTTCGATCTATCGAAAGTTACCGGTAAGGAATTGCTTGATCTGGGATTATCGGTGCAGGATTACTGCATTGTAGCATTTGGCGTGGTCGCAATGTTTACGGTCAGTATGTGTGGCAGAAATGGAAGCGTGCGTGAAAAGATTTCACAAAAACCTTATGTCATTCGATATGGTTTGTTTGTCCTCTTATTCTTTGCAGTACTTTTGCTGGGAAGTTATGGCGTAGGATTTGAGGCACAGCAGTTTATTTACAATCAATTTTAACTTCAAGGGAGAAACGGTATTCCTTAAGCAGGTCTGACCGTTGGAAGAACAATTGTGTCTGCGTTTTAATGTGTGCGGACCCGGAAAGGAATGGCAGATTAGAGTGAAACGAGGAAAGAAAATAGCAGTCGGGATACTTTCCGCTGCAGTCGTTGTCTTGCTATTTGCAGTATTGCAGCGTCTGGTGCAGCCAAAATATGCCGATGATATTTTGGAGGGGAATTTTACGGCGGAATACTATCAGGAGACGACAAAGCATGATGTACTCATGATAGGTGACTGTGAAGTCTATGAGAATTTCGATCCGATCTATTTGTGGAAAAATTACGGGATTACCAGTTATATTCGCGGCAATGCACAGCAGCTCACATGGCAGTCTTATTATATGTTAGAGGATACTCTGAAATATGAAAAGCCAAAACTGGTTGTTTATAATGTGCAGGCATTGACACATGGAGAGCCACAGAAAGAAGAGTATAACCGTATGACGTTAGATGGCATGAAATGGTCTAAAACGAAATGGAATGCGATCAATGCTTCTATGTGTAAAGGGGAGAATATGTTGGATTATATCTTTCCAATCCTGCGTTATCATTCCAGGATCACATCATTATCGCGTAGTGATCTTACGTATTTTGCGAGTGCCAGAAAGGTAACGCACAACGGTTATTATATGCGTATCGACGTACTTCCGGCAAGTGAGTCGGATGTCGCAGATCCAACGTGGCTGCTTGGAAAACAGAACTCCACGAAAAACGGTGCCGGAGAGGACATTAGTGGTGAAGAGGAAGACGGCAGTGCGGATGATGATGTTTATGATCCGTGGGATGATATTCCGGAGGATGATGTCTATGATCCGTGGGATGATATTCCGGAGGATGATACCGAGGAGACGGATAGTTCGGATCCATGGGATGCCGTTGATGAGCAGGAAGCCGGAACAACTGAGAAAGAAGACGATTCGGCTGACGGCGGCGTAGTCTTTGGTAAATATCCAATGCAATATTTGGATAAGATGACAGCACTTTGCAAAAGGAATAATATACAACTGGTCCTTATCAAGGCACCGAGTTTGGCACCACAGTGGTATGATTCGGAGGATGCACAGGTTGTAGAATATGCGAAGAAGAATAAACTGCCATATATTAACTTTTATGAATTGCTGAAAGAAACCGGCATAGACTATGAGACAGATACTTACGATGGTGGTCTGCATATGAATTTAAGTGGTGCAGAAAAGTTATCCCAATATCTTGGAAATGTTTTGGTCAAGGATTATGGGATCAAAGATCATCGAGGTGACAAAACATTGGCAAAGGTGTATGATGAAAAGTGTCGTATTCACGACAATATGATTCGTGCACAGCAAAAGGAACTTGACCGTTACGGCGAGATCCGCAGCTATTAGTACAGGAAAGGAAGATGAATATGAAAAAGAGTATTGTGAGTAAATTGGCAGTAGTATGTTTAACGGCAGTGGTTGCTATAGGAGGCGTGTCGGCGCCAGCCAGTGCAAAATCTAAGGGATATGTTTTTAAGTACAAAGGGATATCCGTTACGATGAACGGTGCAGCCAAAAAGCTGATCAAAAAGGCCGGCAAACCATCTAAAAAAACAGTGAAGAAGAGTTGTGCTTATAAGGGAAAAGATCGTACATATACCTATAAGGATTTTCAGCTCAAAACATATTCGAAAACCAACAATGGTGCAGAATATGTCAGTGAGATCCGTTTTCGCAGCAATAAGGCAGTGACAAAAGAAGGGATCCGCATTGGCAGTTCTCTGAAAGATGTCACCAAAAAGTACGGAAAAGCAAAGGCAAGATTCGGCGTGTATACGTTCAAAAAGGGAAGCAGCAAGCTGCAGATCATGTTGAATGGAAATAAAGTGAGTGCAATTCGTTATTTTGCCTCGAAATAATATGAAAAAGCATATAGTACAGTTTTTTCATATGGCAAATTTGTGCCTGTGGCCCAAAGTTTGCGGGATTAGAAAGGCATGAGTGATTGGTATGAAGAAAATAGGGATCATTGGGGGCCTCGGTCCGATGGCGACGGTATATTATTTGGAGTTGCTTACACGAATGGTTGACACGATGGTTGATCAGGGGCATCCCCGTATATTGTTGCAAAGTATTTCAGACAGTCCGGATCGTACGGCATATATAACAGGCAAGAGCACGCAAAGTCCGCTTCCATTGCTGGTAGAGACAGCCCGCAGTTTGCAGAATGCCGGAGCAGATTTTTTGACGATTCCCTGTGTGACGGCACATTATTTTTACGAACAGTTGACACAGGCAGTAGACATTCCCATTATCAATCTCGTGGAGGAGACGGCGGAGCAGCTCGCAGTTCGTGGTGCACGCAAGGTAGGGATCTTAGCAACGACCGGAGTTCATCAGAGCGGAGTTTTGGCACAGGCGATCCGTGATCGGGGAATCGAGGTCTTATTGCCGGATCCGGACAGCAGAGAGCGACTGATGTACATTATTTATAAGCAGATCAAAGCCGGAAGACCTGCGGACTTGTCGGAATTTGAACAGATTGCGGAAAATATGTTGGCCAGCGGAGCAGACTGTCTTGTACTAGGATGCACGGAACTGCCGTTATTAAAGCGGGAGCCGGAGCTTGCACAGCATGTACGTACTAAGGAATTATTGGAAAACGATTGTCTGGATGTACTTGAAGTATTAGCGAAGCATGCTATCATCAACGCAGGGGCGAAGCTTAAGAAGTAAAAATTAGAAAAACAATACTTGCGGATGAGGACATCATATACTAAAATTATTGTAGTGACAGAAAATACAGGAGGAAGATCATGGAAATTGTATGTTTAGATTTAGAGGGTGTGTTGGTACCGGAGATTTGGATCGCATTTAGTGAGGCAACCGGTATTCCGGAGTTAAAAAGAACGACCAGAGATGAGCCGGATTATGATAAGCTGATGAATTATCGATTAGATATTCTTCGTGAGCATGGACTTGGTCTGAAAGAAATTCAGGAGACGATCGCGGGCATTGATCCGCTGCCGGGTGCGAAAGAGTTCTTGGACGAGCTTCGCAGCCTGACACAGGTTATTATTATCAGTGATACGTTTTCACAGTTTGCAGGACCACTTATGAAGAAACTTGGTTATCCGACCATTTTCTGTAATGAACTCATTGTTGCAGAGGACGGAGAGATTACAGGATTTAAGATGCGCTGTGAGCAGTCTAAGTTGACAACAGTGAAGGCATTGCAATCTATCGGATATGACACGATTGCAAGCGGTGACAGTCATAATGATCTTGGCATGATCCTGGCAAGCAAGGCGGGATTTTTGTTCAAGAGTACGGATGCGATAAAGAAAGAGTATCCACAACTTCCGGCATATGAGACGTATGAGGAATTGATGGCAGCGATCAAAGAAGTTATCTAAAAAGGTCTATATAGCTTTGCATGAAAGAGCGGAGAGCTTCGTGATGCAGCGTGATAATATTGATGATGAAAAGAAAGAGATCGGTTCTGACGTAAAAATCAGAGCCGATCTCTTTGGATTAATAGGCGTGTTACCGTTTTGTAGTGTGAAAACAGTAATACGACGCCTTTATTATTTTAGTCAAATAAGTCTCCCAGTTTCTTTTCTCTTTTCTCGGTGAAAGTGAGTTCCGGACTGCTGACGCTGACGCGCGTGCCCGGTGCAACAGAAGAAGTGATAAATGCATTACCACCGATCACAGAACCTTTGCCGATCACAGTTTCGCCACCAAGAATAGAAGCACTGGAGTAGATCGTTACATTATCCTCAATCGTTGGGTGACGTTTTACATCACGAAGAAGCTGTCCGCTGCGTGTCGATAAAGCACCGAGTGTTACACCTTGATAGATCTTGACATGATCGCCAATCTCTGTTGTTTCGCCGATAACAATACCGGTACCATGGTCAATAAAGAAGTATTCACCGATCACTGCACCCGGGTTGATATCAATACCGGTATGACCGTGCGCATACTCAGACATGATACGCGGAATGAAAGGAACTTTCAGGCGATACAGCTCATGCGCCATACGATATACAAAAATAGCAAACAGTCCCGGATAACAGAAGATGATCTCCTCCTTGGTCTTGGCGGCCGGATCGCCATCAAAAGCTGCTTGAACATCCTTTAACAGAAGCTGCTGGATATGTGCGAAAGAAGAAAAGAACTGTTCACAGATTTCCTCGGTACGTTCCTTGATCTCTGTAAGATTTGCC
>ENA-OPCV01000867-OPCV01000867.1-human-gut-metagenome-genome-assembly--contig:-NODE-867-length-25570-cov-2.097041_pt1 | contig 25570 bp, 24 predicted proteins | sample MGYA00241257_ERZ501494 | MGnify/ENA primary metagenome ERZ501494 (study PRJEB25962, sample SAMEA2042618) | human gut metagenome | biome: human gut; feature: human-associated habitat; material: faeces...
TGATAGAGTGCAGCGTTATCACAGGCTTCCTTCAGCATGGCATCGGTGAGGTCGATCCCGGTCACCTGATGTCCGATTTGAGAAAGCAGGATGGCAAAATATCCAGTTCCGGTGCCGACATCCAGGATCTGCAGCACTTTGCCCTCCGGCAGAAAATGAACGATTTCTTCTCTCCAGCGTTCGGAAATGCTGCTGTTTAATTCATTTTTTCGCACGATATTGAAGTTGTGTGCCCGTTTTGTCCAGTAACTCTGGACACGTGATTCTATATTATTCATGTTTGAGATATCCATATTCAAGGTTCCTTTCATTATTTTATCAGGTAGTATCCTATCATAAAAATAAAAAAGAAAGAAGCAAAAGACATTGAGCGATTTACTGGAACAATTAGAAATTAGAAAAGAGTTAGTGGAAGAAATCAGAAAAACCAGAGATTCTTTTTCTGTAGAAGAAACTCAAAAAAGCAGGATTCCAATGCCGGATACCATTTATTATGGCAGGGAAATCTGGGAGCAGGCAGTCAGTGCTCTGTTATGTGGAAAGAATCTGCTCTTAGTTGGACATAAAGCAACGGGGAAAAATATTTTTGCAGAAAATCTGGCGGGAGTGTTTCAAAGACCGAAGTGGGATATTTCTTTTCATGTGGCAACAGATGCCGCATCTTTGATTGGAATGGATACGTTTAAAAATGGAGAGGTGCAGTTTCGTCCGGGACCGATTTACAATGCAGCCAAATACGGAGGCTTTGCGATTTTAGATGAAATTAATATGGCAAAGAGCGAGGCAATGGCAGTCTTACATTCGACTTTGGATTTTAGAAGGTGTATTGATGTTTCGGGATATGAGCGTATGAAACTGCATCCGGCGACCAGACTGATTGCCACAATGAATTATGGATATTTTGGAACAAAAGAACTGAATGAAGCTCTGGTATCGAGATTTGTTGTGATAAAGATGCCAATGATTTCAACAGGGAATCTGGTAAAATTAATTTTAGATCAATATCCGGCAATGAGAAAGAAGATGGCAGTCGAATTTGCTGAAGTATTTTTGGAACTCCAGAAAAAATGTGAACATGGTGAACTTTCGTCAAAAGCATTAGATCTTCGAGGATTATTAGATGCGATTGCATTGATAGAAAAAGGGGTGTCAGTTTATACAGCACTTGATATGGGAATTACGAATAAAACATTTGATGAGTATGAACAGACATTAATTCGGGATACCATTCGGGCAAGAATTTCACGAAAAGTGGAGCGAAAGGATATTTTTTGACTGAGGGAAAGATGGAAGAACAAGATAGAATAGAAGCAAAGCGAGCAAAAAATTTTATATGGTCAGCGGCACAGTGTTATGATTTTGAACCTCTTTTTCTGGCATTTTCCTTGGATGGAACGGCCGATATTTATCTGAATCTGATTATCGGACTTTGTTACAAATGGTATAATAGGGAAAAAATGGAAGAGTTTTTTGAGATGCTGAATGGGAAAAATCAGGAGACGCTTGAGGGGCTGTTCTGGATTGGACTGGAAAATGCAGTATATCAAAAGGAACAGACTAGTCGTTCTTCTTTAAAAGAATTGAGAAAGGAATATGCACAAGAAACAGTACGGCATTATCGAAGTCAGAAAGAGTATTCACTGATTGACCGGATTCGAAATGGACACTGCAGTCAGATTCTTGGAAAATCGTCGGGATTAAAAAAAGAAGAACAGGCGCTTCTTTCGGAGTTTGATTTTTCAGGAAAAATGACACTAGAAGAAATGATAGAAAAAAGCAGTGAAGTGTTTGAACATTATTTTTCTTATAAGCCTGTTTTAAGAAAGAAAGAAACAGGAATTTATTTTATACAGAGGGTTTCGTCTGCCTTTCATTCTTTTGGAAAGGTTAGTGCAACTTATGTACGGACAAAAAACTATGAAGATAAGAATGAGACAGAGGGTGGATATGCGGGAAGTTTGGAACAAAAAAAGCATTATTTGTTTCAATTTTCTTTAAAGAATAATCCGGAACAGGCAAAACAGTATGTAGAGGGGTGTTTTGGTCAAAGTATTTATAGTGAGTATGAACGGAAAGAAATAGAAAAACGGCTTTGTATTGGAAATCATAAGAATACGCATCTGCTGTTTACAAGGGGAGAGAAAGCAAAACAGAATGAAGAATCTGGTGGGATCCGGGAGTTTCAAAAACAGTGTCAGGTGCAGTATGAAAAGAATAAGGAATATTTTGAAAAGAATCGTGTGATTTATGAAAATAGTGCGAGAAAATTAGTACAGCAACTTCGGATTTTTGTAGAAACACAAAAAGAACAATCTGTTGAACTGGCACGTTATGGAACAATCTATGCTCCAAAAGTATGGCAGGCAGTTTATCTTGGAAATCCCAGAGTGTTTGAACAAAAAGAAGAAAAAGAATGTCCGGAATTTTCGGTTGATATTTTAATGGATGCCTCTTCTTCGAGAAAAAAACAGCAAGAATTTATTTCTGCACAAGCCTGTGTGCTTACAAAGGCACTTAGAGCATGCCAGATTCCATTTCAGATTTCTTCTTATTGTAGTATCCGGGGATTTACTGTGATGCGCATTTTTAAAGAGTATGAAAAAAAACAAAGGGAAGAGGAGCTGTTTCACTATGTTTCGGCCGGAAATAACAGGGATGGTCTTGCGCTTCGGGCAGCGGGATATCTGATGGAAAAGAGCCAAAGAGAGAAAAAACTGCTTTTAGTGCTTACGGATGCAAGTCCGCAGGATGATCAGGAAATCGGAGAGGGAGTGTTTTACAAAAATAATGAATATATGGATGAAATTGCCGTTTTAGATACCGAAAAAGAAGTTCATGCACTAAGACAGAAAGGAATCGAAGTAATTGGAATTTTTACGGGAGGCAGTCGTGAGATGGAAACTGCGCAGAGAATTTTTGGAAGAGACTGGATAAAGATTCAGGATATGAATCAGTTTTCAGAAGCAGTTGGAAAGATTCTCAGGCAAAAGCTGTACGAGAGAGGAGGAGTTTAGATGAATCAATTTACGGGATATGAATTATTATGGCTGTTTCTAATTTATTCTTTTTTGGGATGGGTGCTGGAGACAGTAATTGCAACCGTAAGACAGCGAAAGGTGGTAAATCGAGGATTAATCAATGGTCCGTTTTGTATTATTTATGGAATTGGCGCAGTATTGATTACCATATGGTTACAGGAACTGAGCGGATTATGGCTGTTTTTATTTTCGGCAGTTTATGCTTCTGTGGTAGAATGGATTGCAGGGCATCTGATTCAGAAAATTTACCATGAGAGATGGTGGGATTATTCAGATATTAAGTGGAATCTGGATGGATATATCTGCCTTCCATTTTCAATCATCTGGGGTGCATTAGGCTATGTAATTGTAAAATGGAGCAATCGGCTCTTGCTTGATTTTCTAAATATCTGTCCGGAATTTTTAATTCATTTTATTCTTTTGATTTTAATCGGAGCTTTGGCATTTGATGCACTGGCCTCTTATATTTTGCTTCGAGGAACAAGTGAAAAACTGGAAAAATGGGAGGAAGCAAACAATCGTTTTGTTTCTATCAGTGCTAAAATTGCAAAATGGATTACGGTACATGTACAGTCACGTATTCATAAGGCGTATCCAAAGGCTGTGAAAGCCGAGGCAGTGACTGCCAGTAAAGAGATATTTGCAGCAGGATGTGGTTTTTATAAAATAGTGATGCTGTTTTTCATCGGGGCATTTTTAGGAGATATCACAGAGACGATTTTCTGTCGTATCACAGCAGGCATATGGATGAGCAGAAGCAGTGTGGTGTGGGGACCTTTTAGTATTGTATGGGGGCTTGCAATTGGTGCAGTTACTGCCTTACTTTATAAATATAAAGACAAAAGTGACAGTTTTTTATTTACCGCAGGAACTTTGCTTGGCGGAGCCTATGAGTATTTGTGTAGTGTATTTACCGAAATGATGTTTGGAAAAGTATTCTGGGATTATAGTAAGATTCCATTTAACCTGGGTGGAAGAATTAACCTATTATATTGCTTTTTCTGGGGAATTGCGGCTGTTGTATGGTTCAAGAAATTATTTCCGTTTTTTGAAAAAGGAATTGAAAAGATACCGATAAAAATAGGAAAAATGGTGACCTGGGTTTTAATTGTATTTATGAGTTGTAATATTATGATGTCCTGTCTGGCACTCATTCGATATGATGAGAGAAGCAATCAGGTGGAGGCAAAAAACAGTCTTCAAATCTGGCTAGATCAGCATTATGATGATAAGACGATGCAGAGAATTTATCCAAATGCAATAGAAGCAAAATAAATGAGAAATCTTTTTTAATGGATATTCAGATACCGATTATGGATGGCTGGGAGGCTACAAAAGTAACTCGTAAGAGACCAAAAGTGGATGCGAATCTTCCAATTTTTGCAATGTCTGCAAATGCATTTTTGGAGGAACAGAGGCGGTTACTTGAGGTTGGAATGAATAGTCATATTAATAAACCAGTGGACTACGATGAAGTACGTCGGCTGATGGGGGAACAGATGTATCTGAGAAAATAATTATTGGGGACGGAGTTTTCTGGCTTAAAATGCCAGAAAACTCCGTCCCCAATGTCTTGACAAGTGGGAACAGATATTATAAAATCAACATATTAGACGAATAGGTTATGAAGGCGGATGTAAGGAAAGATGCATCCGCCTCTTTATGATATAAGGAGTGAAGAAATGTTAAATCAATTTTCAAGAACAGAATTGCTGTTGGGAAAAGAGGCAATGGAACGTCTGGAAAATTCCAGAGTTGCGGTGTTTGGTGTCGGAGGTGTTGGCGGTTATGTCTGTGAAGCACTGGTTAGAAGTGGAGTCGGAGCATTTGACTTGATTGATGATGATAAGGTCTGCCTGACCAACTTAAACCGACAGATTATTGCGACAAGAAAAACGGTGGGTAAATACAAGGTAGATGTGATGAAAGAGCGAATCCTTGAGATTAATCCAAAGGCGGATGTTCGAATTCATAAGACCTTTTTTCTACCTGAAAATGCAGATGAATTTCCATTTGAGGAATATGATTATGTGGTAGATGCAGTGGACACCGTGACAGCGAAACTGGAACTTGTCATGAAGGCAAAAGAGAAAAATATTCCGATTATCAGCAGTATGGGTGCAGGAAATAAATTAGATGCGAGTGCATTTAAAGTAGCAGATATTTATAAGACAAAAGTCTGCCCGCTTGCAAAAGTCATGAGAAGAGAACTGAAAAAAAGAGGTATAAAGAAATTAAAAGTCGTTTATTCAGAAGAACAGCCAATCCGTCCAATTGAGGATATGTCAATCAGCTGTAGAACCAACTGTATCTGCCCTCCCGGAGCAAAACATAAATGTACGGAACGACGTAATATTCCGGGAAGTACGGCATTTGTTCCATCGGTAGCCGGTCTGATTATAGCAGGTGAAGTGATTAAAGATTTGTGTAAGAAAAACGAATGTTTTTTATAGACAGGAACTGTCTCTGTGAGGGGACAAGGGTTGAAAAAATCACTCCATTCTGCTATAGTAAAAAGACGAACACGTGATGAACCACGTTACTAAAAATTACTGGAGAAGTTTTATGAGTGAAAAAATACAAGTTCTGGGTATTTCAGTTGAGAAATGCTATGTGGACGAAGTAATGGACAATATTAACGAGAACTGGAACAGGGATGATGTTCTGGCAACTTACGGTGTGATTAATATGAAAATTCTTCTTGCAGCACAGAAAGATGAGGAACTTAAGGAATACATCGACAGTCTGGATAAGGGAGTTGTGGATGAACCGGAAGTATTAGAGGCTGCAAATATGGATGACACGCGTATGGAAGAGGAAGTGCTTGGGCATAGTTTCTTTGCAACCTTGTTCTGGTATCTCTCCCGTTATCAGAATCAGATTTATCTGCTTGGAGAGACGGAAGAAGAGGCCAATGCATTTTTTAATTACGTCAAGGAGAAATATCCTGAAATCGTGGTTCTTGGAAAGGGCAGTTTAAAAGATGGCAGTGAGGATGACTGCGATAAGATCATCAATGATATTAATGCACTTGCACCACAGGCGGTTTTAGGATGTTCCGGAGATTTCAGTATCGAGCGTTTTGTAAAAAAACATCGAAAAAAAATGAATACAAGAGTTTTTTTCTGTCTTGGAGAACGTGCAGAAATTCAGAAAGAAACCGGTGTAAAAAAACGCTGGTTGGAAAAAATACTGGAGAAAAGTTCTTTTAAAAAATTAGTCTCCCAGTTCAATGAGGATGAGAAAAATTAAGAGACATCACTGCAAAAATGATAAAGAGAAAATATGAACAAAATGTTACATTTTGAAAAAAATATGTAATATTTTGCATTTTCCCTTTATTTTTTTTCTGTTATGTATTACTATATAAAGTGAGGTTTTTGTTTTTTGGGGAAAGAACAATGCGTGTCAGAACAGCCAAAAGAAGAAATTTAAAGCTGTATGGCGTAGAATAAACTATATGATGAAAGAGGGTATATACATGATTTCAAACCAGGTATTACAGAACACGTTAGATGGACTTCGTTCCATAACCAGAACAGATTTGTGCATTACTGATACAGAAGGGAAAGTGCTCGCATCGACCTTTTCTGAAACTGTATGTACAGAGGATGAAGTGTTGGCTTTTGCACAGTCACAGGCAGACAGTCAGGTAATTAAAGGGTATCAGTATTTTAAAGTGCATGATGACCATCAGTTAGAATATATATTGGTGATTAACAGTGCAGGGGAGGATGTCTATACACTTGGAAAACTGGTTGTTTTTCAGATTCAGAGTCTTCTGACTGCATATAAAGAGCGTTTTAACAAAGATAACTTTATTAAAAACCTGTTGTTAGATAATCTGCTTTTGGTTGATATTCATAACAGAGCAAAGAAATTACACATCGAAGTTGACCAGCGCAGGGTTGTATTTATTCTGGAAACCAACCAGGATAAAGATTATGGTTCTTTAGAGAACGTAAAAAATGTTCTCGGAGGAAAGAATGGCGATTTTGTCACAGCAGTCGATGAGAAAAGTATTATTATTGTAAAAGAACTTTCAGAAAGCGACAGTTACCCACAGGTGGATAAAATTGCAAATACAATTCTGACAACCCTTGGAGTTGAAAAAGACAGCAATACCCACATTGCTTATGGTACGATTGTAAAAGAATTAAAAGAAGTATCACGTTCCTACAAAGAAGCACGTATGGCACTGGATGTTGGAAAGATTTTCTTTGGTGAAAAAGAAGTAATTGCCTACAGTTCACTTGGTATTGGACGTCTGATTTATCAGCTTCCGATTCCACTTTGTAAAATGTTCATTCGGGAAATATTCGACAGCAAATCACCGGATGATTTTGACGAAGAAACTTTGACTACAATCAACAAATTTTTTGAGAACAGCCTGAATGTTTCAGAAACCTCCAGACAGTTGTATATACACAGAAATACCCTGGTTTACCGTCTGGATAAACTGCAAAAGAGTACAGGTCTGGATTTGCGGGTGTTTGAAGATGCAATTACATTTAAGATTGCGTTGATGGTAGTAAAATACATGAAGTATATGGAAACACTTGATTACTGATATCTTAAAGAGGGGTCAGATATCAGGAAAACAGGAGGATTTTTATGATTGATTTAAATGGCGTGAGTAAATCATACAGCAAGGGTCAGCCGGCACTTGATAATGTGAGTCTGCACGTAGATGAGGGTGAATTTGTTTTTATCGTAGGAAACAGCGGTTCAGGTAAATCTACCCTGATTAAGCTTCTGATCCGACAGCCGGAACAATTACAGTAAATGGCTATGCATTAAATAAGTTAAGACGCGGAAAGGTTGCAAAATACCGCAGGGGAATTGGAGTTGTATTCCAGGATTTCCGTCTGCTCAAAGACAGAAATGTCTATGAAAACGTGGCATTTGCACAGAGGGTAATTGAAAAACCGACACGTGTGATTAAAAAACGAGTGCCGGAAGTATTGACTTTGGTAGGTCTTGCAGAGAAATATAAATCTCGTCCGGACCAGCTCTCCGGTGGAGAACAGCAGAGGGTGGCACTTGCAAGAGCACTTGTAAACCGTCCAAACATTCTGCTTGCCGATGAGCCGACCGGAAACCTTGACCCGAAGAACTCTTTTGAAATTATGAAACTGCTTGAGGAAATTAATGAGCGCGGAACGACCGTTCTTGTAGTTACCCATAACAGAGAAATCGTAAATGCATTTAAGAAACGTGTAATTACGATGAAGAAAGGCGTCATCATTAGCGACGAACAAGAAGGTGGATATCAGTATGAGAGTTAGTACGATGACATACATATTGAAACAGGGATTTAAAAATATCTGGAGAAATATCCGATTTTCCCTGGCATCGATTGCAACTATGGCAGCCTGTATTTTCCTGTTTGGAATTTTCCTCTCTCTGGTTATGAACTTCCGTTATATGGTTCATTCCGCAGAAGAGGGAGTAGCAGTTGTCGTTTATTTTGATGAGGGTGTGAAACAGGAACAGATTGATGATATCGGTTCTAAAATCAAAAAAATGTCGGAAGTAGAACGTGCAGAGTATGTATCTGCAGACCAGGCATGGGAAGCATTTCGGGATGAATACCTTGGTGGTGATGACACACTTGCAGAAGGATTCCGTGACCAGGATAATCCTCTGGCAAATTCAGCGAGTTATCAGGTTTATTTAAAAAATGTAGAATCACAGGATAAAGTAGTAAAAGAAATTGAAAAGATGGATGGCGTGCGTCAGGTAAGCCAGTCACAGTCGGCTGCAAAAACCCTGTCTACATTCAATAAACTGATTGGATATGTATCATTAGCAATTATTTTTATTTTACTTGCGGTTGCATTTTTCCTTATCAGCAATACTATCACAATGGGTATTTCTGTACGACAGGAAGAGATTGGAATTATGAAGCTGATTGGTGCAACGGATTTCTTTGTAAGAGTTCCATTTGTAATTGAAGGAATTATTCTGGGAATTATCGGTGCAGTAATTCCGATGGCAGTGCTGTATGGACTTTATAATCAGGTCATTAACTATGTAATGACAAAATTCCATCTTCTTACAGGCTTCCTTCAGTTCCTTGACGTATGGCATGTATTCAGAATTTTACTTCCGGTCGGGTTAGGTCTTGGAATTGGAATCGGATTCTTTGGAAGTATTCTTTCTGTAAGAAAACATTTAAGAGTATAATAAAAGTGTCAACAGAGATATTTAGGCAAATTAGAAGGAGGTATAGCCAGGAAAATTCTGGCTGTATCTCCTTGTTTTGTGAAAGGAGACAGAAAAGTTGGAAAAAAACAAAGTAAAGGGGTTTGTGACCGGTGTATTGTGTACCGTACTGGTAGGCGGTGGGATATTTGGAGGACGCTATGTCTTGTCAAATAAAGACCATGCGGTAAATCAGGAATCGGTTCAGAAAGCAAAAGCAATCGAAAGCCTGATTGATAAATATTATCTGGATAAAATTGACAATGATGAACTGGAATCTTATCTCTATAAGGGGTTGATGGCTGGACTTGGCGACCCGTATTCTACTTATTATACAGCAGAAGAGTATAAAGAACTGACAGAAGACACCGAAGGGGTTTATCGTGGAATCGGTGTGACGATGCAAAAAGATGTGTCTACCGGAGCAGTGATCGTCGTAAAATGTTTTGAGGGAGCACCGGGAGCAGAAGCAGGATTACAGCCGCAGGATCAGTTAGTCAAGGTCAATGGCGAGGATATCACAGACAAAGAACTCAGTGAAGTCGTAAAAATGATAAAAACTTCGGAATCAGATACCGTGACACTGACTATTTTAAGAGAAGGCGAAAGCGATTACCGCGAAGTAGAAGTAACGCTTGATACCGTAGAAGCACCAATGGTAGAACATGAAATGCTGGATAATAAGATCGGTTATATTACGATTAACCAGTTTGCAGAAACTACGGCGAGCCAGTATGAAACAGCTTTAGAAGATTTAAATAATCAGGGGATGGAGCGTCTGATTGTAGATGTCAGAGATAATCCGGGCGGACTTTTAACTTCTGTATGTGATGTCTTGGATTCGATGCTTCCGGAAGAACTGCTTGTTTATACCGAAGACAAAAATGGCAAGAAAAGTGAATATAATGCAACAGGCACTGACCAGTTTGACAAGCCGATGGTAATACTCGTAAATGGAAACAGTGCAAGTGCAGCAGAAATTTTTTCCGGTGCGCTTCAGGATTACAAAGTGGCAAAACTGGTAGGAACGACCACATTCGGAAAAGGAATTGTTCAGCAAATCTTTAATCTTTCTGATGGAAGTGCAGTAAAAATGACGATTTCCAAGTATTATACTCCGAGCGGAAGATGCATCCATGGAACAGGTTTAGAGCCGGATATTGAGGTGGATTTGCCGGATGAGTTAAAAAATCAGGTTAGTATTGATAAGAGTGAGGACACTCAGCTTCAAAAAGCGATTGAGACTGTAAAAGAAATGAAGTAAAATAAAAAAATAAAAAAGTTAGGAGAAACAGCCTATGTATAATTTTGTAATTCTGACAGATAATACCGTAGATATGCCAGTTGAATGGTTAAATGAACATGAGGTAGGTTATGAATGTCTTCCGTGCAGTATGAACGGAGTAGTTTATGATAAAAAGAATCCGATTGATACAAAGCTGTTTTACAGGCAGATGAGAGAAGGAGCAATGCCGACAACTTCCCAGATGAATCCGGCAATGGCAGAGGCAATGTTTGAGACTTATTTACAGGAGGGAAAAGACATTTTATATCTTGCCTTTTCTTCCGGTTTGTCAGGGACATGCAACAGTGCCCGCATAGCAGCAGAGGAATTAAAAGAAAAATATCCGGAAAGACAAATCAAGATAATGGATTCATTAGCTGCATCCATGGGGGAAGGGTTACTGCTCTATTATGCAGTAAAATTAAGAGACAAGGGAAAGAACCTGGATGAAATCTGTGACTGGCTGTTGGAAAACAGACTGCATCTGTGCCATGTATTTACAGTAGATGATTTAAATCATTTACACAGAGGCGGAAGAGTTTCCAAGGCAACTGCAGTTTTAGGAACACTGGCAAATATTAAACCGATGCTTCACGTAGATAATGAAGGAAAACTGATTTCAATTGGAAAAGTCAGAGGAAGAAAGAAATCTCTTGCGACGTTGGTTTCTATGATGGAAGAACGAATTGGAAGGTATTGTGATAAAAATGAAACCGTGTTTGTCAGTCATGGAGATTGTGAGGCTGATGCCGAGTATGTGGCAGGACTGGTAAAAGAAAAATTTGGAATTGAAAATATTATGATTCATCCGATTAGTGCAACGATAGGAGCACATTCTGGTCCGGGGACAGTAGCACTGTTTTTCCTTGGAGAATACCGCTAAAGAAAAAATCAGAGCTAAAAAAGCGATAGGAAGTAATTTTGGAGGAAGCAAATGAATTTAAACTTTAAACCGGTAGAAGCAGAAGATTTGGAAAAACTAAATCCGTTTTTCTGTAAACGACCGAATAAAACCTGTGACAGTGTGTTTTTAGACAGTTTTATCTGGAGAGAGTATTATAATGTAAGATATGCCGTCAGCGATAATAAGGCAATTTTATGGCTGATGGATTTAGATGGAAAAACAGGTTCTGCAATGCCGATTTGTGGTGAAGAAGATTTAGAATATTATTTTTGGAAATTGGTGGAATATTTTAATACAGAATTAAAGGCACCACTGTATATTAATCTGGCAGATGAAGAAGCCGTAGAACAGTTAGGTTTAAAAAATATGCCGGATAAATTTAAGATTACAGAACAGGTGGATTTAAAAGACTATCTGTATGATGGAAATGCAATGCGTACCTTGTCTGGAAAAAAACTGCATAAAAAGAAAAACCATTTAAATGCCTTTAAACGAGAATATGAGGGCAGATATGAGTACCGCCGTTTGTGCTGTTCGGACAGAGGTGATGTCTGGAAGTTTTTGGATCGCTGGAGAGAAGAAAAGGGCGAAGAGGTAGAAGAGCATCTGGATTATGAAGTGCGTGGAATCCATGAGATTTTAAAGAATTGTTCGCTTCTGAATGTCAGAATGAGCGGAGTTTATATTGATGGTCATTTAGAAGCCTTTACGATTGGAAGCTACAATCCGTTGGAACAGATGGCGGTGATTCATATTGAAAAGGCAAATCCGGAAATCAGAGGATTGTATCAGTTTATTAATCAGCAGTTTTTGATTGAAGAGTTTCCGGAGGCTGTTTTAATTAACCGTGAGGACGATTTAGGTTTAGAGGGATTAAGAAAAGCAAAACTTTCTTATAATCCAATTGACTATGCAAGAAAATATCAGGTAGAACAGATTTGGTAAATCGGAGTGTTGATTTGATATGAAGAATAGATATTTAAGCAACGAGGAAAAAAGAGCCTGTGAAGGGCTCTGGAGTGAAGCATTTTTCGAGGACAGTGATTCCTTTCGGGAATATTATTTTACAGAGAAAGTAAAGACAAATCGGATACTCGTGGCAGAAAAAGACGGACAAATTTTGTCTATGATTCATCGAAATCCCTATCAGTTGAATATTAAAAATCAAAAAGTAATCTGTGATTATCTGGTCGGTGTTGCGACGAAAATAGAAAACAGAGGTCAGGGATATATGCGAAGTCTCCTAAAACAGGCATTTTTGGATATGTATCAGGAGGATATGCCGTTTTGTTTTCTGATGCCGGCAGATCGTCGTATTTATGAGCCGTTTGTTTTTGTGTATGTATTTGCCCAGCCGGTGTGGGAATTAAAATCAAAAGACTGGCTGGAACAGGACGTGACAGAAGAGTCGGCAAAGGAAATCGCAGACTGGATGAATGAGTGGTTAAATGCACGGTATGATGTGTTTACATGGCGGGATGAGGATTATGTGAAAGTTCTGTTGAAAGAATTAAAAAGCGAAAATGGAAGTTTAGAAGCATTAAAAGCATCGGAAAATCCACATCAGATAAATGCATTAAGGGCAGAGTGGGGAATGGAGAAAAAAGAACAGCGTCTGCTGTATGCCAATGCTGATGACTGCAAAAAGATAAAACAAGAACCTGCAATTATGGTAAGAATCGTGAACCTTCCAGAGTTTTTGAAATATATTTGCCTGAAAGATAATGTAGCAGAGCAGGAAGTGCTTTATCAGTTAAAGGTAAGAGATAAACTGCTTGAAAAGAATGATGGAATTTGGATTTGGCATGTCAATCACAAGGAGTCTTTTGTTGAAGTATTCGATGGAAAAGTTTTTTGGAAAAAAGAGTCAGATGAGCAACAGGAGAAAAATTTACAAAAAGAACGAACCATAGAACTTGAAATTTCAGAACTGACATCGTGGTTATTGGGATATAAAATACCAGAAAACATAAGTGAGACTGTAAAAGCAGAAATCTGTTGTATCAATAGGATTTTCTTGGATGAGATTGTTTAGTAAAGCTGTTTCGTTCATGTAGCACAAGAGAAAAGAGGGAAAACGAGCATGCAAACAGAAGAAATGCTGGAAGAACTGTTAAAAAAGGCAAAGGTGGATATGTCACTTCGGCAGAAATTATTTGATACAAGAAATGAGAAAAATCCAGTTTCCGCATTTTGTAAAACTTGCAGAGAATTGGGGTACGAAATCTATGATATGGATTTAATCAGCGCCGGAGAAGAATTTTACGCAGCCATGAGAAGAAGTACAAATGGTGGAGGAGAAAATTCTCCAATGCTGGAGGGTGAAGATGATTTCTATGAACTGTTTTTTGCAAGTCTGGAAAGTTTATAAGGAATCGTTCTGCTCCCATGCAGTTCTAATAAAGGTTAGAAATACCTTGGAAAAGATAAAGAGGAAAAAGAAATGGAAATAGAAATACAAAATATTATTAAAATTGTGAAAGATGCAGCAGGAATTTTATCACAAAGAGATTTGATTGGAGATATCTCTGTGAAAGGTCCGGCTGATTTCGTAACTGAGGCAGATAAGGATATTCAGCAGTTTATCCAGGCGGAACTTCTGGTTCAGTATCCGGACATTCAGTTTCTTGGAGAAGAAGACAGCCAGAAAGAGGTAGATTTCTACGGAAAAATGTGGGTGCTTGACCCGGTTGACGGAACGACAAATCTGATTCATGATTATCGTTCCAGTGCAATTTCTCTGGCGTTGTTTGAGGCAGGAAAACCGGTTCTTGGAATTATTTATCAGCCATATACAAAGGAATTATTCTGGGCGCAGAAAGGAAAAGGGGCATTTCTTGGCACAGAAAGAATTTCTGTCAGTGAGGCTGGTTCTCTTTCTGAGAGTATTGTAAATGTTGGAACATCTCCATATAAAAAAGAACTGGCAGATGAAAATTTTGAGCTGATTAAAAAGGTATTCTGTAAAAGTCAGGACATCAGACGAAGTGGTTCGGCTGCCTTAGACCTTGCATGGATTGCCTGCGGACGCAGCGATGCATTTTTTGAGCGCAATCTGAAATTATGGGATTTTGCAGCAGGCTGGATAATCATTGAAGAAGCAGGCGGAAAAATAGCAGATTTTAATGGTATGGAAATAAGACCGGTGATTGCTGCGGATATTGTTACCGGAACACCAAAAGTCTGTGAGGAGCTTTTGACACTTATCAAAGAAAACTGAAACTAAAAAGAAGCACGGAATTTAGAGGGAGAGACTCCATACTGCTTTTTGAAGGCTTTGCTTAAGTGAAATTCATCATAAAATCCGAAGTTCAGTGCAGCCTCGTGAAGTTTTGCGTCTGGTTGATGAATCAGAAAATCGCGTACCATTTCAAGCTTTGTCTCCATTTGATAAGCATAAAAGGTTTTTCCGTAATTTTTAAAAAAATGGTTATTTAAGGTACGGGCACAGATATAATAGCTGTCTGCAATTTCGGAAGCGGTATAAAAAACCTGAGGATTGGATTGAAGTTTCTGCGTAACCTCTTCCAAAAGGGAATCGGTTTTATGATTGGAGCAGATGTTATCATTTAATTCATGAATTTCGCAGAGCATAAGATTAAATAATAAAGAAATTCGATGTTCTTTCTGGGGGCTTTTCGACCAGTAGGCACGAATAATATTTTGAAAATAAGTGCGGATTAGAATCCGTTCTTTACAGTGCAATAAGGTATGGCATGGAAAAGTAGAAGAGGATTCCATTTTTTCCATGCTGTTTTTTGTGGATGAAAAACTCTGCTTTTTAGAATTAAGACCGTGTTTGCTGTCAGATTCCAAAGCGGTAGGAAGGACGTGCAGGTACATGTGACGATTGCCGGCATTGCAGGGAATCCGTCCATAGTGATGGCGTCCGGCAGACAAAATTAACAAATCATCTTTTGATAAATGATAAGCCTTGTCTTCTTCAAAGATTTCCCATTCTCCATCTAAAATATATAAAAAATCGTGCACATCCATAATCCGGTTTGGGTGAACCATTCCGTTTACGGAAGTGATATAGTTTGCACCGGTTATCCGGCGGTCAGCCATTTCTTCTAAATTCAGCATAAAAAAATCCTCCTTTGAAACAGAATTAATACAGAATAATTAAAATTTGAAGGTTCATATCTTTCCAAATTATACATGTAAATTTCCGAATTGGCAATGGATTCTGCAGGCTCAAACTGCTAGAATAAAGATAATAAAAAACAAGAAATCTTTTTGGGAAAGATTCCAAGAGTACATCAAAATGATTTGGGAGGAAATTTACATGGACAAGACAAAATTCAGCAGACCACTTTCTTTAAAAAACGTACAGATTACAGATACGTTCTGGAAAAAAGAGATGGAATTAGTAAGAACAGAAGTAATACCGTATCAGTGGAGAGCTTTAAATGATGAGGTAGAGGGTGCTGCACCAAGCTTCTGTATGCATAATTTTGAAGCAGCAGGCAGACAGAATAAGGAAAGAAGAGAGAAAGGAGCAGAATTTAAAGAGCCGGTTTATACATTTCGTGGATTTGAGACGCTTCCGGAAGACCCTGGGCATCTCGAAGACAAGTTCTACGGATTTGTATTTCAAGACAGTGATTTTTATAAATGGATTGAAGCAGTTGGATATTCTTTAAGCCAGCATCCGGATGAAAAATTAGAGGCGATTGCAGATGGTGCGATTGATATTGTCTGCAAAGCACAGCAGGAAAATGGCTATCTGGACACTTATTATATCTTAAATGGAAAAGATAAGATTTTTACAAATTTAAAAGACAATCATGAATTATATTGTCTAGGACATCTCTTAGAGGGAGCAGTTGCCTACTATGATGCAACTGGAAAAGACAAATTATTAAACGCAGCAAAGCGTTATGCAGATTATGTAGATTCCTGCTTTGGAAAAGAAGAAGGAAAATGTAAAGGTTATCCGGGACATGAAATTGCAGAGATGGCACTGGTTCGTCTTTATGAGACAACTGGCGAAGATAAATACTTGAATCTGGCACGTTTCTTTATTGATGAGAGAGGAACAAGACCATATTATTACGACAATGAACATCCGGAAGAAGTGAAAAAGAAACCAGACGGATTGCGCTATGAATATAATCAGGCACACAAGCCGGTTCGTGAACAGGACGAAGCAGTCGGACATTCCGTACGTGCAGTTTATCTTTACAGTGGAATGGCAGATGTGGCAAGACTGACAGAAGATGAAAGTCTGTTAAAAGCGTGTGAAGTGCTCTGGAACAATATGACAAGAAAGAAAATGTATATTACCGGAGGAATCGGTGCAACCCATATTGGAGAAGCATTTTCCTTTAATTATGATTTACCGAATGATACCGCTTATGCAGAAACCTGTGCATCCATCGGTCTGGTCTTTATGGCAAGAAGAATGTTGGAGATGACACCGGATGCAAAATACGCTGACGTAATGGAACGTGCATTATATAATGGAGTTTTAAGTGGAATGGCATTAGATGGAAAGAGCTTCTTTTATGTCAATCCATTAGAGGTGCTTCCGGAAGCCTGCCACAAAGATGAGAGAAAGTTCCATGTAAAACCGGTTCGTCAGAAATGGTTTGGATGTGCCTGCTGTCCTCCAAACATTGCAAGATTATTAAGTTCTATCAGTACTTATGCATACACCGAAAATAAAGATACCTTATTTGTACATCTGTACATTGGTGGAATAATCAAAAAACAGCTGGATGGACAGGAGATCGAAATCAAAGTGACATCTGAATTTCCATGGGATGGAGCAGTAAAAGTAGAAATGCCTGCAACCGAAAAACCATTTACTCTGGCATTTAGAATTCCACAGTGGGCAAAAAATTATCAGGTAAAAGGCATAGAAGGCGCCAAAACAGAAGAAAAAGCCGGTTATCTCTATGTGACAAAACAGTGGACTGGAACGGAAATAGTAGAAGTGGAATTCCCAATGGAAGTAAGACTGGTTCAGACGAATCCAAAGGTAAGGGAAAATATTGGAAAAATCGCAGTTGTAAGGGGACCGATTGTGTATTGTCTGGAAGAAGCAGATAACGGTGCAGATTTACATTTAGTACGTTTAAGTCCAAAGGCAGTTTGTGAAGTAAAGGCTGAGAAAATCGCAGGAGAACCGGTAAAAACAGTGCTGACAGAGGGATTACGCCAGAAAAATTCAGAAAATCCAGAAGAGGAAGAACTGTATACCATCGCAGAACCAGATACCGAAGTTCCGGCTGATTTGAAATTTATTCCATATTATGTATGGGCAAACAGAGGCGAAAATGAAATGATGGTATGGGTGAAAAAAGCGTAAATCCAGCAGAAACTGTAGTTGCCAAAGAAAATAAAAAAGCATATAATAGACCTGTAATTGATAAAATGAGACATCAAAGAACAGATGGAGAAAGAGAGGTCTTAAATGTATTGCACAAGAAAAGTAGCAGATGATTTAATCTGGGTAGGAGCAGATGACAGAAGACTTGCCATGTTTGAGGGCGTGTATTCTGTGCCAAGAGGAGTTTCCTATAATTCATATTTATTATTAGATGAAAAGACCGTTGTATTTGATACCGTTGACCATGCAGTAGAGAAAACATTTCTCGAAAATGTAGAACATGGATTAAACGGAAGAACTTTAGATTATCTTGTAGTACAGCACATGGAACCGGACCATTCCGCAACAATCCGTACTCTGTTGATGCTATATCCGGAAGCAGAAGTGGTATGCAGTAAGAAAACAGAAGGAATGTTACGTCAGTTTTTTGGCGATGCAGTTAAGATGAACATAAAAGTAGTCGGAGAAGGGGATACCTTAAAAACCGGAAAACATGAGTTTACCTTCCTTGCTGCACCGATGGTTCACTGGCCGGAAGTCATTGTCACGTATGATTTGACAACCAAAACTTTGTTTTCAGCCGATGCTTTTGGAACATTTGGCGCATTAAATGGCGCATTATTTGCAGATGAAGTGGATTTCTTCCGTGATTATCTGGATGAAGCACGCAGATATTATACCAATATTGTAGGAAAATACGGTGTTCAGGTACAGGCTTTATTAAAGAAAGCGGCAACCGTGGAAATTCAGACCATTTGCCCGCTTCATGGATTTGTATGGAGAGAAAATATCGGCGCTTATCTGGAAAAATATCAGAAATGGAGCTTATATGAACCGGAAGTAAGCGGTGTTATGATTGCGTATGCGTCTGTATATGGAAATACAGAAAATGCAGTCAATATTCTTGCATGCAGATTGCGCGATAAAGGAATCAAGACAACCATGTTTGACGTCTCTGTAGCAGAAACTTCAGAAGTAGTCGCTGCGTCTTTCCAGTACAGCCATCTGGTATTTGCCGCTCCAACTTACAATGGCGGAATCTTTATTAAGATGGATGAAGTACTCCGTGATATTGAAGCACACAGCTTAAAGAATCGTACTGTAGCATTTATGGAAAATGGAACCTGGGCAGTGACATGCGGAAAACAGATGAAAGAAATTTTTGCGGGCTTAAAAGGCATGAATATTATAGAGGATACTGTTACAATTAAATCCGCACTCGCAGACGGTCAGGAAGCACAGATAGAAAAACTGGCAGAAGCGATTGCCGAAACCATGTAAAAAAACAGAATCAAAAATAAAAAAGAACCAATGGTTAATGACGGTTGACCATTGGTTCTTTTTAAGTTTATCTTTATTATTAAAATTAGTTCAGAGTATTAACAGCTTTAGATAAACGTGAAACTTTTCTTGCTGCGTTGTTTTTGTGGTAAACACCTTTTGTAGCAGCTTTATCAATTGTAGAAATAGCGTTTGCTAATGCTGCAACTGCTGCTTCTTTATCTTTTGCTACAACTGCTGCTTCTACTTTCTTGATAGAAGTCTTAACTGCTGATTTGATAGATTTATTTCTGTCAGCTTTTTTCTGGTTTACTAAAACTCTTTTTTTAGCAGATTTAATATTAGCCAAATCCGTACACCTCCAAAATTATTATATTTCGTATTCGTATGTTTATTATCTGATACCAAAGAAGACACGGGCACTTTGGTATTCACATGCTTTTTTATTCTAGTTTATTTATTGCAAAATGTCAATACATAAAATCTATGAAAATGCAAAAAATAGAAATAAATCTGATGAAGAGGGAGAAAAACAGCATGATTCGAGGAAGAATACACACCGATTTGGCACTGGAAGCAAAAGAAAGATATGAGGAGGATAATGTAGAAATCAGGGGCGTCTGTATTGAAGAAGAGTATAACGAGGAAAAAGATATCCGTACGACTCTGGTAAAAATTGAAACCGAAAATGGAGCACGGGCGATGGGGCGTCCGCAGGGAAGTTATCTGACTTTGGAAGCACCGAATCTATCTATACCGGATGAGGGTTATCACAGAGAAATTTCGGAAGAACTGGCAAGACAGGTTAAGAAACTGATACCGGAGAAAAAAGAATTGACGGTTTTGGTGGTGGGACTTGGAAATCGGCAGGTCACACCCGATGCGCTGGGACCGGATGTGGTGGACAATTTAAAGATGACCCGCCATATAATTTTAGAATATGGTGCACAGGCAATGGGAGAACAAAACATGTATCAAGTCAGCGGGCTCGTTCCGGGGGTGATGGCGCAGACTGGAATGGAGACACTTGAAATTGTAAAAGGTGTGATAAATGAGACCAGACCAGATGTCGTGATTGCGGTTGATGCACTTGCGGCAAGAAGTACAAAGCGGTTAAATCGTACAATCCAGATTACAGATACCGGAATCATTCCGGGCTCTGGTGTAGGAAATCACAGAAATGGGCTGACAAAGGAGACACTTGGAGTAAAGGTAATCGGAATCGGAGTGCCGACGGTGGTGGATGCAGCAACAATTGTACAGGATTCAATGGAAAAACTGCTTCAGACATTAGAAGAAAAAGAAAAGAAAGAATTTCTGGAGGAAATGATTCCACCGGCGTTATACAGCATGTTTGTGACGCCAAAGGACGTGGATGAGACAATGAAACGGTTGTCTTATACAATTTCAGAGGGTTTGAACCGAGTATTTTGTTAAAAAGCAGGTTCAGAACTTATCTGTGTTCATGAGCAAGTAGCGAAGCGGATTGCGAATGTCCGCTTTACAAGGCATAAAGCGCAGGGATTGTCTCATATAAAGATAGGAAGGAGGTGATAGGGGGAACAAAATGAGAGAAGGAAACAGGACAAAGCTGGTTTTATGGGGGATTTTTATCGTTCTTGCAGGATATCTGAGTTTGAAGGGGCTCTCTTTTGATAAAGAGACATTTGTATGGATGGGAATAAATCTGGAAGAGCAGGCAGTCGAGGTTTATCTCCCATCGATATTAGAATCGGATGGAAAAGACGCATCGCTTAGTGCCAATATTTTAAGTGGGTTATTTGTAAGAGGTGGGATAAATGTACGAAGCATTTCTGAACAGGCGGGGGCAGATTCGGAAACCGACCGGAAGATTATCAAAGAAAATGAACAATTTTTAGTTGAAAATCTGACAAAGGAAAATCAGGAGAGTACAGGAATGGATAGTGAGGAAAAAAGTGCAGTGGAAGAAAACATGCAAGAAAATACGGAAGAAAAGATTGAAGAAAATGCAGGAACGGAAAACGAGCAGAAGGGGACATTGACAGCCGGTGCCCCGGTCATGGACCTTCCATTGGAGCAGTTTCAGGATTTTAATTTTGTCATCAGCAATTTTTACACGATAGATAAGACAACCAGCATTAACAGTGAACAGCTTAATGCAGTGACACTCTTGGAAAGGGATTTGCGGATGAGTGCAGGGGCAGAAAATCCGCAGATTCTGATTTATCACAGTCATTCACAGGAGGAATTTGCAGATTCTGTTCCAGGGGATGCTTCCACAATGATAGTGGGGGTGGGAGAGTATTTGACGACTCTGCTTCGGGATACATACGGATACAACGTCATGCATGTGACAGACACATTTGATATTATGGGTGGAAAATTAGACAGAAATAAGGCTTATAACTATGCACAGGAGACCATCAGCCGGATTTTGGAGGAAAATCCAAGTATTGAAGTGGTGATTGACTTGCACAGGGATGGAGTAACCGGTGCGAAACGGCTGGTGACGGAAATAAACGGAAAGCCGACGGCAAAGATTATGTTTTTTAATGGTCTAAGCCGGACGAATCAAAATGGAGAACTTTCCCATCTGCCGAATCCTTATATTCAGGATAATCTTGCATTTTCGCTTCAGCTTGCGCGGTATGCCAAAGAATATTATCCGGACTGGTTTCGTACGATTTATCTAAGAGGATATCGCTATAATCTGCACTTGAGACCAAAAGCTTTGCTGGTTGAATGTGGAGCACAGACAAATACGGTAGAAGAAGAAATGAACGCAATGCAGCCCCTTGCAGACATTTTGAACAAAGTGCTGACAGGGGCATGAAACGCTTGCGCATGCAGGGAATCTCGTGCTATACTGAGCGTTAGCAAGAGATAAAAATCACTTTAAAATTAAAATAAAGTTCAAGTTGAAAAACAGTTTAGAGGAGAAAGAACGAATTTATGGCAGGAATCGAACAAAGTAAAATCAGAAATTTTTGTATTATCGCACATATTGACCATGGAAAATCAACCCTTGCGGACCGTATTATCGAAAAAACCGGTCTTTTAACTGCAAGAGAGATGCAGGCACAGGTGCTTGATAACATGGAGTTGGAGCGTGAGAGAGGAATTACAATCAAATCTCAGGCAGTTCGTATTGTATATAAAGCAAAGGACGGAGAAGAGTATATTTTTAACTTGATTGATACCCCGGGGCATGTTGACTTTAACTATGAGGTTTCAAGAAGTCTGGCAGCCTGTGACGGTGCAATTTTAGTTGTCGATGCAGCACAGGGGATTGAAGCGCAGACACTTGCAAATGTATATCTTGCACTGGACCACGATTTGGATGTATTTCCGGTCATCAATAAAATTGACCTACCAAGTGCAGAACCGGAACGTGTCAAAAATGAAATTGAAGATGTCATTGGAATCGAAGCACAAGATGCACCTTTGATTTCTGCAAAAATGGGACTCAATATCGAAGAAGTGTTAGAGCAGATTGTGACGAAAATTCCGGCACCGACAGGGGATGCGTCTGCACCGCTTCAGGCATTGATTTTTGACTCCGTCTATGATTCTTATAAGGGTGTTATTGTATTTTGCCGAATCAAAGAGGGAACAGTAAAGAAAGGTACACGTATTCGTATGATGGCAACCGGAGCCGTAGAAGAGGTAGTAGAAGTTGGATATTTTGGAGCAGGACAGTTTATTCCATGCGATGAGTTATCCGCAGGTATGGTTGGTTATGTCACAGCAAGTATTAAAAATGTAAAAGATACCCGCGTGGGTGATACTATCACAGATGATGAGCGTCCATGCGATGCACCGCTTCCGGGTTACAAAAAAGTAAATCCGATGGTATACTGTGGTGTCTATCCTGCAGATGGTTCAAAATATCAGGATTTAAGAGATGCACTTGAAAAACTGCAGTTAAATGATGCCTCCCTTCAGTTTGAACCGGAAACTTCAATTGCATTAGGATTTGGTTTCCGCTGCGGATTTTTAGGGCTTTTACATCTTGAAATTATTCAGGAACGTCTGGAGAGAGAGTACAATCTTGATTTGGTTACGACTGCACCGGGTGTTGTTTACCGTGTCTATAAAACAAATGGAGAAATGATGGAATTAACGAATCCGTCCAATCTTCCGGATCCATCTGAAATTGATTACATGGAAGAGCCGATGGTAAAAGCGGAAATTATGGTGACAACGGACTTTATTGGACCGATTATGGATTTATGTCAGGAACGTCGTGGTCAGTATCAGGGAATGGAATATATGGAGACTACACGTGCACTCTTAAAATATCATCTTCCACTGAACGAAATTATTTATGATTTCTTTGATGCCTTAAAATCCCGTTCCAGAGGATATGCTTCTTTTGATTATGAAATGCTTGGTTATGAGAGAAGTGAGCTGGTTAAGCTGGATATTTTAGTCAACAAAGAAGAAGTGGATGCGCTTTCTTTTATTGTATTTGAAGGCTCTGCTTATGAGCGCGGCAGAAAGATGTGTGAGAAATTAAAAGAAGAGATTCCGAGACAGCTCTTTGAAATTCCGATTCAGGCAGCAATTGGAAGTAAGATTATTGCACGTGAAACCGTAAGAGCAATGCGAAAAGATGTACTTGCAAAATGCTATGGTGGAGATATTTCCAGAAAGAGAAAACTGCTTGAAAAGCAGAAAGAAGGAAAGAAGAGAATGCGTCAGGTTGGAAATGTAGAGATTCCACAGAGTGCATTCATGAGTGTCCTGAAGCTGGATGAGAACTAGATAAAAGAAGGAAGGAAAAGATACTGTTTTTATCAGACAGTATCTTTCTGTATTTAAAGATGAAAAAGAGAAATTTAGAATTATATCTCCATATTCCGTTCTGCGTAAGAAAATGTAATTATTGTGATTTTTTTTCAGCAAGTGGAACAGAGGAAGAACAGGCAGCTTATGTCAGTGCTATGATTCAGGAGATTCAGAGTTATCAGGAATTATCTAGAGAGTATGAAGTTCAGACCATTTTCCTGGGAGGCGGAACACCGTCTCTTCTGACACCGGAACAGATAGAACAGATTTTTAATGCAATTTATCATACATTTTCAGTAAATGAGAATGCAGAGATCACAATGGAAATGAATCCGGGAACAGTTGATATCGAGAAGCTTCATGCTATGAAAGCAGCAGGGGTGAACAGACTGAGTATTGGACTTCAGTCGGCACAAAATGAAGAACTGAAAATGCTAGGAAGAATCCATACATTTGAAGAATTCCTTGAGACTTGGAAACTGGTAGAACAGGCTGAATTCAAAAACCGAAATATCGATCTCATGTCTGCGCTTCCGGGACAGACGATAGAAAGCTACGAAGATACACTTTCAAAAGTTCTGGCACTTGAGCCGGAACATATATCCGCATATAGTCTGATCTTAGAGGAAGGTACTGTATTCTATGACTGGTATGAAAAAGGAAAGTTAGATCGTGGTGCATGGAAACTTCCGTCAGAGGAAGAAGAATATGCGATGGGAGAGTTGACAATACTAAGACTCGCAGAAGCCGGAATGCATCGATATGAGATTTCCAATTATGCAAAGCAGGGAAAAGAATGCAGACATAATCTGGGATACTGGGACAGAACGGAATACCTTGGGATTGGAGCAGGGTCCTCCTCATTGATCAAAGGAGAGCGGTTTGATCATATTCGAGATCGGAAAGCATATATTGAAAAGATTAGAAATGGTGAGTCGATTCTTATTGACAGAGAAATTCTTTCCGTGGAATCGCAGATGGAAGAGTTCATGTATCTGGGGCTTCGAAAAGTAGAGGGAGTTTCGAGAACAGATTTTCAGAACTATTTTGGAAAGAATGTGGATGATGTTTATGGAAAGGTTCTTGATAAGTTAGAAGAAGAAAAGCTGTTGGAATATGAGGACGACAGAATCCGGCTTACGCACCGGGGGATGGATGTCAGCAATTGTGTGCTGGCGGAGTTCTTGTTCTAAAGGCAGAAAAAAACTAAAAATGTGCAAATTCCACCAAAAACAGTCATAAATTTTGTTGATTAGTTTGATTGACTATGAACGAGTTTGAACGTATAATACAAGCATAAAGAAAAACAATGGTCAGAGAGAAGGAGAATGCAAAATGATTTACACAGTAACATTTAATCCGTCATTGGATTACATTGTCTCTGTTGAGGACTTTAAGCTTGGACTTACGAATCGAACGAGTTCAGAGATGATCCTTCCAGGTGGAAAGGGCATCAATGTTTCTACAGTGCTCGGTAATCTTGGTATCGAGAATACTGCACTTGGATTTTTAGCCGGATTTACCGGAAAAGAGATTGAAAGAAGACTCAAAGAGATGGGAGTTGCATCTGATTTTATTGAGATCAATGAAGGTGTATCTCGAATCAACCTGAAGTTAAAATCTATCGATGGAACAGAGATTAACGGAAGCGGTCCGGTGATCTCAGCGGAAGATGTAGAGAAGCTGATGGAGAAGCTTGACAAACTTGGAGAAGGTGATGTCTTATTCCTGGCAGGAAGTATTCC
>ENA-OPCV01000870-OPCV01000870.1-human-gut-metagenome-genome-assembly--contig:-NODE-870-length-25485-cov-2.606921_pt1 | contig 25485 bp, 22 predicted proteins | sample MGYA00241257_ERZ501494 | MGnify/ENA primary metagenome ERZ501494 (study PRJEB25962, sample SAMEA2042618) | human gut metagenome | biome: human gut; feature: human-associated habitat; material: faeces...
GACTTTGGTCGCAGATATGGATTATTTTATTTCATGGATTCGTCTGTTTAGCCATTTGCTTACCGAATGGAACAGTAAACTACAATTCATTATTCACCATATAATAATAAACCTCCGCAAGGAACTTAGAATTCGTCGGAGCTCCTTTATCTGAATAAGAGGAGCAATGAAAAATTTTCTCAATCTCTTCTAAATCACCTTTTAAAAATCCAATTTCAATTGCATGCCGAATGTTTCGTTCGACCCGGGCGGCTGTACTCGAACATTTTTTAGCAACATCGACATATAACCCTTTTGTAATGTGGTTTAAATAATCAGGATCAAGTGCGATAAGTTCTAATGCGGTTACTATGTAAGAAAAACCAAGCATATTAGCGGGAATTCCGATTTGCATCAAAAGTTTTTGAATTCCTGAGGTTTCGATGCGTAAAACATTTTTAAAATCATTTTCACTGTTTATAGTAAAAATAAGTACTTTTTGATGATCTTCCATAGTGTCGATAAATCTGAAAAGGTCATCTTTAACATGGAAAATTCCCGCAAAATCAATAAAAACGTTAGACATATATTATATCCCCTTCCTTTTTGTTATCTTTTACATTTTAATATGTATATTGACATAATAAAATATTAGGAATAACATAACAATTATAAAAGTTTTTAAAAAGTTATGTCAGTAATGACCCGTGGGAGACAAGATGTTCAGTGATAAGATTCGAGAATTAATGATTGAGAGGGATATATCCCTTACGGATTTGGCGGAACTTTCTGGAGTTCCATTTGAGACATTGCGTAATATTTATTATAGAAAAGTAAAAGATCCAAAAGTATCGACTGCTTTTCAATTAGCAAGTGCGCTTGAAGTTACCGTTGAGTATTTATTAAAAGATATGAGTACGACAGAGGAAGAGGCGGAGAATTCAGAAGGACAGGAGGGCATAGAGGAAGAACTTCTTGAAAATTATAGAGAGTGTGGGAATCATGGAAAGGCAATTATTCGTTTAGTTGCCCGGTTAGAATGTAAGGCAGCAAGAAAAGAAAGATTGAATTTGCGTAAAATGAAACACAGAATCCCATGTTTTATTCCAGTAGGCCGTATTGGAGATGGTATTGATTACAATAGTTGTACGGTAGAAGACGAATACACAATGATTAAAAAGGTTTATCTGGCTATTGAGATTACTAATAATAACTTTGCTCCTGCATATTGTAAAGGAGACAGGATATTATTAGAGAATCGTTTTCCTGAATTAGGAGAATGCGCCGTCTTTACAGATGGAATGAAAGCTTATTTCCGCTATTTTAAAATGGAAGGAGAAATGTACTGTTTAAAATGCCTGAATGGAAGAGGGAAAGATATGCTGCTTCGGCGAATGGATGAAGTAGACTGTCTCGGCACCTGTATTAGTGTGATTAGGAAATAGGGCATATAGGGGTTCTATTGCTCGGCTGCCCTTCGAGAACATCAGTTTTGCTTCGCAAATCAGAAAATGTCAAATATTGAGTTTTGCATTATCTTGTGATACCATATAAATGGATAGTTGGACATTTCAATGAAAATAGCTAAATATTTTATAAATGGGGCAGATTTTGAATGAGTATGATATTGGGATATATAAAGGAACGAGAAATATCTTTTCTGTTCTTTCTATTGTTGGTTCTGTTAGTAATTGTTCTTTGGAATTTGTACAAAAAGGAGAAAAAGAGAGCAGAAGCAGCAGAACTCTCTGTAGCCGGTGAGCGGAAATATTATTTATTGAATTTTGTGACTTTGTGCTGCGGGATTTTGACCATAGAAACTTCGCATTCGTTTCTGCGAAGTTTCTGTTTTATTGGGCAAAATGGAGCGTTTAGCACAACGGAACAAAATCAATAAATTTTTAGGGCTTCTTCTTGTTAATCCTTCTGGCAATCCGATTGTTTGTTCTTCTATAGAGGCGTCTTCTTGCCTGCGGCAAATCAGGATTTATCTTCTTACTTTTACTCCCTTTCCATCTCTTCCCATGAGTCGTATTTTACTGAATACCAACTCTTTTTCTTTATAAATAATCGATGGGTTGTCTTCGTTTTCCACTCCGGTAAGATATACATGTTTTATATGATCATCTTCCTGAAGTTTCATGCCACGGATACCGATGGCTCCCTTTTTCTTTCTTGTGACTTCTTCTAATGGAAAACGTAGGAAGCATCCTTCTTCACTCTGCATGATAATCTGCGCATTTATGCTGCCTTCTTTCGCGGCAACGAGGCGTACTGCTGCCAGGATATCGCCTTCTGCGAGTTTAGTGGAAGCTACTGTTTTCTTTTGTACGATAAATTCTGCTCCATCAACAAGCTTTATCATGGATGAGGCTGTTACAAAGAGAAGGGAGGCTTCTTTTAATGTTCTATCTGGAACGATGAGAAGAATCTGTTCATTCCGGCTATCATAGTTTCCGATATTATCAAGAGGAGTTCCCTTATCTCGGAGCCGTCCTGACGGAATATCCTGTACTTTTATCTGATGCATCACACCAGTATCGGTGAATACACAGATCTTATCAGTATTCATACAGTGTACGATATGACGGTATTCCTTTAATACAGTTTCTTCATTTCTCTCATAAGTGTTTTTATCAAGAATCTTGGAGTAACCGAAACGATCCATAACAAATACAACTTCTTTTTCTTCGATTGGCAGCGCTTTTACAACAGCTGCTTTTGCGTTTGTAAGCTCTGTCTTTCTGTCAAAGCCGTAGTTCTTTTTAATTTTTTCCAAATCCTTTTTCATGACACGCTTCATGGAGGCTGGATGCTCTAAAATATCCTGATATTTGTCTATCTTTTTAAGAATTTCCGCATACTCTTCCTGTAATGCCATGATTTCAAGTCCGATGAGGCGGTACAGTCGCATTTCAAGAATGGCGGATGCCTGCTTTTCCGTGAAACAAAGTTTGGATGCTTCTTTTTTCGATTTCTGTGTTTTAAAAGTGATATTTTCTGTATCACCATTAATCAGGCAGGATTTGGCATCTTTTAAACTTTTGCTTCCACGAAGAATCTCGATAATCAAGTCAATAATATCACAGGCTTTAATCAGACCTTCTTTAATTTCCTTTTGTTCTAATTCTTTTTTAAGAAGAGTCTCATACTTTCTCGTAAGTACTTCATAATGGAACTTTGTGTGATGGCTGATTATATCCTTTAAACTTAAAAGTTCCGGCTTACCATTAGCGATGGCAAGCATATTTACTCCAAAAGTATCCTCTAGTCTCGTCTTCTTGTAGAGAAGGTTTTCTAAACGCTCTGCATCTGCATTTCTGCGAAGCTCTAATACGATACGGATTCCCTCTTTAGAGGATTCATTAGAAACATCAATGATATCACTTGTTGTTTTATTCTCAATTAAACTGACAACATCGGAAATAAACTTGCTGATATTAGCTCCAATCATTGTATATGGAATCTCTGTAATGACAAGCTTATCCCTCTCGGAGCGCTTCTTTGCTTTTTCAAAATGGACCTTTCCACGAAGCTTCATTTTCCCGCTTCCAGTCTCATAAATATTCTTTAATTCTTTCTGGTTTACTACGATTCCTCCTGTTGGGAAATCCGGCCCTTTCACATATTCCATCAACTCTTCTGTTGTAATTTCTGGATTATCCATGTAAGCTTTTACCCCATCCACAACTTCAGAAAGGTTGTGTGGAGGAATACTTGTAGTCATACCTACCGCAATTCCTTCTGCGCCGTTAATCAAAAGGTTCGGAATACGAACTGGAAGAACAACAGGCTCTTTTTCTGTCTCATCAAAGTTTGGCTGAAAGTCAACAACATTCTTATCCATATCTGCAAGATAGACATCCTGTGTGAACTTCTGAAGCTTTGCCTCCGTATAACGCATGGCCGCCGCTCCATCTCCCTCGATAGAGCCAAAGTTACCATGTCCATCAACTAAAGGCATTCCCTTTTTAAAATCCTGTTCCATTACGACTAACGCTTCATAAATCGAACTGTCACCGTGCGGGTGATATTTACCCATTGTATCTCCCACAATACGGGCAGATTTACGATGTGGCTTGTCTGCTGAAAGACCTAACTCCTGCATCGCATACAGTACTCTTCGCTGTACTGGTTTTAAACCGTCCCGCACATCTGGTAACGCCCGCTGACAGATAACGCTCATCGCATAATCAATATAAGACTTCTGCATTACGTCAGAAAACTCTGTTTTTATAATCTGCTCAGACATTTCTTTCTCCGTTTCTCAATCTGTTTGTAACTATTCAGGTTTATTATACATTTTCAATAAATATATTTTAAAAAGCTATATAATAATCACTCTTTTCCGGTTACATCTATTCATAATTTTCTAAAATTATTATTCCTATTTTATAAATCTAAATCCGCATCCTGCGCGTGTGCATGAATAAATGCTCTTCTTGGTGGAACTTCGCTTCCCATCAGCATAGAAGTCACTTCTGAAGCCAATCTTCCATCTTCAATCTCGACCTGCTTTAAAATACGGGTTTCTGGATTCAGTGTTGTCTCCCAAAGCTGCTCGGCATCCATCTCACCAAGACCTTTAAATCGCTGTAAAGTAAAGTTACTCTTATGGTTCTTACGATAGTTCTCCAACGCTCTGTCATCATAAAGATATTCTTCCTTGCCTCGCTTAGGAATCGCTTTATAAAGCGGTGGTGTTGCCAGGTAAACGTGTCCCTGATGAATGAGATCTGGCATAAAGCGATAGAAAAATGTCAGCAACAATGTTGCAATATGGGCTCCATCGACATCGGCATCCGTCATGATTACGATTTTATTATATTTTAACTTGGAAATGTCAAAATCGTTGCCGTAACCTTCTGAAAATCCACAGCCAAAAGTATGAATCATCGTCTTAATCTCTGCATTTGCAAGGACTTTATCCATAGAAGCCTTCTCTACGTTAAGAATCTTTCCACGAATTGGAAGGATAGCCTGTGTACGGCGGTTTCTTGCCGTCTTTCGCAGAACCACCCGCGGAATCTCCCTCCACGATAAAGACCTCACATTCTTCTGGATTACGACTCTCACAGTTTGCTAACTTTCCATTCGTATCAATGGAGAACTTAGACTTGGAAATGAGATTCGTTCTCGCTCTCTCTTCTGCCTTTCGAATCTTGGCAGACTTCTCTGCACAGGCAATGACCTTCTTTAATTCTTCAAGGTTTCTGTCATAATATAAAGGAAGTTCTTCACCGAGCACTTCACTGACAGCCTTACCTGCATCTGGATTATCAAGTTTTGTCTTTGTCTGTCCCTCAAATCTTGGGTCTTTATGCTTAATAGAAAGAACTGCTGTCATCCCGTTACGCACATCCGCTCCGGTAAAGTTCTTATCTTTTTCTTTTAAAATGCCGAGTTCTCTGGCATACTGGTTCATAACAGAAGTAAACTTTGTCTTAAAGCCAGTAATGTGGGTTCCGCCTTCCATTGTGCAGATATTGTTGCAGAATCCCATAATTGTCTCCTGGAATTCATCTACATACTGGAATGCAGCCTCTACCTCGATATCGTCTACTTTTTTCTTAAAATAAACAATCTCGCCAACTGCAGGCTTGCCTTTATTTAAATCTCTGACATACGCCTTTAAGCCTTCTTCTTCATGAAAAAGGACGGTTTCCTCTTCTCCCGGTCTTCTATTCTCAAAGGTAATAGATAATCCCGGATTCAGATAAGCAGTCTCATGTAATCTGCTCTTAATGGATTCCGCCTTAAAGTATGTCTTATCAAATATTTCTCCATCTGGTAAAAAAGTAACAGTTGTTCCTGTATCACCTTTTCTACAGGTACCGATTACTTCTAATTGGGCAACTGCTTTGCCTTTCTCGTACATCTGCTGGTATACCTTACCCTCAGAACGTACCTTAACTTCTAACCATACAGAAAGTGCATTAACAACAGAAGCACCTACACCATGAAGTCCTCCTGAAATCTTATACCCGCCTGTACCAAACTTGCCTCCGGCATGAAGCATGGTAAATACCATCTCCACCGCCGGAATGCCTGTCTTACTGTTAATTCCCGTAGGGATACCTCGTCCATTATCCTGAATCGTCGCTGTTCCGTCTTCATCAAGAATCACCTGAATATTACTGCAATATCCTGCTAAATGCTCATCTACTGCATTATCTACAATCTCGTAGATCAGATGATTCAGACCTCTGGTAGAAACACTTCCGATATACATTCCCGGACGCTTTCTTACCGCTTCAAGTCCCTCCAGAACCGCAATACTATTCGCATTATATGTTGTCTGCTGTTCCATAAATACCTCGCAAATTTACTTATAATCGCTTCTTTTCTAAACTATCTTGCCCGTCCCTTTTTATAAACAGGTACCTGTTGCTGCCAGTCAGGACAATCTACATCATAATATAATTTATTCTCATAAATCATATTTATTTCACCATTTTTATATTCAAATGCTGCAGAAGAGCAATTCCTTCCAAAAGGCGTCTTCCAGAACTCGCTGAGAGGGCGCTTTGTAAAATTAAGGATAAAACTTCTTACTACGCAGCCATGTGCCACAATAAGAATATTCTCTGCCTTTCCCTCTAGAGGAACAATCTCTTCCTGGAAAAATTCATCTGTTCTCTTTAATACATCCTGAAAATACTCTCCATACTTTGCAGGACGGAAATGTGCCGGATCAAGACGGAATCTCTGATAACGAACCATTGCCGGATTCGCCATTATTTTCCCGATAATCTTTCCTTCCGACGTTCCAAAACTCATCTCTTTTAAACGGTCATCACGGACAATCTCTATCGGACGGTCTCTTCGAACAACCTGTGCTGTCTTGTAAGCCCTCTTTAACGGACTTGAAAAGATATGGTCAAAGGGAATATCCTTCATTCCTTCTGAGGTCATCTCTGCCTGCTCGATTCCCTTCGGAGCCAGGGGAATATCCACCTGTCCCTGAAGCTTACTTCTCTTATTCCACTTTGTCTCTCCGTGTCTCATTAAATATATCTTCATTTTAATACCTTCTTCTCATTCTGTAAAAAAGCTTCTGCAATCTCCTTTAACTTCATTCCATTCGATGCTTTTAATAAAAGAACATCATCTGGGTGTACATAAGTTAAAAGGTAATCCTTTAACGCATCTCTTGACTCAAAATGCTTCACAACGATTCTTTCGTTATTATCTTCAACACCTTTTAAAATCTCTTCGGAAAGTTCACCATAAGCAGCGACCTCATCCACCTGTGTTCCTGCAATAAACTTACCTACTTCATAGTGATATTCTCTCTCTTTTTCTCCAAGTTCAAGCATATCTGCCAATGCTGCGATTCTTCTTCCTTTCACACCTTCCATAGAGGAAAGAACGGAAACACTTGCCTTCATAGAATCCGGGCTTGCATTATATGTATCATCAATTAATGTGCAGCTCTTTAAGGTATGCATCTGCTGACGCTGTCCGTGGAAAGTAACAAGCGCTTTCGCAGCCGCTTTCATATCAAGTCCCATCTGATGAGCAACTCCAAGAGCAACTAATGCATTACGCACGTTATGTTCGCCCATTGTTCCGAGAACAACTTCCATATCTTTTATTACTTTCCCTTCTTTATAGAAGAAATGAAAAATGGTCTGTCCGTCTTTTACATGCACATTCTCTGCTCTGTAATCACAGGCTTTATCCATTCCATAGAAAAATGTCTTATGAGATAACTTACCGCGATATGGTGCAAGAAACTTGTCATCCCCATTAAGGAACACCATACCATCTTCTGGAAGCCCCTTCACAATATCCATCTTCTCAAGACAGATATTCTCCTGCGTCTTTAACTGTGCGATATGGCTTACACCAATCATTGTAACAACGGCTACATTCGGGCGAATCATATTCGTAAGCTTCTCAATCTGTCCTCTCTCACTCATGCCGATTTCAAGAACAGCAATTTCATCCTCTCTGGTCAAATGAGAAAGTGTTAAAGGAACACCAATCTGGCTGTTCTGGTTTCCAATTGTCTGAAAAACCTTCTTCTGAGAAGCCAATACCGTACTGATCATCTCTCTTGTTGTTGTCTTACCAACACTTCCTGTAACTGCAACAACAGGAAGATTCATACGATTTCTGTAGAAAGTCCCTACCTTCTGCATCGCTTCCACTGTATCTGCAACCTTAATCCATGGCTTATTCTCAAAACCCTCTAACGGTTCGTCATGTTCTGATGTAAAAGTCGCACCGTTAATCTTAAGAGCACCATCAATAAACTTGTGCGCATCTACTCTCTCTCCGATAATCGGAACAAAGATGCTATCTTCACTTCCAGAACGGGAATCAATTGAAAACTCCTTAATTACTTTATTCTCATCTCCACATAAAAGCTGTCCACTGCAAGCTTCTACGATATCTTTAATTGTTATATTCTCCATTACTATCTTCTCCTGATAATCATACTTATCCTTAAACGACTTTGGAATGTCCAGCGGACATTCCAACATAATATCTTACAGCAATCTCTAAATAGATGCAAGAAAATTCTCTTTTTCAAACATTTGTTCTGGTTCATTATATAACATGATAAGAAATTTGTCAAATCATATTAAATCCTAATTTGCCGCAGGCAAAAGAATAGAACTCAGGGAGATAAATAAAGCATATTTGTGGCCTCGAAGCAAGGTTTGGATGCAAGCGCCTAAGCGAATATTCAAACCGCCGCGACTAAAGTCACAAATATGCTTTAATTTATCTCCCCGAGTTCGTCTCCATTGCCTGCGGCAATCAGAATCTATTCCGGTATTGTAATTTTCCCATAAATTGCAGAAGTAGCTGCTGTCGCAGGGGATCCTAAATAAATGCCTACTTTAGATGTTCCCATACGTCCTAAGAAGTTACGGTTATTCGTAGCGAGTACCTTTTCTCCATCACAAAGGATTCCGCCAGAACGTCCACAGCACAGTCCGCAGCCTGGCTGTGTGATAATTGCTCCGGCTTTCGCTAATGTTTCCATATAACCTGCTTTTACTGCCTCAATATAAATCTTACGGCTTGCAGGTGTTACGATTGTACGGCAAGCTACTGTTTTTCCCTCTAGAATCTTAGCTGCTCTTGCTAAGTCTTCTAAACGGCCATTGGTACAAGAACCGATAAATACCTGATCAATCTCCGTTCCGACAAGTTCACTTACAGGATGAATATTATCTACCTGAGATGGACAGGCACAGACCGGCACAAGTTCTTCTGCCTGATAAGTCATCACACGGCAGTAAGATGCATCTTCATCTCCATAAAGCCAATCTACATCTTCGAGATTCACTTCTGAATACTCACAGGTTTTCTCATCTGGACGGAAGAGACAGCACTTCGCCCCAGCTTCAATGGCCATATTGGAAATAGTCATTCTGGATGCAACGCTCATTGCATCTACTGCAGAACCTGTAATTTCAAGTGCCTTATAAGTAGCTCCATCAGCACGAAGGTCACCGATCAGACGTAAAATAACATCTTTTGCTGTAACATTGGCCGGAAGAGTTCCATTAATCACTACTTTAATTGTTTCTGGTACACGAATCCACATCTCTCCTGTTCCAAGAATAGATGCCATCTCTGTATAACCAATACCAGAAGAAAAACAGCCAACACAACCATAAGTTGTTGTATGAGAATCTGTACCAAAAACAATATTACCTGGCTTTGCATAACCAGCTTCTGTCATAAGCTGATGACAGATACCGTCACGTCTATGTACATGTGTTAAACCATATTTATCTGCAAAGGCATCACCAATTTTAAAATGACGAACATCCTCTACTGCACTTGTAGGTACAAGATGGTCATAAATTAAAACAACCTTATCTGGATCCCAGAGTTTTGTAAATCCCATCTCTTCAAATTTATCTGCGACAAAAGGAATGAAAATATCATGAATCATTACTCTGTCAACATTTACAGTAACAATCTGACCTGGAGTTACTTTAGAAAGGCCAGTATTTTTTTCGATAATTTTTTCAATTAATGTACTTCCCATGACTGCCTCCTAAATAATTCCGTTACGTTTCTGCATTGCTTTTACAAGACCACCTGCATTGATAATATCCATCAGATTATCTGGCAGCGGATGAATCGGATATGTCTTTCCATCAAATTCTAAAGACTCTCCCATATTTACTGTGAGACTGTCTCCTTCTTTGATTACATCCTGAATATCACTATTCTCAATAAGTAAAAGTCCATTATTGATAGAGTTTCGGAAGAAAATACGGGCATAGGACTTCGCAATAACGCACTTTACCTTTAATGCCTTAATAATTTCCGGTGCCTGTTCTCTGGAAGAACCACAACCAAAGTTCTTGCCGGCAACAATAATGTCACCTTCCTGAATCTGACTTGCAAGTTCCGGTCTTAATGGAGAAAATCCATACTGCTTCATATCTTCAACGGTAGGAAGTGCCAGATATTCTGTAGGAATAATGATATCGGTATCAATATCATCACCGAGCACCCATACCTTTCCGGTAAATTGTTCCATAATAATACCTCTTTCTGTTACATAAACACTATATATAATCTTATATCGATAGTTATAATAGGCATGCACCGTACTTATGTACTACATAGACGATGTAACATAATTATTATAAATTCGTAGGAATCTTTAATTTCTAATCTTCTGGTCCTGTAATATAGCCTGCGAGAGCGGATGCAGCTACGGTTGCTGCACTTGCCAGATAAACTTTAGAGCTTGGTGCACCTGCACGTCCCTTAAAGTTTCTTGTACCTGTGGAAATAAGCACTTCATTCTCACCGATAACGCCCTGGCAGCTTCCCCAGCATACGGAACAGTTGCAGTTCATAACCATTGCACCAGCTTCCATTAATGTTGTAATGATTCCTTCTTCTAATGCCTGAATATAGACTGCTTTTGAAGCAGGAGCTACAATAAAACGAACCTTAGGATCAACCTGCTTTCCTTTTACAATTTCAGCCGCTACGCGTAAGTCATCAATACGTCCATTATTACAAGAGCCTAAGAATGCCTCATCAATCGCAATTTTCTCTTTTTTTACATCTTTAAGAAGTGCAAAGTTATCTACAAAATCCGGACGTACGACTACAGGCTCAATCTTACTTAAATCATAATCATATACTTCACAGAAATGTGCGTCTTCATCACTCTTAAACATATGTACTGCTTCTCGGCCATGTGCTTTACAATATTCTACAACCTTTTCATCCGGTTCAACAATACCAGCCTTTGCTCCTGCCTCTACAGTAAGATTACAAAGAACCATACGGTCATCAACAGAAAGATTATGCGCTCCGTCTCCTGCAAATTCCATAATCTTATAATTGGCTCCATTCGCTCCGATATCTCCGATAATGGTAAGGATTAAATCTCTTGGATAAACACCCTCTCTTAACTTGCCATGTAAGTTAAAACGAATTGTTTCTGGAACCATAACCCAGGAAGTACCTGTTGTCATCGCATACAAAAAGTCTGTACATCCAACCCCTGTACCAAATGCACCTAATGCACCATAAGATGTAGTGTGGGAATCCGCACCGAAAATAAGCTCACCTGGGCAAACATAATCTTCCATCATAATCTGATGGCATACTCCCTGTCCCTCGTACAGCTTAATATCATTCTCAATTGCAAAATCACGCATCTTCTTATGCGCTTCTGCAGTTTTGGGATTCTCAGCAGGAACGTTATGATCCATAATGAAAACAACCTTATCTTTATCTGCAATCTTTGGATTTTTCAATTTATTATGGTACATATCAACAGTCAGATGTGTTGTACCATCATTACTCATCATACGATCAAGTGTAACAGTATGTATATCGTTTGGTTTTACAAAATCAACACCGGCAGCGCGGGCGATAATCTTTTCTCCTAAAGTCATTCCCATGATTTACGCTTCCTCCTTATTTAAAGATGCAATTAACCCTCCGGCATTCAGAATATTCTGCATATATTCCGGAAGTTTTGTACAGGAAAATACCTGCCCATCAACGGTAACTGTACCAGCAGATAAATCAAGATCTGCCTGTCCACCATCTTCCACATGTTCATATAAATCTTTGCATACAATAACAGGAAGTCCGATGTTAATCGAATTACGATAAAAAATTCTGGCAAAAGACTTCGCAATAACTGCCTTAATTCCAAGTGCTTTTAAAACACTTGGTGCCTGCTCTCTTGAAGAACCACAGCCAAAGTTCTCACCGGCAACAATCAAATCTCCTGGCTGAGCTTTCTTTGCAAAATCAGGATCTAAAGACTCAAAAGTGTATTGTTTCATTGCTTCAATATCTGGTAAAAGCAGGTACTGAGAAGCAATAATCTGGTCAGTATCCACATCATTATGAAACTTCCATACTTTATTCATAAATATTACCTCCAATAAAATGTTCTATTTATTAGAATACTACAAATTAAAAATGAAGTCCAGAAATTAAATTGCGAACTCCCCAGCTTATAAACGCTAGAGTTGGTTTGAAAAATGCTTTCTGTAAGATGTACGTTACAATTTATGGAATATTTTTCCTGAATTAGGGCGGTGTGGCGGGCTACGGCAACTGAATGAAGGCAAAATATACCGTAAATTACGGCGTGCATGTTGTAGGAATGATTTTTCAAACATGCTCTAAAAGTTTCTACTACAAATTATAAAAATAATAAAATGCATAATTATTAAAAATGATATTGTAACTTCCACTCTTCCAAAATTTACAAAAAGAAAATGAATGTACTAAAAATAGTGCATTTTTCTTTCTTTTTTCCCTTGCTTTTTTCTGCAATTTCAGATACAATTTAGACATAAGTTAGATAATGTAATTCTAATTTTAAAGAGATGCCCTCCTCTGCTGGTTCTTTGGTATTTATTTTTTATATAGCATACGGGGCATCTCTTTTTTTGCATTTTTATAATTATTCAATTATATTGTTAAGAAGAATTCTTAAATCATTATATCAGATGTGCGATGACTCGCATCTCTCAACAAGAATGCCGAGACATTCTTGAATTTAGGAAAGGACATAAAAATGGGACAATTACCACAAGATCCAATTATGCTTTACAGCGTTATTAACACAAAATTAAGAGATTTCTATTCTTCATTAGAAGTATTATGTGAAGATATGGGCCTCAGTGAGGAAGAACTAAAAGAAAAATTATCTTCTGCAGGATTTGAATATGATAAAGATAGAAATCAGTTTATATAGTATTACAAAAACTTTTTTCTAATTCCTGTAATACTTCTTCTGACATCTGCTCAGCCACTTCCATTACTTCTTTTATCTGTTCTTTTACTATTCCATCTAAATGAAACCCACCGATGCACACTATCACTATTTCCATCTTACCACATATCTTCTCTATTAAAATCCGGGTCATCTGCTTTATGAACTACCTGCTGGCACGGTGCATTTCCCTTATACTCTACTTCTACATCTGCTTACGTACTATCTTATATTCATCGTCCATCTGGAAATACGGACAGCTATCTGATGAGCCGGACAACATCCTTGCCAGATCATCCTCATCCAAATTCACCTGACATTCCCCTGTTCCATCTTCCTCATCGATCCAATAATATGCACATAAATCACATTGACTTGTCATAATCAATCTCCTTCTTTTATTTGTAAAATTCTTACATTTATCTTATCACATTTCCAATCGCATTTCAACCTCTTTTTCACACATTTTTTTACAAAAATTTGACTTATATTTCTTTCTTTTTTTACCAATACTTGTTATTATAATAATAATACTGACTTTTTCGGAATATATTATTTTTTCAGGAGGTTTTACTTATGAAATGTGCTATTGTCGATTTAGGATCTAATACAATTCGTCTTTCCCTTTATAATACCCTGGAGAATGGCGGATTTGAAACTTTATTTTCTAAGAAATATATGGCAGGACTTGCCGGATATGTTTCTCACGGAATCATGTCTAACGATGGTATCAATCAGGCTTGTGCTGTACTGCTTGATTTCAAGATTCTTCTGCAGCAGCTCGGCGTAAAAGATATGCATGTATTCGCTACCGCATCTCTCCGTAATATCAAAAATACAGAGAAGGCTCTTGAAACAATCAAAAGAAGAACCGGTCTCTCCGTTGATGTAATCGAGGGAAGCGAAGAAGGTATTCTTGGTTACTACGGTGCTTTATATACAACCGATTTAAAGAACGGTATGATGTTTGATATCGGCGGTGGCAGTACTGAATTTGTACGCGTAAAAAACGGAAAGGTTAAAAATTCACAGAGTGTCTCTATCGGTTCCCTCAATCTTTTCCACAGTAACGTTTCCGGTTTATGGCCAGAGAAAAAAGAACAGAAAGCAATCACAAAACAGATTAATAAGAAACTTAATACCGTAGATTTTCCAAAAAAATCTCCAGAAAAGGTTTGCTGTGTCGGCGGTACCTGTCGTGCGATTTTAAATATTGTAAACTATCATTTTAACAAGCAGGAAAATAATCGCATTATCACAAGAGAAGAATTTGATAAAATTTTAAAAATTTTAACCAAACACGATATCACTTCCCGCAATTATATTTTAAAATTATGCCCAGACCGTGTGCACACAATTATTCCAGGTATGATGGTTGTAAAAGAGATTATGGACCGTCTGAATTGTAAGGAATTATGGGTATCCCGTTACGGTGTACGAGAAGGATATCTTTGCAAAAACTTTCTTATGACTGGCTCCACACAGGAAGTTACGAAATAACTTTCTTCTGTAAGACTCCTTGAAGATTTCACAATAAATGCTATAATTATTAATTGTGAAGATTTTAAGGAGGAGAATATCATGACAATACTTGAAAAAAGAAAATTAGCTCCAGAACGTGACGAGCATTTAAAAAAAGGAGAATTCACTGTTTTAAACGGAGAATATTCCAAGAATTTTAACGTGTACGTTGTAGGTGAGAAACATAAAGAAGCAGTTGATTTTATCAAAGTTGCTTTAGACCGTTCTACAGATAACGTTCTGGGCTTTGGAATTAAAATGGGATGCCAGAAGAATTTTAATGTCATCGTGTGGGATGAGGAAGATATTCCAGAAGAGTATAGAGTATAATTCCGGGTTGCAATATTGATCAGCGATACAGACACATTATTTGTAATCAGGTCAATACTTGTTGACTGTTGTGTAACATCTGTATAATCATAGGCATTCGAAGTTTAATGGCATTACAATATCTTCCAGTGCAACAGAAGAACTTGTTTCTTTAGCAAAATCATATTGAACAAAATCGCTGCGCGATGGCTTGCGAAAGCTACGTGCAGCGATTTTGTTCAATCAGGATTTATTCACAGTGTCCTTTTTCCTTGATGACATCAATTACAGAGTCTACATATTTTTCGCACTCTTCCTCGGTCTCAGCCTCAACCATAACACGAATCACTGGTTCTGTACCACTTTCGCGTACGAGGATTCTTCCTGTACTTCCAAGTGTTTCTGCAACCTGTTTTACTGCTGCCTGTACATCAGCATCATTCTGTGCCTCTGGTTTGCTCTTTACACGGACATTTTTAAGTACCTGTGGGTAAATGCGTACTGGGGATGTGAGTGTTGCAAGAGAGGACTTTTTCTCTAACATAACTTCCATCATCTTGATGGCTGTGAGGATTCCATCTCCTGTTGTTGCATATTTACTAAAAATGATATGCCCAGACTGTTCTCCGCCGATACGGTGTCCGTTCTTTACCATGTTTTCGTAAACATATTTATCACCAACCTGTGTTTTTTCGTAATCAATACCAAGTTCATCAAAGGCTTTATAAAGTCCGAAGTTAGACATGATTGTTGTTACTACAGTGTTGTTGCGAAGTGCACCTTTTTCTTTGAGATAGCGTCCATAAACGTATAAAATTAAGTCTCCGTCTACGACATTTCCGTTCTCATCAACAGCGATACAACGGTCTGCATCTCCATCAAAGGCAAATCCAACATCAAGCTGATTCTCTTTTACGAAGTTCTGAAGGACTTCAATATGTGTAGAACCAGCATTCATGTTAATGTTCAATCCATCTGGTTCTGCATTGATTACATAAGTTTTCGCTCCTAATGCATCAAATACGCTCTTTGCAATCATCCAGGAACTTCCGTTAGCACAGTCAAGTCCAACCTTGATGTTCTTATAAGAACGTGTTGCAAGAGAAATCAAATATCCGATGTAACGATTTCTTCCTGCCGAATAATCAACCGTACATCCAATCTGGTCTCTTACTGCCATTGGGACTTCAATCTTTCCATCAATATAATCTTCGACTTTAAGGATGGTTTCTTCATCCATCTTTTCACCTTTTGAATTGATAAGCTTGATTCCATTATCATAGTATGGATTATGGCTGGCAGAAATCATAATTCCGCAGTCAAAATCTTCTGTTCTTACTACATAAGAAACACTTGGGGTTGTTGTTACATGTAACAGATAAACATCTGCTCCAGAAGCAGTTAAACCTGCTACTAATGAATATTCAAACATATAGCTTGAACGGCGTGTGTCCTTTCCAATAACAACTTTACATTTTTCTTTTTTATCTTTTCCATAATACCATCCAAGAAAGCGACCAACCTGATATGCATGTTCTACGGTTAAATCTACGTTTGCTTCGCCACGGAAACCATCTGTTCCAAAATATTTACCCATCGTTTTTCTCCTGTTACCTATCGTTCTTTATTAATCTTATCTACATTCTATTCCTGTAATTTTGTAATATATCTACAAAATATAGAGTTGGCATGTACGGATACATTGATATTCAAAATCATATTCTCTGCCCGTATATCCGTACAAATGATTTCTCTATTACAGATATTTGCTTTTTAGCTTTAGTATCATAGCACTATTCATGACGTAATGCAACGATTGGATCTAAGTTTGCAGCTTTTACTGCCGGTAATAATCCAAATACAACTCCGATAACTGTGGAAAAGGCAATAGCAAGGATTACGGCCGGTATACTGATAGCAATCGGAACATTAGATATCTTTCCGATAATTTCAGCTAAGGCAATACCTGTAATCGTACCAATGATACCACCTAAACTTGTAAGTACCGCCGCTTCAGTTAAGAACTGGGCAAGAATTCTATTCTTTCTTGCACCAATCGCTTTTTTAAGACCGATTTCTCTTGTACGCTCTGTTACCGATACCAGCATAATATTCATAACACCAATACCACCAACTAACAAGGAAATACTTGCGATCCAAATTAACTGTTTATTCGTTGTTGCACTTACCTGCTGGCTTTCTTCCGCAGTCTCATTCATATTGGCTGCACGATACTTAATACTCTTACTTGTTACCGTCTCATTTAATAAGGTCTGCGCCGCCTTTCCAACGGATGTCATATTATCTGTTGAATCTGCAAGCAGCTTCGCATTCTGTGGCTCATCATACTGCTGCACAATATTCCAGTCAACATCTGGAATTACAACAATACCACTGGCACTTCCATCATTATATACATAGGTATAATAATCTTCCACCGAATTAATTACTGGACTAAACGCTGTTGATTCCTCAATAACACCGATAACGATAAATGGTTCTCCCTTAATATCAATTGTCTTTCCTACCGGGTTGGCGTCTCCAAAAAGAGAATCGGCAGCTACACTATCTATTACCGCAACTTTACGATACTTTTCATAATCGCTGTCTGTAAATCCTCTTCCTCTTTTCATAATGTATCCACAAGTCCCAAGATAATGGGAATCTGCTCCGATAAGCTGTCCGCCTGAAAGTGATGTATCATTATAGTAAATGTAGTCAACCTGTGTACGGGATACATATAAAGATGCATCTTTTACATGGTCAATATCTGCAAGCTGCTGGCGCATATCGTCATCAAGAACCGGGATTCCTTTTGGAATTCCATATTCCATCTCTGCCGGATAGTTTCCTTCTTCTGTAAGCTGCACTGTTGTCGTGTTCGTTCCTGAACCAATCAGGTTTTTCTTAATCTGTTCATTTGTTCCTTTGATTGTTGATACGATAGCAATAATTGCTGCGATACCAATAATGATACCTAACATTGTCAGGAAGGAACGTAGTCTGTGACTCCACACACCCTGAAAAGATAATCTTATATTTTCAAGCATTGTTCTTCCTCCTAATAAATCATTTCGCTATCGTCTTCCGAAATTTTTGTCTTTACTCCTTCTCTTAAATTCTTTCCATAAGGGAAGGCAATATTATCGTCTTCTGTAACACCTGAAACAATTTCGATATATTGTCCATTCATTGTCTTTCCAACCGTTATATACTGTTTTTTCAAGCGTTTTGTCTTCTTATCTCTAAGATACACATAACTCTTCTTATCTTCTGTTCGAATATACGCTTTCTGAAGATATACTGCGTTTTCGTTGGCCGTTCCCATAGATTTCGAACTGTAAGAAACTTCAACACTGCCTCCAGGACTTAGCCCATCTGCATCTTTTATAAATGCAACGATTGGATAGTAGGAACTGTTTGGATTAGATGCATCTCCGCCATTACTACTGTCTGCTGTAGGAAAATCAGAAATTTCTTTTACCTCTGCAGTATATTCATCTCCGGTATCACTTGATACACATTTGATCGTTCCACCGACCTTTACACTATCAAGTTCCATCTCGCTGATTGATGTTTTTACATACATTCCATCTGCAGCTTTTACCACGATTGCGGCTGAACCATCCGTTGGAAGTGTTCCCTTGCTGTACGCTGTCGTTACTGTTCCGGCAAGTTTTGCCTTTACTGTTGCCTTATCTACTTCTGCCTTAGCTTCTTTATAACTAATCTGTGCATCATGAAGATCTTCTTTGGCCTGTGCGATATCATCTTCCTTATCAGAAATCGCTGCTTTTAACTCCTCGGCTGTATAGCCGTTATCATCTCCGCCGCTGCTATCTGTTCCGTCATCTATACCATCGCCAGGGCCTGAACCTGAACCATCATCGGAGCCACCTCCATTATTATCATCTCCATCATCACCAGTATCTGCACCTTTTACAATCAGTGTTCTTGAAATCTGCTCTTTTGAAATTCCTTTTACATTCTTTACCTGTGCTGTGATTGTTACAGAAGAAGACGGCTCTCCCTCGTCCACATACAGCCAGACACCTGACTTTGTTTTTGTGATTGTCGTATCTTTTGAGATATTATCACTAAGCTTCCATGTAACTTTACTCTGATCAATACTCTTTCCATCTTCTGTTACAACGGTAAGCAGACATCCATTTCCTGCGGTTACCCTCTTACGATTCTGTTTAAACTTAATCTTTTTGTCTGTAGAAGGAGTTGTTGGATTTTCATGTTCTGTAGTTGGCTTCGATGGGTCATCTTTCTTCACCTTACTCTTTAAATAAGAGATGGTATATCCTGTCCCATCTGCTAATTCTACTGTAAACTTGCTGGAGGAAGTAATCTCTAATGTATTTGCATTCTCTGTATTCTCATTGTCATAATCTTTTTCTGATGCGTACTCAATAAACTCGGCATTAATACCCTTTTTAATCAAGTCATTCAATAAAGAACCGCTGATTTTTCCACCTTTTTGTAAATAGAAAATGTATTTGCCGTTGGAATCTTTTTGTCCATCCTCTAACTTATCTGCTTTTAAATCTTTGTATGCAGGTCTTATAGTTAAGTTGTCGAAATCTGACACTTTATATAATCCATCTTCCTCTAAATCTGTAAATACTCTGTCTGGATTATATTCATATCTGTTCTTTTCCTTGCCGTTTTCATCAAATTCAATAAACGTAGCATACTTTTTAGAATCATGTAATGACTTAATGACTGAACCTTTTACTCTTCCGTTAACGTTCAGATAATAAATATAGGCATTGCCAGCAGAAGAACCATCTCCACTAGAACTGTCTCTTTCACTGACTGATTCTATCGAATTATGTAAAGTTCTTGAATCTCCACCTTCGTTTAACTTATTAACTGTATAATTATCGTTATCATAAACATTAACTTTTGTGTCTGGCGAAAGCTCAAATGTTGCAATTGGATTCTTAGATTCTTCCGATTTATATGAGCGGAACTCTGCATATTTTCCTTCAGAAATAAGCTTCTTGACAAACGCTCCACTAATCGTTCCATTTTTTGTAAGTGTGAAAATAAGTGAATCATCTTCTTTTGTTCCTGCACCGGACGTTGCAGCTTTATCTGCTTCACTACTAACATGATCCCGTAAAACTAACTTTGTCTCTCCAGAGCCGGAGCCACTCTCGGAACCCGAACCACTTCCGGAACCACTCTCGGAACCTGAGCCACTTCCGGAGCCACTCTCGGAACCTGAGCCACTTCCACTTTTAGAGACAGCATTCCCACTCTGTACTTTAACACCAGAACTTGTACTCTCTGTATTTCCATTCGCTTCTGCCACAAGATAACTAAGACTTGTTCCCTTAATAGCAGAAAGATTCACTGAGGCATTCATAACATCACTGTTTCCCGTATTTACGGCACCAACTGTTTTTGTATTTTTAAGCTTTTTCAGCTCTTTTTCCATCTCGGCGATTTCCATTTTAGAAGACTGTATCTGAAGTTTTTGTAATTTCAAATCCAATTCTTTCTCAGAGACATTATATTTTAAAAGAATATCTCCTTTCTTTACTTTATCGCCCTTTTTTACATAGACTTTCTTTACCTTCTGTCCACCATCAATATGAACTTCCTGTATGTAGTCTGAAGTAAGAGTTCCCGTAAGAGAAGTATCTGTATCAAACCAGTCCGAACTGTTCAGCATACTTACCGGGAATACTTTTACTACTGTTTTGTTTCTATTTCTTATAACGACAATGGAAGTAATCCCCACTGCCATCACAAGAACCAGCGCTACTGCAAGTAGTATCTTTTTCTTTCCCTTCAAATCAGATCTCTCCTTCCCACTCTTTTACGCCAAAGTCCTGTTCAATTTCTGAAAATACTGCATCATCCTTCGCTTCTTTTTCACTCTGAACTTCGGCCTGCTGCTTTTCTTTTCTTTCCTTGTCTTCCACAATCTCTCCATCAAAAATATGGAGTACTTTCTTCGCATGATTCGCAATATTGGCATCATGCGTAATCATAATAATCGTTACTCCCTCTTCATTCAATTGCTGGAACAGACTCATTACCTGAATACCAGAACGGCTGTCCAGTGCTCCTGTTGGCTCATCCGCAAGAATAATCTTTGGATTATTTACTAAAGCTCTTGCAATCGCTACTCTCTGCTGCTGTCCACCAGAAAGCTGACTCGGCCTAAAATGTACTCGCTCTGCCAGCCCTACTCTCTTTAATGCCTGAAAAGCAATTTCCTTTCGCTTTTTTACCGGCACTCCTGCATAACTTAACGGAAGGGCTACGTTGTCAAGTGCTGTCTGTTTTGGAAGAAGATTGAAACTCTGAAATACAAATCCCAAAGTATTCAAACGTAAATCCGACAGGCGGTTCTCGTTATAATTAACAATAGATTCCCCTTCTAAAAGAAATTCTCCCTTTGTCGGACGATCCAGGCAACCGATAATATTCATCAGTGTTGTCTTTCCAGAACCAGAAGGTCCCATAATTGCCACATATTCGCCCTCATCAATAGAGATATTTACATCTTTAAGAACTGGTATGACAATCTTATCCTGTAAATAATTCTTATAAATATGTTTTAGTTCCAAAAGCATATGCTATATGTCCTTTCCTGACGGGAATCCTTATTCCCCAAAGTCCGCAATATCACTATCACTTGTTCCACTGTTACCAGAATCTGAGCTATCACTTCCAAAATCTGCACCGTCACTCAGACTTCCATCATCAGAGCTGTCATATGTATCCGCACTATCACTGTAATCTGAATAATCCTCTCCCACATCTGAAGTATCTTCAGATGCATCTGAACCAAATGACTCTGCATCATCATTCTCCTGCTCATCTCCATAACCAGATGTATTATCTTCCGGACTTACCTTTGTAACTTTCATGCCTTCTTTTAATGTACTGTCGTCACATGCAATGTAATCACTTGTTTTAAGGCCGCTCTTTACTTCATACTCATCAAGATTCTCATCGTACTCTCCAACCTGAATCTCATGAAGCTTTAACTTATTATGAGAATCGAGCCATACATAGTATTTGTTATTATTTTTCTTTATGTAAGCAGATGGCAGCCACATACCCTCTTTCTGCTCGTCCTGTCCATTATCCTGTTCTATAAGGACATGCTGTCCCATCATCAAATCCTTATCATTATCTAACTTCACATAAAAGTTATACTTAGAGGCAGTTTCTCCTGTACTGCTTTCATCATCTGTATAGCCATCTGAATAATCAGAGCTGCTGTCACTGGTATCATCTGCCGTCGTATCCGTCTTAATGCTGCTGATTGTTCCTTTCCAGGTCTGGGAATTATCCACTCTTGAACGAACAATAACTGGATCTCCCTCGTTAAGACTCCATACATTCGTCTCACTGACAGTTCCCTTAATTCGGTAATTACCTACCGCAAGAATTGTCATGTAAGAGGAATCATCTGAACTTCCATCACCAGAATCCGAGCCGTCATCCGAACTATCATCCGAAGAGGAAGTCTCTAAAGATGCATTTACTTTCTTTACAAGACCATTCATCTTACTTTTTACTGTTGCATCTTTAATGTTCTTCTCTAACAACTTAATTGACTCTTTATTGGACTTAATCGTATACTGATCTTTTTTAATTGTTGTCTGAGCCGTTAAAATCTGTGTCTGAAGCTGAATCTTCTCACTGGCACTTGCAGACTTCAAATCAGACTGATAAGACTTAATATCCTTTGTCAACTGTGTAATCTCATTCTGTAAAGTCTCCTGCTCAAGTTCTTTCTTTTCTTTAGAAAGCTTTAACTCCTGTGTGTTGTACTTAAAGAGCTTATCTCCCTTCTTTACCTGATCCCCTACATTAACATAGCGTTTCTCTACAGATAAATCAGACTGTAATGTAATCTTCCATGACTTCTCTGCATCAACAGTTCCTGTATAACGGTTATTCGCACCACCAGCAGTTCCCAGTCCTGTAATCTCACGAACAGACTCCACATAAGCCTTGCCCTCACTTGTTCCTCCGATATTGCGAATCACAAAAAAAACAACAGCGATCACTATGACTGCTGCCGTACCACAGATAAGCGCCAGCTTCTTCTTGGAAAACTTCTTCTTCTCCGGCTCCTGCAAAATAATGGCATCGTCATCGCTTAACAGACTTTCTTCCTCTTCCTTAGTACCTTCAAGCTTCTCCGTACCACCAGATTTTTCCTCTTCTTTCTTCTTGCGATGGAAAAATCCCCGTTTCTTCTCTGGCTTCTCTTCTTCCTGTAACTCTTCTAATTCTTTATCATATTCGTCTTCATCGAAATTACTGTCATCCTCGATATATCCCATATCGTCCTCATACAGATTGATTTCTTTTTTCTTTTTCCTGTGGAAAAATCCTTTCTTCTCTTCCTTATCATTTGTGGATGAATCTAAATTCGTCTCATCCATAAATTCCTGCCCATTCTTCTTCCGAAACATAACAACCTCCTTAATATCTTTTATAAAAAGCCTAGAGTATGTTTGAAAAATCATTCCTGCAATCTGCACGCCCCAATTTGCATTTTTCAAACACGCTCTGGCAAAGCTTTAAGATAGTCACTTGAAACTTATTTTGTTATGATAGCACAATTACTCTGAAAAATCATCAAACATCACAATAAATTAAAAGAATGTTCACAATTACGGAACATTTTTATATTCTGCATGTTCTGTAAAAAGAATCTTATTTAAAAATTCTTAAATCTGCCTGAGAATATTGTACCACATCTTCATTATACATGGTAGAAGATTACTTTGACTTCTTAATATTTATTAAGAATATTTTTTGAATTCTTTCTACTATTTTATCCAATTATTTTACTCAGTAAAGCACCTAACAATTGTATGACGAAGTCTCTCACTTAATTTTCTAAAACATTTGACATTCTATTCTTTTTTCTTTATAATACATAGTGGATTTTTATGGTTTTCTTTACATTATAATAAATGTAAACCATTAATTTAGGAGGTAATTTGATGAATCAGGTATATGATGTTATTATTATTGGCTGCGGTGAAGCTGGTATTTATGCCGGTTACGAACTTAGTTTAAAAAATCCTTCCTTAAAGATTGGTGTTTTTGAACAGGGAAGGGATATTTATAAAAGAAGCTGCCCTATTGTAGCAAAAAAGGTAAAGCAGTGTATCAACTGTAAAGTCTGCGATACTATGTGCGGCTTTGGTGGTGCTGGTGCATTTTCTGACGGTAAATTTAACTTTACTACAGAATTTGGCGGCTGGCTTACTGATTATATGGATCATGATGAAGTTATGGAACTGATTCATTATGTAGATGATGTAAATGTAGCTCACGGTGCTACTACTAGCTATTTCTCTACAACAACTCCAGAAGCACAGGCTCTTGCAAAAAAGGCTCTTGAATTCGACCTTCATCTTTTACAGGCACAGTGCAAACATCTTGGTACAGAAAAGAATCTTATGATTCTTACAAATATTTATGAAGATTTAAAAGATAAAATGGATTTCCATTTTAATACTGCTATTTCTGAGATTAAAACCTGCTCAGAAGGTTATGAACTTGTAACAGAAAAAGGGGATGTCGCACGTTGTCAGTATTTAATCGCTGCTCCTGGACGAAGCGGTGCAGAATGGTTTGCAAACCAGTGTAAGAATCTTGGAATTAAGCTTATTAACAATCAGGTAGATATCGGTGTTCGTGTGGAACTTCCGGCACGAGTATTTGAACATATCACAGATGTCGTATATGAGTCAAAACTTGTCTACCGTACAAAACAGTATGGTGACAGCGTCCGTACTTTCTGTATGAATCCTTACGGACACGTTGTTGCTGAAAATGTAGAAGGAATTAACACGGTAAATGGTCATTCTTACTCTGATGCTTCTCTTCGCAGTGAGAATACAAACTTTGCCCTTCTTGTTTCCAACCGTTTTACAGAACCATTTGATGAGCCATATCGTTATGGTAAGCACATTGCTTCCCTTTCTAATATGTTAGCTGGCGGCGTGCTTGTACAGCGTTTCGGTGACCTGGTAAAGGGTATCCGTACAAATGAACATCGTTTAAGCCAGTCTTTCGTAAAGCCTACACTGACTGCTGCTGTTCCTGGAGATTTATCTTTGGCACTTCCAAAGCGTCAGCTTGATGATATTATTGAGATGATCTATGCCCTTGATAAAGTAGCTCCTGGTACTGCAAACTATGACACTCTTTTATATGGTGCAGAAGTCAAATTCTACTCTTCCCGTTTAGAGTTAAGCCACGAACTTGAGACAAAACTTCCTGGATTCTTCGCTATCGGTGATGGCGCAGGAACGACAAGAGGACTTGCACAGGCGGGGGCTTCTGGAATTAAGGCCGCAAGAGCGGTACTCGCAAGACTTTAAATCCCGATTTGCCGCAGGCAAAGAGACGCTCACAGTAAATAAAAGAACCTA
>ENA-OPCV01000893-OPCV01000893.1-human-gut-metagenome-genome-assembly--contig:-NODE-893-length-25224-cov-3.094481_pt1 | contig 25224 bp, 23 predicted proteins | sample MGYA00241257_ERZ501494 | MGnify/ENA primary metagenome ERZ501494 (study PRJEB25962, sample SAMEA2042618) | human gut metagenome | biome: human gut; feature: human-associated habitat; material: faeces...
GTTGTCAGCAGCCCGTTTCACGGTCTGCGTGTAGTTCCTTGTAAACTGACCTAAGGCTCTGCGCAGATATCTGTATGATTCTGCCAATGTGCCCCGCAGCAAATTTGCAGACCTGCAGGATTACGATGAACGGATTGCATGCGCCGGCAACAGCGTGCATGTGACCGTTCCGGCAAGCTCCATTGTTCTGCTGACAACGGATTATACCGATCATAAGCCGGCAGCAATTACAGGTATTTGTGCAGAAGACGGGACAGTTACCTGGGAAGCATCCACAGAGGCAGAGCATCGCTATTATCGTGTATATAAGGGCGATTCTGCAGACTTTGTTCCGACAAAGGAAAATCAGGTTGCCTCCACCATCGCAACGTCCTTTACGGATCCTGACGCAGCGCCCGGATTTTATAAAGTGGAATCTGTCGATGCATGGGGAAATCACTAAACAGCGTTAAAGCGAACCAGACGGGGAGAAGTCCAGCGGATTTCTTCCCGTCTTTTGCTGATTTTCGGAGACAAACGAAGAAAAGAAGGCTATAATCTATAGTCAGAATGTGAATAGCCGACAGACAGCGAAAAAATATGCCGGCAGCTGTAGCGAGCGACAAAAATGAGGAGAAACGGTGACAGAAATGACCTATAACGAAGCGATTGAATGGATGGATTCAAGACACTGGAGCGGAACGGGAAAAGGGATCGTGCGGTCGCAGGAGCTTTTGGAACGGCTTGGAAATCCGCAGGACAAGCTGAAATTTGTACATGTGGCGGGTACGAACGGCAAAGGTTCGGTTTGCGCGTGCCTGTCGAAAATTCTGACGGCAGCCGGCTATCAGGTCGGACTGTTTGTTTCTCCCCATTTAAAACGCTTTAACGACAGGATTTATTTTAACGGTACAGAGATCGGGGACGAGGATTTTGCGCGGTTGGCCTCATGCATTCGAGCACAGGCTGAAGTCATGGAGGATGCGCCGACGGTGTTTGAGATCATGACGGCAATGGGAATGCTGTATTTTGCAGAAAAACAGTGTGATCTTGTAATGTTGGAGGTGGGCATGGGCGGCAGGCTGGATTCCACCAATGTGATCCGAACGCCGGAGGCTGCCGTTATCACCTCCATCGGACTGGATCATACAAAGGAGCTGGGGGATACACTGGAAAAAATTGCAAGCGAAAAGGGCGGCATCATAAAAACAGGCGGCACAGTCATTGTGGACGGAAGCAATACAGCAGTGATGCCGGTATTTGAAAAAATCTGTCAGGAAACAGGCGCGTTGCTTGTTACAAGCGCGCCGGAACAGATCCGGAATGTTGTGTTAAGTCCGGCGGGCGAGGTATTTGATTATAAGGATCTGAAAGAGCTTCATCTCTCTTTGACAGGTGTCTATCAGATGAATAACGCGGCGGTGGTCATAGAAACTCTTCGTGTGCTGGAACAAAAAGGCTATAGGATCGGCGAAGCTGCTCTGCGCAAGGGGCTTTCAGAGGTGTACTGGCCGGGACGCTTTGAGCGCCTGCATGAGCAGCCGACCTTTCTGGTGGATGGCTCCCATAACCCGGACGGCATCCGGGCACTGCTGGAAAGCCTGCGCAGTTATTTTCCGGATAAAAAAATCCGTTTTCTGCTGGGCATTCTTTCCACAAAGGATGTCAGCACAATGCTGCAGCTGATCGAACCTCTGGCAGAGGAAATCGGCGTGATTATGCCGCCGTCCGAAAAAGCGATGGATAATGAAAGAATGGCACGGCAGATCAGCCGGGAATGTGGGGTAAGGACGACGGCGTTTGATTCGATCGAAGAAGGGGTGCGCAGTATGATCGAAAATGCCGAAAAGGAGGATGTGATCTGTGCAACCGGCTCGCTGTATTCGATTGAAGAGATCCGTACCTGCGCAAACCGGGAATTTCATCAAAACCGCGGAGGCTGTGAGAGACTGTGACACCGGAAGAAACTGCGCGCTTTGCTGCAGCAAAGGAGCGGATTATCGGTAAAAACCGGGAACGCAATGGTATTGGTACCCTTTCGGAAAAGACGGTTCACGCGGTGTTGAAAAACTATTACGCTCCGGATGAAACACAGCATGAAATCCCGGTGGAGGGCTGCGTGGCAGATATATTTAATGGAAAAGAGATTATCGAAATCCAGACCAGAAGCTTCGATCGGATGCGCCCGAAGCTGGAGCGGTTCTTGCCGCTGTATCCGGTGACGATCGTGTACCCGATCCCATACTGCAAGCATGTTTTCTGGATCGATGAGGAAACCGGAGAAATTTCCGGCGGACGGAAATCTCCATTAAAGGGAAGTCCTTATCTGGCATTTAAGGAGCTGTACCGGATCAAAGCTTATCTGCAGGATCCGAACCTGACGATCCGGCTCACGTTTCTGAATATGGAAGAATATAAGCTGTTAAATGGCTGGAGCCGGGACAAAAAACGTGGCTCTGTCCGTTATGACAGAATCCCTGTTTCCATTGAGGGAGAAATGGAATTCACCTGCGCACAGGATTATGTCCAGCTGATCCCATACGATCTGCCGGAGCCCTTCACATCTGTGCAGCTTGCAAAGGCTGTACATATTCGAAAGGAGCAGGCTGGTATTGTGTGCAATATCCTTCATGACCTTGGCGTGATGAAGCGGGAGGGCAAAAAAGGAAATGCGTATCTCTACAGGGTGGTGGAGGTATGAGCTTCGATGGACACAATATCATCCAGAAAAATCTGCATTCCATCCTCCAGTGTGAGGATGCGCTGGAAAAGGTCGAGCTTTTTGACCGTGCCGGATATAGAGACATAGGAACCGCCCTGTTTGCGTTTGTCAGGGCAAAAAAAGGTAATGGAAATCAGCGGTTTTTCGGAGAGATGTTCGAGAAGCCGCTGAAATTTTATGTCGAGAAGCGCTTGCATATCTTCGTTGAGTAGGATCTTTTCCTTCGTCAGGCGTGCTGTTTCCGAAATGGCAGAATCATAGCCGGTGAGAGCGGCAAAGGGAGAAAACTGGGCCGCGCGGTCATGCATGGACATCTGAGGATGGGTTTTGGAAACGTGGTGCGGAAGATGGATGATATCGCTGTAGTCTGGCTTCATGCCTTATGCCCTCCAATCTGGTTATTGCGGTCTTTGGCGGTTGCGCCCTCTTCCAGGTTCATCGCCTTGAGCACTGCATTTTTACCGAATTTTTTTCGGATGGAAAGCATTGCTTCCTGCAGCTTTCGCTCACGCTCCAGGTCAGCAGCGTCGGCCTTCTGTTTTTGTTCTTCTGCTGCATAATCTGTGAAAAGATCGAGCTGGGTAAAGCGATCTTTCTTTTGCAGAGCAGTGTCCTCCGGGATAATGTGGTTGGCGACAATATACAGCCGGCGGATCAGGAGCGTCGGATCGATAAGACGATCGAAAAGATCAACAGCGGCGTTCATGATCCTGTGGGAAGAGGAGGTATAGTCGTCCAGATTTTGGGTTCCATGCGCCTGCTTTGGAATCCAGCGGCCGTATCGGTCTGTTTCGATGGAACCGTGGTAGGCGGATCTCCGGGAGGGATTGGACAGGTTTTCGATATCGTAGCCGACGGTGAGGACAATCTGGTCGGTTACGATTTTTTTATTTACAAGATCGAGGGCGAGCTGGTCTGCCATTTCTTTCAAAACGAGCTTTGCTTTGTCTGTCTCGTACGGACAATGCAGAACCTGTCCGGAGCTGATGCTGTTGGTTTCTGGTTTGTAGGCTTTGATTTCCGGGACGGTGCAGGGTTCAAAGCCCCAGGCGTGGTCGATCAGAAGCTCTGTATTTTTCCCGAAAAGCCGATAGAGCAGGTCTTCATTTTTGACAGAGCAGCGTGCGATATCCCCCATCGTGAACAATCCGTTTTCGGCAAGCTTTCTGGCGTAGCCGTGTCCGATGCGCCAGAAGTCAGTGAGCGGCTGATGTGCCCAGAGCTTTTGTCGGAATGTCATTTCATCGAGAAAAGCGATGCGCACGCCGTATTCATCTGCCGGGAGGTGCTTTGCCACGATATCCATTGCAACTTTGCAGAGAAAAAGGTTCGTTCCGATGCCGGCAGTAGCGGTGATTCCTGTCGTATCCATGACATCGAGAATAATCTTACGGGCAAATTCGCGGGCAGTCATCCCACTGGCGGGCAGATAATCCGTAATGTCCATAAAAACCTCGTCGATGGAATAAACTACGATATCCTCCGGCGCGACATATTTCATATAGATAGAATAAATTCTGGTGCTGCATTCCATATAATGCGCCATCTGGGGCGGCGCGATCAGAAAATCAACGGCGAGTGCCGGATTCTGAGAAAGCTCCGAGAAAAAATAGGATGTACCGGAAAGTATCTGTCCGGGCGCATGCTGTTTTCGTTCGATATTGACTTCCCGGACTCGCTGCTTTACTTCAAAAAGACGACTTCGTCCGGACATGCCAAAGCTTTTCAGAGATGGTGTGACAGCAAGACAGATGGTTTTGTCTGTACGGCTGATGTCTGCCACGACAAGATTGGTGTCAAGGGGGTCAAGGCCGCGCTCCCGACATTCTACGGAAGCGTAAAAGGACTTTAAGTCGATGGCAATATAGATGCGGTCTTCCATGAAATGTGGGTCTCCTTTCTTTATTTCATAGGAAAATGCGTCCTATGAAATAAAAACGCTCCGCGAGGATGCGCACTCGGCGCAAGGGTAGATGGTTGCTAAAGCAACCGCGCCTCGGCGCGAGAATGTGCCAGGGCACATTCTTTTTTGTACAATTCTGCGGATACCTCTTTTCCTGAAAAAAAGAATCTACGGTTTGCCTGCTTTGACAAAAGGCGCGCATGTCAGCAGTTATACTGGAGAAAAAAAGGTCGCAGGAAAGGACATGCCATGGAATCTCAATATTGGAATGACGAAGTGCAGCAGTCGGCATGGCTGCTGGATTATGACCGAAGATGTATGCTGGACTGTGCGGATACGTTTCAAAATCTTGCTGCGGTTATGGGTGAGATGAACTGGGAGCTGGAGCAGGAAAAAACGCCGGACGATCGGGAAGAGCTGCTTCGGCGCAGACAGGCGATGGAGAGCCGGAAACAATATGCGGCGCATATGCGTCAGATGGCGGGAATGCTGCAGTCGGTAGCGGATACGTCCGTTCAGCTGATCCGGCTGGGCGGTCGGCAGGAAAAGCAGATTGTGCGCGCCCTGGCGGGAGAAGGCATTGTAGTAGAGGATATTTATCTGCTGCGGGGAAAAGAGGACAGGCTGCAGATCACGATATCTGTCCGCCTGACAAAGAACAAAAGCATGACGGTAGAGGAAATTGCCGGGTATTTGTCGGTGCTGATGGATATCCGGCTGGTGCCGCAGAAGAGGAATCCATATTTTGTCGGAGAAGAATCAGTGAGTCTGTATTTTGAGGAAGAGCCGATTTTCAGCTGTTTGACAGCGGCGGCATGCGCGACGGAAGAAACGGAGAGCGTCTCCGGGGACAGCTATTCTTTTCTGGAAACGGACGACAGCGTTGCCATGATTTTGTCGGATGGAGTTGGTTCCGGGGAGAGCGCGGCGCGGGACAGCGGCAGGATTGTAGACTTGACGGAGCGGATATTGGATGCGGGGCTTGGACCGGATATGGCGATGCTTTTTTTAAATGGGATGGCAGGCGCGGAGGGGGACGAAAACCGGATGGCGACGCTTGATCTGTGCCGGATTGATCTTTACCGGGGGGAGTGCGAGACGGTGAAAGCTGGCGGGGCAGCAGGGTTTATCAAGCGCAGCGACCGTGTGGAGAAAATTCAGAGCAGGCAGCTGCCGCTCGGCATGTCGGCGTCAGAGGACATCAGTGAAAAAAAGTGGCAGTTAAACAGCGGCGATCTGGTCATTTTGGTTTCGGATGGTGTAGTGCAGAACTGGCCGTGCGGGGACGGGGAATATCTGTTGGAGCAGAAAATTGCTTCGTTGAACGTCAGCTCACCGGTCGACCTGGCAAACCTGATTTTGCGTTATGCAATCCGCCAGTGCGGCGGCAAAATCCGGGATGACATGACGGTTTTAGTCACGGGAATCTGGAAAAACGAAGAACGGGAGATAGAGGATATAGAATAAGAAGTTTCACAGAACAAACATCTGAGGTATAATGTAGGGGCACAAAGGAAACCAATTGGTTTCCGCGTGCGCCTAACGAGAGTGCAAAGAGCGCGCCAGCGCGAGCACTCGAGTTTATCAGCACAAAGGAAAAGCAATTGCTGCCGAAGGCACAAAGGAAAAAAGGAGGCTGCAGGATGGATCTGACGGAAAAAATTCTTTTCTATATGAAGCGGTATCATATGATCCCGGAAAATAAAAATATCGTAGTCGGACTTTCCGGGGGAGCAGATTCCGTCTGCCTGCTGTATGTGTTGGCTGCGCTGCGCAAGAAGCTGGGACTGCAGCTGTGCGCGGTACATGTTCATCATGGCCTGCGTGGGGTAGAGGCTGATGCGGATGAGGCGTATGTGCGCGATATTTGCCGGGCGTGGGATGTGCCGTTAAAGGCAATACGGATTGAGGCTGCGGCGCTGGCGAAACAGTGGGGAATCGGATGCGAAGAAGCCGGACGCCGGGCACGCTATGAAATTTTTGAAGAGTGCTTACAGGAGATGGGCGGTTGTCACGGTGCAATTGCGGTGGCGCATCATCGGGACGACTGCGCGGAGACGCTTTTGTTTCACATGTTCCGCGGCACTGGTCTGGACGGAATGGCAGGGATTCGCCCGGTGCGAAAGACGGAACGGGAAAGCATGATTATCCGTCCGCTTTTGGAAACCGGAAAGACAGAAATAGAAAGCTTTCTCCAGGAAAAAGGGATTTCCTGGCGGATAGATTCTACGAACACCGGAGAAGATTATACAAGGAACCGAATCAGGAATCGGGTTCTGCCGTATGCGGAAAAGGAAATTTGCAGCGGAGCCGGAGCGCATCTGGCGAAAGAGGCACAGCTCCTGGCAGAGACGGCGGATTTTGTGCGCAGCTGCATCCGACAGGCGCTGGAACGCTGCAGGGTGGAAGCAGATGCTTTGAAAACGAATGTGTGCGGCAGAGAGAGAGTAGAGCATGTGGGGCGAAAAAAAGTAACTGCGGAGCATACGAAATACGATAAACAGACTATAATAAAATTAAATATCGAACTTCTGCAACAGGAAGATATTTTCCTTCAGAAGCAGTGCGTGCGGGAATGTCTGCTGGAGATCGGCACGGGGCGCGACCTGACGGCAGCGCATATCGAAGCGGTGTGGCACCTTGTAGGGACGGACTGCCAGAGCGGTAGGAAGCTGCGGATTCCAGCGTGTCAGCTCGAGGTGGAGCGGCAGTTTAGGCTGCTGGTATTTCGCAGGTTGGAGCGGCAGCAGGACGCATTGCCGGAGCAGCAGGACGCATCGCCGGAGCAGCAGGACGCATCGCCGGAGCAGCGGTTTGACCAAGGCAGGCAGGTTGGGCTTCAGACCGCAGAGCTTCCGCTCCCAGAGCATTCTGGCGAGCTGCATGTTCCGGGGATGGGTGTGGTGTCAGTGCGATACCTGCAGCGGGACGAGCCGACAGCAGGTGAAAAAAATACCGCATCAGGCGAAAAAAATACTGCGGCAGGCGAGGAAAGCGGCGCTGCTGTTGGTGCTTTTTTAAAAAATATCCCTCAAAAAAAGTATACGAAATGGTTGGATTATGATAAAATAATACAATCTGTCGTATTTCGAACGCGCAGGAGCGGGGATTATCTGACAATCGATGATAATTTTTCAAAAAAAAGCTTAAAGAAATATATGATCGAAGAAAAAATTCCTGCAAATGAGCGGAACAGTATGATGGTGCTGGCAGACGGGAATCACATTATCTGGGTACCGGGCGGAAGAATCAGCACATACTATCGGGTAACGGAGCAGACGAGGGTGATTTTGGAAGTTACCTGTATGGAGAAGCAAGAATAGAACAGAAAAACCAAGGAGGATTTGGGCATGGCAGAAAGAGTTGAAGTGATGTTGTCGGAAGAAGAGGTAGACAGAAGGATTCAGGAGATTGGTGAGCAGATCAGTAAAGATTATGCCGGAAAACAGGTTCATCTGGTATGCGTATTAAAGGGCGGCAGCTTTTTCTTATGTGAACTGGCAAAGCGGATTACTGTTCCGGTATCCCTGGATTTCATGTCGGTATCCAGCTACGGCGGCGATACCAAATCAAGCGGAGTCATTAAGATCGTAAAGGACCTGGATGAGCCTCTGCGCGACAAGAATGTTATTGTTGTGGAGGATATCGTGGATTCCGGACGTACCCTGAGCTATCTGCTGGATATGTTAAAGGCACGCGGACCGAAGTCCATGGCGCTGTGCACGCTTCTGGATAAGCCGGATCGCCGTGTGATCGATGTAAAGGTAGATTATACCGGATTCCAGATTCCAGACGAATTTGTGGTAGGCTATGGTCTGGATTACGACCAGCGTTACCGCAACCTTCCGTACATCGGAGTGGTAAAATTTGATTGATGCAGGCTTTTAGCCGAAGGAGGATGCAGTGAACAAAAACGGCAGAGGAATGAATCTCGTCATTTCCCTTTTGCTTATTGTGCTCCTGGTTTTCTGGTTTTCGGGAATACTGCGCAGCATGGAGGATACCTGTACACAGGCGGAATTCAATCAGATGCTGGATGCCGGAGAAATATCGGGAGCTGTAGTAGTGCAGAACCGGGAAGTGCCGACCGGTTCCGTGGAGGTACATCTTACCTCGGGAGACGAAAAGGTGCTGGTGGTATCGGATGTCAATCCGGTACTGGAGGAGCTGGAAACGGCAGGAGTCAAGACGATCGTGAGGGATGTGCCCGGCGATAATATATTTTTAACGTCCATCCTGCCTGCGCTGATCACTGTGGGCGGTGTGCTTCTGATCTTCATGATGATGAATGCACAGAATGCCCAGATGAATGGCGGCAATAAGATGATGAATTTCGGCAAAAGCCGTGCGCGGCTGAGCCTGGCAGGCGACAGCAAGGTTACATTAAAAGATGTTGCCGGACTGAAGGAAGAGAAGGAAGACCTGCAGGAGATCGTTGATTTTTTAAGAGATCCGGGCAAGTTTACAAAGGTCGGAGCGAGAATCCCCAAGGGTGTTTTGCTGGAGGGACCTCCCGGAACCGGTAAAACCCTTCTGGCAAAGGCGATTGCGGGCGAAGCAAACGTTCCGTTTTTCTCGATTTCCGGTTCTGATTTCGTGGAAATGTTCGTCGGCGTCGGTGCTTCCCGCGTCCGGGATTTGTTCGAAGAAGCAAAGAAAAATGCACCGTGTATCGTATTCATTGATGAAATCGATGCGGTGGCGAGGCGGCGTGGAACCGGTATGGGCGGCGGTCATGATGAAAGAGAGCAGACGCTGAATCAGATGCTGGTAGAGATGGACGGTTTCGCTGCAAATGCAGGAATCATCGTAATGGCAGCGACAAACCGCGTAGATATCCTGGATCCGGCGATCCTGCGTCCCGGCCGATTTGATCGAAAGATCGCAGTCGGACTGCCGGATGTTGGAGGAAGAGAGGCGATCCTGCAGGTTCACGCGAAAAATAAACCCTTGGGTGATAACGTGGATTTAAAACAGATCGCTCAGACAACGGCAGGATTTACCGGAGCCGATCTGGAAAATCTGTTAAACGAGGCGGCAATTGTAGCAGCAAAGGCTAACCGGTGCTTTATCAGTCAGGAGGATATCAAGACTGCTTTTGTAAAAGTAGGAATCGGAACAGAACGAAAGAGCCGTATTATTTCTGATAAAGAGCGTAAGATCACAGCGTATCACGAATCCGGACATGCGATTTTGTTCCATGTGCTGCCGGATGTCGGACCGGTTTATTCGGTGTCGATCATTCCGACCGGCGCAGGTGCAGCTGGTTATACGATGCCGCTGCCGGAGCGTGACGATATGTTTATGACAAAGGGTCGCATGCTGCAGGAGATTATGGTATCCCTGGGCGGAAGAATCGCGGAAGAAATTATTTTTGATGATATTACCACCGGCGCATCCAGTGATATCAAAAAGGCGACACAGATTGCGAAAAAGATGGTAACACGGTACGGAATGTCTGAAAACGTAGGTGTGATCTGCTATGATGATGACGATGATGAAGTGTTCATCGGACGGGATCTGGCGCATGCAAAGGCCCACAGCGAGCTGGTGAGCGGGGAGATCGACAGAGAAATCCACCGGATTATCGACGAGTGTTATGCAAAGGCAAAGGCATTGATTCTGGAAAACAGTGATGTGCTGCATAAGAGCGCACAGCTGCTTCTGAAAAAGGAAAAGATCAGCCGCGCAGAATTTGAAGCGCTGTTTGAAAAGCAACCGGAAGATTTCTTCGCGTAAATGGTAAATAGTCACAAAAACAAAAACAAAAATTTGTGATATTTGTGAAAACGGAGAATATACAAAAAGGGGCGGGTCTGCTATTATACTCTTTGTAACCCCCAATACATTATATATTTTTGCTATACCCCATAAGAAGAAATACCTTCTCTGAAAAGGACAGCTTAACGGCTGTCCTTTTATCATGCGGCAGAATATCCTTATGCTGCGATATAGCGCTGGAGCAGGATTTTGGCTTGCCATTCCGAAAACGGTAGTATAAAATGGGTCTGTAAAGGATAGGTAAAGAAAATCATGGAATTTAATCGTTTTTTCAGTGATCAGAAATATATGAATGAAATGCGCCCTGTTTTCAGTAAAAGGGCGCTTTATAGTGATACGACAGAAAATTATGTGACACCGCCGGAGCCTGCACCCTACAGCAGGGTAAAGATCGCATTCCGCACCAAGCGCAGCAATGTCGATCGCGTTTTTTTAGTCTGTAAAGGGCAGAAAAATCTGATGTTTAAGGCATCATCAGACGCGCAGTTTGATTATTATGAAGTAAAGCTGCAGCTGGATAATGAAAAGATCAGCTGGTATTTTGAAATTCAGGCAGGTGCGATCACCTGCTATTACGATTTTCGTGGTGTGGTAAAACGGCCGGATGAGCATTACAATTTCGTCCTGATTCCTGGCTTTGATACGCCGGACTGGGCGAAGGGTGCCGTGATGTATCAGATTTATGTGGATCGCTTCTGCAACGGGGATCCGACAAATGATGTCCTGACAAATGAATATCATTATATCGGCGCAAAATCACAGCATGTAGAGGACTGGTACCGGTATCCGTCCTCAATGGATGTGCGCGATTTTTATGGCGGAGATTTACAGGGCGTGTTGGATAAAATGGATTACCTGGAACAGCTCGGTATGGAGGTTATTTATTTCAATCCGCTGTTCGTTTCGCCTTCCAACCATAAATATGACAGCCAGGATTATGACCATGTGGATCCGCACTGCGGAAAGATCGTAAAGGATGGCGGACGGCTTCTGGAGGACTGGGAAACAGATAATACCCACGCAGACCGTTATATCCTCAGAACCACAGACAGCGAAAATCTGGAAGCAAGTGACAGATTACTGATCCGGGTCATTGAGGAAGCTCATAAACGTGGAATACGGGTAATCCTGGACGGTGTATTCAATCATTGCGGTTCCTTCAATAAGTGGCTTGATCGGGAGCGGATTTATGAAAACAAGCCCGGCTATGAGAAGGGCGCGTATATTTCAGAAGACAGTCCATATCATGATTACTTCAGTTTCCATGACAATAACCGGTTCCCATATAATCCGACCTATGATGGATGGTGGGGCCACGATACACTTCCCAAGCTGAATTATGAGGGCTCCAGACAGCTTGAGGACTATATTTTGCAGGTCGCGAGAAAATGGGTATCTGCGCCCTTTCATGCAGATGGCTGGAGATTGGACGTTGCAGCAGACCTTGGACATTCACCGGAATACAACCATCGGTTCTGGACAAAATTCCGGGATACGGTCAAGGAGGCCAATCCCCATGCACTGATTGTTGCGGAGCATTACGGAGATCCGTCTTCCTGGCTGCAGGGAGATCAGTGGGATACGGTTATGAACTATGACGCATTTATGGAGCCGGTCAGCTGGTTTTTAACAGGCATGGAGAAGCACAGCGATGATTATCGGCAGGATCTTCTGGGAAATGCGGACAGCTTTGTGGGCGCAATGGCATATCACGGAGCGAATATGGCGATGCCGTCCTGGTTAACTGCCATGAATGAGCTCTCCAACCATGACCATTCCAGATTTTTGACCAGAACAAACCGTCGTGTCGGCAGAACGAACAGTCTCGGCGCAGAGGCGGCAAATCATGATGTAAAAAAAGCAGTGCTTCTGGAGGCTGTTGTCATGCAGATGACATGGCCTGGCGCGCCTACGGTTTATTATGGCGATGAAGCGGGCGTCTGTGGCTTTACCGATCCGGATAACCGCCGTACCTATCCGTGGGGCAGGGAAGATAAAGAGCTGATAAACTTTCATCGGGAGATCATCCGGATTCATCGTCAGAATAAGGAATTTAAGACAGGCTCCTTAAAATGTCTGACCCTGGACTATAATTTCCTGGCATATGGGCGATTTACAAAAAATAATCATTCGGTTGTTTTGATCAATAATAATGAAAATGAGATTACAAAAGAGCTTTCTGTCTGGGAGCTGGGGATCCCGCGGGACTGCACGCTGCAGCGGCTGATCCTGACCGGGGAAAGGGGCTATGACATCAATCCGATGGAGATAGAAGTTTCAGCAGGACGAATTACGGTGACGATGCCGAAGACATCCTCCATGATTTTGCAATACCGGACAGAAGAGGAAGAAAAGACGGTGAAGCCAAAGACGCGCCAGAGTTTCTGGACATTTGGATAAAAAGGAAATATTATGTTAAAACAGTATTTTAAAAGGATCGGGGCAAAGCGCATGGTGATCATGCTGCTTGGAAATGTTTTTCTCGGAATGGGAGTCAGCATTTTCAAGCTGTCAGAAATGGGGACAGACCCGTTCAGCGGGATGGTGATGGCGCTGGCAGAGGTGCTCGGAATTGGGTATCCGGTGTTCCTGATTCTGGTGAATCTCGTTTTGCTTTTCGTGGAAGTTAAGTTTGGAAGAGAGATGATCGGGGCGGGAACGGTAGTGAACGCCTGCCTTCTGGGCTATATCGTGACGTTCTTTTATACGATCTGGGTGCGGATGTTCGGAGGTGTTCCACAGAATTTTGCAGTGCGGCTCGCGTTGGTGTGCATTGCGATTATCGTCATGAGCTTCGGCGTTTCAATGTATCAGACCGCTGATGTCGGAGTAGCGCCGTGGGACAGTCTTTCTCTGATTCTGATCAAACGACATCACAAACTACCGTATTTTGGATATCGGATTATCGGAGATGCGATCGCAGCGCTGGTGTGCTGGTTTGCCGGTGGAATTGTCGGAATCGGAACGGCAGTCTGCGCGTTTGGACTCGGACCGTTTATTTCATTTTTTGATACGCATTTTTCCAAAAAGCTGGTGGAAAAGTAAAGAATCGGACGCAACGGGCACGTTCCGGTGTTCGGATAAATGCCCGGAATTAAATAACAGGCGTAAAAAGCCCCGTCGGTTTGCGGCGGCCTGGAAAAACTTTCAGGCGAAGTCGTAAATCGGCGGGTTTTTATGTGCTTGCGCGGGATAGCGTGTGTGAGCTGTGGGATAGGTATGATGGCGCGTGCGTCTCTGTGAGCTGCAAATACCGATGTGCGATCAGTCGATAATATTATCCTCGTCCATCTCGATCCACTCGTCGTGCAGACGGTTGCGGATGTCTTTTAAACGTTTGGAGGTATAGAACGTGAAGATAATATTTTCAATTCCGGCGAAGATCAGCGAAATGCCCATGACCTGAACGAACAGGCTGCCGCCCTTTGCAGGGTTGAAGGTCAGGAAAATACCAAACAGCAAATAGACGATGGCGGAGAATAAAAGCAGTCCCCAGCCGGAGAGCTGATAGTGGCGGGCATCCATCGCGGTCTGGATTTTAAATACACTCTCTACGATTTCATAGATACCGACCAGCACCCAGGTAATGGAAAGTATAGCACCGGGATGGGTCAGAAACAAAATACCAAACAGCAGGGCGAAAAGTCCGAGTGCAAGATCGAACTGGAAGCCGATGTGGTAGCTGACGTTAAAGAAGTAGCCGACTATTTTGCTGACACCGAAAACAACCATCAAAACACCGAGCAGGGTGCAGATAACGTTCATGGAAGTATTGGGCCAGATCAGCAGCACCGTGCCGAAAATGCCAAGCAGCAGGGAGCTGACCAGTGCGAACCATTTGGCACATTTGAAAGCATGCGTGGTTTCATCAACAATATGATTAGAATATCTCATGGTAAAAGTCCTCGATTCCTGCATATTTGCGGATGCGGACACTGTTTTCCGTTCCGTATAAACTCAGTATAGAACGGCAGCAGGAAAAAAACACCGGTCAGATTTGGAAAAATGAGGAAAAATGAGCTGCCAGGCAGAAGAAAGCATGGCAGCATACAGGTTCGGAGACATCACAGAGGAATTGGAAACGTTTGGTGCTTTACAAATACAGCAAAAAGAGGTTATCATAGTAGGTAATAGGGGAAATAGGTATTTCGCGAACGGCACGGGTGAACTGAGAATGGAGAACACATGATCAAACTGGTGGCGACAGATATTGATGGAACATTGCTTCAGAGTGGAGAAAAGAGTTCTCAGCTGCGGTTGCAGGGGAAAAATGGCTGGATTTTATGCTGTCGGACAAAGGAACCGGGATGCGGGATCTTTGCAGTGTACTGGGGATTTCTCTGGAAGATGTGATCGCGATTGGGGATAACTATAACGATCTGCCGATGCTGGCAGAGGTCGGGCATCCGTGGATTATGAAAAATTCGGCACTCGATCAGGCGGGCTTTGGGCAAAGCCATGAATTTTTACGGGCGGAAAGTGTAGAAGAAATTTTGAAAAAGCTTTGAAAGGAAGGGTAACAGGATATGATGGTTTCAACGAGAGGACGATATGCGCTGCGCGTGATGATCGATCTGGCAGAGCATAATAATGGAAAATTTATTCCACTGAAGGATATCGCGGAGCGGCAGGAAATTTCAGAAAAATATCTGGAAAGCATCGTGAAATCCTTAACGAAGGCAGACGTGCTGGAGGGTCTGCGCGGCAAAGGCGGAGGCTACCGGCTGACCAGACCGGCGGAGGAATACAATGTATATGAGATCCTGAAGCTCACAGAGGGCAGTATGGCTCCGGTGTCCTGTTTAGAGGACGCTGCAAGGGAATGTGAACGAAGAGGAATGTGTGCGACGCTTCCGGTCTGGGAGGGACTGGAAAAGGTTGTTCGGGAATATTTGTCGGGTATCACCATTCAGGAGCTGACCAAGCAATGGCAACCCGGAGATAATTATGTAATTTGAATGACAAAACTGCTTTATTTTGCAAATATTTCACGGTTTGTACGTAGTAAGTAAAGGCAAAATGTGGTATACTATAAAACTGTAAAAAAGCGCTGTTTTATGAAAAAGAGCAAGTGCCGACAAAAGAACGGCATAGATTCGTGTATCGGCACAGGAAGGCCGGAATATGATGAAGGACGAGCGCAAAGAGCAGAAGCGCAAAGAAGCTTTCCGGAAATGGGCACGGCAGCATGCAAAGCTGCGCAGGAATCTGAGAAAGCATGGTGGGGACATTCTGCAGTCCGGCAACTTTAAAAGCACCAATAGCTTTATCCAGCACGGAAGCGTGTCCGTACACAGCCATTCGATCCGCGTGGCGGAATGTAGCTTAAAGCTGGAAAAATTTCTTGAAAAACTTGGTATCCACTGTCACGAACGGGACCTGGTTCGGGGCGCGCTGCTCCACGACTACTTCCTCTATGACTGGCATGACAAGTATTCCCACGAAAAGCTCCACGGCTTTCATCATCCGTATGTTGCACTGGAAAATGCGAGCCGGGAGTATCAGCTGACACCGCGGGAACGGGATATTATCCGGAAGCATATGTGGCCGCTGACCCTGTTCCACATCCCGCGCTGCCGGGAAGCATGGGTCGTGACGACTGCGGATAAATACTGCTCCCTGAAGGAGACGCTTCTGGAGCGCAAAGGGCGTAATAAGAACAGAAAGAAATCAGAAAACAATGACGCAGAGGACACTTGCTGAGAGTCTGGCGGCTTATGCAGACAGCGATTACTATCCCTTTCATATGCCGGGACATAAACGTCGGCTTACAGAGATGCTGCCGGATTTTCCGGAGGCGTTGCAAAGGGCGGCGAGACTGGACATTACAGAGATCGACGGATTTGACAATCTGCACGATCCCGAAGGAATTTTGAAAGACGCGGAGGAAAAGGCGGCGGCGCTGTATGGCGCGGACAGCTGTTACTACAGCGTCAACGGAAGCACGGCAGGGCTTCTGACCGCAATTTCGGCAGCAGTGCCGGAGGGAGGAAAGCTGATTCTGGCGCGCAACTGCCACAAGGCGGTTTACCACAGCATTTATCTGCGGCGGCTGACGCCGGTTTATCTGTATCCGGATATCGTGCCGGGGACATCCCTGGCAGGCACGCTGACAAAGGAACAGATCGAAGCTGCGCTGATTCAGAATCCGGACGCATCGGCAGTGCTTTTGACCTCTCCGACCTATGACGGAATCACGGCAGACATTGCGTCGATTGTAGAGACCGTTCACCGGTTTGGGAAGACTTTAATCGTAGATGCCGCCCACGGAGCACATTTCGGATTTCATCCGGGATTTCCCCAAAGTCCGGTCGCACTGGGGGCAGATCTGACAATCGTAAGCCTTCATAAGACGATGCCGTGCCTGACACAGACCGCACTCCTGTTGCAAAAAGGAAGCCGGGTCAGTACGGAACGGCTCCGGCTGTTTGAAGGAATTTATCAGACGAGCTCGCCCTCCTATCTGATGATGGCGGCGATGGATTCCTGTATGGACATGGTGAAAAAACATGGCGCAGGACTGTGGGACAGCTTTTTTACGGAAAGAGAACGTTTTCTGGAACGCTGCAGCAGTCTGAAACGGCTGCAGGTTTTGACGGACGGCACGAAATGGAGCCGGAAAATGACGTCAGAAACCGGTTTTTTGATGGATTCCGGCAAAATTTTATCAGAAACTTCAAAAACATGTTTGACCGGAAAGCGTTTTTACGATATTCTTTTAAAGCAATATCATTTGCAGATGGAAATGGCGGCCGGAAATTATGTGACCGCGATTATGACCTGTTGTGATACAGCAGACGGTTGGCAGCGTCTGTGGGACGCCCTGAAAGAGATCGATGATTTCTGTGTCGCTACGGACGAGCCGGTACAGGAAAACCGTAAGTTGCTTGCGTATCCGGTTTTAAAACAGCAGATCAGTCTGACGGATGCGCTGGATGCGCCCAAAGCGCAGGTGCCGCTTACAGAAGCGGCAGGACAGACAGCGGGTGCGTTTATCAATCTGTATCCGCCCGGAATCCCAATTGTGGCGCCCGGGGAACAGATCACGCAGGAAGCTGTCGATGTGATTACGCGTTACAGGCAAATGAGCCTCCCGGTTCAGGGAGTCGATCATGATGCCATAACAATACTCAAATTATGCTAAAAGGAGATTTACAATGAGAAGAACCAAAATTATCTGCACAATTGGTCCGTCGTCTCAGGATGAAGACATGCTTCGTAAGATCATTCTGGCCGGCATGAACGTGGCGAGATTCAACTTTTCCCACGGCGACTATGAAGAGCATGGACTGAAGCTTGAAAGAACCAGAAAAATCAGCCGTGAGCTGAACCTTCCTGTTGCAGTACTGCTTGATACAAGAGGTCCTGAAATCCGTCTGCGCGACTTCGCAGAAGGCAAAGTAGAATTAAAGGCAGGCCAGAAGTTCACTCTGACCACCGAAGAGATCATGGGTACCGCAGAGCGCGCAACCATTACCTATAAGAACCTGCCTCAGGATGTTAAGCCTGGCGATTCCATCCTGCTGGATGACGGTCTGATCGGTCTGAAGGTTGAAGAAGTGCAGGGCGATACAGAAATCGTCTGCACCGTTATGAACGACGGCCCGATCTCCAACCACAAGGGCGTTAACGTTCCCGGTGTAAAATTAAACCTGCCCTTCATCGATGAGAAGGATCACGCAGATATCGTTTACGCTTGCGAAAAGGGCTTCGATTTCATCGCAGCTTCCTTCGTAAGAAGCAAAGAAGACGTACTGCAGATCCGTGAGATCTTAAAGGAGCACAACTCCAAGATCCAGATCATCTCCAAGATCGAGAGCCTGCAGGGTATTCAGAACCTGGAAGAGATCATCGAAGTTTCCGACGGTATCATGGTAGCCCGTGGCGATATGGGTGTTGAGATCCCGATGGAAGAGGTTCCGATCATCCAGAAGAGAATCATCAAGCTGACAACTGCAGCTGGTAAGAACGTTATCACTGCTACACAGATGCTGGATTCCATGATGAAGCATCCCCGTCCGACCCGTGCAGAGGCAACCGACGTTGCAAACGCTATCTACGATGGCACAACCGGTATCATGCTTTCCGGTGAGACAGCAAACGGCGATTACCCGCTGGAAGCTGTTCAGACCATGGTTCGTATCGCAGAGCGCGCAGAAAAGGATATCGACTATGTAGGCCGTCTGCAGAAGACTGGTGCAAGACTTCCTCAGGAGCAGGATACAACCACTTCTATCTGCCACGCAACCTGCACCGTTGCTACTGACCTGAATGCAGCAGCAATCATCCCGGTATCCATGTCTGGCTTTACTTCCGGCATGGTAGCACGTTTCAAACCTAACTGCCCGATCATCGCATGCACAACCAGCCGTCTGGTATGGCGTCAGATGAACCTGCAGTGGGGCGTAACTCCTCTGCTGATCGCAGAAGAGAACACTGCAGAGGATCTGTTCCGTGAAGCAGTTAAGGCTGCAGAGAACGCAGGTCTGGTCAAGAAGGGCGACAAGGTTGTCCTGACTGCAGGTATGCCTCTGGGTATCCCCGGCAGAACCAACATGCTGCGTGTTGTAGAGGTTTAATAGACAATAACATACTGCCGCACTGAAGAGGTTCAGCGCGGCAGTTCTGTTTTTACAGGAAGAAAAATTTCGGAGGAGGGGTTTTCTTTCTGTAAAAGCAGGACTGCTGCAGCTTACAGGTCCAAAGGTACAGACAAGATAGATGCAAAAATACGATACAGGGGGTATGGGTATGCAGAAAGCGAAGAAGTACGTCATGGCACTGGATCAGGGAACGACGAGTTCCCGTTGTATTTTGTTTGACAGGAGCGGAAAGGTATGCTCTGTTGCGCAGAAAGAGTTTGCACAGTATTATCCCCAGCCGGGCTGGGTAGAGCACAATCCGATGGAAATCTGGTCGTCCCAGCTTTCCGTAGCGGTCGAGGCGATGGGACAGATCGGCGCGGAGGCGGACGATATTGCGGCAATTGGCATTACGAATCAGCGTGAGACGACGATCTGTTTTTCGAAAAAGACCGGAAAACCGGTTTATCCGGCGATTGTATGGCAGTGCAGGCGGACAGCGGATAAGATCGACGCGCTCAAAAAGGATGGTTTTGACAAAGTGATCCGGGAACGGACGGGACTGATTCCGGACGCTTATTTTTCCGCAACGAAAATCTGCTGGATTCTGGAGCACGTGGAGGGCGCGCGCCAGATGGCAGAGGACGGAGATCTTTTGTTCGGCACTGTGGACACCTGGCTGATGTGGAACCTGACCAAGGGACAGGTGTTTGCGACGGATTATACCAACGCATCCCGGACAATGCTGTTTGATATCCACAAACGGCAGTGGGATCCGGAAATTCTGGATTATTTTCAGATTCCGAAAAGCATGCTTCCGGAGGTTCTGCCGTCGAGCGGGATGTTTGGCATGACGGAGGAATCCGTGATCGGCGGGGAAATTCCGATTGCAGGAGCTGCGGGTGACCAGCAGGCGGCGCTGTTCGGGCAGTGCTGTTTTGATGCGGGCGAAGCAAAAAATACATATGGAACCGGCTGCTTCCTTTTGATGAATACGGGAGAAAAGCCGATTGAATCCCAAAACGGACTGCTGACGACGATCGCAGCGAGCGGCAAAGACGAGGTGCGTTATGCACTGGAAGGAAGCGTTTTCGTGGCAGGCGCTGCGCTGCAGTGGCTGAGGGATGAGATGCGGATGTTAAAGAGTGCACCGCAGTCGGAGGAATATGCGTCGGCGGTGGAGGATACCCAGGGCGTATATGTTGTGCCTGCATTCACCGGATTAGGTGCGCCTTACTGGAATCCGTATGCGCGCGGGATTGTGACCGGGCTGACGAGAGGAACTTCGAAGGAGCATTTTATCCGCGCCGTTTTGGAATCGCTTGCCTATCAGGCGGAGGAAGTCATCGAAGCGATGGAAAAGGACTCTGGAATCGAGCTGAGGGCCCTGCGTGTGGACGGCGGTGCGAGCGCTAACAACTTTTTGATGCAGTTTCAGGCGGATATGCTGCAGAAGCATGTGCTGCGCCCGGAATGTATCGAGACGACCGCGCTGGGAGCCGCTTATCTGGCGGGACTTGCGGTCGGCTTCTGGAAAGATAAGGACGATATCCGAAGCAACTGGTCACTGGAGCGTACCTTTGCACCGGTAATGGAGCCCAAAGACCGCGACAGACGTTTAAAGGGCTGGAAAAAGGCAGTCCGTGCGGCGCTGTATTTCGCCAATGACGAGGAAGAGTAAAAGAAGTAAGCTGTTATGGGAAAAATCTATTATATTATGGGAAAAAGTGCCTCCGGAAAAGATACGATTTACCGGAGATTGATGGAAGATAAAACGTTTGCGTTTCACACGCTGGTACCGTATACCACAAGACCGATGCGGAGTACGGAAGTAAACGGCAGGGATTATTTTTTTACAGACGAAGCAGGGCTGTCCCGGCTGCAGGAAGCGGGCAGGGTAATCGAGCTGCGTTCGTATCAGACAGTGCATGGAATCTGGAATTATTTTACGGTAGACGACGGGCAGGTGGATCTGGCAAACGATAGCTATCTGTTGGTGGGGACGCTGGAATCCTACCGGAAAGTCCAGGCTTACTACGGTTTGGAACAGGTAATTCCGATTTATGTGGAGGTCGAGGACGGACTGAGACTGTCCCGTGCCGTTGAACGGGAACGGGCGCAGAGGGAGCCGAAGTATGCAGAGCTGTGCCGACGGTTCCTGGCGGATGAAGCGGATTTCTCCGAAGAAAAGCTTTCCGAAGCGGGAATTGTGAAAAGATTCCAAAACGACGATCTGGAACGCTGTCTGCAGGAGATTTTCAGGGAAATTACGAAATTGGAAGGAGATGAGTGACATGGCGGGATTTCAGGATATTATCGGGCAGGAACAGATCTGCGAGCATCTGCAAACTGCGCTGAAGCTTCAAAAAGTATCGCATGCTTATATTATCAACGGAGAACGCAATTCCGGCAAAAAATTTATCGCGCGGATTTTCGCCATGGCGCTGCAGTGTACCGGAGAGGGGGAAAAGCCCTGTCAGGTTTGCCGTTCGTGCAGACAGGCACTTTCGGAAAACCATCCGGATATTATCCGGATTACGCATGAAAAACCGAACAGCATCGGTGTAGAGGATATCCGCACGCAGGTCAATAACGATATGGGAATCAAGCCCTATCAGGGACCTTATAAGGTTTATTTGATGGAAGAAGCGGAAAAAATGACGGTTCAGGCACAGAACGCGCTGTTAAAGACGCTGGAGGAGCCGCCGGAATACGGCGTGATTATTCTGATGACGTCGAGTCTCGAAGCGCTGCTTCCGACGATCCAGAGCCGGTGCGTGCTGTTGAATATGCGTCCGGTACGTGACGAGCTGGTGCAGAAATACCTGATGGAGCAGCTGCAGGTGCCGGATTACCGGGCGAAGCTGTGTACGGCGTTTGCGCGCGGGAATATCGGACAGGCAAAGCTGCTTGCATCGAGCGAGGACTTTGACCGGGTGCGGGAAGAGGCGGTGACGCTGCTCAAATATATTAACGAGATGGAAATCACGGAGCTGGCAGCAGCAGTCCGCAAGATTACGGAGTATCAGCTCGACATGACGGATTATCTGGATATCATTTCCGTCTGGTACCGCGATGTACTGATGTTCAAGGCGATGAATGACGCAAATCACTTGATTTTCCGGGAAGAAATACAGTATATTAAAAGGGTGGCTGACAGAAGCTCCTATGAAGGATTGGAAAAAATTCTGGACGCCCTTGAAAAGGCAAAGGCGAGACTGCGTGCAAATGTCAGCTTCGAACTGACGATGGAGCTTTTGTTTTTGACGATTCAGGAGAATACCTGAACATGGAGGTAGATAGATTAGATGGTAAAGGTAATTGGCGTAAGATTTCGGACAGCGGGCAAGATCTACTATTTTGATCCGCTGAACTTTCAGGTAAAAAGAGGCGACCATGTCATTGTAGAGACTGCCAGAGGGGTAGAGTACGGTACGGTAGTCGGTTCCCCCAGGGAAGTTGAGGACGACAAGGTTGTACAGCCCTTAAAGCCGGTGCTGCGCGTGGCGACAGAGCGCGACGACGAGCAGGAAGCCGGAAATAAGGCAAAAGAAAAAGAAGCGTTTAAGATCTGTCAGGAAAAAATCCGCAAGCACGGTCTGGAAATGAAGCTGATCGATGCGGAATATACCTTTGACAACAATAAGGTTCTGTTCTATTTTACGGCGGACGGACGTGTGGATTTCCGCGAGCTGGTAAAAGACCTTGCAGGCGTTTTTAAAACGAGAATCGAGCTGCGCCAGATCGGCGTGCGCGACGAGACGAAGATTCTGGGCGGAATCGGCATCTGCGGCAGAGTGCTTTGCTGTCACAGCCATCTGTCCGAGTTTATTCCGGTTTCCATCAAGATGGCGAAGGAGCAGAACCTTTCCCTGAATCCGGGAAAAATTTCCGGCGTGTGCGGAAGACTGATGTGCTGTCTGAAGCATGAGGAGGAAACCTATGAGGAATTGAACCGCCGTCTGCCCAATACCGGCGATTATGTGACAACGGACGACGGCTTAAAGGGCGAGGTTTCCTCTGTCAACGTCCTGCGCCAGCTGGTCAAGGTGCTGGTTGAGGTCAACGACGAAAAGGAACTGCGCGAATATAAGGTAGAGCAGCTGAAATTCCGCCGCAGACAGCATGGACGCGGACGCAAGAACGGTGAGGGCGACGAGAAAGAGATGAAAGAACTCGAAAAGCTCGAACGCCAGGAGAAGAAGGAAGGAAAATCAAAGCTGGATGACTGACCGGACAAATTTGTTAAAATCAGGCGAACGGATTGACGATCTGCAGAGAAACGGGCTGAAAATCATTCAGGACCCGGGAAGATTCTGCTTCGGAATGGACGCGGTGCTCCTTTCGGGTTTCGCTTCTGCAGGCATCCGGCAGGGTATGCGTGTGCTGGATCTGGGAACCGGGACGGGGATTATTCCGCTGCTGCTGTCCGCAAAGACGCAGGCGGAGTCCCTGTGCGGTCTGGAGATTCAGGCAGACAGTGCAGATATGGCGAGGCGCAGCGTTGCCATGAACCATCTGGAGGATCGGATTTCTGTCATACAGGGAGATATCAAAGAAGCAGATAAGCTTTTTGCGGCTGCTTCTTTTGACGTTGTAACGTCCAATCCGCCATATATGATCGGGCAGCATGGTCTGACCAATCCTGAAGCGCCGAAGGCGATTGCGAGACATGAGGTTTTATGTACCTTTGAGGATATCGCAGCGCAGACGGCTCGGCTGCTTGCACCGGGCGGAAGCTTTTATCTGGTGCATCGCCCGTTTCGGCTGGCAGAGCTGATCGTCACCCTGTCGAAATATAAGCTCGAGCCTAAAAGGATGCAGCTGGTGTATCCGTATGCCGACCGCGAGCCGAACATGGTGCTGCTGCAGGCGGTGCGCGGTGGGAAACCGCGGATGACGGTGGAAAAGCCGCTGGTGATCTATAAAGAGCCAGGTGTGTATACAGAGGAGATCTATGGGATTTATGGGTATTAATGGAGACCGCCCGGAGGGTGCGGCAGACGGACAGTTTTGTACCAGGCGCAAGTGCCGTCGATTGCGCTGCGGTGTTCTGGCAGCAGTGCTTGCGGCAGGGCTTTGCCTGAGCGGATGCCAGGGAAAAAATGTGGAAACGATGGCGGCGTTTGCGGAAAAGGAAGGAGCAGAGGACGGCACTGGAGCCGCAGACAGCGTAGACGGCGAGTTCGGGATGTCGAACGAGTCTGGGGCTGAAACCACTGTGGATAGCGACACAACTGCAAATCCCGGCGCAAATACAGGCAGTGTAGAGGATGCAGCCACCGTTAAAGAGCTGAATCGCGTCAAGGTAAAGGGCATTTATGTCAGTGGCCCGATGGCGGGCACGGCGGGAATGGACAATCTGATTGCGCTGGTCGATCGTACAGAGTTAAACGCGCTCGTCATCGACGTCAAAAATGACGACGGGTATCTGACCTGTGAACTGGATGTGCCGCTGGCAGAGCAGATCGGCTCTGAGAAGCACTATATCAAAGACCTTCCGACGCTCGTGCAGACCTGCAAGGAAAAGAACATTTATTTGATTGCGCGCGTGGTTGCGTTTAAAGATCCGATTCTGGCGGAAAAAATGCCGGAGTGGAGCTTACATAACAGTGATGGAAGCATTTTCCGGGATAAAAGCGGGCTGGCATGGGTCAATCCTTACCGCAAAGAAGTCTGGGAATATCTGGCATCTGTCGGGGAAGCGGCGATAAAAGCCGGATTTGATGAAGTACAGTATGATTATGTGCGTTTTTCGACAGACAGCCGGATGAAGCAGGTAGATTTTGGCGACAGTACGAAGGGAAGAACGAAAACCGAGGCGATCAGCGGATTTACGCTGTATGCCTCGGAGAGAATCCACGCGGCAGGCGGACGGATTTCTGCAGATGTTTATGGTGTTGTGATCGACAGTGAAGAGGATCAGCAGATCGTAGGACAGAACTATGTGGAAATGTCCAGGTCACTGGATGCGATCAGCCCGATGATTTATCCGTCGCACTATGGACCGTATAATTATCAGATTCCGGTTCCGGATGCACAGCCATACGACACGGTGCTCGCAGCGATGCAGGCATCCAAAATGGTGCTGGCCGGGCTTGATCCGAAGACCGGAAAGAACCCGGTTTCGGCGGATGTGAGTGGGAATGATGCGGTGGACGCAGCGATTGCAGGCGGGGAAGCGGTCAGCGGCAACAATGCGGCGGACGCGGCAGCAGACAGCAAGAGTACGTCCGGCACAACCGCAGTTAGCGGTA
>ENA-OPCV01000895-OPCV01000895.1-human-gut-metagenome-genome-assembly--contig:-NODE-895-length-25209-cov-3.820267_pt1 | contig 25209 bp, 24 predicted proteins | sample MGYA00241257_ERZ501494 | MGnify/ENA primary metagenome ERZ501494 (study PRJEB25962, sample SAMEA2042618) | human gut metagenome | biome: human gut; feature: human-associated habitat; material: faeces...
AGTGCGATCCTCGCGGAGCGTTTTTATCGTATGGAAACGAAGTTTCCTATACGATGAAAAAGAACCGGCAGCTTTGACACCGCCGGTTCCTAAATACTTTATCTCTCGCCGTTCTTCTTCAGCGTTACAACAACGTGGCGGTAAGGCTCTTCTCCTTCGCTGTGGGTTGTAACATATTTATCATTCTGAAGAGCGGAATGAATGATCCTTCTCTCATAAGGATTCATCGGCTCCAGCGCTACAGGTCTTCTGCTGCGCTTTACCTTATAGGCAATATTCTTTGCCAGATTTTCAAGGGTTTCTTTTCTTCTCTTGCGGTAATCTTCTGTATCCACCTTTACGCGGATATAGTCTTCAGAATCCTTATTTACTACCAGAGATACCAGATACTGTAAAGAGTCCAGCGTCTGTCCTCTCTTACCGATCAGGATTCCCATTTCATCGCCCTTTAAATCGATGTCTAAATGTTTTTCAACTTCATCGTAAGCGATATCCATCACAACATCCATCTTCATGGCTGCAAATACATCATTCAAAAACTGAAGTGCCTTATCCTCAACGGTAACCTTTACCCTTGCCTGAATGACTGCCGGTTTTGCATTGAATCCAAGGAAGCCGGTAGAGCCCTCTTCCAGAATTTCATATTCCAGCTTGTCGCTTGTCACTAAAAAATGCTGGCAGGCCGCTGTTACCGCATCGCCAACTGTTTTTGCCGAAAATCTTTGGAAATCCATGCTGACCCCTCCTGTTATTTACTTATTATTCTTCTCGTTGTAATCTCTTACCATATTTGCCTTGGAAGCAAGACTTCCGGGCTTGGCCGCATTTTTGTTATAATATTCCGTTGCCTTACGCATTGCCTCTTCCTTCTGTTCCTGTGTCATGGAAGGAGCTTTTGCCTTTGTGGCGGCCGGTGCAGAACTGGTTTTTACATTTCTCGTGCTCATATTGGCGTAGTTATTGAGCTTCGCAGGATCAATTCCCTGCTTGCGCAGCTTCGCATCCCGCTTCTCCAGATTTTTCTTGATCTGCGCGTCAATATCCATCTTATCGATGTGCTTGTTGATCAGCACCTGCTGCACGCTTCTTACAACAGAACCAGCGATCCAGTAAAGACCCATACCGGAAGGCAATGTATAACAGAATACCGCAGACATGATCGGCATTACGTTATTCATCATCTTCATGGAAGCTGCCATGCTGCTGTTGTCATTATTGGAAGATGCATCGGAAGCCTGGGGCATCAGCTTAACGTTCAGCCACTGGGTTAAAGCAGACAGAACCGGAATTGCCAGACCTGCAACAACCATCAGCCATGCGCCTGCTGCGATCGCTTCATGTACCATATAGGACGGAGAGTTACCCATGTTCAGACCAAGGAAATTGTTATAATGCTCCATCTTCTGCATGGTATCCGTGATCTCTGTCGCCAGCGTCGGAAAGTGATCCGCCAGATTTTTCCATTCTGAAGTCGATGCTTTATACAAAACATCAATAAAAGTGTTCTGAATGTACTCTGCATTACCGGATGTAAATGCCTCGCTGGTAAACTGCTTTGCATACATTGCAGCATTGGAGAAGTTCTCTGAGTTGCTTAAAAATTCTGCACTGCCGACTGTGTTGGCAAGCTTTTCCACCATCGGGAAAAATGCTTCCTTTACCTGATTTACATAAGCCGGTACGTTCATAAACACACGATACAGAGCAAACAGGATCGGCATCTGAATCAACATCTGCACACAGCTGCCGGTGGGAGATACGCCGTACTTTGCATAAACAGCCTTAGTCTCCTGCTGCATTGCCATCATGGAATCGTTATCTTTCTTGCCTTCGTAGCGTTTCTGAATCGCCTGCAGCTCCGGGTTCATCTTCGCGCTGAGCTTTGAGAACTTCTGCTGTTTAATGGTAAACGGCATCAGAAGCAGATAAATAACGATCGTAAAAATAATAATTGCCAGACCAATATTCGGAATCCCGATTTTGTCCAGCACCCAGAATATGCCGTTCATGATCCAGCCGAGCACTTTGGCAATCGGTCCAAGGATAGAGCCGCCATACTGTGTTAATAAAATAGCATTCAATGATATTTCCTCCTGCTTTTTGATTCCGGTTTACGGGACCGGATCATACCCTCCTTTGGAAAAAGGATTGCACCTTAAAATCCTCCAGACGGCAAGCAGTCCGCCTTTTAACGCGCCATATTTCTCTACGGCTTCCAGTCCGTATTCCGAACAGGTCGGAAAATAGGGACATTTCGTTGTCTTTAAAGGAGACAGATACCGCCGGTAGAATTTTATCATTGCGATCAGAATAGTTTTCATCATTTTCAATTCGATTGATCGGCTTCACATTCCGTTTTGGTTTCTTCTTTCATAATGTGGTGAAGCCTTCCAAGGTGTAATACTGCGCTCTCCATCTGTTCAAATGAAATGGATGCTGCAGAAGCCCGCGCTGTGATTACTATATTTAAACCACTATTAAATATATCCTCATGTAATCGATAGCTTTCCTTTACGAGCCTTTTCACGCGATGCCGAACCACGCTGTTGCCGACTTTTTTACTTACGGAAATCCCAAGCAGGTTTTCATCCTGATGATTCTCCAATACATACATGACCAAATACCTGTTGGCGCGGGAAACGCCTTTTTTGTAAACCTCCTGGAACTGCCGGTTCTTTCTCAACGACTGCGTAAATCTCATGAAATTGTCTCCATAGAGAAAATAGGCCACAAAACTGCGGCCTATGCGGATAATCTCTTTCTTCCTTTTGCTCTTCTGGCTGCTAATACTTTTCTGCCGCCAGCACTGCTCATTCTTGCTCTGAAGCCGTGTACTTTGGAACGCTGCCTTTTCTTAGGCTGAAATGTCATCTTCATGAAAGCTACACCTCCCTTTCAGGCCTTATCTGCTATAAGGCATATTTATGACATGTATCGGAAAATATCATTGACATTATATAGGCAGAAATTCGATAAGTCAAGCAATTTCCTGTATTTTAAAGGATTTTTGAACCTGGAAAATTTTTCTACAGAAATCTTTTCAAAATCGTTATTTTACACAATACAAGATATTGTTATCGGCAAAAAAATTTTTCCACAAGATCTAGTTTATAAACATCTGTGGATTTTCGAATCCACAGATCCACAGATTTACATAACATTATCCACAAAATGTGGAAAACTTGTGGATAACCCTGAATTTATCCCCACCATAACCACAGAATCCCCAGAAAATACAATGTGTATATGTGTATTCCACTTATCCACATAATCCTCATAATTATCCACGTCAACTACTCTCTGTTTGGGGATATCCACAGCTTTTGTGGACATGATCCGTGGAGTAATTAACATTTGCCATTTTCGAACAATTCGTTTATTATAGAATAGAATAAATCTCAAAGGGGATTTTATACCCTTTTTTGGGGTTTCTTTAGTGACGGTCACAGATGAGGAGGCTTTTTATGCATTTTATTGGGGAAAACTGGGAGATGATCAAGCAGACAATCCACACGGAATATGATCTTACCAACATTTCCTATAATACCTGGATTGAACCCCTGCAGTTTTATGATGTAAAGGATGATACTGTCTACATCCAGATTCCGACCGGACAGGCTCATGCCCTCAACTACATCTCCAACAAGTACAGCAATTATTTTAAGGTAACCATTTCCGAGATGATGGATCATGATTACGATATTTCATTCATCCTCGAAAAAGAGAAGGCCGCCGATACGGATACCGATTTAAAGTCTCCCTCTTCTAATATAAATAACATCAATTACGAACAGGCGAATTTAAACCCCAAGTACAAGTTCGACACCTTCATTGTCGGCAATAACAACAAATTCGCTCATTCCGCCTGTCTCGCAGTTGCGGAATCTCCCGGAAATGCCTACAATCCGCTGTTTATCTACGGCGGTGCCGGTCTGGGAAAGACGCATCTGATGCATTCCATCGGTCACTTCATCCTGGAGCAGAATCCGAATATGAAGGTTCTTTATGTCACTTCGGAATCCTTTACCAACGAAGTAATCGAATCCATCCGAAGCGGTAACGCGACCGCCATGACAAAGCTGCGCGAAAAATACCGGACTGTAGATGTCCTGATGATCGACGATATTCAGTTTATTATAGGAAAAGAAAGTACACAGGAAGAATTTTTCCACACCTTTAACGTGCTGCATTCCGCAGGCAAACAGATCGTACTGTCCTCTGATAAGCCGCCAAAAGAAATGGAAACCCTGGAAGAACGTTTCCGTTCCCGTTTCGACTGGGGCCTGATTGCGGACATCCAGCCGCCTGACTATGAAACCCGAATGGCGATCCTGCGCAAAAACGCCGAGGCATGTAATAAACCCGTCGATGATGAGATTTTTAAATACATTGCTACCAATATTAAGTCCAACATCCGGGAACTGGAGGGCGCTTTTAATAGAATTATTGCCAAATCCAAGATTGAGAACCAGAGTGAAATTACAATGGAACTGGCAGAAGACGCCTTAAAAGACATTATAAATCCTGACAAACCAAAGGAAATCACACCGGAACTGATTATAGAAGTCGTTGCGGAACACTTCGGCGTTAGTCCGGAAGATATTACTTCCAAAAAACGGAACTCCGAATTCGTTCAGCCGCGTCAGGTTGTCATGTATCTGTGCAGGAAGCTGACGGATACTTCCTATGTCAATATTGGCAAACTGCTCGGCAAAAAAGACCACACTACAATTATCCACGGTGTGAATAAAATTGAGGATGAGTTAAAAAATAACGACGAATTGGCCAGCAAGGTTGAAACGATCAAAAAGAAGATCTGTGTATAACCTGATCGTAATCCCCGACTTATCCTAAGGTTGTACACAGGATAACCGTTTCCTGTTTTCCGCTATTTTACAGGGCTTGTGATACTTATCCACATTTCAACAACGCCTATTAAGAAAGATTACGAATTTAATTATTTATATCTTTGTTTGCGCTCCTGCAGGCCATCGCACGCCGGGTGTCTTTGGAAAACCCAGTGGATGTGGATAAGTCACAAAACACACCGTTAAAAGAAGGGAGTTTTTCACATATGAAATTTATCTGTCCGAAATCAGAGCTATTAAACGGACTTCAGGTTGTTTCCAAAGCAGTTCCTGCCAAAACAACTATGACAATCCTCGAATGCATTTTAGTTGACTGTACCCAGGGATGTATCAAACTGACTGCCAACGATATGGAACTCGGCATTGAGACCATTGTAGAAGGCACGATTGAAGAACCTGGCGTTATTGCGCTGGACGCAAAGATTTTTCTTGAAATTGTCAGAAAATTACCAGATAACGATATTACGATACTATCTGACAATAGCTATCAAACTCTGATAACTTGTGAAAAAGCGAAATTCAACATTGCCGGAAAATGCGGCGATGATTTCGCTTACCTGCCGGAAATAGAGCGCAGCAACAGCATTGTTGTTTCTCAGTTCACATTGAAAGAAGTTATCCGCCAGACGATTTTCTCGATCGCTGACAACGATAACAACCGTCTGATGACCGGCGAACTGTTTGAAATTAATGGCGATGAGCTGAAGGTGGTTTCCCTCGACGGACATCGCATTTCTATCCGGAAAATTCAGCTGAAGGATACCTATGAACCCCAGAAAGTTGTTATCCCGGGTAAGACCCTGAATGAAGTCAGCAAGATTCTTTCCGGTGAAACAGAAAAAGATGTATCCCTGTTCTTTACCGACAATCAGGTTGTGTTTGAATTTGATCAGACAACCGTTGTATCCAGACTGATTGAAGGCGAATATTTCCGCATTGACCAGATGCTTTCCAGCGATTATGAAACAAAGGTGACAATCAACAAACGTGAATTGTTAAGCTGTATCGACCGTGCGACTCTGCTCGTAAAGGAAGGCGACAAAAAGCCGATCATTATTAACATTACAGACGGTCTGATGGAGCTGAAAATCAACTCTGCCATCGGCAGCATGGACGAGCAGATCGATATCGAAAAGAGCGGAAAGGATCTGATGATCGGTTTCAACCCGAGATTTTTGATCGATGCGCTGAGAGTCATTGACGATGAACAGATCACGATTTATCTGGTTAATCCAAAGGCTCCCTGCTTTATCCGCAATGAGGAGAACAGCTACATTTACCTGATTCTCCCTGTTAACTTTACAACTGTTTAACTGCAAAAGCGCCGGAAAATGGCGCAGGAAAGAAGGAACGATTCATGCAGACCTATCGGATCAGAGATGAATTTATCAAGCTTGGACAGGCTTTAAAAGCAGCGGGCTTTGTGGAGTCCGGCGTCGACGCCAAATTCGCTGTACAAGACGGGCTTGTCAAAGTAAACGGACAGGTAGAAACCGCACGCGGTAAAAAGCTGGTGCCCGGAGACGTGGTAGAATATGACGGACAGACCTTAAAGATCGAGTGAATTTCCATACACCGATCTGACAGAAAGAGGAACTATGGTTATTAAATCGCTGGAATTATCCAATTTTCGGAATTACAGCCTGTTAAACCTTTCCTTCGACCGAGGGACGAATATTTTATACGGCGATAACGCACAGGGAAAAACCAATATCTTAGAGGCAATTTATCTGTGTGCGACAACCAAGTCCCATAAAGGCGCAAAGGATAAGGATATCGTAAATTTCAACGAGGAGGAGGCACATATCCGTGCCTATCTCGGGAAAAAAGAAGACGAAATCCGCATCGACATGCACCTTCGGAAAAACAAATCCAAGGGCATTGCGATTGACGGGACCCGCATCAAAAAAGCGGCGGAGCTTCTGGGCATTATGAACGTGGTATTTTTTTCCCCGGAAGATCTGTCCATTATCAAGAACGGTCCGGCAGAGCGCAGACATTTCGTGGACATGGAGCTGTGTCAGCTGGATGCAGGATATCTGTACAACTTAAACCATTACAACCGGATTGTGAACCAGCGCAACCGGCTGTTAAAGGATATTTACCAGAATCCGTCCCTGCGGGATACGCTGTCGGTCTGGGATGACCAGATGGCGGCGTTTGGCAGCCAGGTGATCGAGAGAAGGATCACCTTTACGGAGCAGCTAAACGACATCATCGGAGAGATTCACAGCCGTCTTTCCGGAGGCAGGGAGCATTTAAAGGTTGTGTATGAACCGGATGTGACGAGCGAGAATTTTGCAGAGGCACTGCACCGTAACCAGGAGCGGGATATCCGACTGAAGATGACATCAACGGGTCCGCACCGGGATGATTTTTCATTCCTGGCAGACGGCGTGGATATCCGTAAATTCGGATCCCAGGGACAGCAGAGGACGGCGGCGTTGTCCTTGAAGCTTTCCGAGATTGAGCTTGTCAAAAAGATGACAAAGGATACGCCGGTGCTTTTATTAGACGACGTGTTGTCGGAGCTGGACAGCAACCGTCAGAATTACCTGCTGAACAGTATCGGGGACATTCAGACGATTATTACCTGTACCGGTCTGGATGATTTTGTCAACAACCGGTTTGAGATCAATAAAGTTTTCAGAGTAGCAAACGGGACGGTGGATGCCGGCCAGAATGGAGGAATATAAATGAGCGTTGAATACGGAGCAGATCAAATTCAGATTCTGGAGGGTCTGGAAGCGGTCCGCAAACGGCCGGGCATGTATATCGGTTCCACCTCTTCCAGAGGTCTGCATCACCTGGTTTACGAGATTGTAGATAATGCGGTGGACGAGGCATTGGCAGGCTTCTGTGACCAAATTGAAGTAACGATCAACGAAGATAACTCGATCACGGTTGTCGATAACGGACGAGGCATTCCGGTTGGAATCAACCACAAAGCGGGCATTCCTGCAGTAGAGGTTGTTTTCACAATCCTGCACGCCGGCGGTAAATTCGGCGGCGGCGGATACAAGGTTTCCGGTGGACTCCATGGCGTAGGCGCATCCGTTGTAAATGCGCTTTCTGACTGGCTGGAGGTCGAAATCTGTCAGGGCGGAAAGGTTTACAAGCAGCGTTACGAGCGTGGTCATGTCTGCTATCCGTTAAAGGAGATCGGAACCTGCGATTTGGAAAAGACCGGAACAAAAGTAACGTTTAAGCCGGATGCGACGATTTTTACCGAGACGACGGTTTACGAATTTGATATTTTAAAGACACGTCTGCGGGAAATGGCATTTCTGACTAAGGGATTAAAGATTTCCCTGACAGACCTGCGCGGGGAAGAGCCCCACACAAGAACCTTCCACTACGAGGGCGGTATCCGGGAGTTCGTCACCTATCTAAACGGCAGCAAGGTTCCGCTTTATGACAAGGTAATGTACTTTGAGGGCACGAAAAACAATGTTTACGTCGAGGTTGCACTGCAGCACAACGATTCCTACAACGAGAGTGTGTTCTCTTTTGTCAATAATATCAATACGCCGGAGGGCGGTACGCATCTGGTGGGCTTTAGGAATGCGCTGACAAAGACGTTTAACGACTATGCGAGAAGTAATAAACTGTTAAAGGATAACGAGCCCAACCTGTCCGGCGACGATATCCGTGAAGGTCTGACTGCGATCATCAGTGTCAAGATTGAAGATCCTCAGTTTGAGGGACAGACCAAACAGAAGCTGGGAAACTCCGAGGCGAGAAGCGCTGTGGACAGCGTGGTGAGCGAACAGCTGACGTATTTTCTGGAGCAGAACCCGTCCGTTGCAAAGACGATTGTAGAAAAGTCCGTTCTGGCGCAGCGTGCAAGGGAAGCGGCAAGAAGGGCGCGGGATTTGACGAGAAGAAAGACTGCGCTGGAAAATACAGCCCTGCCCGGCAAGCTGGCAGACTGCTCGGATAAAGATCCGAAAAATTGCGAGATTTACATCGTAGAGGGTGATTCCGCGGGCGGCTCTGCAAAGAAGGCGAGAAGCCGTGCGACGCAGGCGATCCTTCCCCTGCGCGGCAAGATTTTGAACGTAGAAAAAGCCCGTCTGGACAAGATTTTTTCCAATGCCGAAATCAAGGCGATGATTACCGCATTCGGAACCGGAATTCATGAGGACTTTGATATCAGCAAGCTGCGGTATCATAAGATTGTTATCATGACGGATGCCGATGTGGATGGTGCGCATATCGCAACTCTGATGCTGACCTTTATTTACCGGTTTATGCCGGAGCTGATCAAGCAGGGACACGTTTATCTGGCAAAGCCCCCGCTGTATAAGCTGGAAAAGAATAAAAAGGTTTGGTACGCCTACAGCGACGAAGAGCTGGCGGCGATTATCAACGAGGTCGGCAGAGATCAGAATAACAAAATCCAGCGTTACAAAGGTCTGGGTGAGATGGATGCAGAACAGCTCTGGGAGACGACGATGGATCCTGAGCACAGAATCCTGTTAAAGGTCTGCATGGATGAAGAGACGGAATCCGAAGTGGATCTGACCTTCACAACGCTGATGGGCGACCAGGTGGAACCCCGCCGGAAGTTTATCGAAGAGAACGCTCAGTTCGTAAAGAATCTGGATATTTAGAAAACTGATTGGAATGCCGCCTGGGCGGCTGGATAAGAGGAAAGATGGAAGATAATATTTTTGACAAAATAGAAGAAGTCGATCTGAAGAAAAAAATGGAGGAATCTTATATCGATTACGCAATGAGCGTAATCGCTGCCAGAGCCCTCCCGGACGTCCGCGACGGCTTAAAGCCGGTACAGAGACGTGTTCTGTACTCCATGATCGAGTTAAATAACGGACCGGATAAGCCGCATCGTAAATGTGCGCGTATCGTCGGTGATACGATGGGTAAATATCATCCCCACGGCGACAGCTCTATCTACGGAGCGCTGGTCAATATGGCGCAGGAATGGAATACCCGTTATCCGCTTGTTGACGGTCATGGAAACTTCGGCTCTGAGGATGGCGACGGCCCTGCAGCGATGCGATACACCGAAGCGAGATTGTCCAAGATCTCGATGGAAATGCTGGCGGACATCAACAAGGACACCGTTGATTTTGAACCGAACTTCGATGAAACGGAAAAAGAGCCGGTTGTACTGCCCTCCCGTTATCCGAATCTGCTGGTAAACGGTACCTCCGGTATTGCAGTCGGCATGGCGACCAACATTCCTCCCCACAACCTGCGGGAGGTGGTCGATGCGGTCGTAAAGATCATGGACAATCGCATTTTGGAAGACCGCGACACCGAAATTGAAGAGATCATGGGCATCGTCAAAGCGCCTGATTTCCCGACCGGCGGCGTGATTTTAGGAACCCGCGGCGTGGAAGAGGCATACCGGACAGGACGCGGCAAAATCCGTGTCCGCGCCGTGACCAATATCGAGACGCTTCCAAACGGCAAGAGCCAGATCATCGTGACGGAGCTTCCCTACATGGTAAACAAGGCGAAGCTGATTGAGAAGATTGCAGATCTGCATAAAGAAAAGCGTATTGACGGCATCACAGATCTGAGAGATGAATCCAACCGTGAGGGCACCAGAGTTGTCATTGAGCTGCGCAGGGATGCGAACGCAAACGTTATCTTAAATCAGCTTTACAAGCACACCCAGATGCAGGATACCTTCGGCGTTATTATGCTGGCACTGGTAGATGGACAGCCGAAGGTGCTGAGCCTGCTGGATATGCTCAAATGCTACATCGCCCATCAGGAAGATGTCGTTACCAGACGGACAAAATATGACTTAAATAAAGCCGAAGAGCGCGACCATATTTTACAGGGCTTGCTGATCGCACAGGATCATATTGATGAGGTCATCCAGATCATCCGCAGCAGCCAGACCCCTCAGATCTCCAAGGATCGTTTGATCGAACGCTTTGGTCTGACCGACGTACAGGCACAGGCAATTATCGATATGCGTCTGCGTGCGCTGACCGGTCTGGAGCATGAAAAGCTGGAAGCAGAGCATCAGGAGCTTTTGAAAAAAATTGCAGAATTAAAGGCAATTCTGGCAGACGAGAAGCGTCTGCTGGGTGTTATCCGCAGCGAGCTGCTTGTGATCAAGGACAAATACGGAGATGACAGAAGAAGTAAGATCGGCTATGATGAATTTGATATTTCCATGGAGGATATGATCCCGAGAGAGAATACGATCATCGCCATGACGAACCTTGGTTATATCAAGCGAATGACCGTCGATAACTTTAAGGCGCAAAACCGCGGCGGCAGAGGCATCAAGGGCATGCAGACGATCGAGGAAGACTTTATCGCAGATCTTCTGATGACGACAACACATCATTATGTGATGTTCTTTACGAATTTTGGACGTGTTTATCGTTTAAAAGCATACGAAATTCCGGAAGCTGGACGTACTGCGCGGGGTACGGCAATCATCAACCTGCTGCAGCTTGCTCCGGAAGAAAAAATTTCCGCCATCATTCCGGTAAAGGATTACGAAAAGGACGACAACCTGTTCATGGTAACCAGAAAGGGTATCGTCAAGAAGACTCCGATTCTGGAATACAGCAACGTCAGAAAGAACGGCCTTGCGGCGATTAACCTGCGGGAGGACGACGAACTGATCGAGGTGAAGGTAACGAATGCGGACAGCGAGATTTTCCTCGTAACGAGAGACGGCATGTGCATTCGTTTCAAGGAAACCGACGTCAGAAATACCGGCAGAACGTCGATGGGCGTGATCGGTATGACGCTGTCTGACAACGATGAAATTGTCGGCATGCAGTTAGACCATCAGGGAGATTCGCTGCTGATCGTTTCTGAAAACGGTATGGGCAAGCGTACCTCGATGGACGAATTTACGGTACAGCACCGCGGCGGCAAGGGCGTGAAGTGCTATAAGATCACGGAAAAGACCGGCTATGTCATCGGTGTAAAAGCCGTTACGGATGAAAACGAGATCATGATGATCACGACAGAGGGCATTATCATTCAGATCCGTATGGATGATGTTTCCCAGCTGGGCAGGATTACCTCCGGTGTGAAGCTGATTAACCTGGATGCAGGCGTAACCGTAGCACAGATTGCAAAGGTACGGGAAAAGGTATCGGACGGAAATCAGGAATTTGACGATGTAGACGATGCAATGGAAGATGTCTCAAAGCCGAGTGAAGTTGACCAAGAGGAAGACGACGATCCGGCGGAGGAGCATATTACCATGCCGGAAGAGACAGAAGAGGACGAATAAGACGATGAAGGTTTTTGCACACAGAGGTTTCAGCGGAAGATATCCGCAGAATACGATGCTGGCTTTCCAGAAGGCTCTGGAAAGCGGCTGTGACGGAATCGAACTGGATGTCCAGCTCACAAAGGACGGTGAGGTTGTCATTATCCACGATGAATATTTGGACGACCTGACGGACTTTACCGGAAATGTACGGGATTACACTTTAGGCGAGTTAAAAAGCTGCAATGCGGGCGGAAAATGGCAGGAAACCTACGGCTTCCAGCCAATTCCGACCTTTGAGGAATACTGCGAATGGGCATCCGGCAATTCGCTGATTACCAACGTGGAGATCAAGAGCAGCGTGTACTATTACGAGGAGCTGGAGAAAAAGACGATGGAGCTGATCGAGCGCTTTGGCTTAAAGGAGCGGATCATCATTTCCTCCTTCAACCATCTGTCTGCACTCTCCTGCAAGGATTTTATGCCGGATATGAAAACCGGTGCTCTCGTGGGAAATGGCGGCATCGCAAATGCAGGCTATTACTGCAAAAAGTTTGGGTTTGAATGTTATCATCCGGGCATTGAAGGACTGACGAAGGAAGAGGTAGAGCTCTGTCATAAAAACGGCATCGAGGTCAATGTATGGACGATTAACAATATGGACGATCTGGAAAATATGTATGAGTGGGGCTGTGATGGCGTCATCACCAACTATCCGGATGTCTGCAAAAGCTGGCTAAAAGCAAAAAAAGCGAAGGGCTGAGAAACGCTCTGACACGCGTTTTCTGCGGCGCAAGGCGCTGCAGCATTTACAAAATGGAGGGTATGGTTATGGAAAAGCAGTTTTACAATTTTGTAAAAGAGGTCTATGACAAGCAGCTTGGTGTAGAAGGCATTGCAATTGCTGACGGGGAAAAGATCCTGATGGAGCATCATTTTACACCGGATCAGGCGAGAAATATCTATTCTCACACAAAGAGCTATATGAGCACAGCAGTCGGTCTGGCAATTGCCGATGGTAAGCTGTCACTGGATGACAGACTGGCAGAGTTTTTCCCGGAGGCGGTTCCGGAAAATGCACAGCCGGAGCTGTTTGAAATTCGTCTGCGTCATCTTCTTATGATGTCGAGCGGTTTCCATGAACCATATCTGATGGGCGCAAACCGGCGTGCAGGTGTCGGGGCGCCGGATTACGTCAAATATATGCTGAGCAGACCCGTAAAGGTACAGCCGGGCAGCGAATTCGTCTATTCAACGGCAGACAGCATTCTGGCAGGCCGTATGGTGGAAAAGGCAGTGGGAAAACGGCTTTCAGAGTATCTGTATGAGCGCTTTTTTGAACCCCTCGGACAGGGCTTTCCGATCTGGGAAAACTGTCCTCAGGGACATCCGATCGGTGGCGGCGGCATGTTCATGACGCTTTCCAATATGCTTAAGATCGGTCAGGTATATCTGATGGATGGAAAATGGAAAGGACAGCAGCTGGTAGATCCTGCATGGATCAAAGAAGCAACCGCAAAGCAGATCGAAACACCGAATCCCGGAAACGATATCTGGGTTTGTGGTTATGGCTACCAGTTTTGGAGAAATCCGTATGAGGATTCCTACCGCGCAGACGGTGCCTATGGACAGCTGACGATGGTGTTGCCAAAGAAGGGACTGATCGTAGCCATTCAGTGTCCGGAAAGCGGCGATCTGAACAAAGTAAAACCGGTAATGCATGAACTTATTTTGTCTCTGTAAAACGGAAAAAGAAGACATCAGAAGGAGAAAAGTACTATGGAATATTCCGCAATTTTTCATGATATGGATAAGAGATTCTGTTATGCAATCGAGAAGGATTTATTTGTAATACGCGTGCAGGTAAAGAAAGATGATATGAAGGAGATCATCCTTCACTATGAGGATAAGTATATCCCAATGGAGCGTGAGGATACGCGAAAGACCATCGTGATGAAAAAGGTTGCTACTTCACAGTTTAATGATTATTATGAAGCACAGGTTCGGATGCACCTGATCTGTCTCCGCTATTTCTTTGAATTTACGGATATGCAGGGAGAAAAGGTATATTACGGCAACTATGAGTTTGATAAGGAATCTATCACAAACAGAGACAGAATGTTTGACTGTCCGCAGAACCTTCGGGAGGAAGAAATGTTTGAGGTCCCGGATTGGGCAGCAAATAAGGTCGTGTATCAGATCTTTCCATCCCGTTTTGCAGCATCACAGCCGGTAGACAAAAAGCTTTGGTATAAAGCACCCATTACGCCTATGGATGATCTGCATGGTGACCTCAGAGGAATTATCGATCATCTGGATCATATTCAGGATCTGGGAATTGATGTTATATATATGACGCCCAGCTTCAAATCGGATTCCTGCCATAAGTACGATACCATTGATTATTATGAAATCGATCCTTCCTTTGGAACAAAGGAGGATCTTAAGGAGCTGGTACAAAAAGCACATGACCGCGGGATGAAGGTGGTTATGGATGCGGTGTTTAACCATACCGGAAAAGAGTTTTTTGCATTTAAGGATATCCTGGAAAAGGGCGAAAAATCCAAATATCTGGACTGGTATTATATCGATGAATTGCCACTGAAGGGCGAATGGGGAGAGATTCCGAACTTCTTGTGTTTTGGGTATTATGGTGGAATGCCAAAGCTGAATCTGAAAAATCCAGAGGTTGCAAACTACATTACGGACGTTGCATGCTATTGGATCAGGGAATGTGACATTGACGGATGGAGACTGGATGTAGGAGATGAAATCAGTCATTTCTTCTGGAAACGTTTCCGAAGAGCAATCAAGGCAGTAAAGAAGGATATGCTGATCATTGGGGAAATCTGGCATTATGCGGGAGATTTTCTGGAGGGAGATGAATGGGATACGGTCATGAATTATCCTTTTTATCTGAATCTGATAGATCTGCTTGCAGATGAAAAGATCAGTGTCAGCCAGTTTGTCCAGAATCTGGGATACCTGAAAGGACGCTTACACAAAAAATGTTATCCTCTTATGTGGAATCTGATCGACAGCCATGATACGGCAAGATTTTTACATTTATGTAAGGACAATAAGAAAAAGCAGCATCTGGCAGCGGCCTTCCAACTGTTATTGCCGGGAATGCCTATGATTTATTACGGGGATGAGTATGCGATGCCTGGAGCAAATGATCCGGACTGCAGACGAGGCATGTACTGGGATGAAGAATACCAAGATAAAGAGATGTTTGAATGGTATAAACGACTGCTGCAGGTTCGAAAAGCACATACCTGTATCGTAGAAGGGGAATTGGCAGAAGCCATCACAAGGGATGAAGATGAGACAATCGTTCTGATAAGAAAAAATGGGGAAGAAACCATTGCCCTGATTTTCAATTGCAGCGATCATACGAAGGAATTTAAGGAGTATGCGCAAAAACAGGATCTGCTTACAGAAAAGGCTTTTGACGGAAAAGTGGAGGCATTTGATGCCGCTGTAATTGTGCTTTAAGCAATTTAGCTGTGATCGCAGAGCAGGGCTGGAAGTCCTGCTCGCGGCTCGTTTGGCACAAAGATAAAAATAGGTTACATAAAAGGAGCTTCGCAGAAACCTGTGTTTCTGTCGAAGCCCCTTTTTTAGATGTCAGAATTGCATTTTTTAAGCATTTTTCTTTGCTTCTACCTGGATAAATTCAACCTTGCCGCATTCACCTGGTACATAGATTTTTTCTGTGATATCTGTTGTTGTGAAGGTCATGAAATCCAAATCCTCACGCTTCCATGCCGCTGCAGGTACATGCATTACTTCTTTTTGAGCAAGTAAGGGAATACTTGTTCCTTCTTTCTGGAAAACAAGAAGGGAGGTACCGCCATTTGCAAAGGATTTCGTTTCTACATGGACAAAGGATCCGCCTTTATATACTTCTTTGCTTTCAATATTTCTCCACTGACCTTCCGGAAGATACAGATCGTATTCCTCTCTGTCAAAGGCGGGCGAAACCAATAAGGAATCTCCCAGCATATAAGACAGATTCTGCATCTTTGCCATTGGATCCTTTGGATATTCCATTACCACCGGACGAAGCATCGGAATGCCGAAAAGATGGCTCTGGCAGGCTGTATGATAAAGATATGGAGCAAGACGATGTCTGAAATTGATCCATTCTTTAACGTTTTTCAGGGCCAGATCACCATACTGCCAAGGCTCTCTCGGTGTTTTGCCATGTGCTCTGGATAAGGGCATCCAAAGTCCCATCTGTACAGAGGAAAGATAATCTTCTGTATCAGGGCGCTCCTCATTTCCGGTATAACCGGTATGATAAAATCCGCCCAGATCATACCCCCAGAAGGATACACCGGACATTGCCATGCCAAGGCCGGCCTGAAGGATCGCACTGTGAGTCGCTTTATCACTGGAGGAGTCTCCTGCCCATGCTGCCGGAATTGTATGAGAACCAGCATAACCGCTGCGTCCCCAAAGAAGGGGCAATTCTCCGCGTTTTTCACAGATTTCCTTCATCCATCCGTAAATATTCTTTGCATACAGATAGGTCAGCAGATTATGTCCTTCGTATCCGTTCATTCCATTGTAGAACACAACATCCTTCGGTACTGCTTCAGAAAAATCTGTTTTAATGACAGAAACGCCCATGCGGACGATCTTCTTGATCCGTTCTCCGTACCATTCCAGAAATTCCGGATTTGTAAAGTCAAAGCAGGCACATAAATACTCTGAGTCAGCGGTGGATTTAAACAATGCCGGCTGTCCCTCTTTATTTTTAATAAAGAATCCGCGCTCTGCCAGAGCCTTATATTCCGGTGAATTTTCCTGCAAATAGGGATAGTTCCAAAGACTTAAATGAATATTCTTTTTATTTAATTCCCGGATCATTCCCTCGGGATCAGGAAAGCGTTCGGTATCCCATTCCCATAAACCGGCCATATCCGGCTTCTGCCAGCCATCGATATGGATTACATCAATGCCTACACCAAGCTGTTCCGCCTTATCAACCACATCTTCGATTTCCTTACGGCTCATATAGGAGCATTTGGACATCCAGAAACCAAAAGCCCACTGAGGAATCATAGGGATCTGTCCGGTAAGCTGCAGATACTGCTGTAACAGCTTCTTATAATCCTTACTCTCTTCTGCTAAGAAAATATAATCCAATACAGGGTCATTACTGCCGATCTGATAACTGATCCATGAGGAAGCACCCATGTCAAAGGAAGAACGGGTAAAGGTGTTTAACAAGATGGAGTATCCGCGGCTGCTTGTAAAATAGGGATGTCCTTTGTAGGAATCCTCTGAGTTGGTTGACAACGCATCCTTCTGCCAGCATTCGATCCGCTGTCCGCGCTTGTTAAAGTGTGTAAACTTCTCACCAAAGCCCCAGAACATCTCATCGGAAAACAGGACAAACTGCTCGAAGGTGGAAATGCTTTTTCCGGACGCATCTACCTGAAAGCCTGTCGGAAGCTGTTTCCAGCGATTATCGACATTGGTATCGAAGGCCTGTTCCTTTGTTAACAGTTTTCCATTTTGGTATACGGACATTTCCCAGTAATCTTTTTCGAAATGCAGACTTAACTGTTCTGTCTCATATACAAAATAATGTTGGGTCTCGACAAGTTTGGCATTTTTGCTTTCAAACTCGGAAGCAGACGTAGATTCCAGCACGGTCTGTCTGTGACTTTGGGCAGTCAGTTCAGGTACCATAACAAATCGGAATACAGATGGTGTCAAAAATGTGACACAGACCTTTACGGTACGATCCTTCCATGTACGTACTGCAAAATGCAGCCCATCCTCCTGAACGCATACGGACTCAATTTTGGTCAGAAAATCATATTCATCCGAAAAAATAGTTCTGCGAACGCCATATTGAGGATTATATTGGGTTTCTGTTTCAGCTGACATATATTGTCCTCCCTGAAATTTTAATATTTTTGTGTCTGCCGCTATACATATTTCCAAATAAAACACATTCTTTTTGGTAATAATGCACAATTGGCAACGTTTCCGATTTCAGTATATCATACCTTTTTACTTTTTAAAATATCTTTTTGATCCTGTAAAAAATGAATCATAAAATGGTTAAAAAAAGGATCAGGATTCCCCCTTTTTTATGAAAAATCCTTGCAAATATCGGCATTAGAAGGTATTCTAAAAATAGGATAACAGAGCATAGATTTGGGAAAAGTACGAAAGGGAAAGGAAAATAAAAATCAGAAAATTACGATTAAAATTGTTTGCAATTCTGCTGCTTTTTGCAGTCGGAGCAGGAGTTTTGTGGAAGCTGTCAGATAACAGTACCTTTGAAACCACCTTTTATCGCGTGACCTCGGAAAAGATCGGGGAGAATATAAGGGCAGTGGTGCTGGCGGATTTACATAACAACGTATTTGGTCAGGATAACGAACGACTGCGTCAAGGGATGTTCGCAAAAAGGACTCCTGAAAAATGGAATTAAGCTGCAATGAGCAGCGTTGCCTCAATGGAATCCTGGCTGAGGTAGGCTCTTGAGACAGACCAGTCCTCGGCATACTCCATCAGATATGTTGTCACCAGGCGGACATAGGATACCTCGTTGGGGAAGATTCCTACCACACTGGTGCGTCTCCGAATCTCACGATTCAGCCGCTCAATCATGTTGGAGGATGATATCTTTCTGGCATCCAGTTTGGGAAAAGCGTAGAAAGTCAGGGAATCTTCCAGGACGTTTTCAAGGCACTGAACCGCCTTTGGAAAGTGTTTGGCATAGGCATCCATCACATCATAAGCCCGCTTTCTGGCCAGATCTGCGGTGGGTGCCAGCCAGATTTCCTTGATCACAGATGCAAAGGATTTCTTCTCTTTCTGCGGTACATAAGCCAAGATATTCCGCATGAAATGTACCTTGCAACGCTGCCAGGAGGCTCCAGGGAAGGACGCCTGTATTGCCGAAACTAACCCGGAGTGAGCGTCTGAAATGATCAGCTTGGGCGTGGTAAGACCACGATCCTTCAAGTCTTGAAACAAGACTCCGTAGGAGCTTCTGGATTCCTCGGCCATAGGTTCCACGGCGATGATATCTCTGTGGCTATTTTCATCCACACCGAACACGATAAGTACCGCCATACTGACAATTCTACCGTCTACACGAACTTTTTCGTACAGTGCATCTACCCACAGAACCGGGTACACAGTATTGGAAAGAGGTCGATTACGGAACTCATTGACCTGCTCATTGAGAACTTTCGTCATCTCGCTGACCTGACTTCTGGATAGGTTTTCGATGCCGAGGCTTTGGGCCAGCTTCTCCATCTTCCGGGTGGATACGCCTTGCACAAAGGCCTCCTGAACGACCTGAATGAGCACAGCTTCACTGCGCTTGCGCTCTGTGACAAAGAACGGGATATAACCGCCCTGCCGTACCTTAGGAACCATGAGGTACATCGTCCCCATACGTGTGTCCAGACGGCGAGGACGGTAGCCGCTGCGATAGCCGCTCCTTCCGTCCGTGCGCTGACTTTTCTCTGCCCCCAGCTGCTGATCCACCTCTGCCTCCATGAGCCGTGTGCACAGCCATTCCAGCATGCTCAGCATGGGATCCGGCCGAGTCATACATTGCAGTAGTAATTCTGTGAGATTTGTGCTATTCTTTTTGTGAGCCATTAGGGTCTCTCCTTTGCAGTATGATTGTCTCGACAACTTTCATTTTACAGGAGCCCCTAGTGGCTTGTCTATTTCCTTTTCACTTTTGCAAACATCATTGTACTCTATCAAAGTTGGTATCGGAGGATAGACTGCGCAGGGAATTTTCAGAAAAAGGAGCGCGGCTCATCCGGGAATCGTTTTCCCTGAAAGCGTCAATTGATCGCCTGGAACATTTTTATGAGGAGATTTGTAAATGAGTATTCCTAAGAAAATTCATTATTGCTGGTTTGGAAGAAATCCATTGCCGGAGTCGGCAAAGAAATGTATTGAAAGCTGGAAAAAATATTGTCCTGAATATGAGATCATCGAATGGAACGAGGATAATTTCGATCTGACGGAAAACCGATATGCACGGGAGGCCTATGAGCAAAAAAAATGGGCATTTGTCAGTGATTATGCGCGGTTAAAGATCGTGTATGAACAGGGCGGAATTTATATGGACGTGGATGTGGAGCTGATCAAACCGCTGGATGGGCTTACAGAGCTGGATGGTTATATGGGCTTGGAAAAGGAGATAGATGGTCAGATGTGGATTGCAACGGGCCTTGGATTTGGCGCACGTGCAGGGCATCCGATCGTCGGTGCACTTTTAAAGGACTATGAGGATATTCCTTTTATCAAAGAGGATGGAAGACTTGATACAGAGTCTTGTCCTGGACGCAATACGCGGACGCTGCGCACCTTCGGTCTGAGCCTTGACAATACAAAACAGGAAATTGACGGAATCGTTTTTCTTCCGACGCAATACCTTGCTCCTGTCAGCTATTTTCATCGAAAAAAAGAGATCACAGAGCATACGGTTTCCATTCATCACTATGATGGAAGCTGGCTGAACGAAAAGGAACAAAAAAGCCTTCGGTTAAGAAGGCTTTTAGGAAACAGACTGTATCATCGTCTGCAGTGTCTGTGGTATAAAATCAATCCGAGGAAAAAGCAGCCCTAAATCAGCTGATGGATTTTACGAGATGGAAAATAGTATTCTGGGCGGTCTTTTCACAGTTGTCCAGGTTGCTTAAGGTATCGGAGAACAGCTTATCCAGCCGGTTTTCCAGCTCCGGAAGGGAATCGTCTGTCTGAGGCTTGTCAGCTTTTGGCGCTTCCAGGGTCGGGAAAGGCGTGGTCGAAGGGGGAAGCACTGCGGACAGCTGAACCCTTTCAAGGCTTTGCTGTACCTGCTGCAGGACGTTTCCTGATTGAACCAGCTGCTTGCGAAGAGAGGTCAGATCCTTCTCTTTTTTCGCAAGGTCAGACTGCAGGGTTTCGATCTGTGCAGACTGAGCTTCGAGCTGAGTGCGCTGCTGTTTGATCTGCGCAGACTGAGCCTCGAGCTGAGCGCTTTGTTGTTTGATCTGTGTTGCCTGGGCCATTAAACGCCCCTCCTGCTCCCGTACCTGATGCTGAAGCGTCGAATCCTGTGCCGGAAATTGCTTGAGGGTTTCCATGACCTGGCTTTGCAGGGTGCGGATCAAATCCTCCGCTTCGCGCTTCTGACGGCGTGTGATCTGTATCGTTTCTTCCCGGAGTGCGCGAAGCTGGTCGGAACCGTTCTCGGAGGACTTCTTTAAAGAAGCGACCTGTTCCTGCAGCTGTTCGATCGTAGATTCATATACTGTTGATAGATGACGGTTCTGTGGATAAGTCCGGTGAAATCTGCGATGCCTGTGCATTAAAGGATAAAAGGATCAAGGTCATCCACAAAAAGAATGGCGGAGTGAGTGCGGCAAGAAACACCGGACTGCAGGAAGCTCGTGGGGAATATATCACCTATGCGGACTCAGACGATCTTGTGGGAAGGACAATCTATACAGAGCTGATCGACGCTATGGAGCAAAACGGAACGGACAGCGCCTGCTGCAGCTATGAAGCCTTTACGGGGGCTGGTACAGAGCAGGGGATGGCAGGCAGCAGGACAGGAGTGCAAAAGGCAGCTGGCAGCAGTAGAAGCAGGGTGGAGACCTGTTGCGGCACGGAGGCGTTTAAGGTTTTTTTGAGAGAAAATAACTACGCACCTGTGGTGTGGAACAAGGTTTTTAAACGGGAGGTGCTGAAATCTGCAGAGGGGCTGTTTTTGTTTGAAAAAAATACGACCCTGGGGGAAGATGAAAAATGGCTGGCGGAGGTTTTCTGTGGCAGAGAGACTTCTGTCTGCTTTATTGCGAAGCCGCTGTACTATTGGAGACGGCGGGACAGCAGCGCGACCCATACAGAGAAGGATGGAATCACGAAAAACAATCTGGACAGTATTCGGGTGCAGGAGGAGCTCTTAGAGGCTGTAAAAGGTCTGCAGGATGCAGAGCTGGAGGAGCTGTTAAAATGGAGGTTGTATCTGGCTGTTATGGATGTTGTGAGGAAATGCTATAAGCGCAGAGATACGGAGAATTTTCGGTGCTACTATCAAAAGCTGAAACAAATCGGAAAAGTGCGCACATTTGGCGAATCCGGGACAGAAAAAATCCGGAGGCTGGTGTGGAGCGTATTATTCAGACTGCGGGTTCTGTAAAAGGAGCGCGTGTTCTATTGTATTGCGAATGGCGCGGGTGAACAGTAACATTTACGCAGAAATGATAGTGAAAATGAGAAAATTATGGTTTTCTTTTTGGTGGTGAACTGTTAGAATAAAGGATATCAGAAACGTTTGGAAAAACGCGAAAGAAAAGACAGGAAGGGGAATATTCCATGAAGAATTTTGACGTAGTTGCACTGGGTGAGCTGCTGATCGATTTTACCGAGAACGGCAAGAGCGCACAGGGCAATATGACTTACGAAGCAAATCCGGGCGGAGCGCCCTGCAACGTGCTGGCAATGTTGAACAAAGCAGGCCGCAAGACCGCATTTATCGGCAAAGTCGGACAGGATCTGTTCGGCAACAAATTAAAAGCAACCCTGGATGAGGTTGGTATCGACACTTCTAATCTGATCATTGACGAAGATGCAAGAACAACTCTGGCATTCGTAGAGACTTTCCCGGACGGCGACAGAGATTTCTCTTTCTACCGGAATCCCGGTGCAGATATGATGCTGCGCAAGGAGGATCTGCATGAGGATCTGATCCGCGATGCGAAGATTTTCCACTATGGCACACTGTCCATGACTCATGATGGTGTCCGTGAAGCGACCAAGAAAGCGATTGACATCGCAAAAGAAAGCGGTGCAATCCTTTCCTTCGACCCGAACCTGCGTCCCCCTCTGTGGAAGACCTTAGACGATGCAAAAGAACAGGTTGCATACGGTCTGTCCAAGTGTGACGTTTTAAAGATTTCCGATAACGAGATCCAGTGGTTCACCGGCGAAGAGGATTTCGACGCAGGTATCGCAAAGCTGCGTGAACAGTACAATATCCCGCTGATCATGCTGTCTCTGGGAAGAGACGGAAGCCGCGCTTACTACAAGGATCTGCGCGTAGAGGTGAAGCCTTTCCTGCAGGATTCCACCATCGAGACAACCGGTGCCGGAGATACCTTCGGCGGCTGCTGCCTGCACCATGTCCTGAAATACGGTCTGGACAACCTGGATGAGGAGAAGCTGACCGAGATGCTGACCTTTGCAAACGCAGCAGCATCCATCGTAACCACCAGAAAAGGCGCGCTGCGCGTAATGCCTGAAGTGGAAGAGGTTGAGGCGTTTATCAAATCCAGAGCTTAAAAGGAACGGAATATGCTTTTTAATTCCCATATTTTTATGTTACTGTTTCTGCCGCTTCTGCTGGCAGGATGGTATTTTCTGAACTGGAAAAAGAAATTTCAACTGGCACAGGGATATCTGATCGGGATGTCCCTGTGGTTTTATGCCTATGCAAATCTGCAATATCTGTGGCTGCTTCTGTTCAGCTGTCTGATAGGCTGGCTTCTTAGCTGTGTGCCTGAAAAAATTTCCTCGGAAAAAGGGAAAAAAGTGCTGACTGGTGTCGGATGTGTTTTTCATCTGGGGCTGTTGGGGTATTTTAAGTACAGCAATTTTTTCCTGGAAAATCTGAATACAGTATTTCATACGGACTTTCCGATGCTGCAGATCCTGCTGCCGGTTGGAATCAGTTTTTACACGTTCCAACAGCTGGCATACCTGATTGACCGGTGCCGGGGAGATGCGCCAAGGGATAGTTTTTTTGACTACCTGACGTTTATGGTCTATTTTCCGCAGCTGCTGCAGGGACCGATCCTGCTTCGTTCAGAGTTTATGGGGCAGTTAAAGGAGCCGGAAAGGCGCAGGTTTCATGCAGAGCGGTTCTCGGAAGGAATCCAGTTTTTCGTGTTCGGTCTTGCCAAAAAAGTGCTGCTTGCCTTAGCGGAACAGGTCTCTTCGAGGCTCCGAAAGTCCAATCAGCTTGCACAGTCCGTAACCGTGGAGATCAAATACAGCACGTTTCAACGTACCTCGCACCAGAAGGTGCTGCTCTTTCCCACGAATTCGACCCAGCCGATCTATGAGCTCTCCTGCCGTCTCTTTGATGAGCTTTGGAACCACACTCCGATACGGCTGCTCGGTATCCGCACCGGAAAACTTTTAGATGAGGATGCACCGGTCCAGATGACTCTGTTTGACTCCGGTTATTTAGAAGCAAAATCCGAAAAGCAGCAGAAATTAGATGCTGCCTTGGATCAGATCAAATCCCGCTATGGAGAAAATGCTGTCATACGCGGCAGTTTTTTCCCTGAAAAAGAAGAACCCTGACTATTGTATTTTCCCCGAAATTGGCTTAAAATGGAACTGTTTGAGTTAAAATCACAAAAAGAGGAGGATTGTATGTTAGGAATTATTGGAGCAATGGACGAAGAAGTTGCAAAGATCAAAGAGCATATGACAGATGTGGAAGTCCACAGCAAGGCTTCCATGGATTTTTATAAAGGATTTTTAAATGGAAAGGAAGCTGTTGTTGTACGTTCCGGTATCGGTAAAGTCAATGCCGGTATCTGTACACAGATCCTTGTCGATGATTACGAAGTCGATGCTGTCATCAACACCGGAATCGCCGGCTCTTTAAATAAGGATATCGATATCGGGGATATTGTATTGTCCACAGATACGTTAGAGCATGATATGGATGCCGTTTCTTTCGGTTATCCGCTGGGTCAGATCCCAAGAATGGACACGCTTTCTTTTACGGCAGATGAGCATCTTCGAAAAGTTGCCAAAGAATCCTGTGACAAGGTTCTTTCCGGTGTAAAGGTATTTGAGGGTCGTGTGGTAAGCGGTGACCAGTTTGTTTCCAGCCATGAGAAAAAGGACTGGCTGGTAGAGACCTTCGGCGGTTACTGTACCGAAATGGAAGGTGCTGCGATCGCACATGCCGCTTATCTGAACAACATCCCGTTTTTGATCATCCGTGCCATTTCCGATAAAGCAGATGACAGTGCTTCTATGGACTATCCTGCATTTGAAAAAATGGCAATCGCGAACTCTGTAACTTTGATCTTAGAAATGGCAGGTAATTTATAA
>ENA-OPCV01000914-OPCV01000914.1-human-gut-metagenome-genome-assembly--contig:-NODE-914-length-24830-cov-2.739011_pt1 | contig 24830 bp, 14 predicted proteins | sample MGYA00241257_ERZ501494 | MGnify/ENA primary metagenome ERZ501494 (study PRJEB25962, sample SAMEA2042618) | human gut metagenome | biome: human gut; feature: human-associated habitat; material: faeces...
CAGGTTGCAGGAATGATTTTTCAAACACGCTCTAGGCCGTTGCAAAAATGCACTGACCATGGTTATGGTATCACCTGCTATCATGGGAGGGATTTGGAGATTGCTGTTTTGGACTATGATTAAATTCAATTCATCTAAAAATCATCCAAAGACAGCTCCCGAATTAAATAGTAAATTAATAGTTATTTCCGAAGAAATATTCATATGGATTTATATATCCATTGCCATTGTCATTTCCAAAATTTCCATTGCCATAACCATAGTCTCCGGAATTTCCATTGCTATTACCAGAGTTGCCATTGCTGTTTCCATTATTATTTCCATTATTGGAGTTATTATTGGAATCATTGCTGGAATCGCTGGAGTTATCTGTTGTTACATCACTGAAATCACTCTTTTTACCAAGAGTTACTGTAACGGTCTTTTCCTCGTATGTTCCGCTCTGGTTTGCTCTCTTAAATGTGATTTTTACTTTTGTATTAGCTTTTTTCAGTGCCAGTTTTTCTTTTAAGCCGGACATTGTAGATACGTTGTTACCCTCAAACTTGGTAATGACATCGCCTGCAGAGATTCCTGCTTTTTCTGCTGGTGATCCGCTGACTACCTGTGATACATAGATTCCGCTAGGGATTCCAAGTGCGCTGGAATAAGATTCATTAATGTCACGGCCTACGACTCCAAGGAATGCAGCATCTTTTGTGCTTACGCTGCTGGCATTCATTAAATCTGTTAAGATAGTTTTAGCTGTAGTGATAGGAATCGCATATCCCATACCTTCTACGGATGTATCTTCTAACTTCGCATTGTTGATACCTACAACCTGACCATCCATATTAATAAGTACACCACCACTGTTACCAGGGTTGATTGCGGCATCTGTCTGAAGAAGATTCATTGTTCCATCTGTTAAAGATACTTCTCTGTTCTTTGCACTGACTACACCTGTTGTAACAGACTGGCCATATCCCAATGCATTACCGATTGCTACAACTTCTTCTCCTACTTTTAAATCATCAGAACTTCCGAGTGTTGCAACTTTAATCTTTGATGCTGTAGAGTCTTTGATATCCTTTATCTTTACAGAAATAACTGCAAGGTCTGCACTGGAGTCTGTTCCGACTACTGTTGCTTTGGCTGTTGTATCGTCTGCAAATCCTACGGTGAGGGAAGTGGCATCAGATACAACATGATTATTGGTTGCGATCATAAGATTATCTTTTGTCTTTGCAACGATAAATCCTGAACCTGCTCCTTCTGATTCCTGTGTACCAAAGCCATAATAATTGGAAGACTGAATTGTGCTTGTAATAGATACAACAGATGGCATCACTTCATTAACTACACTTGCTACATTACTGCTGGAGCTGCTTGAGCCGCTTGATGATGTCTCGCTCTTTGCACTTGTTGTTCCCGATGTTGTTTCAATTCGATCTGCTGTAGAAGGATATAATTTATCTTTTGCTACGGACACTCCTACAAAGCAGGCTCCCGCTACAAGACCAAATACTGCTGCAGATGCAACTAACTTGGCGGCTTTCTTACCCATTCCGTTCTTATTATTTTTACTGCCATTCTTTCTCTGTCTGCGTCTCTTATCAGGTTCCGGCGGGATATTCCCATAATAATTTTCATTATTATAAGTACTCTCATCTCTCCATCCGTGGCTGCTATAAGAATTATTATAAGTATCGTTGCAATTATTTCCATTGTCATACTGATAGGAACTGCCACCTGTACCTTGTTCTCTGTAAGAATATCTATGACTCTCTGTATTCTCCTGTGTTACCGATTCCTCAATCGGTGTTACATCTATAGCTACTTGCTGACTATTGTTTTCCTGGTTATTTATCCTGTTGTTCTCTAAATTCTCATTATGGAATCCATTTTCAAATTCGTTCATAATGTTATCCCCTTTCCTAAGTTTGTAACCTTATCTTAGCAACGATGTGTGATAAATTTGTGTTGTATTTATGGCAAATTTATGGATTTCTACTGATTTTGCAGCTTTTTCACACTTTTTTCGTAAAAGCAGGAAAAGAAATAACCTTGTGGAATGCCCTGTTCTATTGTATAATAAGTTAGAAAATTATCCCAGTAAGAGGTATATTACGCCCTTTTTTCCATATATATATCCCTTTTGGGTGATGGAGGTACACTTTTATGATTAAAGAGAATCAAAAATATCTTAACCGGTTCCACGTCGTTCTTGATGCACTGGTTATTTATTGTTCCTTTTGTCTTAGTTACTATATTCGATATATATGCCCTCTTTTTAAAGACATTTTCCCTCGTTTTGGTTACTGGCGGCAGTTGTGGCAATATCAGGGTATACTTCTTGTTCTGATTCCTGTATACCTTATTTTATATGCAAAGTTTAATTTATATAAACCAAAAAGATTTCAAAATAGGACTTCAGAGTATGCGAATCTCATTAAGGCGAATTCCATTGGAATGGTTTTCTTCTTTATATATATAATCTTTATGAAGATTCCCCATGTTTCACGAAGTCTTCAGTTAATGTTCTATGTTCTTTCCATGCTTCTTACCATTGCTGAAAGGGCGGCAATCCGTTATGCATTAGAAAGAACTCGCAGAAAGGGATTTAATCTTAAACATGTTGTTGTTATTGGTTTCAGTGCAGCAGCCGAAGCCTACATCGACCGTATTAAGTCAAACCCACAGTGGGGCTACACCATTCACGGTATTTTCGATGATAATCTCAAGGCTGACTTTTCTTACCGCAATACTTTTTGCATTGGTAAGTTAAAGGATGTAGAAAAGTTTCTTCAGAACACTTCTATGGATGAGGTGGCAATCGCACTCAGCTTGAAAGAGTATTATAAACTGGGAGATATGGTTGCTATCTGCGAAAAGTCTGGTGTGCATACAAAGTTTGTTCCAGATTATTATAAATTTATTTCTACTAACCCAGTTACTGAGGATTTGAACGGACTTCCGGTTATCAACATCCGTAATGTTCCGCTTACAAATACTGTAAACAAATGTATCAAACGTCTTGTGGACATTATTGGTTCTATCGTTTGTATCATTCTCTTTTCACCGATTATGGCTGTTGTTGCTGTTCTCGTTAAAAAGAGTTCCCCAGGACCAATTATTTTCTGTCAGGAACGAGTCGGTCTTCATAATAAACCTTTTAAAATGTACAAGTTCCGATCGATGGGAGTACAGTCTGCCTCTAAGGAACAAAAGGCCTGGACAGTACACAACGATCCCCGGGTCACTCCCGTGGGAAGAATTATCCGTAAGACCAGTCTTGACGAACTGCCACAGTTATTTAATGTATTAAAGGGTGATATGAGTCTCATTGGTCCACGGCCAGAACGACCTCTTTTCGTTGAAAAATTTAAAGAGGAGATTCCTCGTTATATGATAAAGCATCAGGTACGTCCCGGTATGACAGGATGGGCACAAGTTTGCGGCTTCCGTGGAGACACATCCATTGAGGGACGAATTGAACATGATATTTTTTATATTGAAAACTGGACATTATCTTTTGATATTAAGATTCTATTTCTTACTGTATTTAAAGGATTTGTCAATAAAAATGCTTACTAACACAGATTTTTTAACTAATGAATGTACTCTCCGAAACATTCCATAAACCTATTAAATTTCCAGAAGTACCTATGACAGAATGGAGGCATATTTTATGAAATATGGTTCAATATATAGTAAAGATAACATTGAAAACAAATATAACTATTCCAGCACAGGCGGCAGACGAAGTTCTCAGAATAATTTCGAAACTTCTCACGACCATCATACACATTCCACATTGAATACTGATGGCCTGCTTCGAAGTTCTTCCGGTACAGGATATCATTCCTCTGGTTCTTCTATAAAAAATTCTGGCAAACCATCAACAAAGAAGTCCTCTTCCCAGAATAAGCCTGATACAAAGTCTCAAAAGCGGCAGACTTCTGGCGGACGAGCTTTAACTTATCATGAACGTAAAAAAAAGAAAAAACGGGGATGTTTTCCCTTCCTTCTTTTAATCATTCTTTTAATTGCCGGGGCGGTTTTTGCATTCCGTTTCTCATTAAAAGGTGCCTTTTCCAAAATAGAAAAATATCCTTTAGATAAAACAAGTGTAACTGTAAATGATACGGATGCTAATATAAAAGATTATCAAAATATTGCTCTTTTTGGCGTTGATAGTCAGGATAATAAAATTAAAGATAAAGGTTCCCGTACCGACTGTATCATCATTGCCAGCATCAATAAATCAACCAAAAAGGTAAAATTGATGTCTATTTACCGTGATACCTATGTAAGTATTGATGGCGAATACGATAAGATTAATGCAGCATATTCTTATGGCGGACCAGAACTTGCCCTTCGCACAATTAACCGTAACCTGGATTTAAATATCACAGATTTCGCCACGGTTAACTTTAAAGCATTAGCCGATGCTGTTGATGTGCTTGGAGGTATTCCATTGACCATTAATTCTGAAAAAGAATTACAGAATTTAAATGATTATATTGGTAATATGAATCATATTAATGGTGGAAATTCTCCGAAGTTTGAAAAAACCGGAACTTATACCTTCGATGGTAATCAGGCTGTTGCCTACTCTCGTATCCGCTACATGGAAGGCGGAGATCACGCAAGAGCTAACCATCAGCGACTTGTTCTTGAAGGTATTATGAATACAGCTAAAAAACAGCCGCTAAAACTTGGAAAGTTAATCAGTACTGTTCTTCCACAGTGTAAAACGAGCCTCTCTAATGACGCTCTCACAAAGCTGACTCTTTCCATGGCACGTTGTAAGATAGAAGATTCGCAGGCTTATCCTTTTAAATCTGAAGATGAACGATATAACGGCATCTATTACGGTTTTCCAATTACAGCCCAGACAAATGTAAAAAAAGCACACGAATATCTCTTTGGTACGAAAGATTATAAACCAACAGAAGAGCTTCAGAAGATCAGTGCGAAGATTAAGATTGTAACGGATTATATTGGGATTACGGAATAGCGCCATATAATACCCTATATCTGTGGCCTCGGAGCAAGGTTTGGATGCAAGCGCATAAGCGAGCATTCAAACCGCCGCGACTAAAGTCACAGATATAGGGTATCTTCTCTTTGGTGTTTCGTCTATTTGCCTACGGCAAATCACTATTCTTCGTAATAATTAAACTTCGGTGTTGCCTGTATCTGACAGGATGCTTTCATTGTTCTTCTATTTTTATGAAGTTGTACGTTAATAAGAAGCATTTCACCGTTTTCTACCATTTCCTGAATATCATCTTCTGTTAATTCTTCGTAATCCTCTGTTATCATATCTGCATATTTGAGTTCAAGATATACATCACACATATTTCCTAATGATTTGTGATATTCGATTTCATCTGGGTCAAGCTCATTTTCACTTTCTGCTGGTGCATATCCGTAGGACATAATAATCGGAATTCCCAGTTCTTTTGCAAGTTTACGGATTCCATCCATGAGCGGTTTCATATCCTCAGAATCTTCTACTGAGAGTATATTTTCAATATTATCAATAAATACCACTGGCTTATGTGCTCCCTCTGTTACGATGGAACGAATAAGTTCTGCTAATATATCTCCTGCGGAGGCATCTTCCATATTTTCTACATATTCAGACACTGCTTCCTGATCAAGTACAAAAAGATGTTCACTGATTCGTCCTCTGTACCAATTCAATTCATCTTTTAAAGAACGAATATCTGCGCCTTTTTCTCCTGTCATGATTGCCATAGAGGATACTGCTTTTTCTTCATCTTTTTTATTCATTTCATAGCTGAGACGAGAGATAGTATCTACCATAAGGTCATAGCGGGTAAGCTCTGTTGAAATATAAAGTACATCTACACCGCTTTCTGCTGCCCGGTCGGCTATCTGCTGCATAAATCCGTTCTTTAAATACTGAGGTGTAGCATCTACAAAGTAACTTCCTTTATGAAGGCCATAGCGGAGCATTGCATCTAAACGTTTGAATCCTGTGCTTAACTTTCTGTTTTCCTGTGTATCTACAATATACTCTTCAAATTTATCCATAAAGCTTGCAGAGTTTTTGAGAACAAATGGATTGCGGACACTTACCTGGAATTCTTTTTCTTCGACATTCTTTCCTGTTAGAACTACTGCGCTAAATTCTCTTTCTTCTTTTTCTGGAGCTGTTTTTTCCTTACGTTTTACAATATTCTTGTGTTTTCTGGAATGTGATGTTCTCTCACTGTGTGCAGGCTTCTTCGTCTGTGAAGATGTCCTCTCTGCCTTTTCCGGTCTTGTTTTTTCTACCTGAATTGTGTCTTCTGATTCAGAAATGTATTCTGCTTCCTTGTATTCTGCTTCTTTCTCTGTTTTCTTAGAAACGCCCTTATTTGCTATCTCTTTTTCCTCTGTCTCAGAGCACTCCCTATTTGCTGTCTCTTTCTCTTCTGTCTCAGAGTACTCTCTATTTGCTGCCTCTTCTTCTGTCTCAGAGAACTCCTTATTTGCTGCTTCTTCCTGAGCTGCCTCTGAGGTCTCTCCCTCTTCTTCCTCAGAGTTTTCCTCTTCACTGCTTATTTCTTCCTCAGAAGCTTCTTTTAAAATACTTTCTGGCTGTTCTGATACATCTTCGGCACCTTCCGTCTTATCAGATTCGTCCTCCGTTTTTTCTACAGAGTTTTCTTCTAAATCCTCCTCAGAAACTGCCTCTTTTTCTGTTTCTTCAGATTTGTCCTGACTGCTTTCTTCTAAAGTTTCTTCATTTGCAGGTTCTTCTAAATCTTCCTCAATAAAGTCTTCATCCATAGCAAGTTCTAATTCTCGCTCGAGGTCATCTTCATCTAAATCCTCTAAATCATCAAGAGCATCTTCTTCTGTATCTAACGCGGATACCGCTGCCTTTTTCTTCTTGCCATTTTCCTGTTCTTCAAGCCATGCATCAAGTGCTACTTCTGAACCAGCAAGTTCCAGTAAGAGCATTCTTTTTGCACGCTCATAGACTTCACCCTCCAGGCCAAGAGATGCCAGATTATCCAAAGCTTCATCTATCTCTGCCTGTGTGTGGTCTCCAAGAACTAATTCGCCCGGATCAACATATTCAAATTCTTCCGCTTCTTTTTCTGAAACTTCAGAATACTCAGGCTGTTCTTGTACTTCTTCTGCTGTCGGCGCAGGGGTTATCTCAGAACTTTCTTCTGTTGCTGTCTGTTCCCCGGCTGTTGATGCACTCTCTTCCATCGGCTGTTCTGTTGCTTCTTCCACTTTCGGAATTTCTTCTGATTTCTTCTCTTCCTCTGCTTTCCCGGCTTTCTGTGCCGCTTTTAACTGCTCTGCTGCCAATGCTTCTTCCGCTGCCTTAAGCTGTGCCTTTAATTCTTCAATGGAAGGACTTTGACTTTCTTCGGACTCCTCTTCTAAATCTAATTCATCAAAGTTTAAATCAGCCTCGCTCAGTTCTTTCTCTGTCTCCGATATTGGTTCAGCCTTCTTCTGTACTGCGTTTTCTTGTGCCTCTTTTGCAAGTTCTACTGCTGACTTTGTTTCTCTGGCTTCCTGTGGCTCTGGCTTAGCTGCCTGCTGTGCTGCCCTGGCAAGTTCTACCGCTGACATTGGCTGGCTCTGTGATTCTGACTGTGAACTTTCCACTGCTGGTTCCCTCGTTCCTGCCATTCCACTTCCAACAGCACTGCCTGCACTTTCGCCTTCAAATGCCATCGGTGCCGTTTCAGCTGTAGTACCTGTTTCCGTCTGCGCCAAAGTTTCTTGTGTTTCTTCTAAGTCAGAAGATGTATTTCTGGAAATAACTTCTCCGATCAAAGATTCCATATCTTCCTGCGTCACAGCTCCGCCAGTCTGACTCATTAGATTTTTCAAGTTTTCGAAAATCGTCTCGTTAATTAATCCTAAGTCTGCATTGGCATCTTCAGCCAGAATCATCTCTGCATTTTCCTGTACTACTTCCTGACTAATCATACGAAGCATATCATCTGAAAATGCCGGCATTCCCTGTGATTGGCTGGTTTGCTGTGCTGTTGTTCCATCTCCCTGTCCGGCAGGCTCCTGACTATTCTGCTCTCCTGCTGTCTGATCTGGTGCGATTCCAGCCTGTTCCAGAATCTCATCTGGTAACTCATCACTGATATCTTCTGGAGCCACTCCCGCTTCAATCTGTTTTTCCCGATAAAGTTCTTTCTCTATCTCTAATTTTTCCTCTGGTGATAAATCTTCATAATCTTCAAAAGAAACGAGTTCATCACTGTTCTTTTCCATATAATTTAAAATTTCCTGCTGATGAAGTGCAAATTCCATCGGATCTTTTCCGCGCTTTCTTGCCTCTTCCATAAGACGTTCTGCTCTCTTTTCTGCCTCAAGCTTCATCTGATCCTCTTCTTTGGCCTTCGCGATTGCTTCTGCGGCTAACTGAGAAGCTGATTTGGTTTCTGGCATCTTCATCTCTTTAGGTTCATATTCCTCTTTCTGATGTGCTTCCTCATCCTTATCCACAGCTGACTGTGCAAGTTCCCAGGCTGAAACTGGCCTTCTTCTCTGCTCTTCTAATGCTCTCTCTTCTGCCTTGTTGGCCTCATCTTCTGCAAGCATTTCCGTCGCTGTCTTTTCCCTTCCATATCGAATCTGAGAACGGTCAAATGGATATTCTACCTTAGGATCATTTAATCCCATCATCTGCATAAAATTATTATAGATCAAATCATTAAGATTCGCCGCTTCCTGATGATTTACATCGTCTTGTCCAAACATATCGTAAGAACTGCCATTACCATAATCTTCGGACGCACCACTGTCTGGGGATGCCATATTTCCATATCCATCTGCAGTTTCTGACTGTTGCTGAATATTCGCATTTTCATTCTCCATTACCTGTGCAAAAGGATTCTCCTCATGTGACTCACTCTGCATCTGTGAACTATTCTGCTGTGGAGTCATTTCCTGTTGTGACTGTGGAGCTGCTGTCTCTCTTCTTCTGCCACCATTTCTTAACCGTTCCTCTATCATATTCACTGCAGAAGCTGCCTGCTCGGAATCATCCATCTCCTCAAATGTCTTCGGTGGGAAAATATCTGGTGCCAGAGATTCTGCCAGCTTCTGAATCGTATCAGAAAGTTCCTGCTGTTCCCTTGGTTCTTCTGGTCTCCCGGTAATATTCAGCGCCATATCAATAATATCATTAATATCAAATGGTCTTTCTTCGCTTCCTTCTGTTGCAGTGTGCTGTGCTCTCACCACATCTAACAACGCTTTCATCATATCTTCCATTGTAGATTAACCTCCGTTACATGTTCTGTCTGCCTGTTTAGCTTCTCATTTTCAATAAAGATATTCTAACACCTTTATGCAATTATTACAAACAAGTATTGCATTATTACACATTTTCCATCACTTTCTTTCAATTCATATAAATAATTGTCATAGACATTGATTTTTTTAACTAATTCTGCGATACTAGATATAGAATATTATAGATACTTGATTGATTATTGCATGAAAGGAGTACATTTTGAAAACTTATATTGATTTACATATTCATTCTACTGCTTCTGATGGTACATTTTCCCCAACAGAAATTATAAATGATGCCCTAAAACTTGCTGGTGATAAAAATCCTGTTGTAATTGCTCTTACCGATCACGATACAGTTGCTGGCACAGAAGAATTTCAGAAAGCTGCTGCCAAACATAAAGAACGACTTACTGCCATCTCTGGTGTAGAGATTTCTACAGACTATCACGGAGTAGAAATTCATGTTCTTGGCTATAACATCGACACAAAAAATAAGGCTCTCTTAGAACGCCTTGCCGTTTGTCGTGAAAGCCGTGACGGACGTAATGCAAAAATTATTGAGAAACTTCAAGAACAGGGCTTTAAGATTTCCATGGACGAAATCAAACCAGATAAGCCAGGCGAAACAATCGCCCGCCCACATATCGCAAAGCTTCTTATGAAAAAGAAATATGTTTCTTCTGTTCAAGAAGCATTTGATAAATATCTTGCAGAGGGAAGATGCTGCTATGTGGAACGTATCATGCCTACTCCGCAGGAAGCAATCGAACTAATCAAAAACAGTGGAGGTGTCCCTGTTCTTGCACACCTTATGTTCTATAAAAAGTTAGATTCCGCCCAAAAAGAAACTCTGGTCCGCGAATTAAAAGAAGCCGGCCTTGTTGGAATTGAAGCTTACTATAACACTTACACTCCTGTTGAACAGGAATATGTTGCTGGTCTTGCCAAACAGTGGGGTCTTCTTAAAACAGGCGGAACAGACTTCCACGGTCAGAACAAACCACATATTTCCTTATTTAAAGGACAGGGAGAAATGGAAGTACCAGAAAGTATTCTCCCAGAATTTTTGGCTAGTTTAATTCGTTAAGAGACAGACGCCCCGGAAGAGAAACGCTATCCTATATTTGTGACTCTATCACTGCGGGTTGAATGTTCGCTTACTGGCTCCCATTCAATCCTTGCTCTAAGGCCACAAATATAGGATAGCGTTTCTCTTCCGGGGCTGTCTTTGGCTGTTTTTAGTTGAATTAAAATAGTGGTTGGAGAGATTCGGGGATGGAAACAGAGGGCTTTGGCTGAATTTTGTTTGAATTAAATAGTAAATCCATCTCCTTGACTTCTGGTAGCAGGATTTGTTATATTAGTCAGATAGTAAATTATCAATGACCATTAATACTATGAGAGAGGAGATTTTTCATGAAAATAACAAATAAACTCTGTCTTTCTGTCGCTTCAGCCCTTTTATTCTTCGGGCTTTGCACTTATCCGGCAGTTTCTCTGAATGCAAGTCAGACAACGGTCAAAAGCCAGAGCACAACCAGTTCAACCGAAGCCGTCTCACTGAAAGCACCTTATTTTACTGTTACACCAGGATATAAAAGTGCACAAATCACATGGAAAGCCATCACTGGAGCTAATAAATATAAACTCTTTTGTTCCGATGGACGTTCTGTTAAGTTTAAAAAAGCCGGAACTTATACATTTAATCAGTTAAATGAAGGCCAGACCTACACATTTACTGTAAAAGCATTCGCTCCTAACGCAAAAACGGTTTCCAGAAAGCTCTCTGCTACGATTCCCGTAACCATTTCACAGAATGTAACTGGATTATCTGTCTACGCAAGCAATAGCCGTCTCAACTTAAAATGGAACACACTTTATAACGCAAGCGGTTACAGTGTATATATAAAAAAAGGCAGCAGTTACACTCTTTTAGCAAACACCACCCGCTCCACTTATCAGACTTCCATTGCAAGCGGCGCTTCAAGTATTACTTTTATGGTAAAACCTTACACAACGATTAATGGAAAGAATTATACTTCTTCAACAGGAGCTACTGTAAACTGTACCCCTAACACTTTACTTTCACCATTAAAAACAATAAGAACGATGACTTACTTCTGCAAGACAACCAAGAGAGTTTCTCTTTACCGTTCCTGGACTTCTAAAAAAGTTGTTAAAACATTAAGCAGCGGTGTAACCGTTGATTTAATCGGACGTAATACCAAATATAAGAGAAGCGAGATTCTCTATAAAGGAAAGACCTACTACCTCACTACAGGAAGTCTTCGCGCTTTCAAATGCAACTACACAACATCCAAATATTCTACTGCTCAAAAACTTGCTTATGTTAAAAAGTATTCCAGCAAAACCAGCTATTTAATCTGGGTCAGTCATTATACACAGGAAGTCAGCATTTTTCAGGGTCGAAAGAACAATTGGAAATTAATCAAATCGTTCCCTTGCGCCTCCGGAAACTATAATACCCGTTCTCCCCATGGAACTTTCCGCATTGGTCAGAAGGAAAATGGCTGGTATTATGTTAATACTTATGAAGAATACATAACTCATTATTGTGGAAGAAACTCTTTCCACACCAGAGTACACCGTTACCCATCCGGCAGTAGCCAGAATCATCATAAATTTCCAATTGCAAGCACGGTGTATGCAGATGCTACAATTGGTAAACCAGCATCTAATGGATGTGTGCGTCTGATGGACTCCGATGCATATTATATTTGGAAATATATGCCAACGAATACTACGGTAATTTCTTATTAAGCTCTGGGTTGCCGCAGGCAGGGGAGACGCTCCCAACGAGAGAAGCCATCCTATATTTGTGACTCTATCACTGCGGGTTGAATGTTCGCTTACATACTCGCATTCAATCCTTGCTCTAAGGCCACAAATATAGGATGGCTTCTCTCGTTGGGAGCTGTCTTTGGCTGTTGCCAGATTATCTTAGATATCTAAAAAAGAAGGGGTTCATTATACGTTTGATTTTATTCTGTCGTGCTAAATGTTCCATTCTGCCTGATAAAACAACCTTGCTCAAAAACGATCTCGTGAGGTTACAGTCAGAACTCCACAGCGCAAAGGAATAAAATTCAATCTTATAGTGAACCCATTCTTTTTCAATTTTTTCTGTGCAATCCGGCTTAAAAATTTTGAAAACGCCTGCTTACTTTAATTCTGCAAAATAGATAAAAGACAACTTAATTTATTATTGTAAAATTGCTGTGATATCATAGCAATCACTTATATGTCAATCTTTAGTATTCATTTTCTGGAAAGCCATAACCTTTTGAAAAATCTCAAAATTATCTAACATAATATTCTGATTCTGCCCCAACCAAAGCACAGCTCCCCGAGAGTGAAGAAATCTGTGGTCGGATTGCCAGAAGAATACGAGAAGAAGAGTCAGTAAAAAAATCACCCCATTTTGTGACTTTGTGCTGTGGAATTTTGACTGTAACCTTGCGAGCTCGTTTTCGAGCAAGGTTGTTTTATCAGGCAGGATGGAACGTTTAGCGCAACGGAACAAAATCAAGCTTAGAATACTCCTTCTCTTTGTTTTTTTGAGCAACTGCCTGCAATTTTCTTTGTAGCGGCGTCTGTTTAGTTCTAAAAACTAGTATTTACTTAAAAGTTACGATTGTTACCCCGGCATCCCCTTCGCCGAATTCTGCAAGCTTATAGGACTTCACAAACTTCAGTTTACGGAGATACTCGTGGATTCCCTTTCGTAAGGCGCCAGTTCCCTTTCCATGAACAACCCGGACAGAAGTAAGTCCGGCGATCATAGCATCGTCAAGGTATTTTTCAAGGCGGGCGATTGCCTCATCCACAGTATTTCCGAGAAGGTTGATTTCCGGATTGATTGTTGCAGCCTTATTGATACTGTAGCGGTCTTTTGGCTGATGCTGTGGTTTCGGTGCTTTTTCTGGAGCGAGAAGTTCTAAGTTTTTGTAGTTTACTACAGAACTTAAGAAGCCCATCTGGATTACAAGGTCTCCATCCTTGTTGGCAGCTTCTTTTACAGTTCCGTTTAGAGAAAGTGTAGTTACAAATACAGAATCGCCTACTTTGAAGTCAGAAGGATCGGAGATAGTGGAAGACTTCTTTGCCTTATAGGCGAGCTTTTTGTCAAGCTTACTCATGCGGCCTCGGAGATCACTTCTCTGTGCTTCCATTTTTTTCATGTTGTTCTGCTTTGGATGCTGTCCCCATGCGTGATATTTACGAATGGATTCATCAGCAACTTCCTTGGCTTCTTCGAGAATGTTTCGTGCTTCCTCGCGGGCATCACGGAGCATCTTGTCTCGTTTTTCTTTAATGTCATCCTGTTTTTCTTTCAGGCTGTTCTTTAAGTTCTCGATTTCCTGTTTTGTTTTGTAAAGTTCAGACTGTTCTTTTTCAATTTCAGCTTTGTTTTTCTCTAATTCAGAGAGCATGTTTTCAAAGTCAATGGCAGTCGCATCAATCTGGGAGCGTGCCTGTTCGATAATGTAGTCTGGCAGGCCAAGACGTTCACTGATGGAGAAGGCATTACTTTTTCCAGGAATACCGATTAAAAGGCGGTAAGTTGGAGAAAGAGTCTCAAGGTCGAATTCACAGCAGGCATTCTCTACGCCAGGTGTGTCCATTGCGTACATTTTTAGCTCAGCGTAATGTGTTGTTGCAACTGTACGAATCTTTCCTGTATGCAGGTCATCTAAGATGGCAATGGCAAGTGCCGCACCTTCTGTCGGGTCAGTTCCTCCACATAATTCATCGAGTAAAACGAGAGAATTGGGGTCAGCTTCGTCTAAAATGTGGACAAGGTTCGTCATATGAGATGAAAATGTGGATAAGTTCATCTCAATACTCTGCTCATCTCCGATATCTGCAAAAATATCAGAAAATACAGCAAGGCGGGAATCCTGAAATGCAGGAATGTGGAGTCCTGCCTGTCCCATAAGCTGGAAGAGACCGACTGTTTTTAAGGAAACGGTCTTACCACCAGTATTTGGTCCGGTGAGCAGAAGCATATTAAAGTCCTCGCCAATATAAATATGGATTGGAACGACTTTTTTCGGGTCAAGTAATGGATGACGGCCCTGCTTGATATCTACAATTCCGTCTGTATTGAAAATCGGTTCGGTTCCCTGATATTCTTTTGCATATTTTGCCTTTGCGAAAATGAAATCAAGCTTTGTCAGAATCTTCTGATTTTCCTCTAATTCACGGCTGCAGGAAGCAGCCTGTGCGCTTAAAGACTGGAGAATCTTTTCGATTTCCATTTTTTCTTTAATATCTAATTCTTTCAAATGGTTGTTTAACTGGACAACGGCCATCGGCTCGATGAAAAGTGTAGAACCGGAAGAAGACTGATCGTGAATCATACCCGGAAAGGCGTTACGATATTCTGTTTTTACAGGAACACAGTAACGGCCATTACGGACGGTAATCAGCGCATCCTGAAGCATTGTCTTGTTATTTTGTGAGTTGATAACAGAAGTCAGCTTATTGTGGATGGAGATATTTGTCTGTTTGATTTCGCGGCGAATGTCTTTTAATGCGGAAGAGGCATCATCACTGATCTCATCCTCAGATAAAATACACTGTGTAATTCTCTGGTAAAGGAATTCTAATGAATCAAGTTCTCCAAAATAGCTGTTTAAGGAGTCATATGCCATTATGTCATCTTCCGTATCGCCGTATTCTACAGCCTGTGCTGTAATAGAAAGAAGACGGGCAATATCGAGAAGCTCCTTTGTATTTAATGTGGAATCAATTTCTAATAATCTTAAATGTGGACGGATATCAGAAAGTCCCTGAAAAGAAAGATAACCCGTCTTATAAAGCCGGGTCAGTGCATCTTTTGTTTCTGTCTGTGCTGACAAGATTTCTTCGTAATCAGAGGAGGGAAGCAGGTCTTTACAGAGTGCCTTTCCCATGGTCGAAGAAGCAAAAGTCTCCAGCTTTTTAATGATTTTATCATATTCTAATGTGATTAGTGCCTTTGTATTCATAAATAAAATCCTCTCAAAAATTTAAGTTCAATCTTGATATGCATCTTAATTTGTGATGGATGCAGTATGCAGGAAAACGTATTGCAGAGCTATGTAAAGAGAAATAATCCAGATAGTATATAGTTTGTACATAGTTTTACTGCGTAAGTTATGATTGAATAAGATTTTCATATATTGATAATATTAGATTAACTTGTTAGTAGCGAGCCCGAAAGCCCTTTTCATCTGCTACATTTACAGAAGGAATATTTGTAATGTCCAATTTGTCAATGCGGATGAAGCGATTCCCACCTGGCCGATCAGAGGATAACTCCTGTAAAAAGAGTTCCACACGGTGGTCTAGTCCCTGGACTTCCATCTCTACCGTACCATCATAGAGATTGCGGACCCAACCCGTCACATTGTACTTTTTTGCAAAACCGGTTACTGTAAAGCGAAGACCAACGCCCTGTACGCGGCCGTGTGCAATAATGTGTTTTCTAATCATAATGCTTACCTACAGTCCGATACTGTGCCGGACTATTCCTTTCCTTAATTTAATGCAAAAGTAATTGTGACATGAAATACTTCATTTGTCAATGAAGACGGGGCGTAAAGCCTTTAAAAATGCGGAAAAATCTGCGAAATAGAGCATTTTCTTGGTTGTCAGCCTATTAAATTTAAGCTATAATATGTGAAGTAATTAAAGAGATGGATTAGAAAGGAAACGTATATGCGTTATATTAATGAACTCAGAGAAGGAGATAATGTCTCTGAAGTGTACCTTTGTAAAGTAAAAAATATTGCGAAGACAAAAGCGGGAAAGACTTATTATTCCATGATTTTGCAGGATAAGACTGGTGTCATTGACACAAAAATCTGGGATTTGAATAATGGAATCGAGAATTTTGAACAGATGGATTACATCCGTGTAGAGGGTAATGTCACAAGCTTTCAGGGCAGTCCGCAGCTCAATGTCAGAAGACTGCGTAAAGCCAGAGAGGGCGAATTTGCAATGGAGGATTATATCCCATGTTCCAGCAAGAGTATTGACGGAATGTTTAAGGAATTATCTTCTTATGTGAATCATGTACAGAACATTTATTTAAGACAGCTATTAGTTGCTTTCTTTGGAGATAAGGAATTTGCAGCCAAGTTCAAGGCACATTCCGCAGCGAAAAGAGTACATCATGGATTTATGGGCGGTCTGTTAGAGCATACATTAAGCGTAACGAAACTGTGTGATTTTTATTGTACGCAGTATCCGGTTTTGAATAAAGATTTACTTATTACAGCAGCAATCTGTCATGATATCGGAAAGATTGATGAGCTTTCTGATTTCCCGGAGAACGATTATACAGATGTCGGACAGCTGGTCGGCCATATCGTAATGGGAACGATGATGATTGATGAGAAGATTAGAAATATTAATGGTTTCCCAGCGAAGCTGGCGAATGAATTAAAGCACTGTATCTTAGCACATCACGGTGAGTTAGAATACGGTTCCCCTAAGAAGCCGGCATTAATTGAGGCATTAGCTCTTAATTTTGCAGATAATACTGATGCAAAGATGGAGACGTTTATTGAAGCACTTGCAGAAGAGAGCCGTCAGAGCGGTGAGTGGAAAGGTTACAATAAATTATTTGAAAGCAATATCAGAGCGACAAGTCATTTAGGAGAAAAGGATTGAATAATAAAGTGAAATCAGAACAGAAGTTGAATTTGAAAAAAAATCAGGAAATTTCACTTACAATCGAAGATTTTACAAAGGAAGGGGAAGGTCTTGGCAAGTACCAGGGCTTCCCTTTCTTTGTTAAAGACACGGTAATCGGTGATGAAGTGAGAGTTTCCATAACAAAATTAAAAAAGAATTACGGTTATGCCCGTCTGGTAGAAATTGTAACACCATCAAAAGACAGAGTAACCCCGCCATGTCCGGTCGCAAGACAGTGTGGAGGTTGTAAGTTACAGCAGATTTCTTATGAGAAACAGCTTTTTTTTAAAAAGAGTCTTGTAGAAGGCTGCCTGATGCGTATCGGCGGTTTTGGAAAAGAAGATATTGAGCAGAAGATGGAGCCAGTATACGGAATGGAAGAACCGTGGCATTACCGCAATAAGGCACAGTTTCCTGTCGGTTATGACAAAGAGGGGAACCTTGTTGCCGGATTTTATGCGGGCCGTACCCACTCCATCGTGGCCAATACAAATTGTGCGATTCAGGCAGAAGTAACCCACCCGATTGTTGAAAAAGTTCTTACTTATATGAAAGAAAATAAGATTTCTGCATATGATGAGAAAAATCACAGTGGTTTGGTGCGCCATATTTTAACCCGCATAGGATTTACTACTGGCGAGATTATGGTATGTCTTATTGTAAATGGTACGAAAAAGCAGTTGAAACATATTGATAAACTTGTAGATGACTTAAAAACAATCGAGGGAATGACAAGTATTATCGTAAACACGAATACTGATAAGACAAATAAAATTTTGGGACTTCGCTGTGAGACTGTATGGGGCCAGGATTATATTGAAGATTATATCGGTAATATTAAATACCAGATTGGGCCGCTTTCTTTCTATCAGGTAAACCCACAGCAGACAAAGGTTCTTTATTCTAAAGCATTAGAGTACGCTGAGCTGAAAGGGCAGGAACTTGTGTGGGATTTATACTGCGGAATCGGAACTATTTCCCTCTTTTTGGCGCAGAAAGCAAAGCAGGTTTACGGTGTAGAAATCATTAAAGAAGCCATTGATGATGCAAGGAGAAATGCCGCATTAAATCATATGGATAATGTTGAATTTTTCGTTGGAAAGGCAGAAGAAGTCGTACCTGCACAGTATGAAAAGACTGGGATTCATCCAGATGTCATCGTTGTTGATCCACCAAGAAAGGGCTGTGATGCGATACTCTTAAACACAATGCTCGATATGGCACCGAAGCGCATTGTCTATGTAAGCTGCGACCCGGCAACATTAGCAAGAGATTTAAAGATACTGTGTGAGGAAAAATATACCTTGGAGAAGGTATCTGTGGTAGATCAGTTCAGCCACTCGGTTCATGTGGAGAGTGTGTGTGCTTTGAAAAGAGTAGATGAATAATTTTGCTATATTTGCTATAATATAGAGAGTGTCTGCATTAAAAAAGACTGGAAAGCATTTTTTAAATATACTTTAGGTAAATAGTTTTTTATACTATATTATTAGGACCTTTATAGAGAAAATAAGATAAGAATGAAAAATTATCCAGAAACTATGATAGGATATATTGTTTTTTGTCTTTTTAATTATAGTAGTATTTTTAATTGCTATAGACACATCTTATGATAAAACAGAGGAATTGAACAAGAATATTCTTAAAAGATTTTCTGGCAGGCGTACCTAAGAAAAGATATATGTAGATCAAGAAAAAATATTTACAAAAGTATAATGGGAGGGGCGGAATATATGAAGTCAATCAAGAAATACGAAACAATTATTAATGAGGCACTGCGTTCAGCACTTGAATACGATACTCCCGAGGGACAAATTAATGAATTTATCAGTTTTTTTGGAAAACATATCGGGTCTGACAGAATTTATATTTTTGAGGATGACGAGGAACATCATGTAACAAATAATACTTATGAATGGTGTGCAGAAGGAATTACTCCGCAGATTGAGCATTTGCAGGGTGTGAATATGGAAGTAATTGATTGGTGGTATGATACTTTTGAAGAGGGAAAAAGTGTTATTATTTCTGATGTTGAAGAATTAAAAGGAGTACATCAGGTATCTTACAATATGCTCAAGTACCAGAATGTTTGTAAAGTAGTTGTCAGCCCATTACGCCATAAAGGGCAGATAAAGGGATTTTTCGGTGTAGATAATCCACCGGCTGTAGATTACAATGCATTAACAATGTTTTTAGATATGATCGGAACCATGCTGATTTCTCTTTTAAAAATAAGAAATACATTTCAAAAAGAGCAATATAACGCAAGTATGAGCAGTTACTCAGCACTTTCTGAGATTTATTTATGTATGCATTTAATTGATATAAAAACAGGAAAGTATGAGCAGATAAAAAATGTAAAACATGTAGAAAAAGAATGTGAAGAGCTTGATCAGGAGAATTTTTCAAAAAGAGTATATACAACTATGAAATACTTCTGTACAGAAATGTATTTATCAAGTGTACTGGAGTTTGTGGACTTATCAACATTAGACAGACGATTAATGGAAACAAACACAATCGTTCATGAATTTATAGGTATAGTTTCCGGATGGTGCCGCGAGCGCTTTATCAAAGTAGATAGCGATGAAAAAGGCCGTCTGTGGCATGTTCTTTACTGTGTGGAAGTGATTGACGAACAGAAACGCCGGGAGAAAAAGCTGCTGTATCTTTCTGAAACAGATTCCATGACCGGTATTAATAACCGTGGAAGCGGGGAGCGAAAGATTACAGAATTCCTCGAAAAAAAGAAAGGTGGCCTGTTCTGCCTTTTAGACTGTGATAAATTCAAAAAAATCAATGACACATATGGACATGCTGTTGGAGATACCGTTCTCATTAAGCTTGCAGCAGTCCTTCAGCGAGCCTGCCGTGAGAATGATATTGTCATGCGGCTTGGAGGTGATGAATTTGCGATGTATCTTCCAGGAATGCCAGATAAAGCACAAGCGGAATCATTTTTCAAACGTTTATTTACGCAAATAGATAAGATTTCCATACCGGAAATGCAGGGAGAGAAAATTAATGTGAGCTTGGGTGCTTCTTTATATTCGGATAAAGATAGAGCAACTTTTGATACGCTATATCATGAGGCGGATGCGGCAATGTATGAAAGTAAGAAAATTGTGGGGAATCATGCAATAATATATTCTGATTTGCCACAGGCAAGGCAGACGCCACTGTAGAAGAATTATCATTTCTTTAAAGAACAATAATTTTGCTATCACAGTGAAAAAGTTCAGAGTAAAAGTATGAGAAATACTTCTGTTCTCGGTGGAATGTAGCAGCACAGAATTAGGCTACAGACAGAACACATCGTATCGGGCAAAAAATGTAGTGAATGTCCTCAAATTAGTTACCAAGGATACGATAGAAGAAAAAATTATTCATTTGCAGGGAAAGAAGGCAAAACTGGCAGAGGATATTATAGAAGGCAAGGAGACAGCAGAACATTATTTAATCCGAGAGGAAATCATAGATTTGTTATCAGAAAAAGACAAATAATGGAAATATACTGTAAGTTCGCAATAAGTAATACTATCAAAGAAACTGCTGTGCAAAGAGTCAATATATTTCAGTAATAAGACAGCAATTTTCATATATCCTCTCTTTAGATTAGTGCTATAATAAAATAAATATGACTATTCAGAAATAATTCATGGAATCGCATTTGCGATGCTTATTTTTTGCTTTGAATAGCCGCAGTTTATATAACATAACACAACCGTGGGACAACACGGGGGTAGCTCGCTTATGCTTAGCACAACGGTGCTATCGAACGAGAACCGACCTCTATAGGTGGGGAGGATGTCACCATAACCAGAAAACCAAAGTATACATATTGGGAAAGGGGTAGAAAGACATGATAGATAACAAGAGACAGGAGCTGATTCATAGCCAGGTAATGGAGATTCTCAAAGAGAACCAGCTAGCATTTTCTAATGTTGCACGTCCAAAGCCAACAAAAGCTTCTACAGCAACTTCAGCATCCTGGTCAAAAGACATGGCTCCGAAAGCATCTGCAGCAACACAGGGAGCATGGGACAGCACAAATACACCGGGCGGTGTTTCTTCTTTAGCAAAGGAGAAATGGAATGTACAGGAAATCGCAGCACTTGTAACAAAGGCATTAGAAGCCAGCAACGTAAAAGTTGCATTTTCTAATAAGCCAATTCCTGCACCAACAACAATTTCCAGTTCTACGCAGCCAGCATGGAAGAAAGACGAAGACGAAGCTCCTCGTAAACCGGCAGCAGGTACACAGGGCGCATGGGATGTGACAGATACACCAGGTGGACTTTCTGCTGAGACAAAGAAAGTATGGAATCTTGATGCAATCACAGCTCTGGTAAAGAAAGAATTAACAGAGAACCTTGAGTTCTATAACAAACCACTGCCAAAGCCAACAACAGTATCCAGTTCCACACAGCCAGCATGGAAAGATGACAGCGAAGAGTATAAACCAAAAGAATCTGCATCTGCTCAGGGAATCTGGGAGAGAGGCAATAAGATTTCTGCATCTACACAGCCAGCGTGGAAGGTGGATGAAATCGCTGCTTTGGTAACAAAGGCTCTGCAGAATAAATAATATTTACTACAGGCAAGGGGAGATGTCCTCTGAAAGATAAATAAAGCATATTTGTGACTTTAGTCGCTGCGGTTTGAATGTTCGCTTGGACGCGCGAATGTTCAAACCTTGTTCCGAGGCCACAAATATGCTTTATTTATCTTTCAGAAGACTGTCTTTGGCTGCGGCAAATTACTATTTAGAAAGGAATTATTATGCAAAGTAAAATGACACTTAAAGAATGGCTGCCACTGCTTGGTATCACAGTCTCAGCATTCATATTTAACACATCAGAGTTTATGCCGATTGGTTTGTTGACAGATATTGCCGACAGCTTTCATATTACAGAGGCACATGCGGGGGTACTGATTACAGTATATTCATGGATCGTTATGTTACTGTCTCTGCCGTTGATGCTTCTATTGAATAAGATTGATTTTAAAAGACTTTTGTTAGGAACGATTGCACTTTTTGGAATCTTCCAGATGCTGTCCGCTTTTTCTGCTTCATATGGAATGTTAATGATATCACGTATTGGCGTAGCGTGTACACATTCAGTATTCTGGTCGATCGCATCACCGGCAGCAGTCAGTGTTGTGTCAGAAAAGTTTCGTTCACTTGCACTTAGTATGGTAGTAACCGGAACCTCAATTGCGATGATTCTTGGACTTCCGCTAGGAAGAATTATCGGACTTCATATGGGCTGGAATATGGCATTTTTCTGTGTAGGAATCATTGCTTTTATCACAACCGCTTACCTGATTTTTGTATTCCCGAAAGTGCCGGGCGGAGAGTCTTTCTCCATAAAACAGATGCCGGAAATCTTTAAAAATAAAACGCTGATGGGAATTTTTCTTGTTACCTTTTTATTTGCCACATCGTATTATACGGGATATAGTTATATTGAACCATTCTTACAGAAGGTGGCTGGTCTTTCTGATAACTGGGTTACAACAACACTTACTATATTTGGTGCAGCAGGTCTTTTGGGAAGTTTTTTATTTTCCCATTATTATGACAAGAATAAATATCTTTTCGTAAAACTGGTAATGATCAGTGTGGCGGCAGCATTACTTTTATTATATCCGATATCAAAAGCACATATGGCGGTTGTTTTATTATGTGCATTCTGGGGTATGGCAGTTATGGCATTTAACGTGACATTTCAATCAGAAATTATTACTTATGCACCGGCAGCGGCTTCCTCTGTAGCAATGGCAATCTATTCCGGAATCTATAATCTTGGAATCGGAAGCGGGACATGGATTGGAGGAAGTATTTGTACCCATCTGTCCATTTCCTATATCGGAATTGCTGGTGGCATGATAGCAGTAGTGGCGGCATTGTTATGCATATTTGTTGTGATAAAGTATATGAAGGAATTTGATAGAGCAGCTTGATTTTAAAGCGGGTATTGATACTCGCTTTTTTTGCTTAAAATAGAAAAATTACGGGACGTAGAAGGATGTAATCTGAAATATGTAACAAAAATAAAAGATATACTTGCGAAAATGATGGTTTTATACGATAATAGGTACTGTTTGACCTGAAATAGAAAAATCAGGCAACATAGAGTAAAGAGAGATTGAAAATAGATAATTGGAAAATTAAATGGAGCTTCCGAGTAATTCAATTGCGGAATGCTTCAGGATAATAAAAGTTATCGTATAGGAGCATAAAAAACAAGGAGAGAAAAATGAGCAGAATAGATGAAATTAAAAAACGACGTACCTTTGCAATTATTTCGCACCCGGATGCCGGTAAGACTACATTAACAGAGAAGTTCCTTTTATATGGAGGTGCAATCAACCAGGCTGGTTCCGTTAAAGGAAAAGCAACCGCAAAACATGCGGTATCTGACTGGATGGATATTGAGAAGGAGAGAGGTATTTCCGTAACTTCTTCCGTATTACAGTTTGAGTACGGCGGATGCTGTATCAACATTCTGGATACTCCTGGACATCAGGACTTCTCAGAGGATACTTACCGTACATTAATGGCAGCGGATTCTGCCGTTATGGTAATTGATGCATCGAAAGGTGTAGAGGCACAGACAAGAAAGCTTTTTAAAGTTTGTGCCATGCGTCATATTCCAGTATTTACATTTATCAATAAAATGGACCGTGAGGCAAGGGATATTTTTGATCTCTTAGATGAAATCGAAAAAGAACTTGGAATCCCAACTTGTCCGGTAAACTGGCCAATCGGTTCCGGTAAACAGTTTGCAGGCGTTTACGACAGAAAAAGCCAGAAAATCGATTTATTTGAAGACACAATGAAGGGTACAAAGATGGGAACGATGAAAGAAATCGCCCTCGATGACCCGGAAATCAGCAACTATGTCACAGACGAAGCAAAAGAAGTATTAGAGGAAGAAATTGAGCTTTTAGATGGGGCCAGTGCAGAATTTGATCAGGAATTAGTTGATGCCGGAGAACTCTCTCCAGTATTCTTTGGTTCTGCCCTCATGAACTTTGGCGTAGAGAATTTCTTAAATTACTTCCTGAAAATGACTTCCTCCCCACTGCCAAGAACTTCTGATCAGGGAACAATCGACCCAATTGAGGAAAAAGATTTTTCTGCATTTGTATTTAAGATTCAGGCAAATATGAACAAAGCTCACCGTGACCGAATCGCCTTTATGAGAATCTGTTCCGGCGAATTTGAGGCGGGAATGGATGCTTTCCATGTACAGGGAGACAAAAAGGTACGTCTTTCTCAGCCACAGCAGATGATGGCAAGTGAGAGAAAGATGATTGATAAAGCCTACGCCGGAGACATTATCGGAATCTTTGACCCAGGCATTTTCTCTATCGGAGATACCATTACAACTTCACCAAAGAAATTTGCTTACGAAGGAATCCCTACCTTTGCGCCAGAACATTTCGCAAGAGTGCGTCAGGTAAATACGATGAAACGTAAACAGTTCATCAAGGGAATCAACGAAATCGCACAGGAAGGTGCTATCCAGATTTTCCAGGAATTTAATACTGGAATGGAAGAAGTAATCGTAGGTGTAGTAGGAACATTGCAGTTTGATGTATTAAATTACCGCCTGCAACATGAATACAATGTAGAAATCCGCCTTGAAAAACTTCCATATGAATATATCCGCTGGATTGAAAATACAGAGATTGACCTTGAAAATCTTCGTGGAACATCGGATATGAAGAAGATTAAGGATTTGAAAGGTCGTCCATTGTTACTGTTTATCAATAGCTGGAGTGTGGGAATGACTCTGGAGAGAAATGAAGGACTTGTACTCTCGGAATTC
>ENA-OPCV01000939-OPCV01000939.1-human-gut-metagenome-genome-assembly--contig:-NODE-939-length-24346-cov-1.966325_pt1 | contig 24346 bp, 20 predicted proteins | sample MGYA00241257_ERZ501494 | MGnify/ENA primary metagenome ERZ501494 (study PRJEB25962, sample SAMEA2042618) | human gut metagenome | biome: human gut; feature: human-associated habitat; material: faeces...
TACCACCGATATCTATTGCTAGTGAATAGTTTCCCATTTATTCGATATCTCCATTCTTTTGAATACACTTTTGATACCAATAAAAGCTATCTTTTGGTATCCTTTTTAAATTTTTACAATCAAAGTCGGTTCTATCAATATATACGAGACCATATCTTTTTTCGATACCATCACTACTACTTAAAACATCCATGAAAGACCAAGGACAATAAGAAATTAAATTTACACCATCATTGATTGCTTTAGACATATGTTTTACCATACCTTGTAAATATTTTATTCTGTAATCATCATTTACAACTTCATTTTCTTCTAATTTATCAAATTCACCTAAACCATTTTCAGTAACGACCATAGGTAAACGATATCTTGAATACATTTCACGAATTGTTGCTCTAAATCCCATAGGATCGATTTCCCAACCGAATTCAGTAGTTGGTAAGTTAGGATTTTTATATCCTCTATAAACACCAGCTTCACCACGAGCAGTTTGTTGATCTGCACCTGGATCTAATTCTTCAGTTCCATCGCTTGCTTCTACAGTAGCAGTATTATAATAGTTGAAACCGATGAAATCAGGATGACCGTTCTTTAATGCTTCTGCGTCACCTTCACCAAATTCAGGACATGCATCATTTTCTTCTAAATAAGCCCATACTAAGTTGTTATAAACACCATAAACAGCCATATCTAAATATAACCAGTTTCTAATAGCGTTATAGTTTTGTGCAGCTAAAACATCTTCTGGTTTACAGCTTGCTGGGTAAACTAATGAGATATTTGGAGCTGGTCCAATTTTAGCACCTGGTAACATTTCATGACATAAAGCCATAGCTTTTGCTTGTGCTACTAACATATGGTGGTTTTGTTGGTAAGTTTCTTTTAAAACATTTGTACATCCTTCAGGAATCATTAATGTTCCAATAACTGGTCCAACTAAAGTTAACATGTTTTGTTCATTGATTGTTAACCAATATTTAACACGATCACCAAAGTTTTCAAACATAACTTTTGCGAAGTTTAAGAACCAATCGATTGAGTCTCTGTTTCCCCATGATCCACGTTCATCTAATGCTGCAGGCATATCGAAATGGAACATAGTTACTAATGGTTCGATTCCATATTTTAAACATTCATCGATCACATTGTTATAGTATTCAATCCCTTTAGGGTTGATAGCTCCTGTTCCTTCAGGAATAATTCTTGACCAAGAAATTGAGAAACGATAAGTTTTGAATCCCATTTCTGCCATTAAAGCGATATCTTCTTTATATCTGTGATATTGATCTGCACAGACTTTTAAATCAGAAGTTCCTTCTGGTACAACTTTAACATCTTGACATGATGGACCTTTTCCATCTTCTAAACTTGCACCTTCTACTTGATAAGCACTTGTACTTGCTCCCCAAAGGAAATCTTTAGGGAATGGTTTTAAACTTTTGTGTAACATATTTTAAATATCCTCCTTAAATTCAAGGCTATTATACATAAATAATATTAAATTATTGATTTTTTTTATATTATGAAAAAAATGGGACAGTTAGGCTTGTAACTGTTCCCATTTTTCCATGATTTCCATTAATTCCATTTCTTTTTCTTCAATAGAATCTGTAATTTCATTATATTTTTTATAATTATTCATGACTTCTTCACTTGTAAGTTCTTCTTTTAAAGAATTGATTTCTTTTTCTAAAGAATCAATGGTTCTTTCAAGTTTTTTAATTTCATTCTTAGTTTTTTTATCAATGATCTGTCTTTGTTTAGCTTCGGTAACCACTTTTTGTGTTGTTTCAACAACAGGTGTTTTTTGATTTAAATAATCATCATAATTACCATTATAAGAAAGACATTGATCTTTTTGTACTTCGATTACACGAGTCGCAATTTTATTAATAAAATAACGATCATGACTAATAAATAAAATTGTTCCTTCAAAACTTCTTAAAGCTTCTTCTAAAACTTCTTTGGAAGAAATATCTAAGTGGTTGGTTGGTTCATCTAGAATTAAGAAGTTGGCTTGTTTTAATAAAACTTCGGTTAAAACAACACGTCCTCTTTCTCCGCCTGAAAGCATTGCAATATCTTTAAAGACATCATCGCCTCTAAAATTAAACATAGCAAGAGTACTTCTAATTTCTTGATTGGTCATACGTGGATAACAATCACTGATTTCATCAAAAATCGTTTTATTATAATTTAAAGATTCATGTTCTTGATCGTAGTAGGCCATTTCTACGTGACTACCAAAACGAATTTTACCGTGTTCAATTGGTAATTGACCTACAAGAGCTTTAAATAAAGTAGTCTTACCAACACCATTTTCACCAACAATCGCAACGCGTTCTCCTTTTTTGATATCAAGATTACAGTGTTCAAAAACAATTTGATCATAACGCATCGATAAATCATTAACTTTTAAAACATCATAACCTGATTCAATAGCTGGTGTAAATTGAACAGTGATGGCACTTGGCAAATTTTCTGGTCGATCAATACGTTCAATCTTTGCAAGTTGTTTTTCTTTAGATTCTGCACGTTTAATACTTTTTTCACGATTGAATGATTTTAATGTATCAATACTTTCTTGTATTTTTTTTATTTCTTTTTGTTGATTGATATAGTGTTTTAAATCAATCGCACGTTGTGTTCTTTTTTGAATAGAATATTCTTCATAACGACAATTATAACTATGACTTTTTCCATTTTCTATTTCAATGATCTTATTAGAAACAACATCAATAAAATAACGGTCATGGCTAACCACAATCAAAGCATTTTTATATCCTTTTAAATAGTTTTCTAAAAAGGAAATTGCTTGACTATCTAAATGGTTGGTTGGTTCATCTAAAACCAAAAGTTTAGGTTCTTCTAATAAAAGCTTGGCAAGACAAAGTCTAGTTTTTTGACCTCCAGATAATTCATGGACATATTTTTGAAAGTCTTCTTCCACAAAACCCATTCCTTTTAAAACCCCGACAATACGACTTGGATAACTAAAACCATCTTTTTCATTAAATTTTTGAGTCAATGAATCATATTCATTCATGACTTGTTCACTATGATCATAAGACATCATACTTTCTAATTCACGCATACGATTTTCTATTTGAATAAGCGACGCAAAGACTTCTAAAGCACATTCATAAATGGTTTTATTCATATCTAAATCATGATGTTGTTTTAAATAGCCGATATTTAAATCACGGCTTTTAAATAAATCACCACTATCATAACTTTCTTCACCAATTAAGATATTTAAAATAGTTGTTTTACCAGCTCCATTGACACCAATAATCGCAATTTTATCATGATCATCTACTTTAAAACTAATATCTTTTAATAAATCAATTCCTTGAAATGATTTCTTTATATTTGAACATTCTATAAGCATTTTTCATCACCTCGACTATTCTATCAATAAAATAAGTTGTTTACAAATATTCTTTGTATAAATCTTGATAAGTAGAATCTACTTCTAATAAAGCATTCATGCTTAGATAAAAAGCTTCATCAAAACAAGGTGAATCTTTTTTAATACACCATAAAGCTTCATGTCCTGTAAAGGCATGCGCTAAAGCTTGATATAAAATCTCTGGATTCGATAAATTATGAATTTCTTTTTGTTCTTGGGCTTTTTTTATAATGATGATACAAAGTTTTGTAAGATTATCACGCATATCAAAGCTATGACGATTTTCTTTTAAATTCGCAATAAACATTTGACTAAATAAATCATAACCATATTTTTTAGTATCTTTAATTAATGTAGAAAAGACAATAAGTAATTGTTGATAGTGACTATCACTATCAACTAGCTTATACGTGTCTTTTACAAGATGATCGATGGTTGAATCATAAAGATCTAAAATAAGCTCTTCTTTATTATTGACGTATTTATATAAAGTTGGTTTGGTGATATGTAATTCGTTACAAATATCTTGAATTGTGACATTGTTATATCCTTTATCTAAAAAAAGCTGAACAGCTGTTTGTGATATTTCTTTTTTTGTTATTTTCATAAAATTCTCCTTAGAAATAATATACCATAGATTTAATGGAAAGAGACTTGTTAAAAAATTCACTTTTATTTTATGAAAGCGTTGACATTTATTTTTACAGTTATATAATTTACTTGAGTTAAATAAATATTTACTATGGTAGAGGAGGAAAAAGAAAATGGCTAAGAGTTTATTTGATAAGACATACATAGGTAAAATGAAATTAAAAAACAGAATTTTCATGTCACCTATGGGAACAACAGGAGAAGCTGATGGAGCTTATTGTAATGAAGGTATTGATTATTTTGAAGAAAGAGCAAAAGGTGGCGCTGGTTTAATTATTACAGGTGCTAACGTTGTTTCGACAAAATATGAACCAAGACCATGTACAGAACTTTCTGATTTCCATCATGTAGAAAGATTAAATATGTTAATTGAAAGATGTCATGCTTATGGAGCAAAAGTCTGTGTACAATTATCACCAGGTTTAGGACGTCAACAATTTACCGATCCTTTTACACCACCTTATAGTGCGGGTAGTGTAGGTGCATTCTGGTTCCCAAATTTAATTTGTAAACCTTTTTCAAAAGAAGATATTCATTATTTAGTAGAAAAAGTAGGGTACAGTGCTTCACTTGCTGTAAATGCTGGTGCAGACTGCGTTGAATTACATGCGTATGGAGGATATTTATTAGATCAATTCCATTCTGTTCAATGGAATAATAGAACAGATGAATATGGTGGAACACTTGAAAATCGTATGCGTTTTACATTGGAATGTATTGAAGCAATTAAAAAGAACGTTCCAGATACAATGCCTGTACTTGTTAAATTTACACCACATCAAAGAGTAGAAGGCTTTAGAACCATTGATGAAGGTATTGAAATGGCTAAAATCTTAGAAAAAGCAGGGGTTGATGCTTTACATGTTGATACAGGATGTTATGAAGAATGGTTCCAAGCGATTACAACTGTTTATAGTAAAGAAGGATATAAACTTGATATACAAAAAGCAATTAAAGATATTGTAAGTGTTCCAGTATTAGGTGATGGTAATTTAAAAGATCCTGAAGTGGCTAAAAAAGCTGTTGAAGATGGTATTTTAGATTATGTAGGACTTGCTCATCAAATGTTAGCTGATCCATATTGGCCTAAAAAAGTCAAAGCACATCATGAAGAAGATATCGCTCCATGTGTTGGATGTAATGAATGTTTACTTGCTGGATTTAGTGGAAAACACTACTATTGTGCAGTGAACCCATTATGTTATGCAGAAAAAGCCTATGCTTTACCACTTCCAAATGGTCAAAAACGTAATGTATTAGTTATTGGGGGAGGCCCAGCTGGTATGATGGCTGCCATTACTGCAAAACGTCGTGGTTTTGATGTTGATTTATATGAAAAAGAGAATAAATTAGGTGGAACTTTATGGCCTGCAGGTGGTCCTGATTTTAAAGCGGATGTTTTAAAATTAATTAAATACTTAGAAACACAATGTCAAAAATTAGGAGTTAATATTCATTTAAATACAGCAATTACAAAAGATAATCTTGAAGGAGATTATGACAAAGTTATTTTAGCTGCTGGTTCAACTCCTGCTATGCCACCAATTACAGGTATTGATACAACAGTTCTTGCGAGTGATTATTTAACACATCAAGCAACAGTTGGTAAAAAAGTTGTTGTTATTGGTGCTGGTCTTGCTGGAACAGAAGCTGCTTGTGATATTGCTGGAAAAGATGGAGATGTGACATTAGTAGAAATGTGTCCAGACATCTTATTTACAGCGAACCATTGTTTAAATAATGATCAACATTTAAGAAAAATGGTTAAAGATCGTGGTGTTAAAGTTGAAGCAAACGCTAAAGTAACAAATATTACACCAACAAGTGTTACATTTGAAAGAGATGGACAAACAATGACGCTTGAATGTGATACTGTTTTAAATGCTGTTGGATTTAGACCTAATAATCAATTAGAAGATTTATTAGATGAAAAATATGATGAAGTTGCTGTTATTGGAGATGCTGTTGCACCAAGAAAAATTTTAACTGCAATTCATGAGGGATATCATGCAATCCGTGTGATGGAATAGGAGATAATAAAGATGATTAGTTTTGATTTAACAGGAAAAGTAGCGGTTGTTACAGGAGCTTCAAGTGGACTTGGACAACAATTTGCAAGAGCATTGAGTGAACAAGGATGCGATGTCGCTATCCTTGCACGTAGAAAAGAAAGATTAGAAGAATTTTCTAAAGAATTGAAACAAAATGGACAAGATTGTTTACCTGTTTCATGTGATGTTACAGATGAAGAAAGTATTAAAAATGCGGTTAATGCTGTCGTAGATCATTTTGGAAAAATTGATATTCTTGTCAATAATGCAGGTGTTGTTGAATACTCAAGTGGTCTTCATGATCATACAACGGCACAATGGGATAAAGTTTTAGATACGGATTTAAAAGGTGTTTTCCTCATGGCAAGAGAAGTTTCAACTATTATGATGAAACAAAAATATGGAAGAATTATTAATATTTCATCGGTTGGTGGTATTCAAGCTGGACCTGCTCAAGTAAGTTATTTTGCGGCTAAAGGCGGGGTTGTCAATCTTACAAAAGCCATGGCTGGAGATTTAGCCCCTTATGGTATTCTTGTTAATGCGATTGCACCAGGTGTCTATGATACAGAAATGACACATGATGCTTTAGATGCACCAGGTTCTCTTGTTTTAAAAAACAGAGTAGCTCTTAAAAGATTTGGTCGAGAAGGTGAAATGAACGGAGCACTTATTTACTTTGCAAGTGACGCTTGTACTTATACAACAGGACAATTACTTGTTATTGATGGTGGAATGACAAGTATGCTTTAAAATAAAAAACAATATCCATATGGATTGGATATTGTTTTTTTGCATAAACAAGAACATTTTTTGCAAAAAACATAAAAAAGTATGATAATAAGGTATGAAATTAGATAATTGTTCTTAATTGTATACAAAAATGCAACATTCTGTTGAAATCAAGAAAGCCCTTTGATATAATACCAAGGTGCTTTAAGAAAGTTTAAGTAGGGAATTGTTAAAACTAGGAGGAAAGGGAAATGAACTTATTAAAGAAATCTTTATCTGTTCTTGCTGTTGCTGCAATGGCTGTATCCTTAGCTGGATGTGGTGGTTCAAGTAGCTCAAGCAAAAGTACAGAAAGTGGCGAAAAAGTATTTCGCTTTGGTCAATCTAATCCAAAAGTTGGTTTAGATATGCAAACTAACACTAACTCAGGGGCTTCTTCTGTTGCTGACAACGTATTAGAGGGATTATATCGTTGGAATGATGATAATAAAGAAGAATGTGTTCTTGCTAAAGACATGCCAGAAGTATCTGATGATGGATTAACTTATACAATTACACTTAAAAAAGGTGTTAAATTCTCAGATGGTTCTGATTTAACTACTGAAGATGTTAAATATACATTCGAAAGAATGTTTACACCAGCAACAGGATGTACAAATACATATATGTACAACATGATTACTGGTGCTCAAGATATGTTAGATGGTAAAGCTACTGAATTAAGTGGTTTTGAAACAGTTGATGATTACACTTTTAAATTACATATTGATTACAAATTTGCGCCATTTGTTGCTAACTTAGGTATGGACTATGCTTCAATTTATCCTTCTGATGCATGTGCTGCTGCTGGTGAAAACTGGGGTAAAGGAACTAACTTAATTGGTACTGGTCCTTATGTAATTAAAGAAAATGATGAACAAACTAAAGTTGTAATGGTTCCAAATAAAAAATATCATGGTAAAAAACCTAACTTAGATCGTTTAGAAATTGTTTATATTGATGACTACAGTACAAAAATGATGGAATATGAACAAGGTAACATTGATATGTGTGACTTAGATACTTCATTATTAGATCAATATAAAGATAGTGATTTAAAAGATGAAATTACTCAAGTAACTCCATTAGGTACATATTTCTTATCAATTAAAGATAATGATCCAGTATTAAGTAATAAAGCAGTTAGAGAAGCAATCTCATTAGCTATTAACCGTAAAGAATTATGTAGTACCGTATTAAATGGTGCTGCTGAACCAGCTTCATCATTCTTAAACCCAGGTGTTCCAGGACATGATGACAAATTAAAAACTTATGAACATAACGTTAAAAAAGCTAAACAAGTTTTAGCTGATGCAGGTATTTCAAACCCTACATTTACTTGCAAAGTTAGACAAAAAGAAGAAAAAATCGCTACTGCATTACAAGCTTACTTAAAAGAAGCAGGAATTACTATGAATGTAGAAACAATTGATGCAGGTATTTGGTCTTCAGCTAGAGCTGCTGGTGAATTACAAGCTACAGTTCTTGGTTGGTTCCCATTATATGCAGATGCTGATAACCAAATGTATACTTATTACTATTCAGAAAACGCTGTAGGAAAAGGTGTATTCTACAATAATCCTGAATTCGATTCATTAATGAAAGAAGCTCGAGAATCAAATGATTCTGATAAACGTGTTGAATTATACAAAAAAGCAGATTATATCTTATCTCGTGAAGATTATGGAACAATTCCATTATATTATGGTAAGTTACAATTTGTTGCTAAACCATATGTAAAAAATGCTAAATTAGGAAACTTAATTTATCATTTATATAACATTGATATTGATTTATCTAAAAAATAGTAAATGAAATTAAATAAGTGTTAATCATATATGGAATGCAGCAATGCATTCCATATATTTATTGTAGGAAAAAGGAGGAAAAATATGGCGAAGTATTTACTAAAACGTGTATTACAAGCTATTGGTGTCGTTTTTTGTATTTCGTTAATCACATTCTTTGTGTTAAACATTGTGCCTGGTAATCCAGTTGAAATCATGTTGGGTGAGTTCGCTGATCAAGCAACGATTGCACGTGTTACACATGAAATGGGATTAGATCAACCAATTTATATTCAGTATTTCAGCTGGTTAGGAAATATGCTTCAAGGGAACTTTGGAACATCATATTTCCAAAATAAACCAGTAATTGATATTTTAACAAGTTCATTTTTAGTAACGGCTAAGCTTGCTGGTATTGCTTATATATTAGCTGTTGTTTTAGGGGTAGTAGTAGGTGTTGTGGCTGCCGTTAATCATGGTAAATGGGTTGATTCGGTTTTAATGACAATTTCTGTATTTGGTATTTCAGCTCCCGCATTCTGGATTGCTATCATCTTACAAATTGTTATCTGTTTGAAATTTAATTTATTACCTTTATCAGGTATTGATAGTTTTAAATCATTTATCTTACCAGGTATTGCCTTAGGTACAAGATATGCAGCAAGTATTGCACGTATTACAAGAACAAGTATGTTAGATGTTTTATCACAAGATTACATTCGTACAGCTGAAGCTAAAGGTTTAAAAGGTTGGGTTGTTACAATTAAACATGCTTTACGTAATGCGTTAATTCCAATTATTACAATTGCAGGATCTGATTTAGGAAACATCTTAACAGGATCTGTCTTAGTAGAATCTGTATTTTCAATTCCTGGAATTGGAAAAATGTTAGTAGATAGTATTAATACGCGTGATTTACCAATCGTCCAAGGTGGCGTTATGTATATTGCGGTTATTTGTGTCATTATGTATTTAGTAGTTGATTTACTTTATACAGTAGTTGACCCAAGAATTCGTTTAGGAAAGGAGTCATCATAAAATGTTTAAAAAGAAAAAAGATCAAACATATCAAAGTTATTGGTCAATCAGTTGGAACATTTTCAAGAAAAATAAAGTAGCAATGGTATGTTTATTCATCGTTATTCTTTTATGCCTAATTGCTTTATTTGCACCATTGATTGCTCCTTATGATCCAAACAAACAAGTTCTTACAGATCGTTTAATGAAACCTTGCGGACAACATTGGTTTGGTACAGATGATTTAGGAAGAGATATTTTCTCAAGAATTATTTATGGGTGCCGTGTTTCTTTAAGTGTTGGTATCATTTCACAAATTATCGCAACAGTTATTGGTTATACGATGGGTGTTTGTGCCGGATATTTTGGTGGAAAAGTAGATTCTGTTATTTCATTTTTAATTCAAGTATTTTCATCTTTTCCATTCTTATTATTTGCGATGGCAATCATGTTCGTTTTAGGACCAGGTTTAATTAACCTTTACTTAGCGCTTGGTCTTTTAGGTTGGGCTTCAACAGCCAGACTTATCCGTGGGGATGTTATGCGTCTTAAAAAGATGGAATACATCGATGCATGTAAAGTCAGCGGTGGAAATAGTTTTAGAATTATCATGAAACATTTATTACCTAACTGTTTATCAACATTAATCGTTACTGTAACATTAGGTGTTCCAAATGCAATTATGTCAGAAGCATCATTAAGCTTCTTAGGTTTAGGTGTTAAAGCACCAATGGCAAGCTGGGGTTCAATGATTAGTTTTTCACAACCATATATTCGTAGTGCAACATACTATTCAGTGATTCCAGGGTTAGCTATTATTATTACAGTATTAGCGTTCAATATGTTAGGTGATGGATTAAGAGATGCGCTTGATCCAAAATTAAGATCGTAAAAAGGGGAAAAGATATGAGTGAAAATAAAGAATTATTAGAAGTCAAAGATCTTGGTATTACCTTCTTTACAGATCGTGGAGCGCTTCCTGCTGTACAAGAGGTAAGTTTTAGTATCAAACCAGGAGAAACTTTAGGAGTTGTTGGAGAATCTGGTTGTGGTAAAAGTATGACAGCTTTATCATTAATGCAATTAATACCATCTCCTCCAGGTAAAATTACTGCTGGTGAAATTATGTATAAAGGGGAAGATTTATTAAAGAAATCTCCTAAAGAAATGAGAGATATTCGTGGTAAAGAAATCTCAATGATTTTCCAAGAGCCAATGACATCCTTAAATCCAGTTATTACTGTTGGAAAACAAATTATGGAAGCTGTTTTAACTCATGAAAAAATGAGTAAACAAGAAGCTAAAGAACGTGCTTTAGAAATGATTAAACTTGTAGGTATTCCAATGCCTGAAAAAGTATTTGCTTCTTGTCCTCATCAATTATCTGGTGGGATGAGACAAAGAATCATGATTGCGATGGCACTTTCATGTAATCCATCATTATTGATTTGTGATGAACCGACAACAGCATTAGATGTGACTATTCAAGCACAAATCTTAAAATTAATTAATAAAATGAAAAAAGAATTAAATACAGCCGTATTATTAATTACACATGATATGGGTGTTATTTCAGAAATGGCAGATAACGTGATTGTCATGTATGCAGGTAAGATCGTAGAATATACAAATGTAGAAGATTTATTTAAAAATCCTTTACACCCTTATACTATTGGTCTAAGAAGATCAATCCCTGATATCGATAGCGATGATCAAGAAGAATTGGAAGTTATTCCTGGTTCTGTACCAATGCTTTATGAACTTCCAAAAGGATGTTTCTTCGCACCACGTTGTAAACATGCTAAAGAAATCTGTCATCAAGAATGTCCAGCAATGATGGAACATGGTGAAAACCATTTAGTTCGTTGTTGGAAATATCATGAAAGATGGAATAAGGAGGATGTAGAAAATGGAAAATAATCAAGACGTTTTATTAAAAGTAGAACATTTAAAGAAATATTATTCTATTAAATCATCTTCTTTAAGAGGTAAAAAAAGCGTTGTTAAAGCGGTAGATGATATTAGCTTTGATGTTAAAATAGGAGAAACTTTTGGGATTGTTGGTGAATCTGGATGTGGTAAATCAACAATGGGTAAAAGTGTAATCCGTCTAATTGAACCAACTGAAGGAAAGGTTATCTTAGATGGTCAAGATTTTACAAGCTTAAAAGGTAAAGAATTACAAGAAGCACGTGATAAAATCAAATTGATTTTCCAAGATCCTTATGCTTCTTTAAATCCACGTATGACAGTTAAAGATATTATTGCTGAACCAATTGATATCGCTAAATGTTATAAAACAAAAGAAGAACGTGATGCACGTGTTGTGGAAGTTATGAAACAAGTTGGTTTAAATTTAGATTACATGTATCGTTATCCTCATGAATTTTCAGGAGGACAAAGACAACGTATTGGGATTGCCCGTGCAATTGCTTTACAACCAAAATTGATTATTTGTGATGAACCTGTTTCAGCATTAGATGTTTCAATTCAAGCAAAAATCATTAACTTATTAAATGAATTACAAGAAAAAATGGGTATTGCTTATATCTTCATTTCCCATGACTTAAGTGTTGTAAAACATATTGCTGATAGAGTAGGGGTTATGTATTTAGGTAATATGATGGAAATGGCTGATACAGAATCACTTTATGCCAAACCATTACATCCTTATACTCAAGCACTATTTTCAGCAATTCCAAGAATTGGAAAAGAAAGAATCGAAGATAAACAAATATTAGGTGGCGATGTGCCAAGTCCAGCCAACCCACCAAAAGGATGTCGTTTCTGTACGAGATGTCCGAAAGTAATGGATATTTGTAAAACAGATAGACCCGATTTTAAAGAAGTAGAACCAGGTCATTTCTGCGCATGTCATTTATATGATAAAAAGTAAAAGAGGTATTATAAAATGGAAATGAATATTGACAAAAAAGAATTAGTTGAATTATGTGAAGAATTTATTAATGTACCAAGTCCAGTAAGCTATTATGAAGAAGTTGGTGCTTTATTAGAAAAAAAAGCAGCTGAATTTGGTTATGAAGTGACTTATGATCGTAAAAGAACAGCTTACATTACTTTAGAAGGAGAAGATAATTCTAAAACAGTATGTATGGGTGCTCACTTAGATACAATTGGTTTAGTTGTTCGTCATATTGACGATAACGGTCATTTAATTGTAAGACAATTAGGTGGTGTTAACTACCATAGTATGGAAGGTGAAGGTGTTACTCTTATTACAAGAGATGGACGCAAATATAGAGGTATGGTTATTTGTAAAGCTCACTCAGTTCATGTATTTGAAGATGCTAGAACAATGCCAAGAGATGAAGACCATATGGAAGTTATCTTACATGAAGATGTTCATTCTAAAGAAGAAGTTATGGCTTTAGGTATTGATCATGGTGATGTGATCTCTGTAGATCCTCATTTTGAATATACACCATCAGGATATGTTGTTTCACGTTATATTGATGATAAAGCTGCTGTTGCTGCATTAATTGAAATGATAGCTTACTTCAAAAGAAATAACTTAAAACCAAAATATCGTACATTATTAGCTTTCCCAATTTATGAAGAAATCGGACATGGTGGAGCTTATGTACCAGAAGAAGTAGAAGAATATGTTGCTTTAGATATCGGATTAATTGGACCGGATTATCATGCTGATGAAAAAACAGTAAGTATCTGTGCTAAAGATAATTATTCTCCATATGATAGAGAACTTACTACAAGAATTATCAACCAAGCTAAAAAAACAAACTTAAATTATTGTGTTGATGTTTTCTTCCATTATGGAACAGATGCTAATGCAGCAATTCGTGCAGGTAATAATGTTTATGCTGCTGCATTTGGTATGGCTGTGATCAATTCACATGGTAAAGAACGTTGTCATATTGATTCAATCGTAGATACAACAAAACTTGCGATTGCATATGCCTTAGATTTATAAAAAGTTGGAGCTTTTGCTCCCTTTTTAAATGATTGATAACTGTATACAATATACAATTTTAATGGAATATACGTAAAAAAATCCCTTTATTTGCTTAGAATGTATTTACAATAATACATATTGAATGTATAATTGTATACAATCGTAATAAGGGGGACGTAGAATAATGAATTTAGCGTATAAAATCTTAAGTACTAAACTTAAAAGTGGTGAGTTAGTTGCTGGTCAACAAATAGGTATTCAAATTGACCAAACATTAACTCAAGATTCAACAGGAACAATGGCTTACTTACAATTAGAAGCAATGGGAATTGAACATGTTGCTGTTGAAAAGGCAGTTGCTTATATTGATCACAATATGTTACAAACAGGTTTTGAAAATATGGATGATCATGAATTTATCCGTAGTGTTGCAAAGAAACATGGAATTACTTTTTCTAAACCAGGTAATGGTGTTTGTCACCAATTACAATTAGAAAACTTTGCGAAACCAGGAAAAACATTAGTAGGTTCTGATTCACATACACCAACATGTGGTGCGATGGGAATGATTGCTATTGGGGCAGGGGGATTAGATGTCGCTGTAGCAATGGCAACAGGTACATATTATTTACAATGTCCAAGTGTTGTTAGAGTGAATTTAGTAGGTAAAAAAGCAAAGTGGGCTTCGGCTAAAGATGTTATTTTATATATTTTACAACAATTATCTGTCAAAGGTGGAGTCAATAAGATTGTTGAATACACTGGAGAAGGTTTAAAAGAATTATCATTAACAGATCGTGCAACTATTTGTAATATGGGGGCTGAATTAGGGGCAACGACTTCTGTCTTTCCAACAGATGAAATTACTAAAGAATACTTAATTCAACAAGGAAGAGAAGAAGATTATGTTGAATTAAAAGCAGATGAAGATGCTACATATGATGAAGAAATTACTGTTGATTTATCAAAATTAGTACCATTAACTGCCAAACCACATAGTCCAGATGCTGTTGTACCAGTAAGTGAATTAAGAGGAATGAAAATCAATCAAGTAGTGATTGGTTCATGTACAAACTCATCACTTCCTGATATGTTAAAAGCTGCAAAAATCTTAAAAGGAAGAAGAGTCGCAACACATGTTTCACTTGTTATTGCACCAGGTTCTTCAAGTATTCTGGCAATGCTTTCTAAATGTGGCGCTTTAGCGGACATGGTTGCTGCTGGTGCTCGAATTCTTGAATGCGGTTGTGGTCCATGTATTGGTATGGGACAAGCACCACTTTCTAAAGGTGTTTCACTTAGAACTATCAACCGTAACTTTAAAGGACGTTCAGGAACAAATGATGCCAGTGTTTATCTAGTATCACCTGAAGTGGCTGCTTTAAGTGCAATCAAAGGTTATTTAACAGATGAATTTGAAGATGATATGTATTTAGATGATATTGAAAATACACCATTTGTGAAGAATAAGAATTTCTTTATTGATGAATATGATCCTCAAAATGAAGTATATATGGGACCAAATATTAAACCAGTTCCTCGAGGAGATAAATTACCAGATACATTTAAAGGTAAAGTATGTTTAAAAGTAGGAGATAATATTTCTACAGACCATATCGTACCATCAGATTCTAAATTACTTCCATATCGAAGTAATGTTCCACATCTAGCAAAATTCTCTTTCTGTAAAGTAGATGATCAATTCTATAATAGATGTATTGAAAATGGAGGAGGATTTATTGTTGGTGGAGATAACTATGGTCAAGGTTCTTCACGTGAACATGCAGCCCTTGTTCCTAATTATTTAAAGATCAAAGCAATTTTTGCTATTTCATTTGCAAGAATTCATCGTTCGAACTTAATTAATAATGGTATTTTACCACTTGTTATTGATCAAAAAGATTATGATTTCTTTAATGATCAAGATGAATATGAATTAATTAATTTATTAGATAGTGTTGAAAACAATAAAGATATTACTGTTATCAATAAAACAAATAATCAAACAATTACCGCAAAATTAAAATTATCACCAAGAGAAAAAACAATGATTCAATATGGTGGTTTATTAAATGCAATTAAAGAATTAGGAGGTGACTTTTAATGAAAGCAGTTTTAATCCCAGGTGATGGAATTGGTAAAGAAATTTCACAAAGCGTGGTTGATATTACCAAAGCCATGAACTTAGATATTGAATGGGTCGAATACCAAGCAGGTGCAGAATATGCAGCTAAAACAAAAGAAGTCTTTGAACCAGGTTTAGTTGATGCCATCAAGGAGTACAAATGGGCATTAAAAGGTCCTACAGCAACTCCTATTGGGACTGGTTTTAGAAGTGTCAATGTTGCTTTAAGACAAAAATTTGCGACTTATGCTAATGTTAGACCAATTCGTTCTTTTAAAGGAATTGATTCTAAATATGAAAATATTGATTTAGTCATGATTCGTGAAAATACGGAAGATCTTTATAAAGGAATTGAATATATGGTGGGTGATGATGTTGCGCATGGTATTAAATTAATTACTAGAGAAGCTAGTGAAAAGATTTGTCGTTATGCTTTTGAATATGCTAAGGCAAATGGAAGAAAAAAAGTCACTGCCATTCATAAAGCAAATATTATGAAATTTACAGATGGATTATTCTTAGAATGTTTTAGAAATGTTGGTAAGGATTATCCAGAAATTGAAAAACAAGAAGTTATCATAGATAATATGTGCATGCAACTTGTTTTAAGACCAGAAACATTTGATGTATTGGTTGCACCAAACTTATATGGAGATATTGTTTCTGATTTATGTGCCGGTTTAGTCGGTGGTTTAGGTTTTGCACCTAGTGGAAATATTGGTGATGAATATCGTATTTATGAAGCAGTACATGGAAGTGCTCCTGATATTGCGGGTCAAGGTATTGCCAATCCAAGTGCTCTTCTTTTAGCATTTGCATTAATGTTAGAAGCTTTAGGACAAAATGATCAAGCCACTCGATTACGTGATGCACTATCAAAAGTCGTAGAAGAGGGGAAAATTGTAACGCGTGACATTGGTGGAAATGCTTCTACAAAAGAGTTTACGCAAGCAATTATAGATAGGTTATAGTATGAAAAAAAACATTTTAGAAAATGCAGGACATGGTTCCTTAGGACATCGTATCTTTTGTATTTTAAGAGATAAAATTTTAAATGAAGAATATGAAAAAGGACAAAAATTAAATGAAGTTGTTCTTTCTAAAGAACTAAATATTTCTAGAACACCTATTAGAGAAGCTTTAAAACAATTAGAGTTAGAAGGATTAGTTAAAAGTATTCCTAATAAAGGAGTTTATGTATTAGGTTTTTCATCAAGAGATATTGATGATATGTTAGAAATTCGTGTTGTTTTAGAAAGTTTATCTGTACAACTTGCCATTGATCGTATTACTCAAGAAGAATTAGATAGAATTAAAGAAATCTATGATTTATTAGAATTCTATGCTGAAAAAAATGATCAAGAAAGATTTACAGAAGTGAATATTGATTTCCATGAAGCTATCTATCGAGCAACGCATTCTCAATACTTTGAACAATTGTTATCAGATATTAACTATTATATTCATGTTACTTCAAAACATTCTATTAAACAACCAAATCGTCTTATTGAAGCAGCACGAGAACATAAAGAAATCTATGATGCTATTGTGAAAAAAGATAAAGCACTTGCCAAAGCAAATGTAGAAAAACATATTAGAAAAACACAATCATTAGTAAGAAATTATTATGATGAAAAAGATGAAACGCAAGAGTAATGATTCTTGTGTTTTTCTTTTTAATAAAGTGCTATAATAAAAAACGAATTGGGGGAGAGTTATGGAAAGAAAAGAGTTTTCAATTGCACGTTTTTTAAGTTCAAAAAGTCGATTTGATAATATTGTATTATTAGAAGGCTTTATTGTTGGTATATTAGCAGGGGTTGTGGCAGTTATTTATAGATTGATGTTATCTTATGGTGAAAAGATTGCCTATTTTGTTGTCGATTATATTAAAAACAACACACTTCATTTATGTTTATGGATCATTTGTGTTTTACTTATTGGATTTATTATTTCAAGACTTTTAAAATATGAATCTTATATTTCAGGAAGTGGGATTCCACAAGTTGAAGCAGAAATGATCGATCAAATAGATGAAAAATGGTATAAGATCATCCTTGCTAAAATGGTAGCAGGAACACTTTCAATAGTTGGCGGTTTATCTCTTGGTAGAGAAGGGCCAAGTATTCAACTAGGAGCTATGATTGGAAAAGGACTAGCTTCTGTATTTAAAAGAATGAAATTGGAAGAAAAGTATCTTTTAACATGTGGTGCTGCTGCAGGACTTTCTGCTGCATTTAATGCTCCACTGGCAGGGGTGTTATTTGCATTAGAAGAAATACATAAAAACTTTTCTCCACTTGCATTAGTAACGGTTATGGTGGCTTCTTTAACTGGAGATTTTATTAGCAAAAATATTTTTGGGATGACACCATCTCTTTATTTTCCACTTATTGAAAGTTTACCTTTAGGTCAATATGGATTTTTAATTATCTTAGGAATTATTGTAGGTTTATTAGGAGTCTTTTATAATAAGACAACAATGTTTACATTAAAACTTTATGATAAAATCACTTTTTTAAAGAATAATCAAAAGATTTATATTCCTTTAATTATTTCTATTGGCTTTATGATTTTCTATCCAGATGTTTTATGTGGAGGATGACCATGATGCCATCATTTCAAAGCGGATATGGGAATGTGTACAGCTTGAAATAAAACGCAGGAAAAAGTATCTGGAGGAGCATGGGACAAACTCCTATTCCCACCGGTCGGAAAGCAATCCATTTGCATCCAAGATAATTAGCGGAGACTGTAATAAGGTGTTTGCACGGAAAGGCTGGCGGAGCAGCACGGGCGTTGACCGTAAGGTATGGCAATGCAGTGAACGCTACAAGGTCAAAGGAGTCATGGGATGCGCCAACCGCCACGTAGAGGAAAAAACGCTGATAAAGGCATATCTGATGGCTTGGAATGTGTTGGTGGAAAACCGAGAGGATTTCATGGAGCAGTGGACAGAACAGCTGCAGAGCGAGAACCTATTAGAAAGTTATCGAGCAGAGAAGTTCATAGAATACACCGATGGGGCAGAACCTTTGACGGAGATGGATACGGACTTCATGCTGAAAACGCTGGACCACATCAAGGTTTTTGAAGATGGAACATTGTTGGTGGTCTTCCTGGACGGAACGGAGATTGAATGTAAAAATGAAGAGGAGTAAGACAAGTTGCCAGATGATGATATTTGGAAGTTGGCAAGAAGAATAGTTAAAGAATTTGAAAATGCAGAAATGATAAAAACCATGGAGCCTTATTTGGCTGATACAGAATTAGTTTTTTCGTTTGTGACAAGAAGGCGAATTGTTGATTTTTTAGATTCATTAAGTGATATGGAAGGGCAAATGAAATTAGACGATTTTCTATCGTTTATTTGGAATATGACTGATATTCCAGATATTTTCATTGGAACGACTGTAGGGGAAGAAATTATGTCTGCAGTAAAATATGATAAAACCATGTCCTATAAGGAATTGCTTACAAATCGATTAGAGGTTAAATATCTGCCCGATGAAACTTTCGTCAAGTTTTTAGAGTGTTTGGTAAAACCAGAGGTGAGAGAAGGCGATGAACAGAAAAAGTATGTTCAAGGTATAAATGGAATAATTAAGGAAGATGGATATGAGTTATATATCAGTTCTCAAAAATCCGGAGTTCCACATTATAGTATAGGAAAAAGAAGAATTGTTGAAGGTGAATTAAAAAATCTCATTTTTGCTCCGGTCGGTCAAAAGCCAGATATTACTATTGAAAATTCAATTAGTAACGAACTGCGATTGATATGAGATACTGACAATTGCTTGTTTTATAATTTTGAGATAGGAGCAGATGGACTACAGTGGAATACTTTGGTTGAATGGTGGAAAGAGAACAACAAAGAGAATGATGGCGATCCTGAGTTAGAATTGTATGGCCGGCTAAGAGCATCTCTTGATTCAGAACCCTAAAAAATCTTTTTTAGAGCATATTATAACTATTATCGTCACCCGATAAAGCAAGATATTCCTGCATTAGTGCCACAAGTGTATTTGCATTATGACCCTCGTAGCAAATATCAGAGAAAAGGACAAGTAGTATACTCCCATCAAAGAATGGATTTTTTGATGTTATTACCGGGAGGAATACAGATCGTTTTTGAATTGGATGGGCAGCAACACTACTCTCAGAATGGAAAGGCGGCACCTGCATTATATGTCGAAATGGTAAAAGCTGATAGAGCATTGCGGTTGAAGGGCTATGAAGTATATCGATTTAGAGGATATGAGTTTTTGGACGAGAATAATGCGAAGCAAATGATATGTGAGTTTTTTGATAAATTATTTGAGAGATACGAAATTGATTTATAAGGCACGGAGGCAATGTGCATGGAATTATTAAATGATGTAGTTATACAGTGTGAAGAGTGCGGAAATATTATCGTCATTAAGAAAGAGTATCTGGATGCAGAAACATCTTCATACGAAAGACAAATGGGTCCAGAAATCGTGTATGATATATACGAAGAATGCGATTGTGAAGAATGTGGAAACAATATAAAATACAGAATTTCTGGTTATGAATATCCAGTAGGGTGTTTCAATTATGAAGATAATGAAATACATGGTGGACAATTTCTTGAGAAGCCAAATATGGGGATTGTATATCAGGTGGAATTCGATGAAGAAAGCATAGCTTCATTTTTGCCACAGGTAGAGGAAAATATATATAGGATATTGAATGATAAAAGATCTGTATATCAGCTTACTCCCAGGGAGTTTGAAGAGGTCGTGGAAGAAGTGTTTAAAAGGCAAGGTTTTCAAACTCGTTTAACACCTCAGACACGAGATGGGGGAAAAGACATAATCGCAACAAAAAGTATCTTAGGTAGACCTGTCATGTTTTTGATTGAATGTAAAAGGTATAATGAAATGAATAAAATAGGTGTTGATATTGTTCGAGCCTTATATGGTGTGCAAACAGCAGAAAGGGCAAATAAGGCAATTATCGTAACTTCTTCCTATTTTACAGAAGATGCACAGAGATTTGCAGAGCAACAGAAAACATTGATAGACCTATTTGATATTGATGATTTGATTAGATTAATGGAAAATAGTATTAAAAATGAACAAGGCAATTTTTAGTTGACATAAGGAGAACAGAAAAATATGAAAAAATATTACGCAGAAAGGCATGGTTTACTTACAAAGCAACTGCAGATAGATTTTGATGAGTTGTTACAGTATTTCAGACAAGTACATAAGTATTTTTGTGATAAAGAGTATTTTGAAGTGGCTACAAGAGGAGTGTGGAGACAAATTCCTTATACGCAGGATTCGGAGCAGGTTTTACCACCAAGTCTGTTGCCATCGCCGGAAGTGTATTTTGCAACACGCTTACAGGATAAAGAGGTTTGGCCAATTTGGCAATATCTTGAAGAATATGATGAGCAGACATTGTTTTCAGTGATTGAGATTTTATACGACCATATTGGTGTTTATAACTATGAAATAGATCAGTTTGAAAATGAAGCACAAAAGGAAGAATTTGCTGAACAAATTAATAATATCTTACGTGCATATAAAGAGGGATATTATCTTGAACCGACAAATGGATTTATAATGCAAATACCTAACGGTGCGTTGCGTGAACAGTTAGAATATGACGGTTCTGATTTACCCGATTCAGTATATGAGCAATTAGCAACAGCCACAGAAATGTATTATCGTTTTGATGCCAATTTGGAACAGAAAAAGAAAGCTATTAATATTCTTGCCGATATTTTGGAAAGTGAACGTGAAGAAGTAAAAGATATTTTTAATGCTGAGTATGAAGTTCCTAAAAATGAACATGATAAGTTGATTTTTGGTATAGTTAATGGTTATAATATTCGCCATAATCGTGCAGATCAAAAGAACGATTATAGCAAAGAAATATGGTATGATTGGATGATGCAATATTATACCAGTGTAATAATTGCATTTTACAAGCTGAAAAATAAGCATAACGATATTGATTTTTAGCAGATAAGGAAAAGAGTATCTCCTCAATGGATACATATTTTTTTCGTAAAAGGTAATAGTTTGCGGAGACTGTAATAAGGTGTTTGCACGGAAAGGCTGGCGGAGCAGCACGGGCGTTGACCGTAAGGTATGGCAATGCAGTGAACGCTACAAGGTCAAAGGAGTCATGGGATGCGCCAACCGCCACGTAGAGGAAAAAACGCTGATAAAGGCATATCTGATGGCTTGGAATGTGTTGGTGGAAAACCGAGAGGATTTCATGGAGCAGTGGACAGAACAGCTGCAGAGCGAGAACCTATTAGAAAGTTATCGAGCAGAGAAGTTCATAGAATACACCGATGGGGCAGAACCTTTGACGGAGATGGATACGGACTTCATGCTGAAAACGCTGGACCACATCAAGGTTTTTGAAGATGGAACGCTTGCAGTAATGTTCTTGGATGGAACGGAGACTGAATGTAAAAATGAAGAGGAGTAAGAAAAGATGCCAATCGGGAGTTTCAATTCCTGATCGGCATCATTCTTACTCCTTTTCGGATGGTAGGATGTGGACTTCTGTGGTATAATATTATTGGATTTTTTATGATTGGAGGGTAAGCTCATGGAAAGGATAAACCAAAAAACAACAAAACAAATAAAGAGAGAAAATAAAAATTGGTTATTATTAGTGACAGTTAATGATATAGAAACAAACAGTTTACTTTCCAGATAAAAACCATTAGAAGACTATTCAGATATACTGGTTGCATATAGTAAAAATAATACATATTTTATAGGTAGATTTGGGGCTTATAATGTAATTCATGTTCAATCAGATATGGGAGCAATGAATAGGGATGCGGTAATGACGACAGTAGATAATGCAATAAAAATGTGGAATCCTCGTGGAATTATTATGGTAGGTGTTGCATGGGGAATGAATAAGGGAAAGCAACGAATTGGAGAGGTACTTATTTCTAAAAAAATACTTCAGTATGAAACCGCAAAAATATCAAATGGAAGTACAATACCAAGAGGCACTGATACAGAAGCTGGGGGAGTATTAACGAATAGGTTTAAGTCATGCATGGACTGGGAGTATTTGTTAGAGGATGGTAAAGCCGCAAAAAAATATATGGGGACAGTATTGTCAGGTGAAAAATTATTAGATGACAAAAATTACAGAGATAAATTACATAGTTCATTTCCAGAAGCTATTGGTGGTGAAATGGAGGGCGCAGGATTAGCAAGTGTTGCTATGGCTAATAATCTGTATGAGTGGATTATTGTAAAAGGAATCTGTGATTGGGGATATGATAAGCAAAGTGAAAATAAAGATAGATATCAGAAAATTGCTATGGAATCTGCCATTTCACTTTGTGAGTCGGTTTTGTGTGATGATTCTGTTTTGGAAGAAATATTGAAAGCAGAAAATAGAAAGAAAAATGCAGATAATTTAATGCTTAGAATCAACGCATACAAATTGTTTTTTTACAGAAATTCCCAAAAGATTACAATAAAGGAATTGAGCAAATTAAGTGGAATTAGTATAGGACATATATCCAAATGTGAGAAAATCAATGCAGAGGAAAACGAATTTTCAATTAGGATTTTTAGGGAAACTACGGTAGCCACCATAAGAAGTTTAGAGAAAGCATTGAATTTACGAAAAGGAGAGCTTACTGCAGATGATGATGACTTATTAGCAGAAAAGTATAAAAATTATTATTTAAAAAGGAAAGGAATCCATGCTACGCCTATGAAATTAAAAAATGCTAAGATCGTAGTGTTTGATTATGATGGAACACTTGTATCGCCTAATTTTTCAAAAACAACATGGGAGCGAATATGGACTGAGTTGGGATATAGTGTAAATGATTGCGATTATTATCATAGGCAGTTTTCTAACAAGCAAATAACACACGAGCAATGGTGTAAGATAACAGAAGACAAGTTTAGAGAAGCTGGGTTAACCAAAGATATTATGAAAAAAATTGCATCTGAAATGGTATTAATTGATGGATGTAAAGAAACATTAATGGAATTGAAGAGTAGAGATGTGTTGTTGTACATTGTTTCAGGTTCTATTCGAGAGATAATAAAAGAAGTACTTGGAGATATGGTAAATCTTTTTGAAGATATAAGTGCTAATAAGTTCTATTTTCAGAAGGGTAAGTTGTCAAGAATTGTTGGAACAGAGTATGATTTTGAGGGAAAAGCAGAATATATTAAGCAGATTGTAAATGAGAATAAGATAAATGCATCGGAGGTATTATTTGTGGGAAATTCATTTAATGATACATTTGTACATTTATCTGGGGCAAGAACTTTATGCATCAATCCTCAAAATACCAATTATACGAATTCCATATATTGGCATGATTATATTAGGGAAGTGAATAATTTGAGGGAGATAATACCTCATGTATTTATAGAAGATAAATAGAACATATGTTGAGTGGATTAGGTTTATTACGAGCCTTATCCCCCACCAGTGAGAGTTCCATAAAGTTTGGCGAAAGTGGTACTTTCGCTATTTAGTATAAGAAGAAACTTTCACCGCATGTGGAGACGGTTGTTCTTTTGTCCCAACTGAAACAAAAGCCGGATGATTACATTAATG
>ENA-OPCV01000946-OPCV01000946.1-human-gut-metagenome-genome-assembly--contig:-NODE-946-length-24179-cov-2.662245_pt1 | contig 24179 bp, 24 predicted proteins | sample MGYA00241257_ERZ501494 | MGnify/ENA primary metagenome ERZ501494 (study PRJEB25962, sample SAMEA2042618) | human gut metagenome | biome: human gut; feature: human-associated habitat; material: faeces...
TGCGCAGCAGCTTGTCCATCACAAACGCAACCCGCGCCATATATCCGCTGTCCTCTAAAAAAGCCAACGCAAGAAATAAAATGAAAATGTTCGGAAGAAATGTCAATATACCGCCCACTCCTGCAAGAATACCGTCTACAATCAGCGAACGAATTACTTCATTTACCTGTGCTGCAACCAGACCTTTCTCTATCCATAGAGACAGATTTTCAATTCCTATCTCTAAATACCCTTTCAGCCAGTCCCCAACAGTAAATGTCAGAAGAAACACTACCGCCATAATGCCTAGAAAGATTGGAACACCCCATACACGATGAGTCAGCACCTTATCCGCTTTTTCAGTCAAAGCATCCTGGCGATCTTTATTTACCAACACTTCTCTTATAATTTCTTGAATAAAATCATATTTCTCATTGATAATATCCGATTCATAGCTCCGGTCAATTACATCTGGCAAATGAACAGGGTAACTCTTCGTAATCTCCCGATCCATTTCCAGTAACTTAATAGCATACCAACGGTAATTTTTTAGTTTTGGATAGTTTATTTTCAGTGCATCCATAATAAGATCAATCTTATCCTCAATCTTATCGCTGTAAACCATTGCATATTCTGCATGATGGTTATGCCGATGCCTTGACTGATCTTTATGATGGTGAACCAAACATTGCGGATCGTTGCAATCCTTATGATGTGCTGCTGCATGAAGCAGCACATCCAATCCCGTCCGTTTTCTCGCAGAGACGGGAATCACCGGGATTCCCAACATTTCCGGCAGTCTGTGTGTGTCGATTTCCATCCCACGCTTTTCTACAATGTCCATCATATTCAGTGCCATAACTACTGGTTTTCCAAGTTCCAATAACTGTAATGTCAAATATAGATTACGCTCCAGTGCCGAAGCATCTACCACGTCAATAATCATATCAACTTCATCACTCAATATAAACTGTCTGGATACCTGCTCTTCCATTGTATAAGAAGTCAGACTGTATGTACCCGGAAGATCAACCAGACGAATATTCAGATTATGATCTCTGATTGCTCCTTCCACTTTTTCGACAGTAACCCCCGGCCAATTCGCCACTTTTAAATTTGCGCCTGTATAAGCATTAAAAAGTGTTGTCTTTCCACAGTTTGGGTTCCCGATGAAGCCGATTGTCAAATTCTCTTTCATCGAAATTCATCCCTCCTACATAGCAACCGAAATATGTTCTGTTATATTGCGCCCAAGTGCAAAACGTGTTCCCCGTACTTTTACAATCAAAATCCCCTTGCTTTTACTATTCAAAACTGTGACAGAAGTACCACGAGTCATTCCAAGAGCTTCCAGACGTTTTTCAATTCCTGTAGGAAGCCCAATGTCTTTAACAATATATTGGGTTTCTTTTTTGCCATCTGAAAGATACATTTTAATTCCCCCTCTATTGCTTTATTCCGTTGGTTCCGGGCATCTTCCGAAATTCTGAAAGCATCATCAAAACAGTAATCACTACAAGAATTGCATCTGTCAGGGCAATCGCCAGCCATACACCACGAATACCCATACCGCCCACCATCGGAAGGACAATACACAGAGGGATAAACAAAATAATCTGACGGAACAATACCAACCACGTCGCCTTATTGGCTTTGCCCAAAGACTGGAACAATGTCACAGCAATCAGAAAACTTCCCTGAAGAATATAGGTGCTGAACATAATACGGAAATTCGTTGCCCCCGAAACAGCTACACCTGGCGTTGTAATAAACATAGACAATACTTTACCCGGAAACAGTTCTGCCGGAATATAAAATACAAGGGATAGTATTGTGGCGGCAGCAATAAATACACGTGTCAGAGTTTTTACCCTGTCATATTCCTTTGCACCATAATTCGTTCCTGCCGCTGGCTGGAATCCCTGACTGATTCCCCATAATGGAACAAAAGAGAAATTCCAGAACCGAAGCGCCGCACCGAGAAGGATCTGTGAATTTTCCCCTCCATAATTAGCGGCTACACGATAAATGACTGTTTGCTGTACTAATGTCAATATCTGCATCAATAACGCAGATACGCCAACAGAAAGAACCTGCGGCAGAAGCTCTCCATCAATCCGAATACGTCCAATCTTTACATTAGGACTTTTCTTTCTGAAATACCATAACGTAATAACCGCCTGAACAAACTGTGAAAACACCGTTGCATATGCTGCCGCCTCGATGCCCAAACCGTAAGGCTTCAAAACTGTAATAAATATTGGATCAAGAATAATATTCAAAATGGCACCGCTGGCAATAATTGTCATTGCCTTTTTTAACTGACCCTCCCCACGAATGACCATATTAGCACTCTGGAAAAAATTCACAAACAAAGAGCCTGCAAATACGATCCGCAGATATTTTTCTGCATAATTTAAAATATTATCGCTTGCTCCAGCAAGAGATAAAAGCTGACGGGTAAACACCATTCCTACAATGGTATAAATTACTGACAATAAAAGTACCATTGCCACCAAATTTCCCATAATCTTTTTGATCGTTCTTTCATCTTTTTTACCAATCGCTCGTGAAAGTACCGAAGCGGAACCAACGCCCAGCATTGCGGCAGAACCTGCATTTATCAAAGTAAATGGATATGATACCGATACAGCTCCCATCTGAGCCGCACCTACCATCTGCCCGACAAAAATGGAATCCATCATGTTATATAACCCAACCACCACCATACCGAGAACTGCCGGAATACTAAGTTCAATCATCAGTGAAATTGGATTCTTTGTTAATAATTTTGTTCTTGTATCAAGTGACTGTTTCATCACTGTTACCTCCTTGTTTATTAGCCATGTCTAACCACCTAAAGTATATAAAATTCGGTTTGTTTTGTACGCTCCCAAAAGAAGAAATCACAATCCAATCGGAAGAATGAAGGGCAGAAAAGCCTTTTTTCTCTCTGCCCTCCGGCATCATTGTGCCATCTTCTCCAACACTTTTAATGCTTCCTCCAATTTCGGATTTTCAACATCTGTCTGCAAAGCCTCCCGGACACAGTTTCGGATATGTGCCTGTAATATTTGTTGGTTAGCGCTTTTTAACAGGGCTTGTGTTGCCTGAAGCTGATTGGATATGTCCACACAGTACCGATCTTCCTCAATCATCTGCAGAATACCGTCAATCTGCCCTCTGGCAATTTTCAATTTATGAATAACTTCTCCCTTTTTTGCTTTCATTGGAATTTCCTCTTATTGAATACTGATAAGCTGATAACCAGCATCCTCTACAGCCTCTTTCAACATGGCATCCGATACGTCTCCGTTAAGTTGAATACGTGCAGATTTCTCTGCAAGGCTGACTGTGACCTCACTGATTCCCGCAAGCTCTCTTAATGCTTTCTCCACGTGTTTTACACAATTCATACAAACCATACCTTCAATATTTAATACTTTTTCCATTTGACTCGCTCCTTTGTTTTCTTTTTTATCATTTTCCTGTCTAAATTCCATATCTGTATTTTCATGGGACGTATGCTTTGCCTTAAACCACCTAAGCCGCAGTGCATTCGACACTACAAATACGGAACTGAAACTCATGGCAAATGCTCCAATCATTGGATTCAATTTCAATCCAAATGGCAGATAAAACAATCCTGCTGCCACCGGAATACCAATGATATTATAAATAAACGCCCAAAATAGATTTTGCTTGATATTGCGTATTACCGCCTTGCTAAGTTGGATCGCCGTAGATACATCGAGCAAATCACTTTTCATGAAAACAATATCTGCCGATTCTATTGCAATATCTGTTCCTGCTCCAATGGCAATCCCCACATCTGCCCTTGCAAGCGCTGGGGCGTCATTAATTCCATCGCCAACCATCGTCACTTTTTTTCCACTGTCTTGCAAACGGCGGATTTCTTTCTCTTTGTCCTGCGGAAAGACTTCCGCTACAACACGATTTACACCAACCTGACGTTGAATTGCTTCCGCTGTTTTCCTATTGTCCCCGGTCAGCATTACCACTTCAATTCCCATACCCGACAATTCCTGGACTGCCTGACGGCTGGTAGGTTTTACAACATCTGCCACAGCAATCACACCCATCAGTTCCTTACCACGTGCAAAAAATAATGGTGTTTTTCCCTCTTCCGCCATAGCATCCCCAAGCGATTGCAAGACTCCTCCAGAAATACCATTTGCCTCAAGCAATCTGCGATTTCCAGCAAAGCAAATCTCGTTTTCTATTTCTCCTATAATTCCCTGTCCGGGAACCTGTCTAAAATTTTCAACAGGAAGGAAAGAAATTCTCTCGTTTTCAGCTTCTTTCACAATCGACTCTGCCAGCGGATGTTCTGACAATTTTTCTAAGGATGCCGCAATCTGCAATAGTTCATTTTGTCCGATTCCATCTCTACATAGGAGATTCGTAACACTCGGCGTTCCCTCTGTAATCGTTCCGGTTTTATCTAGTGCCACGGTTGCAATTTTACCCATCTCTTCCAAAACTGCTGCCGTCTTAAACAAAATTCCGTGTCTGGCACCAAGACCATTTCCTACCATAATAGCAACCGGCGTTGCCAGACCAAGGGCACACGGGCAGCTGATAACTAGAACCGAAATAGCACGTGCCAATGCATAACCAACACTCTGTCCACACAAAAACCATACAAGAAAAGTAACCACTGCAATTGAAATAACAACCGGAACAAAAACGCCCGAAACTTTATCTGCAATTTTGGCAATCGGTGCTTTTGTTGCCGCCGCATCTTTTACCATCTGAATAATCTGTGACAGAGTGGTATCTTCTCCTACTCTAGTTGCCTCGCAGCGAAGAAAGCCGGTCTGATTCAGCGTTGCGGCAGAAACCATTTCTCCTTCTTTTTTATCTACCGGGATACTTTCTCCGGTCAGTGCCGCCTCATTGACTGCACTGCTTCCTTCTAAAATCACGCCATCCACGGGGATATTTTCCCCCGGTTTGACAAGGAAAATCTCTCCCTTTTGAACCTCTTTTACTGGCACGGAAATTTCCTTTCCATCCCGAACAACAACCGCCGTCTGGGGTGCTAACTTCATCAAGTCTTTTATCGCATCCGTTGTCTTTCCTCTAGAACGCGCCTCCAGCATTTTCCCAACTGTAATCAATGTGAGAATCATTGCTGCCGACTCGAAGTAAAACTCATGCATGTAAGCTACGACTTTTGCTTCATCCATCAACCGCTGCGCCTCCGCCATCGCAAATAACGCATACACACTATAGCCAAAAGCTGCACTGGCACCGAGCGCAACTAACGTGTCCATATTTGGCGAACGCCGCCACAAACTTTTGTATCCACTGACAAAAAATCGCTGGTTAATGACCATAATCGCAATCGTCAATAACATCTGAGCAAGTCCCATCGCTACATGGTTCACACCAAGGACACCCGGCAGGGGCCATCCCCACATCATATGTCCCATGGATAAATACATCAAAAATACAAGCAAAATCAAAGAAGCAATCAATCGTTTCCTTAACTTTTTTGTCTCTGTATCTTTTAATGTATCGTCTGTCCCCGTTTCTCCGTTCTTTTCCTGTTCCATCACATGGGCACCATATCCGGCATCAACAACTGCCTGAATAATAACGGAATCCGGCACATCACCTTCTACCCCCATGGATTTTGTCAAAAGATTTACACTGCATGAACTTACGCCCTCAACACGGCTTACCGCTTTTTCCACACGGGCACTGCATGCTGCACATGCCATGCCTGTCACTGCATACTGCTTCATGTATATTCCGCCTTTCCTTTTTTTATATTCATCTCATCGAAGCACTCTACTTCTTACCGCATCAGTTTTTGCAGAGTCGCAATCAATTCATCTACGGTTTCTTCTTTTCCTGCCCGGATATCATCCGTCACACAGGTCTTAATGTGGTTTGCTAACAAAACCCGGTTAAAACTATTCAATGCCGCATTGACCGCTGCCACCTGGACTAAAATATCCGTACAGTAAACACCGCGTTCAACCATTCCTTTAATTCCGCGGATTTGTCCTTCCATACGGTTTAAACGATGGATTAAGTCTTTATACTCTTTATCTGATCGTTCTTTGTGCCGTTCTTCACAGCACGGACACGTTTTCTTTTCTTCCATGCAATCACTCCTATCGATAATTTTCGGTTCGATTATATACCCCCACGGGGTATATTGCAAGTGAAATTTTTCTCATTAAGCAAAAAAAGTTTAATTTGCAAGAGACTATAACACAAAGTGTTACCCGTCTCAAAACAAATTAAACTTCTTTATATTTTGAACTATCTCAGTGCGATAGTTCTTTCATCATGCACTTACAAAAATGCTCTATAATCTCTTCAGATATTCCCCGGTTCTTGTATCAATCTGGATTTTATCACCCTGATTTACGAAAATCGGAACTGCAACCTGTGCACCCGTCTCAACGGTAGCCGGTTTTGTAACGTTTGTTGCTGTATCACCTTTTACACCAGGCTCTGTCTCAGTTACTTCCAACTCAGCGAACATCGGCGGCTCGATTGCGAAAATGTTGCCTTTGTAAGATACCATCTTAACATTATCATTCTCTTTTACAAATTTCATGGAATCGCCAACTGCTTCCTCTGTCAATGCAATCTGCTCATATGTTTCATTATCCATGAAGTTGTACATCTCACCATCATTGTACAAATACTGCATTTCCTTTTTATCAATATGTGCCTGTGGATACTTCTCTGTCGGACGGAATGTCTTCTCCACAACACCGCCATCTACTACGTTTTTCAATTTGGTACGAACAAATGCAGCACCCTTACCCGGTTTTACATGCTGGAACTCAATAACCTGATATACGGTTCCATCAATCTCAATTGTCAAACCGTTTCTGAAATCTCCTGCTGATACCATAGTTTCCTCTCTTTCCGTCGCACAAAACGACAATAAATTCATATCTATTCATAATTTTAGTATATTTAGAAGCATTTTTCAAGTATTTCTTTTGCAATCTCGGTAATGATTTTCCCATCCGTGCTTACCGTCACGGTAGCGGCGTGCTCATAATACACTCTCCGCTTCTCCATCATCTGTCGTATGTAGTCCACATTCATGTTATCTTTCAACAGTGGGCGATTCGTGTTATAACGAACCCGCTCAAAAATTGTCTCCGGCTTTGCCGTGAGTAAAACAACCGTTCCGATTGCCTGTAACTTTCTCACATTCAGTTCCCGCAGCGCCATACCGCCACCACAGGAAATAATCGCCGGTTTTATCATACCTAACTCATCAATCATGGATGTTTCCAAATCACGGAAATAAGTTTCTCCTTCTTTTTCAAAAATATCCGAAATTGCACGACCTTCTTTTTCCTCAATCCACTGGTCAGTGTCGATTTCTATGCGCGAAGCAAGACGTGATAATTCATGTGAAATGGTTGATTTCCCAACGCCCATAAAACCAATCAAAATGATGTGGCGGTTTCCTTTGTAAATTTTGTCAAACACCTCACACATCGTTTCATAATAGACCTGTCCGGGTGCGGAAGCCTCACTTACACAGCCAAATGAAACAAACGAGCCATACAATCCGCCATACAATCTCGAAACTTTTCCAAGTTCACCCATCGACATCGTAATCAATGGAAAATCCGGAAATTCCTCTTTCATGGCAGCGGTTGCATTTAACAGCGTATCCACATCTTCTCTTGTCTTTGGCATACAAGCTAACTTTCCGGCGTAACACCCACACTCTTTTGCCTTACAGAGTCTTTCCTTAATTTCATCCACAGACGGAGTTTTGGAAAAATCATGATAGGAGCCGATTACTTTGGTCTTAGTGTTTGAGTACTTTTGACAGAGTGCTTTTACCTCTTCTTCATCCCGCGCAGCCTCAACATCCACATAATCTGCCGTCTGCTGTTCAAGGATTTTGCGAATTGTTTCAAAATAATCAAAGCGGAAACCATTTTCTTCGCCGCCTTCTGCCACCGTGCGAATGGTGACTAACAGCTCCTTTTCATTAAGCACACGCTTTAACTCCGTTATGACATCAAGAATTTCTCTCCCATAACCGGCAAAAAAATCAATGCGCCACTCCACCATTTCCACCGGCAGTTTTGCAATCTGTTTTGCCTCGCGAATAATTCCATCACGAAGCGGAGCAACAATTGGTACACAAATTTTAGGCCTCATCCACTTCATCCTTTCTGTGCGGTCAACTCAAGCAGTTTTTTTGTCGAATGGGTAATATTTTCACATCCGTCTTCTGTAATAATCACAACGTCCTCAATCCGAACGCCGCCAATTCCCTCAATATAAATTCCAGGCTCCACCGTAATTACCATACCGGGCTTAATCACGGTTTCTTCTCTCGGTGAAAAATTTGGGCCTTCATGAATTTCAAGTCCAACCGAATGTCCCAGTGCATGTCCAAAATATTTACCATAGCCAGCATCTGTTATCACATCTCTTGCCATCGCATCAATCTGGCTTCCCTTCATTCCCGGACGGATTCCTAAAAGTGCCGTCTCCTGTGCTTTTAGCACCGTATCATAAATTTCACGCTGCTTCTCACTTGCACTGCCAATCACAACTGTTCTTGTCATGTCCGAACAGTACCCCTGATACAAACAGCCAAAATCCATCGTTAAGAAATCACCGTTTTCCAGCTTTTTATCCGTTGGAATTGCATGCGGCATCGCCGGAATGTCATTCGCTGATTTAGCCCATCTGGAGAAATCGGCACTCGATCAGAATGTGTTGCGATACAATCGTATCAAAACTAAAACCTTCCGCACCTTCCTCTTTCATGTAAAACTCCAGCCATGCGGCAACCTGTTTTTCTGTCATGCCCTCATGAATTTTTGCAATTGTCTTAGTAAAAGCGCGGTCACCGATTGCCTCTGCCTGCCGTATCCTTTCCTGCTCTTTCTCTGTCTTTATCTGACGAAGCTGATTCATTTTATTTTCTAATGGAATCAGTTTTGGAGACTTTCCCTCATTTTTTTGAAGCTGTTTTTCCAATTTGTGATAAAGGGATACTGTCATCACTTCATCTTCGATGCCAAGCCTTTTCACATTTTCATCTTTGTTTAAATGTGCCGAAAGGTTTACAAAATATCCATCACTTGTCCATGTCTCAATTTCGTAGCCCGGACACTCATTTTTTGCTGCGATCACATATCTGGAATCCGTGACAACCACTTTTTGCCGGCGGGAAAAATACACATACCCCTCCCCCGTAAAGCCGGCCACAAACCGCATATTTGCCGGTGAGGTAAGAAGAATTGCATCTACCTCGGTGGATTGAAATATTTTTTCTTCCATTTCTTTTCGCATCGTTTCTGCCTCTTTTCTTCGCGTTTTTTTGCGCGATATTCATGCAAAACAATTTTCTCCAGTTTGCGCTTTAATACAATCTGGATTTCTTCCTTTTCGTTAATCGGCTTTACCAGAAAATTTTTGAGTCCGATTCGTTTAGCACCAAAAATATCCGTAAATAACTGATCGCCTACAAAAATCGTGTTTTCCGGTCTTGTATTCATCAGTTCCATCGCATAAAAATAACCTTTCTTTGCCGGCTTATGCGCATTAAAAACCGTGTGAACACCAATTTTCTCATTAAACGAATGAACACGTTTCTTTTTATTATTGGAAATCAGACAGCACTCATATCCAATTTTTTTCAGACGGGAAAACAATCGTTTTGCCTGCTCCGTTGCCTCTTTTCCATGTTCGACAAGCGTATTGTCAATATCAAAGAGAATTCCCCGGTAACCTTCTTCATATAACTTTTCATAATCAATGGCATACGTTGACGACACCGTTGTATCCGGAAAAAAACGTTCAAACATAAGCGGGTATCCTTCCTTCCATCAAATTATTTTACAAGCGACTGCAAATGAATGATAAACTGTTCTGCCACACGGCCGGAATATCCACCATTTCTTATGCTCCATGCATTCGCCTGCATCAAAAGTTCTTCCTCTGACAAAGTAATTTCCGGATGCGCTTTAGCAAGACCAAGAATAATCGCATCGAAATCTTTTTTGCTTGGTTTGCTGAAATTGATGCTGACACCAAAACGAGCAACCAGAGAAAGTTTTTCCTGCATCGTATCCGAGCGGTGCAGTTCATCGTTTGACATATCCGAGCGGTCGCTCCATGTCTCACGAATCAGGTGACGGCGGTTTGATGTCGCATAAATTAAAACATTATCCGGACGCACTTCCATGCCGCCCTCAATGACCGCCTTCAAATATTTGTACTCAATTTCAAATTCTTCAAATGACAAATCATCCATGTATATAATAAATTTGTAATTGCGGTTTTTAATTGTCTCAATAATTGCGGACAAATCCTGAAACTGATGCTTATAAACTTCAATTAACCGGAGTCCCTTTTCATAATATTGATTCAAGATTGCCTTGATACATGTCGATTTTCCGGTTCCACTGTCACCAAAAAGAAGACAGTTATTCGCACGGCGTCCCTCGACAAATGCCTCTGTATTTTCCACAAGCTGCTTTTTCTGAAGCTCGTAGCCAATCAACTCATCTAATGTCACATCTGAAGTATGAGTAATCGGTGACAACACCATCTCATCCCCCGTGTGGACAACACGAAATGCCTTATTTAATCCAAACTTACCCACACCATACCGTTTATAAAAAGCGGTCACAATGTCAAAGAAGTCCTCACCGTTTTTCGCTTCACACAGCTGTGACGCCAAATCACGGACTTTTTCACTGACACTTTTATTATAAGTATTTTCCGCTTTTGCCATGGAATGATAATGGGTCAATGTCTCAAAACATGCAACGCCCAATTTCTTTTCCATCGCAGAAAAATCATAATGGAACAAATGATAAAAATGCTCCATATCCTGTTTTACAATTTCATTTACCGTACCATCTTTGGAAGCCCCGACAGTCTCACAGAGAATACTGAATGGATTTTCTGTTGTTGCCAAAAGATAAGCAATATAACACTGCCATAAATTGTTGTCAAATCCATACGTCGTTGACAAATCAAGGAGTCTGTACACCTCATCGTAAATCGCACGAACCAGCTCTTCTCTGCTGTAGGAATCGTCGTGCTCCATCTTTTCTATTAGGCTCCCAAGTTTCATCAAAATACTGTCTTTTCCAAGCTGGCCATACATTACAAGCCCTGCTGTTTCTCGATACATCTACATCGCCTCCAAATCAATACACTGTATATTGTCCATACTTTTAGCCATAACAGACAATTCATTCGTAAATCCTTCTTTTGAAAAAAGGTAATAATAATCGGCTTCTTTGCCCGTCTGCTCAATGTCCTGCAAAAGTTCTTCAAACTCGTTTGTCGTCATCGGCTCATTGCTCCATTTGCAGGTTCCCACAAGAAGTTTTCCCTCTTTGGTATTCGCAATCAGAGGAATAAAACCGGACTTTCCGTAAAGGCTAAAAAATCTTTCAAACTGCGCTGGCAGATGATGATACTGATTCATCAACTCCATAAATTCACGGCACACCTTCTGATAAGCTTTTCCTGCCAATTCATCCAAGCCGTTTTTGATATGAGCCTCATAAAATTCATCCGGGCTCTGTATGCTAAAATCCGAAAAATTCGGATAAATTAACTGATACCAGAACTGCAAAAAAGAATCCGTAATGCCATACAGTCCCTTCTGCACAGAATCCCGTTTTTCCGGTTCGTAGGAAAAGATTTTTTCCGCCACATCAATCTGTATCAGATTTTTGATATAAACCGAAATTTTTGCTCTGGAAAATCCTGTTCTTGTAAACAAATAATTTAACTTTGGCTCATTTTCCGCAAGCACCGATAAGATAGTACTGTAAAAAGGAAGTTCACGCAGGGAAGTTTTCAAAAAACGCTGTGCCTCCGTATGAAGCACTCCCTTTTTGTCCACAATCAGCCGTACAATATTTTGTTTTACACTCTCTTTCGGATTCCAGTGTTCCAAATACCCCGGCACACCGCCTAAAATTCCATAAATCAAAATACAGTCTTTGGTTGTGCTTTCCGGAAAACGGTCTACCATCTCAACGAAAGTAAACTCTTTTAACTTGATTGGCAGACTCATATATTTTGCCAATTCTCCCATATCCGAAACCATATCGTTTTCCACCCATCCGATGGCAGAGCTCACGAAAAGAACCATCACCTGTCCTTTCGGAAACTCATCAAATTTCATAAGAAAATCTGCAAAAAAAGTCTTGTACCCTTTCTGCATTAAATCAAATTCATCCACGACAAATACAATCCGTTCTTTTTCCGCCTTTTCCTTTACCGAAAAAAGTACTTTTTCAAAATAACGATTCTGTTCTTTTTCAGACAACTCTCTCGCCTGATAATAGACATATGTTTTGTCCTGCACAAATTTTTTTACAAGCGTTGTTTTTCCAATCTGCTCCCTTCCATAAAGAACAACGATGGAATTACCGCCCTTTAAATAAGCCTGATTTAGCATTGCCAGTTCTTTTTCGCGGCCAATAAACACAACCATCACGCCCTTTCTTTTACATCTTGTCCGGTGCCTCAAATCCAAGCAAATCGATACAAGATTCCAAAACTTTTTGTACTAAGGAAAGAAGTTTGATGTAGGAAGCTTTTCTCTTCTCATCCTCTTCTAACAAAATCTTCGTCTCATGATAAAAATGGTTAAAACTTTCCGACAACTCATAAATATACTGACAGATTTTATGTGGTGCCAATTCTATATATGCCGTTTCCATCATATCCGCAAAGCGGCTGAGTGTCAGATAAACGCCCGTCTCACTCTCATTTGCCGGAGCTAAAAGTTTTGTATCATTATTCAGTACGCCCCCCTGCTCCTTATATTTTGCAAGGAGGGATTTAATTCTTACAATCGTATACAAAATATACGGTCCTGTATTTCCCTCAAAGGAAGCAAAACGCTCAATATCAAAAATATAATCTTTTGATGCCTGATTGGACAAATCACCATATTTCAAAGCAGCCAAACCAACTTTTGCTGAAATCTCTCTGGCTTCCTCTTCGCCATAATCACGATTTTCCATCATTTTTTTGTAAACTTCATCATTAATCTGCTCTCTGAGAGCCTGTAAGCGAAGCACACCACCATCTCTTGTCTTAAACGGTTTTCCGTCTTTTCCGTTCATGGTACCAAAACCGATGAAGTCAAGTTCTGTATCTGCTTTTGCAATCCCGGATTTTTTCGCCACACGGAATACCTGGGTAAAATGCAGCGACTGACGCTTATCCGCCAAGTAGATAATCTGATCCGGCTCAAACAGTTTTTCACGCTCCACAATCGTTGCCAAATCGGTTGTTGCATACAACGTCGCACCATTTGACTTTACAATAATACACGGCGGTATCTCTTTTTTATCCGTTTCTTCCGTAACGTCCACAACAAGAGCACCCTCGCTCTCATAAGCAAATCCGTCCTCTTTTAATTTCGAAACCATATCCGGAATATACTCCTGCACATCGCTTTCCTTTTTCCAAAGGTCAAAATGAACATCAAGTTTATCATAGTTTTTCTTTAAATCGGCAATGGAAACATTCAAAACATGCTCCCACAACGCACGGTATCCACGATTACCATCCTGCAAAAGAGCCGTTGCGCCCTGTGCTTCTTTCAGATAATCCTCATGCTCTTTGGAATAACCGCTGGCATACGGATAGATTTCCTCCAAATCCGAAATGGTAAATGGTGCTTCTTTCGGATATTCTCCTGTAAAGGACTCGTCAAAATAAGGTAAATCCGGCTGTCTTTTCTTTAATTCCGTAATAATCAAGCCAATCTGAAGTCCCCAGTCACCTAAGTGCACATCACCAATCACCTTATTCCCCATAAAACGGCAGATTCGTTTCACACTTTCACCAATTACCGCTGAACGGAGATGTCCTACATGAAGCGGTTTTGCCACATTCGGTCCACCGTAATCAATGACAATCGTTTTCGGTTTTTCGGGAATTTCCACGCCAAAACGCTCTTCCTTGTCCATCTGTTCTGCATTTGACGCTAACAATTCACCACTCACAATAATATTAATAAAACCAGGATTTACTGCCTCGATTTTCTCAAAAGCCACATCCTCTGACAATTTTTCCACCACATCATTGGCAATCTGAATCGGTGCCTTTTTGTATTCTTTGGCTGCTGCCATCGCACCGTTACACTGATACTGGCAAAGGTCCGGGCGGTTACTTACAGAAACCATCGCATACTTTTCATCGTACCCTGCTGCCACAAAGCCCTCTGTCATTTTTTCTTTTAAACAATCAATTATTTTCTTCATCATTTCCTCCATTTTGAATAAGAAAGGCACCGAAATCCATCCGGTGCCACGATTTCCTATTCTTATTTTAATTCTAAATTTAATTTTGTCAACCATTCAAAATAATTTTCAAACGTTTTTCGACAACAATATGGGTCATTAATCCGAATTCCCGGAACTTTTGTACCAATTACAGCGAAAGCCATTGCCATCCGGTGATCCTCGTACGTCTGAATGACAACCGGATTTTCATCGGAGCACTTCGGTGTTTTTGGATGAATAATAAGACCATCCTCTGTCTCTTCACAAGAAATTCCTAATCTTGTCAGTTCATTAACGATTGCCTGCATACGATTGGATTCCTGCCTGCGGATATGTGCCACCCCATGAATTGTCGTATCTCCCTTTGCAAAAACCGCCGTAGCTGCAAGTGTCATTGTCTGATCTGAGAAATCACTCATCACCACATCCACACCATGAAGTATGCCATCTTCCGGTCCCCTTAAACAAATTCCATCCGGCTCGTCAGTAACCGTACATCCCATTTTTTCAAGAACCCGTAAGAACCTTACATCTCCCTGCGAACTATCAAAATGAACATGTGCTGCCTTTGCCACTCCTCCATTGATTGCCGCCATCGCATAAAAATAACATGCTGCTGACACATCCGGCTCAATCTGATATTCTCTTGCCGTATAATGCCCTGATGGCAGAATTTCATATTCATTTTCCGATTTCTGACGCATGGAAACACCAAACTCTTCCATCATTTTCATCGAAATTTTCACATATGCTTTTGCATCGCGTTTGCCGGTTAGTACCACATCAAATCCTGTTTTTGAAAATACACCATTTAATAAGAGTGCCGAAAGGAACTGACTGCTGGCATCAATATTTAACGGCACTTTCTTTTTCTCACTGCTTTCCTCTCGTCCAAGAATTTCAAACGGAAAACAATATTCATCTTCAAGAAATTGAAACTTCGCACCAAGGCACTCCAATGCTTCCAATAACGGACGCATCGGTCTCGCCTGCATCTGCTTTGACGATGTCACATGATAATGCCCTCCGGACAACGCAAGCATTGCCGTCAAAAAACGCGCCGCCGTTCCGGCACTTCCGACATATACATCTGCCGTCTGCTTAGGAATCTGCGTGCCGTGCCCCACAATCGTCACCTTAGCCTCTTTTTCGTTTACGTCTATCTCATAACCAAGTGTTTTTAACGCCTCCATAAACACACGGGAGTCATCACTAAATAAAACGCCTTTTAATACACTTTTCCCCTCTGACAGTGCAGCCAGCAAAAGCGCCCGGTTCGTAATACTTTTTGAGCCGGGCACTGTAACTTCGATTATTGGTTTTCCCACAAATGGTTTCATCTTATATTGATTCATCGTATCGTCCTCTCCTGCATTAACTCGCAAAACCAATATAACAAGAAAGCAGATTTAGGTCAAGCGTTTCATAACACTTTGCCCTGCTCCATCTTGGAAACAGTATCACAGAGGGTTTCGATATCCTCTGCATTATGAGAGGAAAGCAAAATGGTTGTTCCCAGCGCTTTTTTCTCAAGCAGCAATTTTCGCATCTGCAAAACACCCTCTGCATCCAATCCGTTAAACGGCTCATCTAAAACGAGAAGATTTGGCTCTTCCATAATAGCCTGTGCAATTCCAAGTCGCTGACGCATCCCAAGACTATATTTTTTTATGGGACGTCTAAGGTTTGGATTTAATCCCACCAATTCCATCGTGTGAATAATCTGCCCTCTGTCAATTTTCCCATTCAGTTCTGCTAAAACCTTTAAATTTTTGTACCCACTGTAATGCGGAATAAATCCCGGTGTCTCAATAATAACGCCTGTGTGGGGCGGAAAATCCACTTCTTTTCCTATTTTTTTATGGTCCACCCATATCGTTCCCTGCGACGGTCTGATAAATCCAAGAATACACTTCATAAGCATTGTTTTACCAGAGCCATTCCGCCCAATCAATCCATGAATTTTCCCTTTTTCAAAAGACAGATTAATATCCGACAAAATGACCTGTTTTTTCATTGTCAAAGAAAGATTTTCTATCTCAATCATGCACTCCATTAACTGCCCCTCCTTAATCAATTTCGTGGTCAAAATTATAATTCATCTTTTTACATCTTATAAACGCCACAAATAAAATCACTGCCAATAATCCGATAAAATAATAGGCACTAAGTGACAACGGAAAAACCATTTCTCTATAGTAGCGCGTGTAATGCACACCAAGAAGGCTATTAGCCATCGGAAATAAAAATTTAAAACGGGAACTTGTTGCACAAAAACAAATTCCAGCCGCAATCACCAAAAAGCCCGTGATAACTCCTGCCTTCTTCGCCCCTAAGGTGGCAAAAAGCAACAGAATCATACTAAGCAAAAGCAAATATAAAAAGACAAATAACAACCCGCAAAAAACAGCAAATGCCGGCGACATATGATAATAAATTTCCGGCGGAATGCTGACACTTCCTGTATTTTGTGCATAGTCCGGAAACGAATAGGCAAACTCCGAAACCACAGGACTCCATTTTGCAGAAAAACTTCCGCCCCACAAAACAGGAACCATCATTCCCACAAACACAATGAGCAGGTAACTAAGAATACTCATCTGTGCGTACAAAATCTGTCCGAAAAACCAATTTCCTTTTCCCGCCCTCTGCACAACAAAAAGTGTATTTCCATCAATTCTTGGATAATCTGACATAATCGCGAGAAACACTGCCGGCACAAGAAGAATCATAAAATTGGAATTTAACAGGGCAACAAATGGCTCATACACATTGATTGGTTTTCCCATCATAGCCGCATTTTGCAGCAGAGGAACCGTAATAAACTGATAGGCAAAAACAAGCGCTGCCACAATCAGAATCATGCGCGGATCCATAATAAGTTTGATATACTCCATCTTTGCTATATGCCATATTTTACTGATTGAAAATTTACCATGTTCCACGCAAAAACCTCCTTTTTATCAAACAATAACATCCTATCATAAGCACCAATGCCGCAGCCGCCATCCAAACGCCTGCCGTTACCAGATATTGTTTCCATGGATAACAAAGGATGCCCGTCGTTTCCCAAATTGCTATATTCCGGTTTCGAAGAAGCAAATCATACAAATAAATCAAGATAAACGGCATGCATAAAATAATATATCGATTTTTCAATAACGCAGTGAAAAACAAAACCGGTATACACACCAAACATCCATAAAAGAAAAACCGGAGTCCTCTCATGAGAAGAAGTGGCACAATTTGTGAAAGAACCGGTGTCTTTCCCATAGAGGTAAAAATCACAAACAAAATTCCTTCATACAAAAAACGCCCAAGCACAGCAAGCAGGCCACTGGACAAAACAGCCTCCGCCATACTTCCCACAATATACTTTCGTACACCAATTCTTGCCTGACGAAATAAATAATTGTTCGTCATCTTTTCATTCCAAAACACATTTAAGAATGGAAAGATAACAAGAATTGGCATAAACATCGCCATAAAAATACTGATTGGATTTGTAATCAGACTTTCAAATGTAATATCATTTTCCAGAAAAATCTGTCTCATCTGTCCCTCAAAAAACAAATCCCAAAAGGAATATTCCTTTCCGCTTTCATTGGCATAGCACACAGCCGTAAAACTTAATGCCGTAACACATAGAACACAACACCAAAACACCTTATTCTTTAAAATACGTTCTACAAAACTTTTCATCCAATTCATCGCTACCCTCTCAATAATTCCTCACATAATCAACGGTTCCCGTCTTGCAGTCCACGAGAGCAAATTCTTCCTGATTTTCTTTCTCTGAAAATAACATCAGATAACAAGGACTTGTCGTATACTTTTCTCCTGCCTCATGCTCACTCTCTTTTCCGGCATCGCTGCACATCCGGTAACAAAGCGATATCTTTGAAATATGATAACCATGATAGGAAGGAAGTTCTTTGGAAACAAGTTTTAGTGCACTTTGCAGTGATAATACCGTTTTGATTTCTTTTTGCTTTCCCACCTCGTACATTACACCCTCGTTTGACAAAAAACTATCTGCCCCCTTACAGGAACTAACCACAATCTGGTCATCGTAACAATCCGCATATTCAACCGACAAGGACTTCGTATCTGCACTCTCCATTAGTTTCTTTTGAACTAATTCTTCCACCCCATGATACGTTTTACGAAAACAAAAGCGCAAAAAAACACTTCCATCTTCACCATTTTTGTAAACATCAACTTTACTTGGCCGGCTTTTTAGTACGTTTTTCGCCACCGTTTTCTCCCACTTTTCTTCTTCCTTTTTCGCAAGTTCCACCGCCTGTTTCAGCGAAATTTTACCATCCTGCAGCTGATATGTTTTATTTTCATACTTTCTATCCAGCCATACGGTTTCTAAAAGATTCTCTTCCTCTATTTCATCCGATTTTTCTGACTTCCGGTAATTGATAAATCCATTATTTCCAAGCAGCAGACGTTCGCCCGTCTCTGTATTTTCATACTCCGGTCCCAGCGGCGAACTATTCGGGTTCTTTTTATAATACTTTTTTTGAAATCTCTTTTTCGGTACATAGGATTCAAAAATTTGATTTTCTTTCTGTAATAAATCACCTGCCTGCAAAAGTTTCGCCTCATACATCTTATCCGGCACATCAAAAAAAGCACAATTTTTAATATCAAGATTTTCAAACGATGTTGACCGGATATCGGCAAGTTCCCGCCTTAATCCATCCATATTTACATACTGTAAATCATTTTTGTTTTCGCCTGCTGCCTCTTCCGGGCTTTGAATGTAATCGCAGCCAACACATAAAATAATGGCTAAGATAACAAATAAAATGTGTGTGTGTTTCAATGGTATCCTCCTCTTATTGTTCTTTATACAATCTCCCCATCACTAATTTCAATTACACGCCCGCACCGTGCGGCGACTTCCATATCGTGTGTTACAATAATAACAGTTTTCCCGCCTTGATTCAACTTTTCAAACACGTCCATGATTTCCCCGGATGTCTTAGAATCCAGCGCACCGGTCGGTTCATCTGCAAGTAAAAACGTCGGATTATTTACAAGGGCACGTGCAATCGCCACACGCTGCTTTTGACCGCCGGAAAGCTGACGAACAGGCTTTTTCGCCAACTCTGCAAGACCGACGTTTTCCAATGCAGTCATAATTTTTTCCCTTCGTACATCGTTTCCCTTTACTTTTCCAAAAATCAAAGGAATCTGAACATTTTCCTCGATGGTGTATTCATCAATCAAAGCATAGTCCTGCATCACAATACCAATCTTTTGATTGCGAAATCTGGCACGGTCTTTTTCCTTCAAATCTCCTACCGACACACCATCTACCAGATAACTTCCCTTATCGTAAGAATCAATTGCCGCCAAAATATGCAGTAACGTGGATTTTCCGGCACCGGATTTTCCGATAATTGCCACCATTTCTCCTTCTTCAATTGAAAGGTCAATTCCTTTCAAGGCACAAAATTCATTTGTCTTTCCTTTGTTGTATATCTTTACTAAATTTTTAATTTCAATCATAACATTACCCCTTTCGATTTCGTAATACATCCGCTGGTTGCTTTTTCCTTAAAATTTGATATGGCACAATAAAATGAATGGCACAAAGCAGCACAATTACACCACCTAAAAGCACAAGTACCGGAACAGAAAAATTCACATACACGTAATTTTCCAGATGTAGTTTTGCTGTAACTGCTAAGAAAAAGAAAAACAGCACAACAGACAAAAATGCACTAAACAAACTCTGTACTAAGGAAAAACAACTGCACTTTTTCCATGGCAGTCCAAGCAGACTAAACACGGCATTATGATATAAATCGTCTGCCATATTCAAGGTACATACATTAATTAAACTTACAATAGTAATAATCAATACACTCAGTAAAACCGGCAAATACATCATGACCTTGCGAATCATTTCATGATTTGAACTCGCCATAAATGTTTCCAAATTTGCATCTAACGCTGAATCTTGAGATAACTCACCAAGATTATCCTTTAATACCATGTTATTTCTATTTTTCTCTGTACGACTGATGCCGTCTTTATAGACAATAAAATGTTCCCTGTCATATGTAACCGGCATATTCACTGATTTAGCCCCTGTTTCTGATGTTAGAAACAATACCGTTTGTTCCTGCTCATACCGATAGGTAGAAAAAATATCACGGTAATCATAATATAAACGATTTCCCTGTCCAAAATCATGTCCAAGGATTTGCGCTCCTTCATCTAATACACCAACTACTTTTATGGAAATTGTATGCGGCTTTCCCTGCTCATCTCCATAATCAAGCGATATCCTAGAACCTTTTTTCCATCCGTATGGGTTTTGAGAAACCACAACCGGCATACAGTCTTTCTCCAAAGGCTCGTCCGAAAGCCAATCCCCCTCTGCCAAATCCGGCTGATAATCTTCTATCATTTGATTCGGATATACCGCAACATTAATACCATTCGCAGCTTTTTTGGAAAGCAAATTCTGCGTACCAATTGCAAAAACATAATCAACCTTTTCCATGCCCTTTGCAATAGCATCCGGATTTGCACCATGGTATCCCGATGCAGATAAATAAAGCCCCTCCTTGTGATTCAATTGCGCAAATGGTCGATACAGGCGGTATTCCGCCAAAAGTGTTGACGCAGACACACACAGTACAAACAAAAGTGCTGCCATTTGAAACACGATAAACACATTACGCTTTCCATGCCGTATGTATTCGCTAATTGCTAAAATTCCCATCATGCTTCCCCCCTTCTAAATTGGAGTATACTTTTACGCGTTACCGAGCATGATAAAAGATACCCAAATATAAACGTTATCATCAAAAAGATTCCAATAATACATCCATATTCTCCGACACCGTAAACACGGTCAACATAACGAAACCATGAAAGCATCTGTGGATAAAGAAGGAAACGGAAAATCCCGATTGATACAACAACCACACAAATCATATTACATAGAATTTCCATAAAATACATCATACGTGCCCTTTTCTTGCTGCATCCACATAAAAGAAATACACCCAGATTCTTTCTTCTTTTACGGAAAATATAACTATAAATCATGTACATATTGCATGCTGCCAAAAAAGCCAATATTGCACTTACAACAAGCATAGAATATTTCTGCTTCAAATCCTGATTATTTGCTACATAAAAATCATCTGGTTCTCCACCTAATTTTTTTACATAACTTCTAAACAACTCATACTGCTTTCGTGTCGGAAGTGAGGTAAGTCCGAAAGAAAGATTCTGCCAGACACATTTTTTAGGAAATGAAGTATATGGAACATAAAATGTATCAATATCTCCACAAAATGAATTTGTAGCTACAATTTTATATGTATCCCCCTCCAATTTTACCTCATCGCCATACTTTTTAAGTCTATCTTCCGTTGAAACAAGCACTTTGTTTTTATTGACATAATCTTCATTTGTGTAATAAAAACCATCAATGCCATACTTCATATAAGAATAAACGGTATCACTGAATCCATATTTTCCATTTTTAAGCTGCGCATGGTCAATATAAGAATATTTTCCTGACTTGCTTTGAGCTGTCACATAAAAATAATCCACATTATCACTGTCATTCACCATTGCCCTGAAAAACTCATCTAACTGCTTTGACGTAATATCCGCCTTTTTAATGGAAGCATTCAGCGACCGTGTGTCGTCATAATCATTAATTTCATATAGGTTGTTTTGAAACACGCCAAAAACAAAAAAAATACATAATAGCGCTAAAATTTGCGAAACAAGAAGTATTATAAATATTGACGTGTGTTTCCGAATAAAATCTATCCAATTTTTTAGAATCATTTCTACTCCTTTCCCGTTGTCCCATAACGATAGGAAAAATGATGTTTTTTTGCCCATTTTTCCGCATAGGAATCTTTAGTAACATATATTGTAATTTGCTTCTTCAAATTCTTGAAATGGCGCGTATCTATTTTCTTTATTGATGGCGGAAAAACAACCGTTTCTAAGTTTGGACACCCCTGAAACTCCAATTCTTCAATCCCATCTTCCAAAACAATATGTTTCAGATAATAAGAGGTCTGCTCCAATTGACTTAACATTTGAACCGTTTTAACTTTCTTTTTTTCGTATTTTGCCGGAATATTAAGCGTATCTTTTCCCTTAAACTGCGTCTCTGTATAAATCTCTAATACTCCTCCATCATACAAAGTCATACTGTCAATTGGTTTTCTTGACTGCCCCGACACATCAACTTCTTCCTTTCCAGTGAAGTCCTTAATTATATCAATTGTGTTTTCCTCTGCTCTTTTATTATGCTGATAAGCATACAATGAAATACCAGCACATACAATTGCAATTAAGATAACTGCTAATACAAGAATTCGAACCCGTCTCATAGTTCTGTCTCCTTTCGATTAAAGGCTATAAGGGAAAATGAATTAAAATCACTTTCCCTTTAACCTTATTAAATTTACTTGTTCTGACTCACTGTATATTCAAATTTATCGTCTAAGAAATTTGTATATCCAGCACCGCTTGGTTTCATAGAGCAGTTCCACGACAATGCCTTATGATAATGCTGACGATCCGCTGTACTGCGATAACGAGATACCAATGCAATCAACCAATTTCCACTACCAACTACGTTTTCTTTACTATCCTTTTCAATTATTTTACCGTTATTGTGGCGGCGATCAACGTATACTGAATAGTATCTTTTACTGTTAGCTGTGTTTTTAATTTTAGTTTTTGCGCTCTCTTGGTTTCCTTCAGCCGTCATAGAGCAAATGTCGCCAGGCTTTGTTTTTGTATAATTTTTCCCATACATATTAGGATAGGCAGCCAAAGCTGTGCTTCCAACTACTACTGATAATAACATTGATCCTGCAATAATTTTTTTAACCTTATTAAACATATTGAATTTCTCCTTTTTTTTAGTTAAAATATATTTGTAGTTATTTTTTTGCGTTCTTTTCTTATGTAGTGTGTAAAATTAAGAAAAGAACGCTTTTTCAATCATTTCTCTGTAAATCTTCATAGAATACATTCTTTCACCTCCTCCTAACTTTATTAATTTGTCTCTTTTAATTGCTCCTATTAATAATAACGTTCCAAGAAGCAAAAATCTGACAAATATTTTTCACATTCAATTTTCACATTCCCATTTTGAAATATCTTTTCTAATAGAATCCGCAGCAAATAATAACCGGCATATCCAATTACAACACCAGAAAAATTGGCAATCACATCATTAATATCAATCCTATGCATATTAACTCCGACAAAAGCTTCCACCCCTGCCTGTATAATCTCCGTGATAGCGCCAAATAAAATCCCGGAAACTATTATTTTACGCCAATCAAATTTATAAAGAATGGGAACCAGAAAGCCAAATGGCACAGTTATAATAATATTCAAAACAAATATTTTTACATCTTCTATTGATAAAAAATGAAATGGTATGTAATTTACACATTGTCTGTTTAGTTCTTCCATATCCACGTTTAAACAAATTGGAAACTGGGTATATTTGAGTACCTCTGCCATATAAGTAAAGAACAAAGTAAATACTATGATATAAGGAACTTTTCTTTTCTTATATTTAACATAATAAAACACAATCCCAATATATAAAAAACTTAGTGGCATCATAATTAACCAGTCAAAATCAATTTTCATTTTTTCTTTCACCTCCCATCTGCTATCATAACACAAAATACAACGTATAGAACATAAAAGTCATGAACGGTCGTTTTTTGGGTATGAACGGTCATTTTTACCCATATTTTTACAACATATGATATTACTTTTACTGTTTTCCACTTTTTTATACTTGAGGTATATTTTGTGTCTCTTTTGATTTTTGTAATCATAAAAAAATCCTCCTTATATATCGTT
>ENA-OPCV01000959-OPCV01000959.1-human-gut-metagenome-genome-assembly--contig:-NODE-959-length-24061-cov-8.523869_pt1 | contig 24061 bp, 17 predicted proteins | sample MGYA00241257_ERZ501494 | MGnify/ENA primary metagenome ERZ501494 (study PRJEB25962, sample SAMEA2042618) | human gut metagenome | biome: human gut; feature: human-associated habitat; material: faeces...
TGAATGAAACGCAGCGTAGCAGCGCTACGCTAAGTGGAATGAGCGGACGCCAGAAAGGAAAAGGCGCAAGCAGATGGTGCAGTTGAATCTGGAAATAGTATTATTCTCATGTTCGGGATGTCAGCACGATGCCGCATACCCCTTCTCGTCCTTCATGATGTGCACAATCGTGCTGTTCGTGCTGCCCATGCCGACGCAGACCAGCTCGCCCAGGTGCGCAATCAGGCGGTCAAAGCTGTCATCCAGAATGCCGTCCTGCGCGTGGATGCCGCCGCCTTCCAGCGCCAGACACGCGGCTTCCACCGCAAGCCCCGCGCTCAGGGCAACCTTGCTCGCGCAGCCCTCCTTCGCGCCGTCGCAAATCATGCCGCTGACAGAGCCGAGGATATTCCGCGCAGCCTGCACCATCTCGCCTTCGCCGCCGCCCAGCAGGTACACGACCCCCAGCGACGCGCTCAATCCTGCCGCCACGCCGCACGCGCACACGCTCGACAGGGGGCCGATGAAGCTTTTGATGTACACGTTCGCCAGCGCCGCCAGCGCAATCGCACGCAGTTCCTTTTCCTCCGGGATGCTGAAATAGCGCGCCGCCGCATCCACCGTCAAAAAGAGCGTGATGCCCTGATTGCCGCTGCCCGTCGCGGTCATCACCGGCAGCGGAACACCGTGCATCCGCGCGTAGGACGCCGCGCCCGCCATCCGCTTCGCCGACGCGCAGAGCGACGGATCATCCAGCGTGATTTTCGGCAGAACGCAGTGCGCCAGCTCATCCGACATCGCGCGGTCGTAGATGGTTCGGTTCATCGTCAGCGCGTCGCGGAGGAACGCCAATTTATCCAGCGCAACCGTGTCCGCAAAGGCGATAAATTCCGCCAGCGACCCGCAGTGCGCGCCGCCTTCCTCCACCGATTCCTGCTTGGCAGGCGCTTCGGTAAACGGCGCATGTTCGACAAGGGCGATATGATCGTGCGCACCCACCGTGACCACACGAACCGCGTCGCAGTCCGTTCGCAAAATCGTTTCAATATATAATCCGCTCACGCCGTCGACGATTTCGACTTTCACGCAGCCGCGCAATGCCTTTGCTGCCGCCAGCTGCTCCGCCGTCACCGTGTGCAGCGCGTTCATGCCCGCGTCCGCGTCGCCCGCCGTGATGCCCAGCGCCACACACAAGTCCACGCCGCGCTCATCTGCGCCCGGAATACCCACGCCCATGGCGTTTTTGAACAGGTACGCATCCAGCCGCGCCGTCACCTGCGTGACAGTCCCCTGCGCCGCCTTGCGCGCCGTCGCCGCGTTGAGGGCAATTGCCGCCGGTTCCGTACAGCCGGTTGAGGGGGCAAGCGAAGCCCTGATCATCCGCAGACATTGCGTTTCATCCATCCGATAGTTCCTCTTTTCCACCCGGCGCGATGCCGGATTTGCTTTTTCCATGAACACAATTCGCCCTCAAACCGCGAAATTCCTGCCGAAAACCTTTCTTTTTGCAAAAATCGCCTATTTTGCTTGTGAAAAAAGCGTCATTTCCCCTTGCCAACCATCGGCGAGTTATTGTATAATAAAATATACGGCAGATGCTTCTTCTGCCATTTCGACCAAACGAATAAGGAGGAGAACCATGAAGAAGTTCCTTTCTCTCCTGCTGGCGCTGACGATGCTGCTGACCCTGTGCGGCGTTGCGAGCGCGGAGGCCGGCGTCTTTACGGGCGTGGGCGACAGCGACATCGGTGGCAAGGGTGCCATCGAAGTGGCTGTGACCGTGGATGAAAACGGCGCAGTGACCGCCATCGAAGTGACCAAGAATGGCGACACCGCCGGCATTTCTGATCCGGCTGTGGCGCAGATTCCGGGTCTCATCGTCGAGCAGCAGACCGCAAACGTTGACGCGGTTGCGGGCGCGACCAAGACCTCCGATGCCATCATGGCGGCTGTGCTGGACGCTGTGACCAAGGCGGGTCTGGACACCGTGAAGTGGTCTACGAAGGTGGAGACTGTCGCCGAAAAGGCGGAGGACGTCACCATCGAGACGGAAATCGTGGTCATCGGCGGCGGCGGCGCTGGTCTGGCGGCGGCTGTGCAGGCGAATCAGCTCGGCTCCAAGGTGCTGGTGCTGGAAAAGATGGGCAAGGTCGGCGGCAATACCATCCTCGCTGGCGGCGCGCTGAATGCAGTCAACGACCGCTCTGAGCAGGCGATTGCCTACAACGACTCTGTCGAATGGCACTACACCCAGACGCTTTCCGGCGGCGACTACCAGGGCGATCCCGTCCTGGTGCACACGCTGGTTTCCAACGCGTGGGCGGGTGTGCAGTGGCTGATGGATCTGGGCATGGAGTTCCAGGACGACACCGCTGGGCTGTTCACCGTCACCGGCGGTCTGTGGCCGCGCGCCCACAAGCCGGTTGAACCGCTGGGCACTGGCTTCTTCAAGACCTACATGAACTACATCGACAGCCACGACAACGTGGACGTGATGCTGAACACCCGCGCGACCGAAATCCTTGTGGACGAAAACGGCAAGGCTTGCGGCGTCGTGGCGACGGGCGAAACGGGCAACACCGTGACCGTCAAGGCATCCAAGGGCGTCGTTGTGGCGACGGGCGGCTTCGCGGCGAACGTCGAACTGCGCAGCGCGTACAACACGCAGTGGGCGGATCTGGGCGACAGCATCAAGAGCACCAACCACGCGGGCGCGACCGGCGACGGCATCAAGATGCTGCAGAAGCTGGGTGCTGACTTTGTGCAGATGGGCAACATCCAGCTGTTGCCGCTGGGCGACCCGGTGACCGGCTCCCTGTCCGGCAACATCGAGCATGACGTGGAAACCCGTATCTTCATCAACAAGGAAGGCAACCGCTTCGTCAACGAGGGCGGCCGCCGCGACGACATGACCAACGCCCTGTTCGCGCAGACCGATGCGTACATGTGGGTCGTCATGGACTCCGACACCTATCCCACGGGCGACGAACGCAACAACTTCGGCGAAACCGCGAACCAGCTGGTGGAAGCCGGCCGCGCGGTGAAGGCGGACACGCTGGAAGAACTGGCGGAAAAGATGAACGTTCCGGCGGACACGCTGATTGCGGCGGTCACGGAATTCAACCGTCACGCAGAAGGCGGCGACCTTGCGGGCACGCCGGACGAATTCGGCCGTACCCTCTACAAGACCCCCATCGACACCGCGCCCTTCTACGCGGCTGCCCGCATTCCCACCGTGCATCACACGATGGGCGGCGTGCGCATCAACGTGAATGCGCAGGTGCTGGATGAAAACGGCAACGTGATTCCGGGTCTGTATGCTGCGGGCGAAGTGACCGGCGGCATCCACGGCGCGAACCGTCTGGGCGGCAACGCACTGACCGACACGGTCGTCTTCGGCCGCATCGCTGGCGAATCCGCTCACTACGAGAAGTAATCTCGCATCCCCAGAGGCTCGGAGGAAACTCCGAGTCTCTTTTTCGTGCATTTTTCCGCTTTTCCATTGTAATTTCCTCAAAGGCATGGTAATATAATACTATTTCCAGATAAGAATGCGCCAAGATGCGCCGCGAGTTTTTCATTCTGGCTAACGTGAATGAAACGCAGCGTAGCAGCGCTACGCTAAGTGGAATGAGCGGACGCCAGAAGGGAAAAGGCGCAAGCAGATGGCGCAGGTGAATCTGGAAATAGTATAACAGAAAAGCCATGAATCGAGGTAGAGTAAGAATGCGTTCCATTGTCAGCCGCTGTGCTGCCCTGCTGTCAGGCGCTTTCCTGCTGATGAACAGCGTTCCTGCTGCTTTTGCAGAAGAGCCAAACACAATTGTTCAGAAGGAGGCTCACACCATGCAGACGTACCGTCAGATGCTCACAGAGCTTGCCCCGGATGCTGTTTTTGCGCGGCAGGAGGGTGTTTCCTACCCGACGTTTCAGAAGTACACCTACTATTCACGCACGGCGCATCGGGATACTCCGGTCAACGTGCTGCTGCCGACGGATTACGATGAGCAGCGTACTTATCCCGTCCTGTACATTCTCCACGGCTACTGGGATACGCAGGACTGGATGACGCGCGATGCAGTCGGACTGAATGTCATGCTGGGCAATCTCTGGGCATCCGGCGAGGCAGAAGAAATGATCGTCGTTCTCCCCTACATCTTCTGTGACCAGGAGCTTCGTTCCTGCACAGGCATGAACCTGCGCAATTCGCTTTGCTATGACAATTTCGTCAACGACTTGACGGCAGATTTGATGCCCTTTATCCAGCAGAATTTTGCCGCCGCGACGGGGCGCGAGCAGACCGCTATTACCGGCTTTTCCATGGGCGGGCGTGAGTCTCTGTTCATCGCCCTGACGCATCCAGAGTTGTTCGCGTGGGTAGGTGCAGTCGCACCAGCCCCCGGTTTGACACCGATTCCCGGCTCTGCTGATCATCCGGGGCAGCTTCAGGAATCGGAGCTGACCTTCGGAGACACAAAGCCGGAGCTGCTGCTCATCAGCGCTTCCCGCGCTGACGGTGTTGTTACGTCCGCACCTTCGGGCTATCGACAAGTTCTTCAGCTCAATGGCGAAGAGCTCGTTTGGCATCAGCTGACAAATACACAGCATGACCATACCAGCGTCAAGCCGCACTTGTACAACTTCTGTCGAATGATTTTCCGCCGCGAATGACACGTTCCGTCGTAAAAACACCAGCAGTACAGTCATTCGCTTGCAATCAGCCGCATTTCGTCCTATAATAAAGGCGAAATCCACCAAAAGGAGTGTATGAGCAATGAGCAAGCAGAACATCGACTGGAGCAATCTCGGCTTCGGCTATATCAAGACGGATTATCGCTACGTTTGCCGCTACAAGGACGGTCATTGGGACGAAGGCGGGCTGGAAACCGACGCAAACATCACCCTGAATGAATGCGCTTGCGTCTTCCAGTATTGCCAGGCGTGCTTTGAGGGCATGAAGGCGTATTATACCAAGGACGGGCATATCGTTTGCTTCCGCCCGGACATGAACGCCAAGCGCATGGCGGACAGCGCCGCGCGGCTGGAAATGCCGCCCTTCCCGGTGGACAAGTTTGTGGACGCGGTGAAGCAGGTCGTCGCGGCGAATGCGGATTTTGTGCCGCCGTATGGCACGGGCGCGAGCCTGTACATCCGCCCGTTCATGATTGGCACGAACAGCGTCATCGGCGTGAAGCCCGCGACGGAGTTTGAATTCCGCATTTTCTGCACGCCTGTCGGCCCGTACTTCAAGGGCGGCGCAAAGCCGATTGCCATCAAGGTGAGCGATTACGACCGCGCAGCCCCCCACGGCACGGGCAACATCAAGGCAGGTCTGAACTACGCCATGAGCCTCCACGCAATTATGGAAGCGCACCGCGAAGGCTTCGCGGAGAACATGTATCTTGACGCGGCAACCCGCACGAAGGTCGAAGAAACCGGCGGCGCGAACTTCATTTTCGTCACCAAGGACGGCAAGCTGGTCACGCCCAAGAGCGACTCCATCCTGCCCTCCGTCACCCGCCGCAGCCTGCTCGTTGTGGCGGAAAAGTACCTGCATATGCCGGTGGAAGAGCGCGAGGTGTATTTCTCGGAAGTGCCTGATTTCGCGGAATGCGGCCTGTGCGGCACGGCGGCGGTCATCAGCCCGGTCGGTCTGATTAACGACCACGGCAAGGAAATTCGCATCCCCTCCGGCATGGACGAAATGGGCCCCGTGCTGACAAAGCTGTACACGACCCTGCGCGGCATCCAGCAGTGCGAAATCGAAGCGCCCGAAGGATGGATTCTCAAGATTCAGTAACGGAAAACTGCGCAAAGACACAATAGTTCGCGCAGCAAAATCCGAAAAAAGGATAAAAACAGCCTGTGGACGAATTCCGCAGGCTGTTTTTGATTGCAATCAGAACAAGTCCAGCATGTTATCCAGATAGATTTCCTCCCGCACTTTCAGCTGGCATTCCGGCTTCGTCAGGTAGTACAGCAGGAATTCCAGCACCAGCGCGCTGCCTAACTCGCGCCCCTCAATCTTGAAGTTCTCAAAGCCCATCGGCAGGTACGTCTGCTGAATATCCGCCACCCCGATAAAGCCCGGATTTTCCATCGCCTTGGAGAATCGGTAGCCGCCCTGCGCGTCCGGTGCGTGGCAGCGGTGCTCGTCGCCGCCTTCGCCGAGGTTCTTCCGGCTGACGGCTTCGTAGCACGCGCGGCGGTCGCGGCAGCCGAAATAGCAGCACTCGTTGCAGAGGAACTCCACCTTGTCTTTCTGCTCCTGCGGCAGGGCTTTCAGTTTATCCAGCGCGTGATTCAGGCGGAAATCCGGCACAACATAGCGGAATTCCGATCGTTCCAGTTCCGCCTGCAAGTCGGGAAACGATGTGAGCACCTTCGTCGTTGAGGACACGAAATACAAGTTCGGATACGTTTTCTGCAAATAGCGCAGGAGCAAATCCGAATGGAGAATCACGCCGCCATTCCCGCCGTCGTTCAGCATCTGGCAGAGCGCATTGCAGCGCGCATCACGCAGATGCTCCGCGCGCAGGAGGGAGTTGCTGAACGTCAGGCGCGGCGAAATGCCGTAATCACGCATCAGCGCCAGCACATCCCGCGCGCTCGCCTCCCCCGACCCGACGCGCCCGCCGCCCCACAGGCAGTCCGCCGGTGCTCCGTAAATCGAGCCGATGTCGCACCAATCATAGAAATATTCCGGATGGTTTCGGTAGAGCGGCAAAAATCGGCAGTACAGTTCGTAAAACTCGAACAGACCGGGCAGGTGATAGTGGGCAATTGTCATGCCTGCTGCCCTTCTTCCGCCGTCAGCAGCCAGTCTTTGCCCTGCCAATGCACTTGCATCTGCACTTTCTTCCATCCCTCCGGCAGGCGCGGATGCAGCGTCGGCTTGCCGTCCTCGAAGCGCAGACCCAAGAAGCCATAGAGCAGCACCATATACGCGCCGCCTGCCGCCGCCGGGTGCGTGCCGCCAATGTACACCAGCCCCGCCCACTGCTTGCCGCCGCCGACAATATCCGCCTCGGCGGATTTCAGAAACAGCGGATACGCTGCCGCCGGACGCCCGATTGCGCACGCGCACAGGGCATACATGCACGCAGACAGACTGCTGCCATGCTCGGTTCGCGGCTCATAGTAATCATAATTCGTGGCGATGATGTCCGCCGGGTATTGCCCCAGCATGTACAGCAGGGCAATCACGTCCGCCTGCTTGATGACCTGCGTCTGCGCCGCCACGCCATACGCGCCGCCCCAGTATTCGCGCGGATCAATCAGGCGGCTGCGCACCTCCGGCACGAGTACGTTTTCCAGCTTGAAGTAACCGTCGAACTGCTCAATCAGCCCGGTTTTCGGGTCAGGCGCTTGATGCTTCAAGTGCTTCGCGGCATCCGCAAAGTGCATCAGTTCCGCTTCGTCCGTCTCCGGCAGGTACTTCCGGCAGACCTCCACCGCGTAATTCAGCGTCATCCGCGCCATTTCGTTGGTGTAGGCGTTGTTCTTCACATGCTCGTGGTACTCGTCCGGGCCCATCACATCCAGCAAATCATAGGTGTCGCTGAGGATGCGCTTGGAAATCAGGCTCATATAGAACCTTGCGCATTCCAGCACGACGCGCGCGCCGCCGCTTTGCAGCAGCGAATCATCCCCCGTGTACTGCGTATATTTCCGCAGCCCGTACACGACGGCGGCGCTGATGTGCACCTGCGTATCGCGGAAGAACGTGCGCATCGGTCGGCCCGTGAACACGTCGGTAACGTTGTAGTCCGTGCAGGCGTCCTTGCCGCCCTCGACGCTCTCCCACGCATAGAACGCGCCCGCATAGCCGTAGGATTTCGCCTTGTCCAGCGCGCCCGGCAGCGTCTGCACGCGGTATTCCAGGCAGTGCCGCGCCACCTCCGGCATACACGCCAGATAGAAATCCAGCATGAACATCTCCGTATCCCAGAAAATCGCGCCCTTATACGTCTGCCCGGACAGCCCGCGCGCCGCCACCGACAGCGCCGCCCGATGCCGCGGCGCGATGCTCATCAAGTGGTACATCGAGTAATTGACAGCGAACTCCGCGCGCGCGTCGCCTTCAATCGTCACCCGCGCTTTCTGCCAGAGCGCCGCCCACGCCGTCCGCTGTTCTTCGCGCAAAGCATCATACGCCGGGGCATTTTCTGCCGCTTCCATGGCGGATGCTTCCGGTGCGTCGCCGTCGCTGGTCGTGTACACCGCTGCGACCTCATCCAGCTGCCACGGCTGACCTGCCCGAAGCGCGATTTGCGCCGTCCGAACGCCGCCGTGCGTGATTTCGCCGTCCGTGCAGCTGCACCGGAGCGCCGTGCAGACGCGCTGGTGATCATCCGTTTCGCCGGTCAGGGCGACGACGCCGTCCGATTCTGTCAGCGTCAGCGCCTCGTAATGCGGGCCGTGGATGTCCCAGACGTTTTCGTCCACGCCGAACGCAATAGTGACGATGCTGTCATGTGTCGCCGTGATGGTCACGCGCTGTGCGAGCAAATGCACACGTTCCATCGCGCAGAACCTTTCCTGCCGGATGGTGATTTCGCCCGCATCCGCCTTGAACGTGCTTTCGCGGGTGAACACACCGTCGGCAATATCGAGCGCGAGGCGGTGCGATGTAAGCCGATCGGCATTTTCCGGCAGCGACACGCCTTTCACGGCGACATACAGCGGATTCGGGGCATTCAGCGGCTCTTCCCAGCCTTGCCCCTTTTGGTGGTGGATGCCCGCGAGGTTGACGTCGGTCATCTGCTGTACGCCCGCTTCGCCAATCGTCCCGCGAACGCCCATATACCCATTGCCCGTCAGGAAGCGGTTGCCGTTATCCGCGTCCTGTGCCGGGTCAAACCCTGTCCGCTCAATCACCGTATTCATCCGTGTATTCCTCCTCATGTTCAAAACTTCCCTCCATGCGGTATTCATGGAGGGAAATTCGCGGCTGTACTGCGCTTTTCCTGCTACGGATTGCAGGTTTTCGGGTGCGGAAATTTCGGTTCTATGCATTTACCCTACATACTCCAGCAAATCCGACAATTTTCCCAGATGATACGTCGCGCGCGCATCCTCCTTGGCGTCCCCCATGGCGGCGCAGGCAAACCCACCCGCTTTCGCGGCTTCCACCCCTGCATGGGCATCCTCCACCACCACGCACTGCTCCGGCTTCAAGCCCAGCATCTCCGCCGCCTTCAAAAACACCTCCGGGTTCGGCTTCGAGTGCGTGATGCAGTTTCCATCCGCCACCGCGTCGAAAAACCCATCCAGCCCCATCCGCTCCAGAATGAACGGCGTGTTCTTGCTCGACGAGCCAATCGCCAGCTTCAAGCCGCGTGCGCGCATGGTATCCAGCGTGCGCTTCACGTCGCAGGACAAATCAGCGGGCGACATTTGGTTCAGCAACTGCCGATAGCGCGTGTTTTTCTCCTCCGCCATCGCGTTTTTCTCATCCTGTGAGTACACCTTGTCGCTTTTTTCGAGGATGATGTTCAAGCTGTCCATGCGGCTGACCCCGCGCAAAAGGCCGTTGCGTTCGCGGTCAAAGGGGATGCCAAGCCGATCCGCAAGCGCCTTCCACGCGCGGTAGTGGTACTCGTCGGTCGAGCAGAGAACGCCATCCAAATCGAAGATAATGCCTTGATATTGCATCGTGATTTTCTCCTATCAGTAAACGCAGATTTCCGCTGCCTGCGCGCCGTCGGTGCGGGATGCGGAATTCATTGTGAACACAACCTTGACAAAACTGGCTTCCACACTATCGAAATCAATGCGGATACGATTGCCCGTCGCAGGGTCGAATTGGTACTGCGTGGCGGGTGCAACTTCGGTAAAGTTTTCGCCGTCCTGGCTGACGAAAACGGCGATTTTCTGAATGCGCGCCTCCCAGATGGCGGATGGATTCAGGCAGACCGCGACGGTCGAGATGGTATGCGTCTCGCCCAGCACGATGAGCATTTCCGCCGGGAATCCTTTGCTTTCCCAGTAGGTATCGGTTTTGCCGTCGTTGACGTTTCGGCTGACGTACACGTCGGTATGCGCGCCGGAAATGACTTCCTTATTGAGCGCGAAATTCTCCGTTTCGGGGAGGGCGATGTACTGGTCAGCAGGGTCAGGGAAGCACGCCGGGCGCTCCGCCTTGGTCTGGTCGGGCGCGGGGACAACGGTCACGATGGTGGGAATTTCTTCTTCCGCCTGCGTCAGAAGGGGCAGGCACGCCAGCGACAGGGCGAGTATGGCGGATACGACAGAACGCATTTTCATGAGCGAAATTTCCTTTCTATAATGATGGTGGGTGTGGTGATGCGGGTGGTCGGTCGCGCCCATTTGGCGCGACAATGTGCAAGTGGTCGAAAGCGCAAGTTGGGGGCGCGTCTGAGGACGCGCAAAGTTACTGGCAGGGACGCTTCGCTGCCTGCGCCTTTGTTGGCTGCTTCCTTTGAATTGGTCGCCCGCGGAACAGTTGGGGCGTTGCCCCAAACCCCACAAGGGACGCTGTCCCTTGACCCTGCAAGGGGCAATTGCCCCTTGACCCCTCCGCGCGATTGAGTTGAGCTCTCTCCCTTAATTCTTCCGCGTGTTTATCCTCTTTTGGCTTACTCTACAACAATTCCTTCACAATAATCATCATACCGCAGCTTCATCTGCTTCAAATTCGTCATCTTCTCCCCCAGAATCGTCACATTCCGCAAGGTCACATTCGTAATCCGATTATCCTCCCCATACCCCGACAATCTCGACGCCGGCACTTTCCCATCCAGCGTCCGAAGCACCGTCAGGCCATCAATCAGCACATCATCAATCGACCCAAACTCATCCTTGACCGTCGACCACGCCGAATTTTGCAGCGTCATCTCAATCAATTCCTTATTATTGCCATTATCGCCCTGCATGAAGGCGTTTTCGACGACGATGTTGCGGTAGACGATGGCGTGCACATACGCATCGTCGCTGTTATGGATGCTGATAACGGGCTTGTGGAAGTTGTACAGCACAGTGATGTTCTCAAACAGCACATCGCTGATTTCGGGGTCAAGCGTCCAGCCCTTGTCGGTTTCGTAGCCGATTTCCATGGACTGGGCGAGGTCCGTCCACACCTGCATGTTGCGGAAGGTGATGCCCTTGGTGGAGCCGGAGTAGTTCTTGATGACGAGGCTGTCATCCCATGTGCGGGCGAAGCTGTTCGTCACGGTGTGGTCGGTGCAGGACTGGAAGGTGAAGCCGTCGCCATTTTGACGGCCGGAAATGACCTTGACGTTGTTGATTTCCACATGCTTGGAGGAGTAAGAATTGACGTTCCAGCAGTTGGAATTGGCGACGATAATGCCGTCGATGGTGACATTCTTCGCGTGATTGAGATCAATCGGGACGCGCGCATACGAGCCGGGCTGATTCCACGCGTCGTAGTCGCTGCCGTCAATAATGCCGCGCCCGCAGATGCGGACGTTCTTGGCGTTATTGACGGAGATGATGGAATGCAGCACCGCGCCGCCGGAGATATAGAGCGTCTGCCCGTCTTCCAGCGCGATGGCGTCCATGACCCACTCGCCGGAGGGGATATAGTAGACGTTCGGGTCGTCGGGATCAGGGACGTCGGTTTCCAGCGGATTGGCGAAGATGTGCAGCGCCTTGTTGACGTTATCATTGAAGACAACCGTGTACTGCCCCGGCTCAGTTATCATGAAGGAAACTTTGCCGTCCTTGACTTCGGGCGTAATCCCCCACGACTGCGGAATGACAGCGGCGCTCTCCACTTTGTCCGGCAGTCCGGGCATTTCAACCTCGATGCGCACTTTGCCCTCGAAGTCGAAATAGGTCATAGGCGTGGTCGTCGGCTGGGTGTTGGCGTTCCAGATGTGTTCGTGGTTGACCATCACGTCATAGACGAACAGGTCGTTGCCGTTCGCGGTAACTTTCGCCGTCGCGGAGGTCGTCATCGTCTTCGGGCCTTCGTAGAGGGTCAGCAGCGTCGGATTCTCTTCGGCAGTCGCGGGCATCATCCACGCGGTCAGCAGAAGCATCAGCACAAGCATCAGGATGGGGGTGGTTCTCTTCATCGTTCATGTCCTCCTTGTTCGCCGCGGCGTTTCCAGCGTGTGGAAATCGTCCGCATTTAGTTAAGCGCTAAACCCATGCCATGATTATAGCAGGAAATTTGGAAATGTGCAATGTGCCTGAAGATAAAAATTTTCAGAAAAAGCCTCTTTTCCCCTCTTGACATGTGGCAAATGGTATGTTATAATCATGTCAACGATAGGTTGAGCGTTAAACCTATCCACCCATCAACATCATAAAGGAGGTATCCCCATGAAGAAGTTCCTTGCTTTCCTGCTCTCCCTGACGATGGTGTTCGCGATGGCAGCTGTTGCGTTTGCTGAAGGCGAAACCTACCTGTGGGACAACTTTGACGACCGTGACCCGAATGCCAAGCCTGAGCTTGCGCCCAACGGTGTGCACCTCTGGTGGGACAACTGGGCGAACCTGCGCGCAAAGAATGAGGACGGCGCGCTGAAGCTCGACATGCGCCCCAAGGCGTATGACCCGGAAGACTACGACAGCGAAGACGACTACTACGCCCATGCCGCCGACTGGATGGCGAACTGGGGCGAAGCCGTTGACATGTGGGGTCTGGACGGCGTCTCCTACTGCAAGTACCTGACCATCCGCATCAAGGGCGCGGAAGGCGGCGAAGAGAACAAGCTCATCATGGACTGGCATCCGGAAGACGCCAAGTTCTATGCGGCGCGCTTCTCTGACCTTGTGCTGGCAGACGGCACGCACCCGGTCATCACCACCGAATGGCAGGATCTCGTCATCGACCTCGAAGCGTCCGGCTTCCCGGGCATGACCAACGCCCTGCACATCCGCGCGTTCGCCAAGTGCGTCATCTACCTGGACGAAATCACCTTCTCTGAAGCCGTTGCGCCCATCGACGCTACCAGCTCCGAAACCATTCAGGCTGGTCTGACCGCGCCGGAAACCGGCAAGCCCGGCGACCTGCCGATTAAGGACTATCTGGCTGAACTGGAATAATTCCAAAACGTTCAAAAAGGGGGGACAGTTTCGGCTGTCTCCCCCTTCTTTTACGGATTTTTTTCCAGAAACCGCTTGCGAACAACTTCAAAGACTGGTATACTTTTTATGATGCGCACGGACTTCGCGGACTTCGTCCGTTCTCTTTGATCCGCGCAGATTACCACGCCCAAAACACTGCATAAAATGGAGCATCGCATGGTCACACTCAAAGACATTGCCGCCGAAGCAGGCGTAAGCATTACAACCGTTTCCAACGTGGTGCATAACCGCAAAAGCCGCGTTTCCGAAAAGAAGGTTGCAAAAATCTGGGAGATTATCGAGCGCGAACACTACGTTCCCAGCATGTCCGCGCGCTCGCTGGCGAACGACCAGTCCGCCATCATCGCCATGGTCACTTACATCACGCCGCGCACCACCGGTAGCACCGTCAGCGACCCCTTCATGAGCAGCGTCGCCGCCAGCGTCGAGCAGCGCACCCGTGAAGCCGGCTACTACCTGATGCTGCGCTCCGCCGAAAGCGTCGCCGCGCTGGAAGGGCTGATTCACAGTTGGCGGCTCTCCGGGCTGATTATGACGGGGCTGTTTCAGGATTCGTTCTTCGATGCCGTAGCAAAGCTGGGCATTCCCGTCGTCCTCGTCGACAGCTATGTGGACGACCCGAACATCTGCTGCGTCGGCTTGGAGGACGAAAAAGGCGGCTACCTCGCCACGAAGCACCTGCTGGAGAACGGCCACCGCGTGATTGCGTTCGCGTCGCCGCCGATTTCCCCCGCAGGCGTTATCGAACTGCGCCTGCAGGGCTACCGCCGCGCCTTGGCGGAATACGGCGTGCCGTACGACCCGGCGCTTGTCTTTACGCAGGAAATTTCCGTGCAGGAGGGCAAGAAGCTTGGGCATCAACTCAGCACACGTCCCGAAATCACGGGGATTTTCGCCTCGGCGGATATTCTGGCGGCGGGCATCATGTCCGGGCTGCATGAGTGCGGGGTAAGTGTGCCGCGCGATAAGTCGATTGTGGGCTTTGATGATCATTATATTTCGCAGCTGGCGATTCCGGGGCTGACGACGATTCATCAGGATTCGGAGAAGAAAGGTACTTTGGCGACGGAGATGATTTTGGCGCAGCTGCGGAAGGAAGAGATTGCGCAGAAGAAGGTTATTTTGCCGGTGCACCTTGTGGAAAGGGGCAGCGTGAGGAATATCAAGGAATAAGGAAAAAGAGGATAAAAACGCATCTTTCCTTCTTTGTCGATTCCGTGATGAACCAATTCGGAAATAGCATTATACAAAATCATCGGCACAGCGCCAAATGAAAACTTGGTGCTGTGCCGATGCTGTTTAAAAGGGCGCATGCAGGTTCAGAAATGGCAAGCCATCAAGCAAATTTCTCCTTCGCTCCACCGTTCAGAGGCGCTGCCCTTTATCCCAGCGTGATGCTGACCGCGCCATCTGGGCTGACATTCAGTTTCATGCACAGCAAGTATCGCTTGTAAAACGCTTCCTTCTCCTTGTCCGTCATCATAATCCACGAGTTTTGCAGCGCCGTCTCCATCATCTCGCGAACGTTGAATGGTTTCGTGCTTTCTCCCGCCAGCTGCTGATTGATTTGCTCCTGAATTGCATTGAGCAGCGTACTGGTTTTGATGTTGTACGATGCCGCCGTGCAGAAGTCGTCAATGAAGCAGAACGGGATTTCATGCCGCGCCAAGGTGTCCATGATGGCCATGCCCGTTTTGCCCTTCTCCAGCATAACAAGGAAGCGGACGCTGTCCAGCTGGCGAATCATCGCCCAGTAGTCGCTGTCCGACGACACAAGGATGACCGCATCCACGCCGGAGGTATACACTTCGCGGCTTGTCCGCACCGCCAGCGCCATATCGCACTGCGATTTGTTCTGGTTCAGCCGCTCGACCATAATATGTTCCAGCTCAAGGTTCGCTTTTTCATCCACCGCCGTAGAGAGTGTGCGATCAACCAGCGTTTTCCATTGCGCCGTTGTATACTCGCTGTCAAACAGAATCACCTTGGATATTTTGCCCAGCTGCTCGGTCGGGAGGCTGCTCAGCGCCGCCGCGAGCTTCACGGCATCCGAATTTTCGCAGTCCACCGCAATCAGGCATTTTTTGCATTGCTCCAACAGTCTGCCCAGATTGCGCATCGTGTGGTTGCCCGCATCACGCACCAGCGACAGGTTTTCAAAGCGGTCTTCGTGGCGCTCATAGAGAATCGTTACGAATTTTTCATCATTATAGAGGATGTTGCCCTTGCTCTCCGGGCTCGTGGCAACGGCATCCCAGTTAATCCAGCAGTGGAACGGGTAGCGGCGGGTATCGCTTTTATAGTATTCCCCTGCTTTTTTGATACCATCTTTCTTCGTCCCGTTCGGCATCAGGAAAATGGGTTTCACATAGTCCCACTTCACCCATTCCGGGAAAAAGCGCGCCACTTGATTGATTCGGTTGCTGATTTCACAGTTGATGCTGATAATGTATTCGTCAATATCCGGCTTTGCTTTGTAAATTCTGACGCCGTCCTGTTCCAGCTGCGCCACCGCTTCTGATGGAATGAGATTCGGCACGCTGCCAATATTGCGGAAACTCATGCGAAATTCATTCACAATGGCTGGATAATTGCGTTCCATCGCCGTGCGAATGCGGCACAGATTGCGGATAATGCGCGCCTCTTTGTGCGCATCCAGCTCTTCGTAGCTTTTCAGCAGAAATGGCCTTGCATTTTCTTCGCCAAAGTTTTCTTTGTCGATGCCAATAAGGTATGCCATCGGCGACACCAGCGTGTACGTCGAATTCTGGAACTCATTGTAGATGATTTTTTTGTCAAGCGCCGATGGCTTTTGCTGATTTTCCGGATTCTCATCGTCTATTTTAAGTGCTTGAACGAGTTTTGATAAATCAGCGAGATTATTGGAGGTGATTGTTTTACGCGCTTTCGGCTGGGTTTTCGTTTTCTTTGCCATGTGGAAGACTCCTTTTCTGTATTTTTTTGTTCATTTCCATCATACCATTTTTGCGGCAGCATTGCAAGGGCCGCAGCGCACAAATCGTTCTGCTTTACGCATTGTTTTCCCCCGGAAGTGTTTGACAAAAACTGCTCGATAGTTTTATTTTTCTTGACAGCAGGTTATTATAGTGCTATACTATTATTAACATTTGATACACACAAATTGATTATATCGGGAGGGCTTTCTGTATGGAATACGTCACCCACCTCCGCGAGGACGGCAGCTATCAGCCGCTCAAGGAGCATTTGGAAGGCACAGCAGAGCTTTCTGCGGAATTTGCTGCTTCTTTTGGATCGAGTTCTCATGCCAAAAGAACAGCCTTGCTGCATGATATCGGCAAGTACAGCCCCAACGGCCAGCGCCGCCAGCGCGACCCGGAACACACCGCCAAGGTGGACCACAGCACGGCAGGTGCGAAGGCGGCGGCAGATTTGGACGATATGCACGCGGCGTTTGCCATTGCGGGGCATCACGGCGGTCTGCCCGACTTGGGAACCCGTCTCAGCCTCGATGATGGCACATTGTGCGCACGGCTGAACAAAAAGCTGACCGGCGGCGACGATCCCTCCGCGTGGCGCAGTGAGATTTCTTTGCCAACAGGCGTTCAGCCCACACCGCCGTGGCTTCCGCGGAATGATGTGCGCCTGACTGCCATGTACATCCGGATGCTGTTCTCCTGTCTGGTGGATGCTGATTTTCTGGACACGGAGCGCGCGCTCAGCAAGGAAGAAAAGCCGCGCGGCATCGGCGATTCCATGCCCGCGCTGCTGGAAAAGCTGCAAGCGCACGTTGCCAAATGGCTGGAAGAGCCCAAGTCCGACCTCTGCGCGCTGCGCAACGAGGTGCTGCGGCGCTGCCTACGCGGCAGCGAAGATCCGCAGGGCTTGTACAGTCTGACCGTCCCCACAGGCGGCGGCAAAACGGTTTCGTCGCTTGCCTTTGCGCTCAGCCACGCGGTGAAGCATGACATGAAGCGCATCATCTACGTCATCCCCTACACCAGCATTATCGACCAAAATGCGAAGGTCTTTCGGGATATTCTGGGCGATGAGAACGTGGTGGAGCATCACAGTCAGGTGGATTTGCCCGATACGGATGCCGAAACGCCCGATGCCCTCCGCAAGCGCCTTGCCTGCGAAAACTGGGATGCCCCCGTCATCGTCACGACCGCCGTGCAGTTCTTTGAATCCTTCTATGCCGCCAAGCCCGGCCGCTGCCGCAAACTCCACAACGTCGCCAACAGCGTGGTGATTTTCGACGAGGCGCAGACGCTGCCGATTTCGCTGATGCGCCCCTGCGTCTCGGTAATCGACCAGCTGGTTCAGCATTACGGCGTCACCGCCGTTCTCTGTACCGCGACGCAGCCCGAATTGCTGTCCATTTTCAGCGGCTTCACCGCGGGCACCCGCATTCAAGAGCTTGTCCCCGACCCGGATGCGCTGTTCAGCAGCCTTCGCCGCGTCACCTTCCAGCAGGACGGGACGCTTTCGGACGAGGAATTAGCCGCGCGGATTCGTCAGGAAAATGCCGTGCTGTGCATCGTCAATTCCCGCAAACAGGCGCGCAGCCTGTACGAAGCCCTGCCGGAAGAGGGGCGTTTCCACCTCTCTACGCTGATGAACGCCATCGACCGTGAACGCACCATTGCCACAATTCGCGAACGCTTAGACAAGAAGCAGTGCTGCCGCGTCATCTCCACCAGCCTGATTGAAGCGGGCGTTGACGTGGATTTTCCGACCGTATACCGCGAATTAGCCGGACTGGACAGCATTCTGCAAGCCGCCGGACGTTGCAATCGCGAGGGAAAGGAAGCGGCGCAGGACAGCATCGTCCACATCTACCAGACCGAACACGCGGTTCCACCCATCATGCGCCCAAACATTGAAAGTTGCCGCACAGTGCTGCGCCTGTATGCGGAGGACATCGGCAGCCGCAAAGCCATCCACGCGTATTTTTGCGATTTGCTTTTCAAGCGCGGCGAAAATCAGCAGCGTTCACGACCCGTTTCGTCCGAAAATGATTTACTGGATACCAGCAAAACGCTGTCATCCGAAGCAAGATTTGCTTTCCGCGAAACCGCCGAGCATTTCCGCTTTATCGACACAGATACGGTAACGGTGTACATTCCGACACCTGAAAACAGCGAGGACATCAAAGCCCTGCGTGATGGGCACTATTCGCGTGAGCTTTTCCGCCGCCTGGGGCGCTGCGGCGTGAGCGTTTACCGGTACGAATATCAGAAGCTCTGCCAGTTGGGGAATATCGAGGAGGTCAGCGACGCCCACTGCGGGATTTTGAGCAGCCACGAGCTGTACACGCCGGAGCGCGGCTTGCTGATTGCAGTTTTGTCGCTTATTTGCCGCTTAAACCAGCACTATACGCTTGAACATGTCCACAATAATCAATGATATAGGTATGAGAAAAGGCGCAAGCGTTATACCTGCGCCCTGCCTATTCTGAGTGAAATTACACATATCAAAGTTTTACCCGTTTATTAATCAAAGAGTCCAACTTCTCCCGGATGGTATCCTTCATCTGGTCGATAAATGCATATTTCTGAGCTATGGCCTTTTGTGCATCCAAATCAAATGTCCCATCTTCTTTAACCGGAATCGAAAACTTTACATTCTTTACTCTGAATGGCGGCAACGATGTATATTCGTTTTCACCATTGTCACCCGCACGCCCCATTTTCAATTCTCTAAAAATAGGTTCAAGAGCATATCTTATATACTGCAAATCAATGCCCGCAACTTTCGGCACAAGTACACCTCGGTGATTTGTCGCAGAAAACAATTCGTTATGAGTCATGATATATCCAGCCAATCCATCAATTGCCCAGCTAAGGCACGGAATATTATAGTCATAACTGTCGATATGAGCAAATGCACCTACAGTATTCCCGGAATATACAGGGAATTCACCCTGATGCTTCTGGATATATGCCTTGGTGTATTTTCCTTTTCCACGCTGAATATCAAAAATATCAGAAATCATTACTTCTGCAATAGCACCGGTTCCAATATCTTCGATAGCAGTTTCGCCCAATTCGTTCAACGGCTCATCAAATTCAGAAAGTGTGGCAGCGACATCATTAAGTACGGAACGGTACTCATCAAGACTAACGGTTCTCTTGCTTTCTTCAATACCCAGCTCCACTTTTTCCTCATGAGTCCACCAGCGATCCACTGACCAATGAGAGCTTGTATAAAATTCATCAATATCAACAATTTTACAACGCTTATCATTAGTGCGGAATCGACTTTTTGCCCCCTTGAACATGTTGAAAAGATCAGATGCCGTTTCAAGATCGTTCTGTTCAATATCAAAACGATTTACATCCCTTGTTTCGCCAATTTCAGAACAGAGGTACGCAAATACCGGTGTGGTTTGACGTGCCTTTGTTCTTACACCTCCGACACTGACTTCCTGTTTTTTCGTCAATACTACAATGTATGTCTTCTTGTTGGTAGTAAAGAAGGTGTTTATTGGTAGTGAAATGACCGCATCTATTATACATTCCTCCAAAATGAAATCACGCAGTTTCTTATCATTGCTACGATTCATAATACCGTCCGGCACAACCACAAACGCTTTTCCGCCCGGTTTTAGAGCGCGTACAATCCACTCCATAAACAACCCTTCAATGCCCATGGCACTGATGCTGAAATAATCTTTCAGTTCGGATTGCTTTGCGATTTCTTCTTTCAGGTTACTGCTACCACTCATAACATACGGTGGGTTTGTCAGAATCAGATCATATTGCTCTTTTTCCGGACGTGCCAGCGTTCCCAGTATAGAATTAGTTTGCAGCAGAAAGGTATCATTGAACAGCTTTGCAAACTCCTGCGTCATGCCGGGATTATCCTTAATCAAACCGGACATGTAAATCAGCATATTAGCTTTCGCAAGAATTATGGTTTTCTGCTCGTCTTTATCGAATCCCTTATCAAATCCGGCGAGCGTGATTTGTGGTTCCAGTTTATCACCATTTACCACATAGAAACGATCCAGGTTATGCAGAATCGGTTCGAGCAAGAATTTTCCAACACCACAAGCAGGATCGCAAATTTTCATGCCCGGCGACAGTTCGATCATATTAACAATAGCACGCACTACTTTCAATGGCGTAAAATACTGTCCCCAGTTCTTCTTACTGATGGATTCTTTAAGGAAAGTTTCAAACAATTTGCTTTTAAAATCGTAGTCAATGTTTTCAAGCGTTCCAAAATTGTCGAAACGGTTCAAAATACGATGGAACACTGTCGCATAGCCCGCGACAGCCTTATCATCCTTTGAAACAAAAATCGTGCCATTGATGATTGTTGTATTGTCCTTTGCATTTCCAGGGAACAGTTCCTTAATCTTCTTGCGAACGGTGTTTGCGTAGAATTCAAGCACTTCATTATCATTATTCCCCGCATACTGTGCAAGCAAATGATAGAAGGAATACATACCAGTCAGCACGCCCAAATCGCTGAGATACTTGAAAATGAATATCTCTACAAATGTGTACAGGCAATTTTCTGGCGTTGCTCCAGAAACGGCCCACAAATCCTGCCATACCTTTTCAGCCAACGGTAGCGGATCAACTGCAGCAGCGACCTTAATCGCGTCATTCGTCACGCTAATCGACGCTTTTATTTTGTTAATCAAGGTAATGCACTCTGTATTATTCTTGTTGAAGGTCAACGTGATTTCGCTGCCATCCTCCTGCAGAATATGATTGCCGGTTGCAGGGTTAATCCAGTAGGATTTTGTGCCATCGGTAACAATGTAAACTTTCGCCTTCAATGCCTGTGCTGTTCCCAGTTCCTGCGCAATGGCAGCAGCAATCTGCTTTTCTGTATGCAGTTCTTTTGGGGTTTTGTATTCGATAGCCGCAATCACATTCGGTTTCTTAACAATCAGTGCATCCGGCTTCTTTGTTTCAAATTCACCATAATCACGATCAGGTATGATTTTAGCACCTTTGAGTGCTTTCAAAGTAGTCGCACCGATATTGTAGTAATTCCAGTCGCCCATCTTCTCAGAAGCTTCTATCAAGTTGCGCTGGATAAGTTCTTCGCTCATTTGGTAGACACTCCCTTCGTTCCATTAGTATGTTCATTCAAGTATTTGTCGACAGCTTCTTTACGAATGCGCCATGCACGACTACCGACTTTTGAAGCCGTCAGTTTTTGATTGTTAATTAATCTACGAACAGTCTTTTCGCAAACCTGTAGATACTGTGCCGTCTGTGCTACTGTTAGCAATTCGTCGGTCATAACATACACCCCCCTCATGAAATATAGCACATATCTGCTGATTTTTCAATAAAATCAGGGAGAATTATGAAGAAATCTTCATACTCATAGAGAATTAAATAGACTATATTGGACATACGCTGTTCAACTTCTTTTGCAATACAGCGAAATATCCCTTCTATCCCCTTCAAATGTATTCACGCGCGTAATATTCCGCAAACATCGTTGTAACATATCACATACGCGGTTGTGACGTCGCTCCGCCAGTTAATCGTAAACAGCACTTCTTCCTGCACCTGCACGGCGTCAGCGACGTGGTGGAGTTCCACCGCAGCCCCGACGGTGTTGCGCTGCACGGACGCGAAGGGCTGTGGCTGCCGTACCCGGTAGAATACAAAAAAGGGTCAGACAAAACGCAGGATGCCGACGAGGTGCAGCTGTGCGCACAGGCGCTCTGCTTGGAGGAGATGCTCTGCTGCGCCATCCCGGAGGGCAGCTTGTTTTACGGCGAACCCCGCCGGCGGACGCGGGTTGCGCTGGATGAATCCCTCCGTGCGCGGACGTTGTCGCTTCTGGTGGAACTGCTGGAGAATCAGGCGCGCGGACATACGCCATCCGTTCGGGCGCACAAGGGCTGCAATGCCTGCTCGCTCAAGGATGTATGCGTTCCGCGGCTCATCCGAACCGGCAGCGTCCGCGCCTACATGCACGCCCGTATTGCGGAGGATTCGCCATGAGAAAGATGCTGAATACGCTGTTCGTGACGACGGAAGACGCCTACTTGTCGCTGGAAAACGAGAATATCGTCGTCCATGTGGGCGAGGAAAAGCGCGCGCAGTATCCCCTGCTGATGCTGGAGGGCATTCTGACTTTCTCCTACAAAGGCGCAAGTCCAGCACTCATGGGTGCTTGCGCAGAGCGCGGTATTGGGCTGACGTTTCTGACACCGCGCGGGCGATTTTTAGCGCGCGTCTGCGGCAGCGAGCGCGGCAATGTTCTGCTGCGCCGCGAGCAGTATCGGCGCGCCGACAGCCTATCCGCCAGCTGCCTGATTGCACGGAATTTCATCTTCGGCAAGGTATACAATCAGCGCTGGGTGCTGGAGCGTACCATCCGCGACCACGCCTTGCGCGTGAATGTGCAGGCACTCAAGGATGTTTCCGCCGCGTTAGATGCCAAGCTGCCGCAAATTGAATCAGCGGTTGATTTAGATGTGCTGCGCGGGCTGGAAGGCGACGCATCCGCCGATTATTTTTCGGTATTCAACGAAATGATACTGACTCAAAAGGCGGATTTCTTGCTGAACGGCCGCAATCGCCGCCCGCCGCAGGACAACATGAACGCCCTGCTTTCCTTCGCCTATGTGCTGCTCGCCAACGACTGCGCTGCCGCGCTGGAAAGCGTCGGGCTGGATGCCTACGTCGGCTTCATGCACCGCGACCGTCCGGGGCGCACGTCGCTCGCCCTTGACCTGATGGAAGAACTGCGCGCCCCGATGGCAGATCGCCTCTGCATCACGCTGGTGAACAACCGTGTGCTGCAGGACAAGCACTTCGACCGGCAGGAAAGCGGCGCCGTCTTCTTGAACGATGCCGGGCGCAAGCAGTTCTTGACTGCGTGGCAAAACCGCAAACGCGAAGAAATCACCCACCCGTTCCTGAAAGAAAAAATCATGTGGGGGCTTGTTCCCTATGTACAGGCGCTGCTGCTTGCGCGCACCCTCCGCGGCGACACAGACGGTTATCCCCCATTCCTCTGGAAATAACCCGAAAGCGAGGCGTTCCCGATGCTGGTTCTAATCACCTACGATGTTTCCACCGTCGATGCAGACGGCAAACGCCGCTTGCGGCAAGTCGCCAAGCGCTGCGTCGTCCACGGTCAGCGCGTGCAGAATTCCGTATTTGAGTGCTCTTTGGATGCCGCACAGTACAAGCTGCTTCAGGCGGAACTTCGGCAGCTGATTGACCCGGAAAAGGACAGTTTGCGCTTTTACAACCTCGGCAATCACTACGAAAGCCGGATTGAGCACATTGGCGTGAAGACGAGCTACGCCCCGGAAGGGCTGCTGATGCTGTAAGGGCGCGCCGCGCGAATCGCCCGTGCGAAGCGCAAGCCTCCAGCCTTTTGCAGGGAGGTTCGCACCGGATTTCGCGGTCTTTTCGGCAAAATTACCGCATTTTCGGCTAAGCTGATTCTCAAAAGGACTGTTTTGTGGTATACTTTTTGTGCAAAGCCTATGATTCTGATCGACAGAATTGTTACTTTGCGCTGTCGCTCCCCGTGCGGGGAGCGTGGATTGAAATCCGTGCCGTGCCATGTGCGCCTCGCGGCTGTTTTGTCGCTCCCCGTGCGGGGAGCGTGGATTGAAATGACGCCTACAAGCAGCAGGTGGAGACGGAAAAGGTCGCTCCCCGTGCGGGGAGCGTGGATTGAAATGGCGTGGGTGATGGGTTCGGCGTGGGTGACGGATTGTCGCTCCCCGTGCGGGGAGCGTGGATTGAAATACCAGCAAGGCAACCGGGACTGTTTACCAGCCCGGTCGCTCCCCGTGCGGGGAGCGTGGATTGAAATTGAAGTATATGCTAAATTGTTGCGCAACAAATATAGGTCGCTCCCCGTGCGGGGAGCGTGGATTGAAATTAAGGCTGTTTGAAGAACGTCCTTGTCGTTGTGTCGCTCCCCGTGCGGGGAGCGTGGATTGAAATTACTGTTTTATTTTGCATAAAAAGAACGGCGCTTGTCGCTCCCCGTGCGGGGAGCGTGGATTGAAATATTG
>ENA-OPCV01000966-OPCV01000966.1-human-gut-metagenome-genome-assembly--contig:-NODE-966-length-23961-cov-2.707103_pt1 | contig 23961 bp, 17 predicted proteins | sample MGYA00241257_ERZ501494 | MGnify/ENA primary metagenome ERZ501494 (study PRJEB25962, sample SAMEA2042618) | human gut metagenome | biome: human gut; feature: human-associated habitat; material: faeces...
CCATGGACTATCACATCAACGAGTTTCCATGGGAAGATATTATGCACCGTGCCGTTCGTCAAGGCTACCGTTCGCATCAGACTTCAACCTGCGGTCTGCATCTCCATGTGAACCGCAATGCTTTTTCCGACAATCAGGAAGGACAGGACGAGGTGATCTCCAGAATCCTGTATTTTGTGGAACATCACTGGAATGAGTTGTTGAAGTTCAGCCGCCGTTCGGAATACACCATGAACCGCTGGGCGGCAAGATACGGCTATGAGCATACCCCGAAAGCAATTATGGACAAGGCGAAAAAGGGTGGAAATGGTCGATATGCCGCTGTGAACCTTTGCAATTACCACACCGTGGAATTTCGTTTGTTCCGTGGCACTTTGAAGTACAACACGTTCATTGCCACCATTCAGCTGGTCAACCGTATCTGTGATGCCGCTAAGTACAACACCGATGACAGCATTTCGAAATTGTCGTGGTCTGACTTTGTGGCTGATGTAACAGAACCAGAATTGATACAGTACTTGAAAGAGCGTCAGTTGTACATCAACGACAGAGTGGAAGAAACGGAGGAATATTGATATGTGTGCATTATTTGGTTGGCTAGATTACAAGGGTGTTGTGTCGGACAAGCTGTTGAAAAAGCTGACACAGGCTCTGGCAAATGCGGCAGAGGAACGAGGAACGGATGCGTCTGGGATTGCCTATGTGAAGAACAGCAAGGTAACGATTTTCAAGCGTCCGAAACCTGCCCACAAGATTCACTTTAACGCCCCCAACGGCACAAGGGCAGTCATGGGACATACTCGCATGACCACACAGGGCAACGAGAAGTTCAACTACAACAATCACCCTTTCTATGGTCATGCCGATGTGGACTTTGCCTTTGCACATAATGGCGTACTGTATAACGATAAGGAACTGCGTGTGGAAAAGCACCTGCCGCAAACGCAGATCGAAACGGATTCATACGTTGCAGTACAGTTATTGGAACAGCAAGGCAAACTAAACTTTGACTCACTCAAAAGCATGGCAGAATCCGTGCAGGGCAGTTTCTGCTTTACCGCTCTGGACGAAAACAACACGCTCTACATCGTCAAGGGCAGCAATCCCATGTGCCTGCTCCACTTTGCAGAGCTGGGGCTTTACGTTTATGCCTCGACGGAAAGCATTTTGAAAAAGGCATTGCAGAAGACTGGTTTCCACAAGTATCCGTTTGAAGTGTTGAATGTAGATGAAGGCACGATCTTGAAGATTGACCGCTATGGGTTTTTAAGCGGCTCTACCTTTGAGGTACAGGAAAGTTTCCGGTTCGGCAAGTGGACTGATTGGTATGACGAGTTGGAAGAAGAGTATTACACACAACAGGAGGAATTGCTGTTGGAGATGTGCAGTTGCTATGGCGTGACAGAAGAGGATGTCCTCCTGCTGTTGGACTATGGCTATTCCACTGATGAGATCGAAGAGATGCTGTGTGACAGCAACTTGCTTTTGGAGACGCTTTGTGCAGTTCGGTGCGAAGAGGAGTTCTGCTGCGAATAAACACAAAAAGAAACTGCCTTCCTCTTGGAAAAGTAGTTTCTTTTTTCGATTGCGACAATGTTGACTTGCTTTTTGTTCCACGTTCCAGGTAGTTTGCAAGGTCAACAACATTTTTTGTTCTCGAAGTTTTCGATCGCCTGGAACATGGAACACCACATCCAACTCACACCACAAAATTATTTTTATTTCTCTTTCTATATAGAGAGTCAAATGAAAAAATATTTGCACAAAAATATTTTCGGCGAAATTGCAATGCTTTTTTACAAGAAATAGGCGATACAGATCCACTCTATTGTTTCTGTAAATTCACGCAATTCATTTGATAAATGATTTGGAAGTTTATCTCCAATGTAATCCCACAACAACTCCCGCAATGTAAAAAGTCTTATTTTAGCTTTGCTCAGTTCTTCACAATTTAATCGGTACCTGCATCCCTTTTCTTGTTCACACTCTGATATCTCACACCATATATGGTTCAAGTCTGTCCTCTCTTTACAGGTATTAGCACTATGGTATACGATACTTCTAACCATTCCTTCCTCATAAAATTTTAGATGCATCAAATCAGTCTGATCTGATGTGTGGTAGCAGATCAAACGTCTGATATATTCCTCTTTCCAATCTCTTTTTTTCTCTTTTTTGCTTGCTTTTTCAAAAGTCTGCGCTTTTGTTCTAAACAAGTACTTCAGATTTTCTTCGATATCTTTTAGTGTTCTGGCATTATGAATGGTCCTTATTCCTGTTTCTATGTTGTATAAAACTGTATTCATGCGCTGCATAAGAGATTCATTCTTTTTATCCACATCATTCCGATACAGATTGTATTGAACGTCAGGCCTATAAACCACATGACACAATTCTATACTGGTTTTTTTCTCACATTCTATGATTTTTTTCGCTTCTAAAGGCAAAAACGTTTTAAAAAGTTCCACATTTTCCTGAATCAAGAGGCGTCGATAACGAACATACAGAAATCTGACCCATTTTTTAAAATCGTCTATGTGTATTGAATTATGAAGTTGTGGACATCCAAAAGGCACACAATTTGTTTCCATAAAAAAAGTTAAAACAGAAGAAAATAGATCTTCCAGACACTTCTTTTGACAGGTAACTATACTTTCTTTTCTTTTTAGCTTAATTCTTAGAAAAGAAAAATCGATTCCAGTGAGAGAAAAGAACATTGTAACACATCTGTTTGAAAATGCACTCTCTGAGTCGACGCCTTCACCATTTTTTAGTTTATATGGTTTCCTTTTTTCCGGATACAGATAGTAACGGCATTTGTCCAGATAAAAGTTTTTCGTTTTTTGAGTTAAATGCGGTGCATTCGTGTGATTTTCTATAGCTTTTCGGCTTTTTTTCTTATAATTACGAAATGCCGGGTTATCTTCTAAAAACAGCTCTCCGGTATCTGGATCTGTCTTTCCAACAGTAGTAACAAATTGACTAAAAACATATTCTGATTCTTTTAAGAAAAAATAGAAATTAATTGCGGTTTCAAAATCATTGTCGAACATTTGAGATCCTCTTTTCGAATTCTTAGTATCACTTTATAGAATATCAGTGACAAAATCCATCTTTATTATATCATACTTCCCCATAAAAAGAAAGTATAATTTCATGCCATAACCACAAATCAAAATAAGATTTCTACATGCAAAAAAGTGCTGTTCATCATAATTTTTCTGTATATTTTATTTTTGGAGAAAAACTTTTTTCTAAACTTGTTACGTTGAACAGTAAAAAATCAATTTTTATATATTAGCTCATTGTTAACTTGTTAAAAGTATGGTATAATAAAAGCAGGCAAAAAGCCGTATTCACAACGCCACCACTGGCAAGTGAAAATAATTCTAGGAGGAATGCAAATTGAATGAATTGCAGAACAACAACATCACTATCCTAAAAGGCAAACAGTTGAAAATCTATGAGGCGCAGATATCGGATTATATATGCAGTACGCATCACTTTATGATCTATGAAGGCGATCTTTATGTGCGCAATGGATGCCAGGATGTAAAGGTTGACAAAAACGAATTTTACAACTGGATATATCAACTAGCGGCTCAGGATGGGGTAACATTGACGTTTTCCAACTGCGCTGATGTTATGAAGGAGGTGATGCTTCGAAGTCTAAAATTTAACGGAATCCCAAACGGAGAGGAGTATACTGTTTTCAGAAACTGCTGCGTTTCCAATCTGACTGGTCAAATCGTTAGCCTGCCAGATGATTATTTCTCCACAATTTGCGTAGAGGCAAACTATGTGACAGATCCAGTGTTGAATCACCCAGCTGCAGATCAGTTCCTGTATACCATTAGCGGTGGTGACCCAGTGTTGATTGATCTGCACTGGAAATATTGGGGATACTGTCTCTCTTCAGATGCTCATGCAAAAGCCCTTTTCTTTCTATATGGACCTTCTGGCAACAATGGAAAATCTACAGAGCTGAATCTGCAAAAAAACCTTCTGTCAAAAGGAAGTGTAGACTTTATGCCCATTAGAACGCTCTTATCAGAGTTTGGCAAAGCACGTCTGCGTAATATCAGAATGGAAATCTCAGCAGATGAAGGCGAATTAGACCTGGGCGCAAGAGATATTGGTTATCTGAAAACCTTTTCAGGACATGATGATTTGACAGCAAATGTCAAGTTCAAAGAATTTGTATCCTTTCCCTGTACCAGCAAAATCGTAATTTCCAGCAACAACAATATCGGTATGGCGTATTCCAATATCGATCCGGCTTTTGCAAGAAGAATTGTTACAATTCCTTATCCGGTTTCCATTCTAAAGGAACAGCAAGATCCATATATTCTGGAAAAGCTGCTGGCAGAGAAAGATGCCATCGCTACAGAGGCATTTCGCAGTTATCTGGCACTCAGAGAAAACAACTATAAATTCCCAAACTGTACTGCATATACAATGCAGTCGTCACTGTTTGTACCACTGAACAGCGCCTACAATGCAATCCAAGTTTTCAGCTGTACAAACTGTGACTTTTCCGATCCGGATGCTTTTACAAGTACCTTTGACTTGTATATGGCATTCTGCGCTGTATATGGCAGCGTATTTCAAGATATCACAAGCTTTTCCCAGGAATTTTACCGTGTCAACGTAGAAAAACTGGAAAAGACCAGAAAACGAATTGGCGGACAGAACAACCGTGGTTTTTACGGCGTTAAGCTTCATGCGTAACGCCGCAGCAATAAAGGAGGAAAAATTATGTCTATTATGATTTACCCAGAAAAAATGGACCCGGCAGTTGTCTCTGCTCATGCGGCAGAGATTGCAAATGTGAAGAATCCAATGCTTGCGTCCCTCTGCCTGATAACAGGCTCTACGCTTGGCGGTTCTAAGGAATATCTGACTTCGATCATCAATGCGAAAGATGTGGACAAGCTGGAATACGGTGAATCCTTGTGTGTCTTCTCACCGACTGGCTCAGGCAAGACAAAAGCGATGGAATTGATCATAGCCGCCTTATCCTCGGATTCACATCTCATTGTCCTGGCAAACCGCTGCATATGCAAAACACAGGTGCTCAAGGATTTGATCAAATGCCCGAATATTCCGGGAGCCTTGATCGAAAAAATAAAGGTCAATGATAATGTGGAAGTCATGACATACCAGGAATTTGCAAGAAAAAAGCATAAGTACCAAGGAAAAAAGCTGGTTTTGATCTGTGACGAATGCCACTGTTTTGCGGAAGATGCAACGTTTTCTCTTTATCCACAGCATGTGGTGAATTTTCTCAATAGCAACCTCGACAATACGAAACGAATCTATATTACAGCAACGCCAAGTGATGTTCTTCCTATTCTATGGGACATTGAGAATTTGTCCGATAAGCCTCTCTGTCCGTTTGACCCTGACAATATACAGCATTTTCTACGAGTAACACCAGATGCAGACTGCACCAGAATCAAACATACCTACATCATGCAGTCGGACTGGACTTATCTGAAATTTGCAGTATACCACCCAGCCAAACGTAAGGAATTGGCTGAATACATTCAGAAGTTCTGCGCCCAAGGAAAAAAGGCACTGATTTACATCAACGACATGGAAGCAGGCGCAGAGATGCAAGAGCTGCTGGGAGACAGTCAGCGTATCTATTCCAGTGATGACAAGAAGGATGAGATCAAAAAGATTGCTTTGCAGGAAGGTTTCGATGCGAGTGCACTGGTGACAACAAAGGTAGCGGAAAATGGCTGGTCAATTCATGATGACAACCTGTCTCTTATTGTAGCGGAAACTTGTGATATGGTCGAGTTACAACAGATCATAGGCCGTGCAAGAGTTGGCCGCAAAAAGCCACGTGAAATTCAGGTGCTTATCCCGGACTATGACCTTAGTCTTCTGGGAAATATGGAGGGTAAGCTTTATATGCAGCTGTCTGCATTCCAAAAGGCAGCAGATAATCCGGACTTTGCCCTGCAGTATCTGAACCAGCCTAACCCATATGTTTGCTATGATGCGATCTTAAAGAAGCCTTTGGTGAACCGCATTGGTCTTCAGCAGCTGCGAACCCAACTGAATCACATAAGAGCCTTGAAGACAGAAGAGCAAAAAAATTCCCATGCCTTTGTACGCAAGGTATTGGAGACTTACGGAAAGCCGACCGAAGGCATGGAAGAATTATTCCTGGATTACGATATCACAAAGGCTTGTCAGCAGCGCATCGTATCAGCCTGGGGCAAATATAAGTGCAGCAACTGTGATCCGGATGCTTTGAAGGCCCTCAAAGAGGAACTGAAAGCCGCCTGCAATGAAACTGGCGCTTATCCGAAGGAATTGAAATCCAATATCCAGATCGACACTGTGAATGATATCCTCTTATTTGCAGGCATTCATGAAATCGTATCTCCTGAGATCAGACGCTTTGAGATCACAGACAGAAGCTCTTCAGCACTATCTGCTGATGTGTAAATATCACCCAAAACAAACATATATTATTGCCGTGAGGAGGGACAAACAATGGCTATAAAAACGAAAAAGCGCATTCCGCTCCAGAAGACCATCTGGTGCAAGATTCGCTACTGGCAGCTGCTTCATGATCTGACTGACGATGAACTGGCAATGTATCTGAACTGTTCCACGAGAACGCTCCAGAACTACGATCATGATGCCAAAAACCTTACATTAAAGACAGTAGACACGTTCCTCTGCGTGAACGAGTTGACACTGGAAGAATTAATGACCGCATAACACATAACGCAGACGATACCTTAAATACGAGGTACCGTCTGCTCTTTTTTTGAAAAGGAGCAATCAGAATGAAAAAGAAGTTCAACATCAAGCAAACAGAAAGCTGCAATTTCTATACCTGGGTATCTGAAGGAAGTGGAAAATACCGCAAAAAGAGCAAGATCACAGGCAGTACGCCAAACGAAGTCATTATCAAGGCTACGAAGTGGCTCAAACACATTGACGAAGAAAAGAACACACCATACACAGTAAAGCAGGCAATGCTGCAATTTATTGACAGCCGAAGCCGTGTGCTTGAACCGACTACGATCTGCAACTACAGAGAACTTGTCCGCAATAAGTTACAGTACATCATGGACATCAATATCGAAGAACTCACGGCAAAGGATATCCAAATCGCAATCAATCTGGATGCACACCGTCTCAGTCATAAATCCATCAAGAATGCTTATGGATTCCTGAAAAGCGTTTTGATTGCAAATGACATTGATATCAAGCTGGGCAGCATCAGATTACCGAAAAAAGAGGTTCGAGAACGTAAGCTTCCGACAGCGCCCGAAATCTACAAGATCGTCAAGGGAACGGACAGTGAATTGCCTGTTCTGCTTGCAATGTGGTTGTCACTGCGCATCGGCGAAGTAGCTGGGCTACAATTCAGAGATGTCGATGCCAAAACAATGCGTCTGTATGTGCGCCGTGAGATCGTAAAAGTTGATTCCGGCTGGGCAGAAGTGAACCACTGCAAAACAGAGAAAAGTGTGCGCTGTGTAAATCTTCCCATACATATCTACAACTTAATTCAGGCAATCCCACACCAAAAAGAGACAGACCACATTATTTCGGTCAAACCCAATACCATCCGAAAGCGATTCAAGCGACTGCTCCGAGACAACGGTATTGAGGATATTCGCTTTCATGATTGCAGACATATCTTTGCAAGTACGGCTGCCATGCTGAATGTACCAGAGAAATATGCCATGGAAATGGGCGGCTTGAGTACACCGGATGTATACAAAAACGTATACCAGGAAACCTTTGACAGCGAGCGCAACAAGGCAGACGGCATCATAGACGATTACTTCAACAAGGTCGTAATCGACAAAAACGATTGAAAAATGACAGAAGCCACAAGAATGCAAGGGGCTTTTCGAAGTCCCTTGTTTTTTTCAGTTGGCACTTTTCGTTGGCACATACCCGAAAAAGTTGGCATTTTTGAGAAAAATCCATCTTTCGCCGGAAATATCAGAACACAAAAAAACGGCTTAAATGCGTCGAATTCCGCATCTAAGCCGTTTTGCATCTGGTCGAGGTGACAGGACTCGAAGATGTGGGATTTTAAGCGAAAATCACGCAAAATAGGGAGATTTTCAAATTTAGTTGGCACTTTGGGTTGGCATATTAGATGGCCAAAGTCTTGCTGAATCACTCATGCTTTATTCCCTCCTGTTATCTATTTCATTGTTTCAACTCTAAATTTCACTTTCTCTTTTCTCAACGATATCAGATAAGTTACAAAGGGTTATATTTTCAGCATTGGCTGCCTCTTCTAAAATCTTATCATCAAAACCAGATTCAGAAAAAAGATAATAATAGAATTCTGATTTTTCCTTTTGAGGTGACAGTTTTGCAATAGTATCCAGATATTCAGAATATCGGAATGGCTTATTTTTAAACTTACATTCTCCGATCAGATACTGCGTTGCGTGTTTGGAAACAGCGAGAATATCAATTTCGGTTTCCTGCACTTCTCTTTTATCATCTTTTCGTCTGACTGTTGTTTTTCCCCACCAACGCCCCATTTGAGAATATCGAAATGGCAGAGCATTGGCTTTTTGCATTTCACGAACATATTCCCGACAGATGTCCTCGAAAACAGATGCTGTAAACTCGTGAAGCTGCGGAGCAATGGCATACTCATAAACACCATCTACATCGCCGCCTTCCAGTTCTGAGTAATTTGTAAAAACAAACGCATACCAAAACCGAAAGAAATTATCTGTCAGATGATAAAGTCCACGATTGGTGTTTGCTTTCTCTTTTATCCCATCAGAAACAGAAAACTCCCGTTCGACAATTTCCAGTTCAATCAGATTTTTCAAATATACACTTGTTTTCGAAGTATCATCCACCAACGATTTCATGCTGATTTCATTGAGTTTGGTATTGCCAAGAGCAACAGCTTCAATGATGGAATTGTATAATGGTGTTTCTCTCAATTCCTGTCGCAAAAGAAATTCCACTTCGCTATACAGTGTACAGCCCTTGGTGAGAATATTTTTCTTGATGTTCTCTGCAAGTGTCAGATCGCTGTCAAATTGTTTCAGATAATGCGGAATACCACCAAGAATCGCATAAGCAAGTACTTTATCCCGATCAGAATAATTCGGAAAGAATTGAATGGCTTCGTAGAATCCCATTTCTTTCATCTTATAAATTCCGGTCGCTCTTCCATAAAGCGGATTCTTTTCTGCAAGAATTTCTTTTTCAATAAAACTCATTGCACTTCCGCATAGAATCAGCATAACGTTCTCGTCTTTTAGGATTTCATCCCATAAATTCTGCAAAATGGACGGTATGCTTGGATTGCCCTTACACATATAAGGAAATTCATCGATTACCACCAGCTTTTTTGCATCACCATACGGCAATTCCGTGATGGCACGAAATGCTTTCTCCCAGTCTGAAAATTCTGTTATATAAGAACGAGCCGGAATATTTTCTCTCAGCAGTTTTTCTGAAAAGTTTTTCAGCTGCATTTTATCTGTGCATTCTCTGCAGGAAAAAAAGATATGCGGTTTTCCTTTACAGAACTGCCGAAGCGTTTCTGTTTTTCCAACACGTCTGCGACCATACAGAACAATCAACTGTCCGTCTTTTTGACGATATTTATTCTCTAAAAATTGTAATTCTGCTTTTCTGCCAATAAACATTGTACTTGCCCCTTTTCTCTAATCGTGATTTAGTAAATCGTGATTTGATATTATTATACCACGGATTTTTGAAAAATGCAAGTGGTGCAGAAAAGTCTAAAATCATCTGAATGATTGTTCCATGTTTGCTTTACTGTATTGAATTAAAGTATCATTTGTTGGTAGGGTGCATTTAGTATAATATAATAAAGATACGCACCCTACAGATGAGGATTTAATATGAGTGATTTTTCTCAGTAAATGTTTCTATATGCTGCCTCTTCCAATGGAACTTGATGTTAAGAATACAAATTTCAGAAAGTGCTTGACTTCATAACAAAAAAGAAAAGACTGTCCCTGCTGACAGACCATGTGCCTCCTAAAGTTTCTCAAACCGTTTTCGGATGGTGTTTAGTACAAATGCAATCCCTTACATCTCACTGTAGTGATATTTTTTCAGTCTCCCACCGACAATTATGCAAATCAAACTCCCAGTCACGCCAAGTATAAACAGCATTAAAGCGGCACCTGAGCCTTTTCCTATGCCGAAAAGTGTTCTTAAAATCGGCAGATCACCATGTCTGACCATAAATGGCTCGCATACGTCATCCACCATAAAACCGCCCAAAAACAGTCCAATCGGGATTGTAAAAAATTGCAGTGTATTTCGGCAGGCATAGACACGTCCTTGTAATTCTACAGGAATCAAACCTCTGAGAATTACCTCCAGATTCGTACTCATAACCGGCACAAAAAGCCATCCGATTGCCTGACCGATACACCATAATACCGGTTCTCTGGAAAATGCCAGGATAAAGTTCTCCGTCCCCATAGCAAACAACATTGTCAGATAGACAATTTTTACCCGATCCTTCGGTTTAGGCAGGGCAGAAACAATTAGACTGCCAACAATCATAGCCGCACCAGAGCAGGAAGTGACGATGCCAAGAACGGTTTGGCTGCCCTTTGGATTTGGGAGAACAAATCCCGGCAGTACGGCGTCAAAAGCAGAAGATACCAAATTGATGCCCGACAAAAACCACAGCAGTGTCAAAATCATAGGATTGCGTTTCAAGAATCCCAGACCTTCTTTTGCAAGACGAAAGACATTTTCGATTCTCTCGCTCCTGCTCTTTGGAATTGAAACAAAAAATAACAGTGCCGTAAATGCAATTATAAAACTTCCGACATCTGCTGCCACGACACCATTCAGCCCCGCAAAAGCGTACAGGGCGGTAGCAATCAAGGGATTTAATATGGAGATCAGTGACCGGGATAGAGAACGAAGTGCACTTGTTTTTTGATAATACTGTTCGGGAATAATCAGTGTCATAGCAACTTCTGAAGCTGGCTGCTGTACCGTGTTCATTAGCCCGGAAATGATGTTCAGGGCATATAAGTGCCATACCATCAGATGATTTGTGCGAAACAAGGCAAACACAGCTATGGTGCAAAGTACAGCAAGCAGGTCACAGACAAGCATGATCTTCTTTTTGTCCAATCGGTCTGTCAGCACTCCTGCAAAGATGCTCATCAATACATAGGGTGTATAAGAGCATATGGTAAGTGCAGCTGTGCTTAAAGAAGAACCCGTAGTCTCGTATAACCATAAGGTAAGTGCAAATGCTGTGATACTGCTACCCAGCTGGGAGACGCTTTGCGTACTCCAGAGAATCAGAAAATTTTTCAGTGGATGTGATTTGTTTTTCATTTATCTTTGCTCCTTTTTCTATAAATGATTGTGCATAACAAAAAGAAGCAAAGTCTGAGGATATCAGCCAAAGGCAATTCCTCCATGCAGTCTCCTCAGACTCTGCATGGAGCAGTTACAATACAAAGTATCATTCTATTTTCCTTTCATAGGTGTGAAAATATACGTATTGCAAAGGATCTGATTTTATTATACTGTGCTTTGGTACCCTTGTCAATGAAACTAAGGTTGTGTTTTTTGCAGGATACTGCACCTATTCATGCTGCTTAATTGCTTTGCACCCTATTTTGTGAAACTAAAGAGTAAATCCAGCAATTCTACATCGCAGAAATTCTTTACCAGTGTGGTCTATCGAAAATCCCTATTCTATATGAAAAAGGTATATTCAAGTATTTCGAGGAAGATGTATGTTATCTGGCGTTTCAGGAGAGTAAGGAAATCAACGTGGATGATATTGAGAAAATCGAGATATCATTGAAACTCTGCGAAATCAAGTTGATTTTTAACTAGTTTTATGGTATAATGGTTACAATAAATATTTGAAAGAAACTGAGGTGATGACTATGGAAAGAAAACCATTGCCAATTGGCATAGAGGATTTCAAACGATTGATCGATGACAAATATTACTTTGTTGACAAAACCTTGATGATAAATGAACTGATCGAAAGTCAGACAATAGTCGGACTTTTTACCAGACCAAGAAGATTCGGCAAGACTTTGAATATGAGCATGATTCAGTGCTTCTTCGAAAAAACAGATGAAAGCAATGCTTATCTTTTTGATGGCCTGAAAATTTCAGAATATCCTGAATGTATGAAATATCAGGGGCAGTACCCGGTCATCAGTATTTCTCTGAAGAGCATGAAGCAAGCGACATTTGAAGAAGCTTTTGCTGTTTTCAAAGACCTCATACGTGCAGAGATACTAAGACATAAAAGCATATTATTTAATAGTGCAGTTATTGAAGAAACAGATTTGGATAAACTGACAAGATTTATTGAATTGAAAGCAGATAAAAGTGATTATAACACTTCAATCGGTTTTCTCTCAACGCTGCTTGCATCTGCATATGGCAAAAAAGTCATCATTTTAATAGATGAATATGACGTTCCGCTTGAAAATGCATTCCATCAGGGATTTTATAATGATATGGTAAATCTGATTCGTTCCGTATTTGAATCAGCACTTAAAACCAATCCTTCCCTTGACCGTGCATTTCTAACAGGATGTCTAAGAGTTTCAAAGGAAAGTATTTTTACAGGACTGAACAACCTTCAGATTTTTTCTATTATGAGTACAAAATTTGATGACAGTTTCGGATTTACACAAAAAGAAATTGACAGTTTGCTTGAATGTTATGGATTGGAAAATAAATCTTCAGACATAAGGCATTGGTATGATGGTTATAAATTTAATGATGTTGAGATATATAATCCATGGAGTGTATTGAATTATCTGTCGGAAGCAACCGATAAAAATTCCATTCCGTGCAAACCATACTGGTCCAATACAAGTTCAAACGAAATTGTAAAACGCCTGATTGAAGAATCTAACGACAGAACGAAAAACACAATAGAAGACCTGATAAACGGAACACCTGTCAAAGCACAGATTTTTGAAGATGTCACATATGGAACAATAGACATTAACAGCGAATATATCTGGAGCTTTCTCCTTTTCACAGGTTACCTAAAAGTAATTTCTTACGAAACAATCGGTGATGAAACTTATTATGAAATGGTAATTCCAAACACTGAAATCAAAAGCATTTACAAAAATACAATTCGAGCTTGGTTCGAGAAAAAAATCAATGCTGACAGCAGAAAGGATATTCTTGAAGCCATCCTGAATGCAGATGCAGAAAAATTAGAAGATCTTCTCTGTACATGGATGACAGATACGATCAGTTGTTTTGATGAAAAAGAAAATTTCTATCATGGGTTTGTCGCAGGACTTGTTTCAGGATTTAATGGATATGTAGTCGTTTCAAACAGAGAGTCGGGAAACGGGCGTTTTGATTTGGTAGTGAAGCAACGTTCCAAATGGCACTATGCTGCCATACTGGAATTCAAAATCGTTGATAAATTCAACCAAATGCTTAATGCCTGTGATGAGGCATTACAGCAGATCGAAGATAAGGATTATGAAGCATCTTTAAGAGATGAACAATACGAAAATATCGCCAAACTTGGCATATGTTTCTGTCAGAAAAGATGCAGAGTAAAATCCGGCGGTATTGATCGGTTTGAATACTAACCACATGGCAAAAGCTCTTGAGGAATCCAAATACAGCATTCTTACAGACAAATTTTCGATTGTTTTCTTTGAACTGAAAAAGCTTAAAAATACCAGAAAGAACAAACCCGTAGAGGTTTGGCTCGATTTGATCAATGCAGAAACGGAGGGTGATCTTGAAATGATTGAATCTGCAACAAATGTAAAGGATATCCATGACATCATCTTCACTATCAGAAAAATGAGTGCTGATGAAAAAACAAGATACGAAGCTGAAATGCGTGAAAAAGCAATCATGGATGAACGTTCTGCTCTTACGAATTCTGAAAGAAGAGGCTTTAAAAAGGTATTAAAGAGGGCAAAATGCGAGGTAAAGCTGAAATAGTTGACAACTTAGTTTCAAACATGGGCTTTGATTTAGAATCCGCCTTGAAAGCCGCCAACATCACAGAAGAACAGTATAACGAATATAAACACAAATGACAAAAAGCCATTGAGGTTTGATTTCCTCAATGGCTTAACTTTTTCCATATAATAAATCCTATACAAGCACCCAGCGTATTGTGAAACACATCGTCAAACTCACAAAGACCTCTGCCAGTAAAGTATTGTGTAGCTTCGATGAATACTGAAAACGCCAGTGCTGCAAAAAAAATAATCCTCAGTTTCCGAAACTTTTGGTGCAGGCATGGCAACAAGAATCCCATCGGCATCAGCATAAGAATATTGCACCCGATCTGCTGTGACCAGTAAAGTTTTCTATCTGTTGTTATGAGTTCCCGCATTTCCCAAAAGGGCATAAGCATTGCTCTGCGTTCGCCCCACTGTCTGTCGATCAGTGTCAGCCATAGAACAATAAATATGTATATCAAAAAGACTGCAATTAGCAGCTTTTTCCGCTTACTCAACGGTCACACTCTTGGCAAGGTTTCTCGGCTTATCCACGTCAAATCCCTTGCCTACGGACACATAGTAAGACAGCAATTGCAGCGGAATTACAGCAAGACTGCCTGCAAAAAGGTTGTCGATTTTCGGGATATACACCGTAAAGTCTGCGACATCTTCCATGTTATAATTGCCGTATGTCGTGAGTCCGAACAGCTTTGCACCACGGCTCTTGACTTCTACCATATTACTGATAGTTTTTTCATAGAGTGCAGATTGTGTTACTACGCTGAATACCACTGTACCGTCCTCGATCAGGCTGATCGGTCCGTGTTTCAGTTCGCCTGCTGCATATGCCTCCGAGTGAACATAGCTGATCTCTTTCAGTTTCAGACTGCCTTCCATACCGATTGCGTAGTCGATGCCACGTCCAATAAAGAATGCGTCCTTGATATTCACTACCTTGGAAGCAAACCATTGCAAACGCTCTTTATCCTCCAGAATCTTTTCGATCTTTTCAGGGATCGTATTGATCTCAGCGATAAGCTCTGCGAATCTCTCTTCTGTGATCTCTCCTCTTGCCTTGGCAAACTGCATGGCAAGCAGGTAGGCTGCAACAAGCTGACAGCTGTATGCCTTGGTTGTGGCAACGGAAATTTCAGGACCTGCAAGAGTATAGAACACGTTATCCGCTTCTCTTGCAATAGAAGAACCAACTACGTTGACAATACCAAGAGTTTTTACGCCCTTTTCTTTGCAAAGACGAAGTGCTGCGAGACTGTCTGCGGTTTCTCCTGACTGGCTGATGATAATGGCAAGACTGTTTTTTGCAAGCTGCATTTCTCTGTATCGGAATTCCGATGCCAGCTCCACACGGACAGACAGAGAGGTCAGCTTTTCCAGAACATACTGTGCCGCCATTCCTACATGATATGCAGAACCACAGGCAATGATATATACCTGCTGAATGTTCTGCATTTCTTCATCTGTCAGGCTCTCAAAATTGATATTTCCGTCCTTCAGGACAGAGTTGATGGTATCCCTGACTACTTTCGGCTGTTCATGTATCTCCTTTAACATGAAATGCTCATATCCGCTTTTTTCTGCCGCCTCTGCGTCCCAGTCGATGGTTTTCATTTCCTTCTGAATCTCTTCACCGTCAAGGTTATAGAAGGTTACTTCTCCCTTGGTCAGCTTTGCAAGCTCAAGATTGCCGATATAGTAGACATTTCTGGTATATTTCAGTATAGCAGGAACGTCAGATGCAAGATAGCTTTCGCCGCCTGTCACACCGATAATCATAGGACTGTCTTTTCTGGCAGCGTAGATCTCACCGGGATAGTCCTTGAACATGACTGCAAGTGCGTAAGAGCCACGGATTCTTACAAGAGCGTGATTCAGAGCATCTACAGGTGTTCCGAGGTACTTCTTGTAGTAATAGTCGATCAGCTTAACTGCCACTTCTGTATCAGTCTGTGACTTGAAGGTATAGCCCTTTTTGACCAGCTTTTCACGAAGTTCCTGATAGTTCTCGATAATGCCGTTATGTACCGCAATAACATTTTCGTCATCGCTGCAATGCGGGTGAGCATTCGTGGCAGACGGTTCACCATGCGTTGCCCAGCGAGTATGACCAATACCACAACTTCCTTTGACTGCCTTGCCGTCATTGGTCATTTCCTTTAGGACTTTCAGCTTTCCCTTTGCTTTGACGATTTCAGGCTCTGCATCGCCGTTTCTGACAGCAATACCGGCTGAATCATAACCTCTGTATTCCAGTTTTGACAGACCGTCCAGAAGAATCGGTGCTGCTTCATTTTTTCCTGTAAACCCAACAATTCCGCACATGTTTTACTCCTTTTAATCTCTTCTGAAAATATCTCTGGTGTAGACCTTTTCTGCTACATCATCAAGACATGGATCATATCTGTTTGCGATAATCGCATCAGACATTTCCTTGAATTTTGCAAGGTCGTTGACAACGACGCTTCCGAAGAATGTTTCGCCGTCTTCTAACGTTGGTTCATAGATGATAACTGTTGCACCTTTAGCTTTTATACGCTTCATAACCCCTTGAATTGAGGACTGGCGGAAGTTATCGCTGTTGGACTTCATCGTCAGACGATAAACACCGATCACTATCTGTTTTTCAGAATCAGCATTCCAGTCGTTGTTCTTGCTGTAATCGTAATATCCGGCATTTTGCAGGTATACTCCGACGACCCGAACGTCTGCACACCATTTTTGGAAGAGCTGGAACATTTGGGAATTTTGTGTCCGGAAGGACCAATGATTCAGAAAACCACATTTCTGGCGTGTGCACTGGGAGAAATGCTGATTGACTTCACCATGCAGGGCAGAAATGAACAGGGACAGCGTGTCTTTGCACAAAATGCCGGCGGTGCTCCGGCAAACGTCATGGCTGCTATGGCAAAGCTGGGGGCAAGAACCGCCTTTATCGGCAAAGCCGGAAATGATATGCACGGCAGATTTCTCAGGGAAACGCTGGAACAGTGTGGAATTGACAGCACTGGTTTTACGCTGAGCAATGATTATTTCACAACACTGGCATTTGTGGACGTCAAGCCGGACGGAGAGCGGGAGTTCTCCTTTGCACGGAATCACGGTGCAGACAAGATGTTGGAAAAGGGTGACGTTCCGCTGGAACTGATCCGCAGCAGCGGGATTCTGCACATCGGCTCGATTTCGCTGACCGATGAGCCAGCTCGCAGCACCACCCTGTTTGCGGTGCAGAAAGCGAAAGAAGCAGGCTGTGTGATCTCTTACGATCCGAATTATCGTGCTTCCCTCTGGAAATCGGAGGAACTTGCCAAAAAGCAAATGCGGAACATGGTGCCGCATGCAGATCTGATGAAGATCTCAGAGGAAGAAACCATGCTGCTCACTGGTGAGAGCAACTATCAGAAAGCTGCGGAAGTCCTGATGCAGGGCGGCGTAAAAATCGTGGTCGTAACACTTGGAAAAACAGGTGCCTACGTCCAAACCAGACAGGGCGGACAGCTGGTAAAGGGTTTCCGGAACAAGGCGGCAGATGCGACTGGTGCAGGCGATGCATTCTGGGGCGGATTTCTGTTTCAGTTCAGCCGCTGCGGAAAAGCACCGGAAGCTGTCACAACAGAAGAAGCAGCAGAGTTTGCAGATTTCGGAAATGCTGTGGCGAGCGTTTGCGTCCAGAAACACGGGGCGATTCCGGCAATGCCGAATATGGCACAGGTCATGGAGCAATTAAAAGAAGAGAGGTTATAAGCATGAATTTGCAGGACAATGCGACCGGATTCCAGCACATAGGATTCCCGACCAACGATTTGCAGGAAACCATTGCTTTTTATGAAAAGCTTGGATTCAGCGTGGCGCTTCGCACCTATAACGAAGAAGCCGGCGAAGCAGTTGCATTTTTGCAGTTGGGAAACCTGATGCTGGAGATCTATGAGAATCATCAGGCATCGATGCAGGCAGGAGCATGGGATCATCTGGCAATCGATGTCAAGGACATCGAAGCCGCCTATGAAGAGATCTGTGCACTTGGACTGAACAACCAGAAAGATATCATTCATTTTCTGCCCTTCTGGGAGCATGGCGTAAAGTTCTTCAAGGTCCTTCAAGATTACAGGGCCGAACTGCGAAGTAATCGAATTTAGTCAGATCCTTTGAGAATTTCATAGAAAGTCGTTTTTAGAGGATAACAAACAGACCTTGGAACAGCAATAAGCTTGCCGTTCCAAGGGCTGTTTTGTGATAGGTAAAGTGATCCTGGATGCTCCAGCTATGTTCGCTAATAAAAAAGTGAGCCAAAATCACATGAAATGATATTTAAATTTTGAGCCACTTTAACTACGAATTAGACGCATTTATTCCGCGGTTTGCTAACAATGAGCCTCTATGACTGTGGCTTTGGGCAGAAGGAGAAAATGACGCAATAGCGCTTCTGCTCGGCAATTAGCCTACCACAGTCATACTCATTGTCAAGTAATTTTCGCGGCATAAACGCTTACGCAGTAGATCAAATGTTTATTAGCAATCACAGTTGTATTTAACAAGTTCATCATAGAATATCACTTCTACTGTATGACCTTTTTGCCTGCTCAAGAATGGCTTTATACTTGCTTTCTCCGCTGTATCTAGGAGACACAATGAGATAATAAGAAATCCTCCATCCCATTTTCACCACATTCAAAATCCAATTCTTCGAGTTTGATCTGCCGTACTGTTTAAGTCAATGTTTTCATCCTCCAGATAATCCTGCACATCCGATCGTATGATCGCAGAATCTGTGATGCCTTCCTCATCCGTCCGAAGATTCTGGTTCATGATCACCTGTTCGAGAATATTCCGAACTGTACGGGCATTCGCAAAGTTTGGTCTTAGCCTGTCATATTCCACAATATCAAGCACAAGTGCAAGTGCATCGTCATCTATGGTATATTTTTTTCGTTGCAGAAAACGCTGTGCGATCTCGGAAAGCTCTTCCTGCGTATAATCAGGAAACTCAAGCGAAAACTGTATTCTTGAGGAAAATCCCGGATTCGTACTGATAAATGCACCCATTTCATCTTTATAACCGGCAAGAATCACGCAGAACTGTCCGCGCCGATCCTCCATTTGTTTCAAAAGAACTGCAACCGCCTCATCACCATAACCGGCTGTTCCATTGTCTGTACTTTGGGTAAGACTATATGCTTCGTCAATGAACAAGACACCGCCCATGGCATCATTGATCTTATTCAGCGTTTTTGATGCTGTCTCGCCAACATATTTACTGATGAGACCGGAGGAATCGGTTTCCGTGAGTTTGGCCTCCGGCAGCACACCGGCTTCATACAGAATCCGAGATAAGATCCGGGCAACCTCCGTCTTTCCCGTGCCGGGATTGCCGCAAAAACACATATGCAGATTCATATCCGAATCGTCTTTATTGCGCTTGACATATGCTTTGATTTTCTTTACCATGCGTTTCACAGAGCGCAGTCCCACCAGCTGTTCCAACTCATCCTCTGCCGTCAGGATCTTCCTTTCTGTGCCCTCGCCGCTTGTGGGAAGATTGACATGATTTTCCTTGATATAATTGTTCACGTCCACAAGTTCCAGGGTTTTATCCGCAGTCCCTGCACAGCGTACATTCTGACACATAATGACCTGCTCAATGATATTCCGCATCTCACGGGCATTTGCAAAGTTTGGTTCTTTTCGGATATAATCTGTGATATCCAGCATTCTGTCCTTTGCCGCATTACTTGCAGTATATCCTCCGGATTTCAGCATCAGTGCAGCGATCTGCCCCAATTCGTCCCGATTGTAATTTGGAAAATCCAACGTAAATTGGATCCTAGACTGAAATCCCGGGTTAGACGCAAGCATTTCATGCATCTGGTTTTTATATCCTGCAAGAATTACGCAGAATTCACCCCGATAGTCTTCCATTGCCTTTATCAGCGTTGACACTGCCTCATGGCCATAGTCACCGCCTGTGTCTCCCTGCACAAGAGAATACGCCTCATCAATAAACAGCACACCGCCCATTGCCTCTTCAATGACGGCTGCGGTTTTCATTGCCGTCTGTCCGACATAGCCTGCAACAAGACCGCTGCGGTCTGTTTCGACCACCCTGTCTGTGCGGAGAAGGCCATTTTCATGAAGTATCCCTGCAATGATCCGGGCAACTTCCGTTTTGCCCGTTCCCGGATTTCCCAGAAAGCACATATGCAGATTGGGTTTCGCATTTCCCTGATTTGCTATCGCATATGCCTTGATTTTTCGGATGCTTGATTTTATGGTATCCAGTCCAATAAGTGATTCCAGCTTTTTTTCACAGCTGCCGACTACAAGATAGCCTTTTGTTCCGGTCATATAGTGATACATGTCAAGATCAAGCATTTTCTGATAGAGTTCGAAGAGTTCATCTTCCGACTTGTCTTTCAGAAAATCTTCTGCATCGATGATTTCAGCGGCAGCATGAAACTGCCCTGCAAAGATCGAGGATAACCGTTTATTACACGCTTTCGCAGACATTTCTTCATAAACTTTATCGCTGTCAAAGGTGTAGAAATATTTTCTTTTTTTCACCGGAGCAGCTAAGAGTACAAATACCGCATCCCACAGTACTTTCACCATGGCGGTCAGTTCTGTACTGCCATCCTCAAAAATATCAATGATATATTTCTTCTCCAGAACTTTGTCACAGGCAGAGATACGCTCTGCCATCATATCCTTCCAGTTGATCTCTTGCTTTTTTTCCGGAACATGGAATGTTTTGACTTCCGCATCATAGGCACGTCCGTAAATGTTGTTTGCCCGTATAAACTGATAGATCTTATCTGCCATCTGATCGATCTTTTCGAGAAGCTGGTCGGCAATCCCGATGAGATCATGATTAGCACACTCCGTATACTGCACTGTGACAACTGGAAAAGCTGCTTTTTCCGGTTCTGCTTCTATTCCAAGTTCCAAAAGCACACGCTGCAAATATACAGCCGTCTCCTCTGACAGCGTTTCCAGTTCCTTGCATTTTGACGAATAGTTTTTGCAGAAGGTTTCATGGAAATATCGCTGCATCTGCTCTGCACTGTTTTTCAGCCGCCGATAAAATGTCTCTGTTTTCTCAGACTTTGTGACATAAACTTTGATTTTCTGAAAATCGGGAAAACGGTCAATATCGTTCCTCAGCTTTCCAAAATCCAATGTGCTCACATCGATCTCCTGACCAATGGTCTTATCTGCAAGGCTGCGTATTTCACGGATCATTACTTCACTGCGTTCATACGGCTGCGGAAACATCATATATCCGCATACCGGACAAGTACAGCTTTCCTTGCTTTCTTTCACCGTTCCACAAGCAATGCATTGATATTTTTTCATCACAGATCAACTCCCAGTGCAATCTTTGCTGCCTCAAGCGGTGTTTTATAAAAGCCCACTGCAATCTCTCTTTTCAATTTATCTGAAAGGAGCATATAGTTATCTCGGCTGCTTTCCGGCAGAAGAATTTTTTTTGCTCCTGCATTTACTGCCGCAACAAAAATATCTTCCAGCATCGTAATCACCGGCATTGTTTCACCGGACATCACCACTCTGCCGCAAATCACCATAGAAGGCAATATAGGGCGATTTGCGAGTGCCGAATACAGGCCAACAACCTCAGCCACTGATACTTCGTCACTCACATTCCGGTTCTGCAAATCGTTATAATACAAGCTGTAATCAAAACTGGAAGGGCTGCCGTCGATCAGCTTCTCACTGTTCTCCACAAAATAGTGAAATGCCGCAGTCAGACTGTCACGCACGCTTTTCGGCGCCCCCGCAAGTCCCTCTACATTCCGGAAATTGAATTTGCCGCTACCCTCAATCAGCTTATTTTCAAAGCGGTAAACACCGATATGTCCATCAATAGAGCTTCCAATGGCATAAACATAACCCGGCTTTCCAAAACTCTCCGGAATCAGGGAACCACTTGCGATCTCCGGCAGATCCACAGAAAATTCTTCTCCGGTGTCCAGATCGATATACCCCAGCATCACATCACTGAACTCTGCCGGATTCATTTTCCGGAGCTGTTCCTTGACTCTGCGGCGGCACTCGATCGCATATTCCAACAATTCTCTTGCCTCTTCCTTTTCGATGCGCTCGTCCGGGTAGATCAATTTTGCAAGTCCTGAAAAAGTCCGTCTGACTGCGGTATCATCACGGGTATTGAAATTATTGTTCAAAGCGAAATATTCCCCAAATGAATTGGTGAAATCATACTTTCGCATGGCATGACAGAATTCAGAAAAGCAGTCGGAAATCAGTCCATAACGGTTCGTAAACAAGCTTGCCCTCAGTTTGGGCGTTTCCCATCCCGGAAGATAGGCGTGGATTCTATCAAAAAAGGCGGAATCGTTGTTGAACGCCTCCGGAAACGGTTCAAATAAATTGGTAGTTCGCAGCATATCTTCTACACTGCGGAATGTGTTTCCCTCAAAAGCGATAGACGCATCGGAGTTGATCGAATCGCTGCCTCTTGCAAAGCTGCCGTTCGCCATGTAGTTTTTCATGATCTGAATCATATCGCCGGAGGTGTTGGTAATGCCGCCAACCTCATCGAACGCCACACAATCCCAATTTCCAACAAGTCCCACACGATGAGATGCCATATTGTAAAACATATTGGATACCGTTGTATGACCGCTGCTCATCAGGATCGAGTACGGAGAAAGTTCGCTGTAAGCATGCGATTTTCCGGTACCTCTCGGTCCCAATTCCACAAGGTTATAGTTTTTCTGAATAAACGGCACAAACCGCAGCAGATAGTGCAGTTTCTGTTTTTCGCTCAGCTCTTTCGGCTCATAGCCAGCAGAGCGTAACAGAAGTGTGATCCATTCGTCTTTGGTAAATTGCTTTCTTGCCTCGAAGATCTCGTCAAGATCCAGGTTTGCCATTTGTATAGGTTTCAGTGCTGCGATTGTAAAGGGCGATTCATATTTTGACTTTTTCTTTTTCCGCTTTCTACCGCGTTTCTTTTTGTTGCCGTCAAAAATGTCTTCTTCATATTCCTCCTCTTCATCATCTTCCTTTTCAAGCCCTACATATTCAATCTTGATAATACACCAGATGCCGCCGATCAACAGCTTTTCATTATGTGTTACCAGATCAGAATTCACCTCAAAATCCTGCAGATCCAGATTGGTAAAGCTTGCAACATATTTATCCTCAGATTCATCCAGCCTGACAGTCACCTTATCGATCACAGTGTACTGCCCGTTTTCCTTGATTTTTGATTTTACATAATCACTTTGATCCGGACGCACATAGTTCTCGCTAAGAATCTTCTTGATTTTTTCCAGGCCAGTCTTGATTGCATCCTCATCATCTGTGGCACAGTACATTCCCAGCAGATATTCCAATACATAAGTCGGAACATTTGCGCCCTTTTTCATAAGGGATGTCAAGTCTTTACGAACAGACTTGCCAGGAAATGCTGCAATTACTTTCCTATCAAATTCATCCATGATGATTCCTCCCATTGCATTTTGATTTGGAACGTGCAGTTCCATTTCCAGCTGTTTCTGTGCTGCCTGATAATCCGGTGCATTCCGCTTTTGCGAATGTCGATAATGACATATGCGACCTTTTCCGTTGGAGGACAACAGTATCTTTGCACCGATCGCTCCAGCCCAGATCAGCTGTTTCACTGCCTGATTTCCTTCCCGGTTTTGTTTTGCCCGCACTTCACGCCTAGTCGTTCCTTGTATGGTCACCCAGGGACTTCTCATTCCGCCTTTTACTTTAAATTTTCTTGTTTTCATTGCGGTTTCCCCTAAAAATCAAAATCATTGGAGAAAGCAATCTTTACGGAAAATTCTGTCCGCTCCATGATCTCGCCGGTTTCCTTGTCCACAATATTCAGATAATACGCCGCACTTCCATCAAACGCAACGCTTTTCAAAGTGAATCTAACATGGAATACCCGATCCTGCGGCTC
>ENA-OPCV01000984-OPCV01000984.1-human-gut-metagenome-genome-assembly--contig:-NODE-984-length-23610-cov-3.161240_pt1 | contig 23610 bp, 20 predicted proteins | sample MGYA00241257_ERZ501494 | MGnify/ENA primary metagenome ERZ501494 (study PRJEB25962, sample SAMEA2042618) | human gut metagenome | biome: human gut; feature: human-associated habitat; material: faeces...
ACTGGAGTTCCTACAGGATCACAATGCGGTACTGATCACCACCGAAAGCGACCTGCGGTATGAACTCTACATCAAAGGCTTGGAAAAACATTTTCTCAGGAGAGCCGCCCAAAAAGGGCTCCGGCTTCCATGGTGAGCCTACCATGGATCCTGTTTTTACTCCGGCGCTACCGTGCGAAAAGGTGATCAGGGAAATCAAATACTTTGTGCTGTTTTCCACGCTGAAAAAGCTGATGGAGCAGGGAAAAATCACAGCAGAATACTGTCAGCAAGCCAATGTTGCTATTGCCGAAAAGTACGGAGTCTCTGAGCTCAGTATTTAGTGGTTGTCGTAATAGCTATCCCATGCCGGTTGTGGTAGTGTTGGGTGTGACAAAAAAGATGTCCAGCCGGAAAGGGGGTGGCAGAGATGCCGCAGGTCAGAGTGATTCAACCCATCTCAGAGCAAGCCAAAAAGCTGCGGGTTGCCGCTTATGCCCGTGTCAGCAGCGATTCAGCCGACCAGCTGAATTCCTTTGCCACCCAAGTAGCTTATTACACCGACTTCATCCAATCCAAAGACGAATGGGAGTTTGCCGGCCTTTATGCTGACGAAGCGGTTTCCGGCACCACAGCCGACAAGCGGGACGATTTTCAACGCCTGCTTGCCGACTGCCGTGCTGGGAAAATAGACCGTATCCTTGTTAAATCCATCTCCCGGTTTGCAAGAAACACCCTCGACTGTCTTCAGACCGTACGAGAACTCAAGCAGCTTGGCGTGGCGGTGAAATTTGAAAAAGAGGGCATTGACACCGGAAACATGGGCAGCGAGATGCTGCTGAGTATTTTGGGCTCTGCCGCCCAGGAAGAATCCCTTTCCATATCGAAGAACCTAAAATGGAGTTACCGGCGCCGGATGAGATCCGGCAATTTTATTACCTGCAATGCGCCACTTGGGTATTTTCTTAAAGATGGAGCCTTGGTTCCAGATCCCCAAGAGGTTCCTATAGTACAGTATATTTTTTCCAGCTATCTTGCCGGACATAGTATGGATGAGATAGCTACCTTCTTAAATGATCAGGAAGCAAAGTACAGCCGAAAGGAAATGACAAGATGGTATCGCACATCGATTCGTTACATTTTATCGAATGAAAAATATATTGGCGATTCGTTGCTTCAAAAAACATTTACCCCCAATGAGCTGCCCTTGGTCAACATTCGAAACCGAGGGCAGCTCTCGCAATTTTATGTAAAAGACTCCCATCCGGCGATTATACCATTAGAAATGTTCGAAGCTGTTCAACACCTGATGAAAAGGCGTGCCGCTACACATACAGCGAAGCCTAAACCCGGTGGCTTCCCTTTGAGCCATATGATGAAATGCGGATTTTGCGGCAGCACATTTCAGCGTCATCTTAAAAAAGAGGGGGCTCGATGGTGCTGTTATCAGCACCGAAAGGACAAAAGCCTTTGCGTCATGGAGGTAGTGGCAGAAAGCGAAGTATACCAAACATTTCTGCTTATGTACAACAAGCTGCTGGATAATAAAAATCTCATCTTAAGAGTAATGCTGGCACAGCTGATAGAACTTCAAAGCAAGACCACATTTGCAAGGCCAGAAATCGTAGACCTAAATCAAAAAATTTCCGACTTAGCCAGGCAGAATCATTCACTCTCCAGGTTACAGGCCAAAGGGTGCATTGACTCTGCCATTTTTATAGAGCGTAGCAACCGCAATAATAAACTGATTGAAGAACTACGGTTTGAATTGCGCCAGCTTCAAGAGCCAGACCGTGTCAGTGAAACAATCGATCAAACGAATTTATTGCTGGATCTTCTTGATGATGCCCAACCCATGCTGGAGTTTGAACCTTCTATATTTAAGAGCATGATAAAAGAGATTGCCGTCTATCCTGAAAAGTTCTCTTTTGTCCTTTCCAATGGGCTGGTTCTTTGCGAAATGAGGTGATAGACATGAAAAAGATACGGAGTTGCCCCTTTGGATATCGGATGGAAAACGGGACCTATACCGTGGTGCCTGAAGAAAGGCGCCTTATTGAGCAGATATTTACTTGTTACCCTGATGGTGCCTCTCTCCAACAGCTGTCAATCATGGCAGAAAAAACAGGCTTGAAGTTTCGAGAGAATGCATCCTCTTGGAACAAAAATATGGTATCCCGAATTTTGGACAACAGCAGGTATTGGGACGGAGAACAGTATCCGCCGATTGTGGAAAGGGAGATTGCCACGAAAGTAGCTGATTTGAAACAGAGCAAAGCTTCTCCTCGCTCCCAAACACCGTTTATCCAAAAAAGAATGACCTGCCCATACTGCGGAAGTAGACTGAGGCGAAATGGGAAAAAGCCTCATCGGACTTTTTGGGACTGCAAATGCTGCCAACAACGTCTTGGCCCTATCCCTGATGATACGTTACTTCAAGTCATCACAGAAAGGTTTCTTGCAGTTTGCCTAAATCCTCATATGGTGGAACCAGCAAAGGAATCTGCGGAGAGTTTATCAATACAAGCAGCCAAGCTAACCAATGAAATCAATCAGGTGATGAATCAGCGGGAAGTGGATCCGAATGAACTGCTCCCTCTCATTCTTGAGTGTGCCGCTGAAAAATACAAAACCTGCTCCATCAAGGAAGCAGACCATCTGACCATTACCCTGAAAACTCTCTTTCAGGCACACAGCAATGACACGACCCTGGATCGTGAACTCTTTGAGAGGACTGTGAAACAGGTGATTCTGCAGCCAGACGCATCTGTACAGCTTCGTCTGCTGAACGATATTGTGGTTTGAAAGGAGAATCTCCATGGCACAAAAAACAGTTACAGAAATCCCGGCGAACCCTCTGCTGGGTGACCTGCGAAAGCGAAAACGGAAACTGCGGGTGGCCGCCTACTGCCGGGTCAGCACCGAGGAAGAAGAACAGCAGAACAGCTTTGAGGTGCAGGTGGCCTATTACACGGATAAAATTACTCATCATGAGGGATGGCAGTTGGCCGGAATTTTTGCGGATGATGGGATCTCAGGCGTCAGCACCAAGAAAAGAGAGCAATTTAACAAAATGATTGAACTGTGCCGGAAGAAGAAAATCGACCTCATCCTGACGAAATCCATTTCCCGCTTTGCCCGTAACACCCTGGACTGCATTAAGCATGTGCGGATCCTCAAAAGCTGGGGCATTCCGGTCATCTTTGAGAAAGAAAACATTGACACCTCGAATATGAACAGCGAGATGATCCTCACCTGCCTGAGTTCCTTCGCCCAGGCTGAGAGCGAATCCATCACGGCAACGATGATACGGGGGTCTCCTGTGCATTTTTTCCAGGCATCAGCCACCCGGATATCGGCTCCTAATTGTTGCCACGACTCCGTACCCGGATTTTCCAGATACCACTGCTTGGCAATAAAAGTATCATTAAAGTCGACGGCACGCCAAACCGGTTCGTCCGCCCCCAAAGATCTCACCTTCACGACAGGCGCGGCTATTTCTATCCCTTCCAGCACTGAAACTTCACCGGTCGCACGCGCCACAGAAACATCCTCCGAATACCAAACATCATACCACAAATGCAGTCCCTCACGGCGTGTACGTTCTTCATATTTCCCGGCATGAGGAAAAGTACGTTCCATGCGGGTTATTTTCAATGCAGAAGCAGAACGGCCTATCATTTTAATTCGTGCGGATATGCCGCCTTCGATACTCTTCTCGCTTAAATTTCCGGCAGGTTCTTCTTTCAGTTTAATGCGCATACGTCCCTGTACAACATCATTTTCAGACAGTCCCAACTCAGCAAGATTAATAACCGGCCCATCGGTCGGCAGACTGATTTCTTCCTCCTGATGACAAGAATAAAGAAGAGAGACAGATAGCAAGAATGGAATTATTCTTTTCATTGTATATTTTTTATGTATAATAATCTACGATAAGACTTATAGTTGAAAATTGCAAATATATGCTTTTTTCTTCACTCTTACGATTTTACCTATCAAAATAATTACGCTCATCCTATGAAACGAATTAGGAAGTCCGGCCGATATCAGCATAAACCCCAAAATATAATCAATAATTCAGGAAGAAAACAAAATACATAATATAAAATTAGCGTTATGACTGCCTCAACCATAACGCTACCTGAATATATTCATCAAAAGTTTTTCCGCTAAATTCACTTCTCCAGCAAGTGCTTTTCCTCAAATATCTTTTTCGCACAAGCATACCCTTCGTCATACAAATCGGTCAGCTTTTTTATATCCGTTTCAATCCGGTCGACTTCCATGGGTCTGTGAGGACGTATCACTATAATCCGGCCTTCATCTTCCAACTTCTCAACCAATTCCAATTGTTCATTATAAACGCGGCAACGTTTACTGAGCACCACTCTCAAACGAGGATATTTTTTATAAATGAAATGAGGTATCTTGATATCCCTTCCCTTTTTACGATAACCACGATTACGGGTAAGCACCACCACATTCTTTTCATATCCCTGCTCAAAAGCCCGCATCACAGGAATAGAATCAATAATTCCGCCATCGAGCATAGGTATGCCATCCACATATGCAACAGGACACACATAAGGCAAGCTGCTGGATGCCTTAGCTATGTCTATAATACGTTTCCGGTCGTACTTCTCCTCCAGATAACAGGCGCGCCCGGTATGACAATTGGTGGTCACCATTTCGAAACGTGCCGGATTCTTTGCATACGTTTCATAATCGTATGGCAGGATTTCTTTAGGGAAATGCTCGTAAAGCAATTCTTGGTCAAGGATGCTATGTTTGCTCCACAGATGCTTGATACCGATATAATGATACTTATCCAACAAATCGATATTGCTGAATTTTGCACGCCCTCGCTGACGGGACATATACGAAAGCCCGTTGCACGCACCCGCCGATACTCCTACTCCGTAAGAAAACCAGATTTCGTTATCCATCAAATAATCCAGCACGCCACAGGTAAATACCCCACGCATGCCTCCTCCTTCCAATACCAATCCTGTTTTATCGTCTATTTTCATAATCAAAGTCAAGGAACAAACAGCCTCCCATTAAAGTTCGGCGCAAAGTTATCTTTTTCGATGAATATTCAAACATCTTTTCTTCAAAAATTATTTTGCTATAAAAAAAGGTCTTAACTCATTTTTATCCTTGTCGATGGGATAGAGTGCCTTTTCCATCTCTAATCTTTTCACCATCAGCCCAAACAATTCTTTGGCTTTCTTCCGCTCTGCTTTTGCCACATCATTCTTCTCATAGGGATCTTCTGACAGATTAAACAGCTTATAATAAGGAGCATCGGGATGTTCCGGGTTATAATAATAAATCAGCTTCCAGTCGCCTTTGCGGTATGAAGTGAAATAACTGCCACGGTGTTCGTGAGGGAAATGCATCAGGAAGTCATCCCGATGTGCTTTATCCTTCTTGCCTGCTATCATTCTTTCAAGGGTGGAGCCGTCCAATATATGATTTTCCGGTACTTTTACTCCGGCAACAGACAATACGGTGGGATAGATATCCATCACTGTCCCCATCTGTGTCTGTATGGCATTTTGTGCAACGGGAAAAGCTTTCTGAAACTTATTTTCCGCATCAGGATGCGCCCAGGCAACAATGAAAGGCACTCTCACTCCGCCTTCATATTCCGAACCTTTTTTACCTTTAAAAGGTGCTGACGAGCCATAATCCGCAGCTCCCCCCAAAGGGGCATCACCTCCATTATCCCCCAAAAAGATAATCAATGTATTCTCAGCAATTCCTAATTCTTCCAATTTATCCATCAAATCTCCCAATGATTTATCCATACCTTCGATTAAAGTGGCAAAGGCACATGCTTGTTGATTCTTCTTCGGGTCTGTGTAATGTCCTATAAACCGTTTGTCTGTCTCGAAAGGAGAATGAACGGCATAATGAGCCATGTTTAAGTAGAAAGGTCGTTTTTCGGCAACAGCTTTCTCTATTTCTTTATCCGCCTCCAATGTCAGTGCATCGCTCAAAAAAGTGTTGGTATGAAAATACTGCTCCAAACCGGGAACAGCGCGAGACTTTGCTCCTTTTATCGCCCCATAACCGTTTTCTCCATAATAACTGCCCGGACTGCCGATAGCAGAACCGGCTATATTAATGTCAAAGCCTAAATTCTTAGGATCAGCCCCTTCGCTGCCTATACAGCCAAAATGCGCTTTACCGACATGAATGGTCTTATAGCCCGCCTGTTCCAATACATAAGGATAAATGAGATTATTACGAGTCAGTCCTTTCCAATTCCAATCCAACGGTCCATAAGGAGTACGGTTGTTATTCTCCGGCTGAATCCAATTTGTAGTACGATGCCGGGCTGCATTCTGCCCTGTCATTATAGAAGCCCTTGAAGGGGAGCTCACGCTCTGAGCATAAAAAGTAGAAAAACGAATACCCTGTTTGGCAAGGCGTTCCATATTAGGAGTGCGATACCATTCATTCAACGGTTGTTTTACCGCATTTCCATGATGGTCTGTTACAAAAGGAACAGAAGTATCCATCAACCCCATATCATCCACAATAAATACTACAATATTGGGACGGTCTTGTGCATTCATCACCGAAAAGCAAGCACTGCAAAAGACTCCCATCAGGCTTCGGCTTATCATTCCATTCATTTGGTTAGTTATTAAGAAATTAAAAAAAACAGATTTAATAAAAATCTCATTGAAAACATGTGGCAAGTTATTAAGAAATTCCCGTTTATACAAGAAAGAATAAAAAAATATACAGGGATAAATAAGGTCAAAGTCACTCCGCAGTGATTATTTTTTAAACTTCTGCGCATGAATTTAAAATTATAATTGTTACATTTGCAAACAGTTCATTAATATTCAATTAAAATCAAGTTAACCATGTTTGATTCTGCTATTTATAAAAACCGTCGGCAAGCACTGAGAAATAAAGTGCAAAACGGCCTTATCCTTATACTAGGCAATAACGAAGCTCCGGCAAACTACCCGGATAATACATATAAATTTCGTCAAGACAGTTCTTTCCTCTATTTCTTCGGTCATTCTCATCCGGGATATGCAGGAGTGATGGACGTTGAAGCAGGAGAAGACTATTTCTTTGGCAATGATGTCGATATGGACGATATTATCTGGATGGGACCTCAACCAAGCGTCAAGGACTTGGCCGCACAGGTAGGTGTTCAGCAGAGTTTTCCTTTTGCACAACTGAAAGAAATAGTGGGAAAAGCCATTGCACAAGGCAGAAAAGTTCACTTTCTTCCTCCCTATCGTTATGATAATATGATGCTGTTGGAAGAGCTGACCGGTATCCGTGCTTCTATCGTTAAAAAATATGCTTCACTGGAACTGATCAAAGCCGTCGTTGCTTTACGTTCTGTAAAAGAAGCCTGTGAAATAGAAGAAATTGACTTGGCTTGCAATATCGGCTATGAAATGCATACCGCTGCCATGCGTTTATGCAAACCGGGAGTAAAAGAACAATATATTGCCGGAGTATTGGACGGCATCGCTTCTTCTTATGGAAGCATGACTTCGTTTGCCACTATACTGACTCAGCATGGTGAAACATTGCATAACCACGACCACAGCCACATTTTGGAAGTAGGACGCATGATGCTGACCGACGCAGGTGCAGAACGACTGAGCAATTATTGTTCCGACCATACCCGTACCGTTCCTGTCGGTGGAAAATTCCAAGGACGTCAAAAAGACGTATATAATATAGTATTGGCCTGCCACGACAAAGCATTGGAAATTGCCCGACCGGGCATCACTTACATGTCGGTACATCAAGAAGTATGTAAAGTATTGGCACAAGGACTGAAAGACCTGGGACTGATGAAAGGCAATATAGACGAAGCTGTTGCAGCCGGTGCACATGCCTTATTCCTCCCTCACGGATTGGGCCACATGATGGGACTGGATGTACATGATATGGAAGATCTGGGACAGATTTATGTCGGTTATGACGATGAAGTACGCCCTTCGTCACAATTCGGACTTGCTTCTTTGCGCATGGGACGCCGTCTGCAAGAAGGTTTTGTTATCACAGACGAACCGGGCTGTTACTTTATTCCCGCTCTCATTGACAAGTGGAGAGCCGAAAAGATGCATACCGACTTCCTGAATTACGATGCAATTGATAAATTTAAAGACTTTGGCGGCATACGTCTGGAAGATGATATTCTGATTACCCCCGAAGGCTCTCGTTTTACCGGAGAAAAACGCATCCCCATCACCATCAAAGAGGTAGAAGCAATTATGAATGAATAATAATTTAATATCAAACAAAACTATTATCACTGAATGAAAAGATTTACATTACTCGCCGCAGCCGGACTCTTCAGCATGAGTCTGTCGGCTCAAGAAGCAAAAGAAGAACCTAAAGAAGAAGGATTTGTATTTACTACCGTAAAGGAACTTCCTATTACTTCTATTAAGAACCAAAACCGTGCAGGAACTTGCTGGTGCTACTCAAGTATGGCCTTTTTGGAATCAGAATTACTCCGTATGGGAAAAGGAGAATACGACTTGTCCGAAATGTACATCGTACATCAAACTTATCTTGACCGTGCCGATGCAGCAGTGCGCACTCATGGAGATGTATCTTTCTCACAAGGAGGTTCTTTCTATGATGTAATATATGGTATGAAAAAATTCGGTTTGGTGCCGGAAGAAGAAATGCGCCCGGGTGTGATGTATGGAGATACATTAAGTAACCATACAGAACTGACTGCCGTATCTGATGCGGTTGTTGCTGCCATCGCAAAAGGAAAACACCGTTCGCTCCAAACAGACGAAAACCGTAAACCGCTGTGGAAGAAAGCTATTGCTGCCATCCATGACATTTATTTGGGTGAATGTCCCGAAAAATTCACTTACAAAGGGAAAGAATATACTCCTCAGTCATTCTTCGAATCAACCGGACTGAATCCGGACGATTATATTTCATTGACTTCTTACACCCATCATCCGTTCTATGAACCGTTTGTTCTTGAAATTCAGGACAACTGGCGTTGGGGACAATCTTACAACCTACCAATTGACGAACTGATGGAAGTATTTGACAATGCCATCAATACCGGCTATACTATTGCATGGGGGTCTGACGTCAGCGAACAAGGATTTACCCGCGATGGTATCGCAGTGATGCCCGATGCTGAAAAAGTACAGGAATTAAGTGGTTCCGACATGGCACATTGGCTGAAAATGAAACCGGAAGAAAAGAAACTGAACAGCAAACCGCAACCTCAGAAATGGTGCACTCAGGAAGAACGCCAGGAAGCATATGACAACTGGGAAACTACCGATGACCACGGAATGCAGATTTATGGTATCGCCAAAGACCAGGATGGAAATGAATACTATATGGTAAAGAACTCTTGGGGCAAAGCCGGCAAATATAACGGTGTATGGTATGCATCAAAAGCATTCGTGCGCTATAAAACCATGAATATCGTTGTCAACAAGAAAGCACTTCCTAAAGAAATCGCTAAAAAGTTAGGTATTAAATAATGCTGTAATATACTAGTATTTAAAGCACTACCGTTAATTCCGTAAAAATATATACGGAATTAACGGTTTTTTTATTTGTTTTTTCCTAACTTTACGGATTAATTGGAGACTGCCTGAAACAAATAAAAGCGAAGCCTCCCCATGCGAGAAGAAAAAGAAAAAACAATATATAAAATGAATCACAAATGGAATTACCAACCTCCAAGCCAAGAACAGACAGAAGCAGCTAAAGCATTAGCTAAAGAGACAGGAATCAATCCCGTCCTCTGTAAGCTATTGCTAGAAAGAGGTATAACCTCAGCAGCAGAGGCTAAAAGATTCTTTCGCCCACAGCTTAGCGAACTACACGATCCTTTCCTGATGAAGGATATGAGCATTGCCGTAGAACGCCTAAACCAAGCTATGGGAAAGAAAGAACGCATATTGGTTTATGGAGACTATGATGTAGACGGCACAACAGCCGTAGCATTGGTATACAAGTTTCTCCAGCAGTTCTATTCGAACATTGATTACTATATTCCCGACCGTTACAACGAAGGCTATGGAGTATCAGTGAAAGGGGTGGATTATGCATACGAAACAGGTGTAAAACTAATTATCGTATTGGATTGTGGCATTAAAGCGGTGGAAGAAATTGCATATGCAAAAGAAAAAGGAATTGATTTCATCATCTGTGACCATCATGTACCCGATGATGTACTGCCTCCTGCCGTAGCTATTCTGAATGCCAAACGCCCGGACGCCACTTACCCTTACGAACATCTGTCAGGGTGTGGTGTAGGATTCAAATTTATGCAGGCTTTTGCTTTGAACAACGGTATCGAGTTCAACCAGCTGACTCCCCTTTTGGATTTGGTTGCAGTCAGTGTAGCCTCTGATATTGTCCCCATCATGGGAGAAAACCGTGTACTGACTTATCATGGGCTGAAACAGTTGAATTCCAACCCAAGCGTAGGACTTAAAGCAATTATTGACATTTGCGGATTATCCGAGAAAGAAATCACTGTCGGAGACATTGTGTTCAAAATAGGTCCGCGCATCAATGCTTCCGGTCGTATACAGAACGGTAAAGAGGCTGTAGAACTATTGATAGAAAAAGACTTCTCTTCTGCTTTGGAGAAAGCCAATCTGATTAACCAGTACAATGAGACCCGAAAAGACCTTGACAAAACCATGACTGAAGAGGCCAACCACATTGTGGACAGTCTGGAAGGATTGGCAGACCGTCGTACCATTGTCATTTACAATGAAGCATGGCACAAAGGAGTTATCGGGATTGTAGCCTCACGCCTGACCGAAATTTATTACCGTCCGGCAGTGGTACTGACACGCACGGATAACCTGGCAACCGGTTCGGCTCGTTCCGTTTCCGGTTTTGATGTGTATAAGGCTATTGAAAACTGTCGTGATTTACTGGAAAACTTTGGTGGTCATACGTATGCGGCAGGTCTTTCGATGAAAGTAGAAAATGTAGAAGAGTTCACCCACCGTTTCGAAACATATGTATCCGAACATATTTTACCCGAACAAACCAGTGCGGTGATAGACATCGATGCCGAAATAGATTTCCGCGACATTACCCCGAAATTTCATGCCGACCTGAAAAAGTTCAATCCGTTCGGCCCGGATAATCACAAACCGGTATTCTGTACACATAATGTATATGATTACGGAACCAGCAAAGTAGTAGGCCGTGATCAGGAACATATCAAGCTGGAGCTGGTCGACAACAAATCAAATAACGTCATGAACGGAATCGCTTTCGGACAAAGCTCACAAGCCCGTTACATCAAGACCAAGCGCTCGTTCGACATCTGTTATACCATCGAAGAAAACACGCATAAGCGCGGAGAGGTGCAGTTACAGATTGAAGATATCAAACCTAGTGAGGAATAGAAAAGGGTGACCTACAAAGAGATTCTAAAACAATACTGGAACTATGATAACTTCCGCGGTATTCAAGAAGAAATCATAGAAAGTATCGGAAAAGGACATGATACATTGGGGCTGATGCCTACCGGTGGAGGTAAATCCATTACCTTCCAGGTACCGGCATTGGCACAACCGGGATTGTGTCTGGTCATTACTCCTCTCATTGCGCTCATGAAAGATCAGGTGCGCAATCTTCGAGACCGGGGAATTAAAGCACTGGCAGTTTACTCGGGCATGACGCGCGAAGAGATTGTTGTTGCACTAGAGAACTGCATATTCGGTGACTATAAATTTCTTTATATCTCTCCCGAACGACTGGACACTGATATATTCCGCGCCAAACTGCGGAATATGAAAATCAACATGATTACAGTCGACGAGTCTCATTGTATCTCTCAATGGGGATATGACTTCCGCCCTGCCTATTTAAAGATTTCCGAAATTCGGGAGTTGCTTCCTACTGTTCCGGTATTGGCACTTACCGCCACAGCTACCCCCGAAGTAGTAAAGGATATTCAGACTAAATTAGGTTTTAGAGAAGACAGCCGCATTTTCCGCATGAGCTTTGAGCGAAAGAATCTGGCTTACATTGTCCGCAACACAGAAAGCAAACAGGAAGAATTGCTGCATATTCTGAACAGCGTGTCAGGAAGCGCCATCGTATACACCCGAAACCGGAAGCGTACCCGGGAAGTAGCGGAATTACTGGTAAACAATGAAATTACAGCCACCTTTTATCATGCCGGACTGAACAATGACGTCAAAGACCAACGGCAGAGAAGTTGGTTATCGGGCGAAAGCCGTGTCATGGTTGCCACCAATGCATTCGGAATGGGTATTGACAAGCCGGATGTACGTCTCGTCATCCATGTTGATTTGCCGGATTCACCCGAGGCCTATTTCCAAGAAGCCGGACGTGCGGGGAGAGACGGACAAAAAGCTTATGCCGTCCTGCTCTATGCCAAGAGCGATAAAGCAACACTCAGCAAACGGATTACCGACACATTCCCCGACAAAGAATACATCCGCAAAGTATATGAAGATGTGAACTACTATTTCCAGATGGCGATGGGAGACGGTTTGGGATGTACCTTTGCCTTCAATCTGGATGAATTCTGCCGTAACTTCAAGCATTTCCCTGTACAAGCAGACAGTGCCTTAAAAATACTGACACGTGCCGGATATCTGGAATATACAGATGAACAAGACAATGCTTCCCGCATTCTGTTCACCATCCACAGAGACGAGTTGTACAAACTCCGCGAGACCGACCCCGAAACAGAGAAACTCATCAATGTCATCCTTCGCTCTTACACCGGCTTGTTTACCGACTATGCCTATATAAACGAAGACTCTCTGGCCATCCGCTCGGGACTGACCCGCCAACGCATTTATGAAATTCTCCTGATGCTGACCCGCCGCCATATACTGCACTATATTCCGCGCAAGAAGACACCTTACATTATATATACCCGTGAACGGCAGGAGGCCGGCCGACTTGCCATCACCCGTGACATCTATGAAGAGCGCAAGGAAAGCTATATCACCCGAATCAAGGCCATGACAGAGTATGCCACTGCCGAAGACAAATGCCGCAGCCGTATGCTGCTCCGCTATTTTGGCGAGAAAAACGAGCATAACTGCGGTTTATGTGACGTATGTCTCAGCAAACATCATTCGGGTATGAAACTGGGGGAATTTCAAGAGATGGAAAATCAAATCCGCGAACAGCTCGAAACTTCTCCCCTCTCTGCCGCCACTCTGTTAAACCGCATAAACGGAGAACGCGAAAAAGCAGAAAGAGTGCTTTCATACCTCCTATCCGAAGAAATAATACAATCAAATGATGGAATTCTTTCTTTATAAGTATTATCTTTGCCACTGATTTATTAACCTTTTACCCCAAATAAGACATGAGAAAAGCGTATTTAGCAATTATTTGTCTGTTTACAGGATTCAATGCATTTGCACAACATACAGACATCCAGCCTGTTCCTCAACAGATTTCCGAATCCGGACAGCTAATCACTTTACCCGGAAGCTATCAATTCACGGGAGACACGGAAGCCAACCCCTATGCAGTACAACAATTAAAACAATTATTGGCAGGCAATCATTCTGCCAAAGAAGGTCTACGTATCTATATCGGGGAAAAGGGAGACAAAGCCATCCGCAAGTTTGCCCGCCGCATTCCCAATCAAAAGGAAGGCTACTATCTTTGTATCAACGATAAAGAAATCGTATTGGCAGGAAATGACGAACGAGGAACATTCTATGCCTTGCAGACTCTCAGCCGCCTGTTGAAAGACAACCAACTTCCGGCTGTCGAAATAAAAGACTACCCCTCCATCCGCTTCCGCGGTGTAGTGGAAGGATTCTATGGCACTCCGTGGAGCCATGCCGCTCGTCTGCGCCAACTCAAATTCTATGGCGAAAACAAGATGAACACGTATATCTACGGACCTAAAGACGACCCTTACCACAGTTCTCCCAACTGGCGTCTGCCCTATCCCGAAAAAGAAGCCGAACAATTGCAAGAACTGGTAAAGGTGGCTAAAGAAAATGAAGTCGATTTCGTATGGGCCATTCATCCGGGACAAGACATCAAGTGGAATCAGGAAGACCGTGACAACTTGCTGGCAAAGTTTGAAAAGATGTATGACTTGGGCGTGCGCTCTTTCGCTGTTTTCTTTGACGATATTTCGGGTGAAGGAACCAACCCTGTCAAACAGGCAGAGCTGTTGAACTACATCGACGAAAACTTTGTAAAAGTGAAAAAGGACGTGACTCCCCTTGTCATGTGTCCCACAGAGTATAACAAAAGCTGGTCCGACCCTAAAGGCGGATATCTCACCACACTGGGCGACAAGCTGAATCCGAGTATCCAAATCATGTGGACAGGCGACCGCGTTATCTCCGACATCACCCAAGAAGGCATCCAATGGATTAACGAACGTATCAAACGTCCGGCCTATATCTGGTGGAACTTCCCTGTTTCCGACTATGTACGCGACCACCTGCTGCTCGGTCCCGTATACGGCAATGACACCCGGATAGCCGACCAAATGTCCGGCTTCGTGACCAATCCGATGGAACATGCCGAAGCATCGAAGATTGCCATATACGGAGTGGCATCCTACTCATGGAACCCCGAAAAGTATGACAGTGAAAAGACTTGGAAAGATGCCATCAAAAACATTATGCCTGCATCTGCCGAAGAACTGGAATTCTTTGCGGCACATAATTCCGATTTGGGAGCTAACGGACACCGATATCGTCGTGACGAATCCGTTGCCTTGCAACCCGTTGCCCAAAGTTTTACCGACAGTTATATAAAAGGCGAGAAATACAATGAAAACGATTATGCCGCCCTGCAGGAAACTTTCGGCAGAATGGCAGAATCCGGTGATATCTTGCTGACTGACGCCGAAAACACTCCATTGGTGAAAGAAATGAAACCATGGCTGACACAATTCAAGCTGCTGGGCGAAACAGGAAAAGAAGTCCTGGCCATGGCAAAAGCATACGAAAACGGCAATCAGGAACTGTTTATGCGCAAATACAAACATGTAAAAGCGTTACAGCAACAGATGTTCCAAATAGACCAGACTTACAATCAGAATCCATACCAGCCGGGCGTAAAAACTGCCACAAAAGTGATTAAGCCATTGATTGACCAAACTTTTGCCACAGTCACAGAACGCTATAACAAGAAATATAATACCCTACTGGATGCAACTACCGATTATATGCCGCATAAGCTTATCAGTGATGTGGAACAAATCAGAAACCTGCCATTACAGTTAAAGACCAACCGCATCCAAGTGTCTCCGGCACTGGAAGTAATCAAATGGCAAGGCAAAGGTTTTATCACCATCGAACTGGACAACGTTTATCCGGCACAAAGCATTGACATTGACTTCGGCAAACCCGAAGTGGCAACCTGGGGAGTACTTGAAGTTTCGACCGACGGCAAAGAATGGAAGAAAATAGATTACAAGCAGGAAAAGAATCGCCTGACAGCAGATCTGCAGAAAGCTCCCGTCAAAGCTGTGAGATTCAGTAACAGCCAAGACAAAGAACAAGAAATCTATCTCAGACGATTCGTTATTACTGTAGACAAATAAAACGATTATAAATTATGGGCTTTTTTAAATCTTTATTCGGTGGGAGCAATACCCCTGAAACAGAAAAAGAGAAAAACGATAAAAAAAACTTTGAGATTTTAAAATACGATGGTATCCGCGCCCGGCACATGGGCAAATTGCCATACGCCATCAAATGTTTTGAGGAAGCAGTTGCCATCAATGACGAAATGGAAACGCTCACCTTGCTTGCCAATGCATACATCCAGGCCAACCGCCTGGATGATGCACGCATCACCTTCAACCGCATGGCAGAAAAAGAGCCGGAACAGGTCAACACTTTTCTGTCATTAGCAAGTATCTGCTTCATGCAGGAAGACTATGAAGGCATGAACGATGCCTGCCAAAAGGCACTTGCTTTAGACGACAAGAATCCGCTGACCTATTATCTCACTGCCAAGGCAGCGGTGGGAATGAAAGAAGAAATCAATGCCATTGCCATGCTGACCAAAGCAATTGTCTTAAAAGAAGATTATACGGAGGCATACCAATTACGTGCTGAAGTATTATGGGGCATGAAGCAAGCAAAAGATGCCGCAGAGGACATTCAGAAATTACTGAACCTCAACCCCGAAGACGAACAAGCTCTGCTGTTGAAAGGAGAAATCCTTGCAGCAACCGGTGAAGAGGAACAGGCAGAGGAATGTTTCAATCAAGTATTGTCGCTCAATCCTTTTAATGAAAAGGCATATCTGCTGTTGGGAGAGCTTTTCCTTACAAAGAAAGACTTCGACAAGGCCATCGGAGTATATGATGAAGCCATCGAAATCAATCCCAACTTTGCACAAGCCTATCACGAACGAGGTCGCATCAAACTGTTGAAAGGTGACAAAGACGGCTCTGTGGAAGATATGAAAAAGGCTATGGAACTGGCTCCCGAAACAGAAGGAAACATCAGTGGGCAATATAACAATTACGAGAACATGACAAAGAACGTTCCCTTCTGATGAAATGAACATTATGCTCTGTTTTATTGTTTATCCACCAGGAGATATACAATAAAACATGAGCGTAAAAGAACAATACCGGAAATACTCCCTTATCACCATCATACTAGGATTAGGGCTTTTGCTCTTCTTGAAAATGACTCCTTTTATGGGAGGAATATTAGGAGCATGTACTATCTACATCATGGTCAGAGACCAGATGCTCTATCTTACTCAAAAGAAAAAAATAAGAAAAAGCGTCACTGCCATTATCCTGTTGATAGAAGCCATACTCTGCTTTCTTGTTCCTCTCTCATTGGCTGTATGGCTGCTCATCAGCAAGTTACAGACCGTCAATGTAGACACCGCCACTTTTGTCGACACAATTACCAACCTTGCCGACTGGATTCACCGGAAGACAGAATATGACTTACTAAGCAAAGAAAACATAAGCTCGATAGCATCCATACTCCCCGGCATCGGCCAATTTCTGATGGGCGGCATCAGCAGTTTTGCCGTCAATCTGTTTGTTTTGGTTTTTGTACTCTACTTCATGCTGATTGGAGGAACAAAAATGGAACAATATATTTATGAGCTTCTCCCCTTCAGTGACAGCAACAAGAAGCATGTAATGAACGAAATCAATATGATTGTCCGGGCAAATGCAATAGGTATCCCATTATTGGCAATCATTCAAGGAGCAATCGCTACGTTGGGATATTACCTGTTTGATGCTCCCAGTGCATTGCTCTTCGGTTTCCTTACCTGCTTTGCCACCGTCATTCCTATTGTGGGAACAACCCTTGTATGGTTTCCCTTAGCTGCTTACATGGCTATATCGGGTGATTGGCCTCATGCCATCGGCTTGCTTCTTTACTGTGGGTTAATAGTAACCAATATCGATAACCTCATCCGCTTTATTCTCCAAAAAAAGATGGCAGACACCCATCCTCTCATCACGATATTCGGAGTTGTCATCGGACTGTCTCTATTCGGTTTCATGGGAGTGATATTCGGTCCGCTACTGATTTCCATCTTCATTCTATGCGTCAATATCTTTAAAGAGCAATACCTGAAATAAACAACTATCCTGCTTCTCGCAGAAAAGGGAAGACCAAGCAACTCTTTACTGTCGGCTAAGCTCTTTCAAACGGAAGATTATTACAGTCCGCTACAGCAGACCGTACAGTCTACTACGGCAGACTATACAGTCCATTACAACGGACTGTATGGTCCATTGCCGAAGTCTGTAATAATCTGCCCTATCAAAAGACTTAATCAAAAGGATGAAAAGGCTTAATCCGGCTAATATCGGGGCCAAGCATCGGAATAAATACAGACAGGAAGCAAAACATACCCCCGGATTTCTTTTTATTTTTGTAAAACTCAAGGCTATAAGCAAAATAATAGCTATTTTTGCGCATTCAATTGAACAAAACATTTAACTCATGAGTAATCAACGATACATGCAGCGCGGCGTGTCAGCATCCAAAGAAGATGTACACAACGCCATTAAGAACATTGACAAAGGTATTTTCCCCCAAGCTTTCTGTAAGATAATCCCTGATATTCTGGGCGGAGACCCCGAATATTGCAACATCATGCACGCCGACGGTGCAGGCACAAAATCGTCCTTGGCCTACCTTTATTGGAAAGAGACAGGCGACCTGAGTGTGTGGAAAGGCATTGCGCAAGATGCACTGATTATGAACATTGACGACCTGCTTTGTGTGGGTGCTGTCGACAACATTTTGGTTTCATCCACCATCGGACGCAACAAACTGCTCGTTCCCGGAGAAGTCATTTCTGCCATCATCAACGGAACGGACGAACTGCTTGCCGAGCTTCGTGATATGGGAGTAGGCGTTTATGCCACCGGCGGCGAGACTGCCGATGTAGGCGACTTGGTCCGTACCATTATCGTAGACTCTACCGTGACTTGCCGCATGAAGCGCGCCGATGTCATCAACAACGCCAATATCCGTCCGGGTGACGTCATTGTCGGTCTGGCTTCTTACGGACAAGCCACTTACGAAAAAGAATATAACGGCGGTATGGGAAGCAACGGACTGACCAGCGCCCGCCACGATGTGTTCTCTAAATATCTGGCAGAGAAATATCCCGAAAGTTATGATAAGGCCGTGCCCGAAGAATTAGTTTACAGCGGAAACCTGAAACTGACAGACAAAGTGGAGGACAGTCCGCTGGATGCAGGCAAGTTGGTTTTATCACCCACTCGCACATACGCTCCGGTAGTGAAGAAGCTGTTGGATGCACTTCGTCCCGAAATTCACGGTATGGTTCATTGCTCAGGCGGTGCACAGACCAAGATTCTGCACTTTGTAGACAAAGTACGTGTAGTGAAAGACAACCTGTTCCCTGTTCCCCCGCTGTTCAAGACCATCAAGGAACAAAGCGGCACCGATTGGGAAGAAATGTACAAGGTATTCAATATGGGCCACCGTCTGGAAGTTTACCTGTCACCGGAGCATGCCGAAGAAGTAATCGCTATCAGCAAGTCGTTCAATATCGACGCACAAATTGTGGGACGCGTAGAAGAAAGCGACAAGAAAGAATTGATTATCCGCTCCGAGTTTGGGGAGTTTAAATACTAAATCCGGCAAAGAGAAGGCCATGGACGAAAACAAAGAAACAAGAAAAGGAATACCACCCAAAGGTTGCCTGCTGATGCTGGCATGTATCTTTCTGGGAGCAGCCTGTATAGGTCTGAGCGAATGGCTGGACAGTCTTTTTCTAAAAAACGTTACTTATATGGCTATAGGAGCTACGGCAGGCATCATTGCAGACGTGTACTTCCAATCCAAGAAATGGGTAAAAAAATACACAACATGGCAATGGATAGGATATGTCATTCTCCTACTCGCTATGGCCGTCATATTTACCTGGATTGAAACCAAGAACAAATAAACATATATGGCAGACAATAATACCCTACTTGAAAAATTAGAAGGGCTGGTAGCCCGGTTTGAGGAAGTTTCCACCCTCATCACCGACCCGAATGTGATTGCAGACCAAAAGCGTTATGTCAAGCTCACCAAGGAATACAAGGATATGAGCGACATTATGAAGGCCCGCAAAGAATATATACAATGTCTGAACGGACTGGAAGAGGCAAAGCAGATAATGACAACCGAATCCGACCCCGAAATGAAAGAAATGGCACGCGAAGAGGCTAATGCCTGCGAAGTGCGTATTCCCGAGCTGGAAGAGGAAATCAAACTGCTGCTTGTTCCCGCCGACCCGCAGGACGACCGTAATGCCATCCTCGAAATACGTGGCGGCACGGGAGGCGATGAAGCAGCCATCTTTGCCGGCGACCTGTTTCGCATGTACAGTAAATACTGCGAAACGAAAGGTTGGAAACTGGAAGTCTCCAGTGCCAACGAAGGTGCTGCCGGAGGATTCAAGGAAATTATCTGTTATGTGACCGGCGACAAAGTGTACGGCACGCTGAAATACGAATCGGGCGTTCACCGTGTGCAGCGCGTTCCGGCTACCGAAACACAAGGGCGTGTGCATACCTCGGCGGCATCTGTTGCCGTATTGCCGGAAGCCGAACCATTTGATGTGGAAATCAACGAAGGCGAAATCAAATGGGATACTTTCCGAAGCGGTGGAGCCGGCGGACAGAACGTCAACAAGGTAGAATCGGGAGTGCGTCTGCGTTACAACTGGAAAAACCCGAATACGGGAGTAGTGGAGGAAATCCTTATCGAATGTACCGAAACCCGCGACCAGCCAAAGAACAAAGAACGCGCCCTTTCGCGCCTGCGTACCTTTATATACGACAAGGAACATCAAAAGTATATCGATGATATTGCCAGCAAGCGTAAAACTATGGTATCCACCGGAGACCGTTCGGCCAAAATCCGTACTTACAACTACCCGCAGGGACGTATCACCGACCACCGTATCAATTACACCATCTACAATCTGGCTGCTTTTATGGACGGTGATATTCAAGATTGCATCGACCATCTGATAGTGGCCGAAAATGCAGAGCGATTGAAGGAGAGTGAATTATAATAATATTAAGCTAAATAGTATAACTATGGACAAGCAACAATTATTTGAGAACATCAAAAAAAAGAAATCATTCCTCTGTGTAGGACTGGATACTGACATAAAGAAAATCCCCGAACACCTGTTGAAGGAAGAAGACCCTATCTTTGCTTTCAACAAGGCTATTATCGATGCTACAGCTCCTTACTGTATTGCATACAAGCCCAACCTGGCTTTCTATGAAAGCATGGGCGTGAAAGGATGGATTGCTTTTGAAAAAACAGTGAACTACATAAAGGAAAACTATCCCGACCAATTCATCATTGCCGATGCCAAACGTGGCGATATTGGTAATACCTCGGCTATGTATGCCCGTACTTTCTTCGAAGAGTTGAACATCGATTCTGTCACTGTTGCTCCTTATATGGGCGAAGACAGCGTAACTCCGTTCCTCACTTACGAAGGCAAATGGGTTATTCTGCTTGCTTTGACCAGCAATAAAGGTTCGCATGACTTCCAACTGACAGAAGATGCCAACGGAGAACGCCTGTTTGAAAAAGTGTTGCGCACCTCACAGAATTGGGCAAACGATGAAAACATGATGTATGTGGTAGGTGCCACCCAAGGACGTGCATTCGAAGATATCCGTAAGATTGTTCCCAACCACTTCCTGCTGGTACCGGGTATCGGTGCACAAGGCGGTTCATTGGAAGAAGTGTGCAAATATGGCATGAACAACACTTGCGGACTGATTGTCAACTCCAGCCGCGCCATTATCTATGCCGATAAAACTGAAAACTTCGCAAACGTAGCCGGACAAGAAGCCAAGAAAGTTCAGGCACAAATGGAAGAACAGTTGAAAGCAATCCTTTAATGAGTGAAAGAAAAATCATAAACGACCCCGTCTTCGGGTTTATCAATATCCCGAAGGGGTTGTTATATAATATTGTATGCCACCCGTTGCTGCAACGTCTTACACGCATAAAGCAACTGGGGTTATCTTCTGCTGTGTATCCGGGAGCGCAACACACCCGGTTTCAGCACTCGCTGGGAGCCTTCTATTTGATGAGTGAAGCCATCAGCCATCTTACAGCCAAAGGTAATTTCATTTTTGACAGCGAAGCGGAAGCTGTTCAGGCGGCTATTTTGCTTCACGATATCGGACACGGACCTTTTTCGCATGTTCTGGAGAACACACTGGTCACAGGAGTTTCGCATGAAGAGATTTCACTGATGCTGATGGAGCGTATCAACAAAGACTTAAAAGGACAGCTCAATCTTGCTATCCAAATCTTCAAAGACGAGTACCCCAAGAAGTTTCTTCATCAATTGGTAAGCGGACAACTGGATATGGACCGGTTAGACTATCTGCGCCGCGACAGTTTTTATACCGGAGTAACGGAAGGCAATATCGGTTCGGCGCGTATCATCAAGATGCTGGACGTAAAAGACGACCATCTGGTAGTCGAATCAAAAGGAATCTACTCCATAGAGAACTTTCTGACATCACGCCGCTTGATGTATTGGCAAGTCTACCTGCATAAAACATCCGTAGCCAGCGAAAAGATGCTCATCAGTACGCTGCTCCGTGCCAAAGAATTAGCCTCAAAAGGAGTCGAATTGTTTGCTTCCCCGGCTTTGAAGTTCTTCCTGTACCATTCCATTGGTAAAGAAGAATTTTATAATGATTCTAATTGTCTAGAATATTTTATTCAATTAGACGACAACGATATATGGACTGCACTGAAAGTATGGAGCAGCCACAGTGATATTATACTCTCTACTTTGAGTCGCGGACTCATCAACCGTCATCTCTTTAAAGTAGAAGTCACCTCTTCCCCCATCTCGAAAGAAAGAAAGGAAGAATTGCTTTCAAGGATATGTAATCAGTTATATATCAACAGGAAAGAAGCGAATTATTTTCTATCGATATCCAGTATAGAAAATGACATGTACAAAAAGGAAGACGACAGCATTGAAATCATCTACAACGACGGAAGCACCAAGGACATTGCCGAAGCTTCGGATATGCTGAATATCTCCCTACTCTCTCGAAAAGTCAAGAAATATTATGTATGTTACCTGCGCCCTGAAGAAGGCGGACATTAAATAATTAGCGAATTGTACGGATATATAAAAAAAAAATGCGTAATTTGCATAATTAATGATGTGTTTACACTAACATGTAACACGCAAGTAACAAAACTGAAACATTTAGAACATAAAGAATTAGACAGTATTATGGAGTTCTCAGCTAAACAAATTGCGGAATACATCCAGGGAATTATTGTTGGTGACGAAAACGCAACTGTGCATACTTTTGCTAAAATAGAAGAAGGAATGCCGGGTGCACTTTCATTTCTTTCAAATCCGAAGTATACTCATTACATTTATGATACGCAGTCTACCATTGTGTTGGTTAACAAAGACTTTGTCCCCGAACAGGAAGTTAAAGCGACCCTTATCAAAGTGGACAATGCATACGAAAGTCTGGCAAAGCTGCTGACACTTTATGAAATGAGCAAACCTAAAAAAACCGGCATTGACCCGCTGGCATATATTGCCCCTACCGCCAAAATAGGAAAAGATGTATATATCGCCCCATTCGCTTGTGTAGCCGATGGTGCTGAGATTGGTGATAATACTTCACTCCACCCGCATGCAACCGTAGGCAGCCATGCGAAAGTTGGCAATAACTGTACATTATATCCGCATGCAACTGTATACCATGACTGCCGTATCGGTAATAACTGTATATTGCACGCCGGTTGTGTGATTGGTGCTGACGGCTTCGGCTTTGCCCCTTCATCCGAAGGATATGAAAAGATTCCTCAAATCGGCATAGCAATCATAGAAGATGATGTGGAAATCGGCGCCAATACATGTGTAGACCGTGCAACAATGGGAGCAACAGTGATACACAAAGGCGTAAAGCTTGATAACCTTATCCAAATAGCCCATAATGTGGAAGTAGGAAGCCACACCGTAATGGCTTCGCAAGTGGGAATCGCCGGCTCTACCAAAGTGGGCGAATGGTGTATGTTCGGCGGACAAGTAGGTCTGGCCGGTCATATCAAAGTGGGA
>ENA-OPCV01001016-OPCV01001016.1-human-gut-metagenome-genome-assembly--contig:-NODE-1016-length-22980-cov-2.468135_pt1 | contig 22980 bp, 32 predicted proteins | sample MGYA00241257_ERZ501494 | MGnify/ENA primary metagenome ERZ501494 (study PRJEB25962, sample SAMEA2042618) | human gut metagenome | biome: human gut; feature: human-associated habitat; material: faeces...
TCATAAAGTTCATATGGTAATGCATAAAGGTATGCATCTTCTGACATTGTTCCGTGGAAAGCAGTATCAAATACAGCTACCATTGGAGTGTTTGGCATTAATTCTTCACATGCCTTTATACCTATCATGTTTGCTGGATTATGTAATGGAGCTAATTTAAAACATTCTTCTATGTTAGCTTTAACTTCATCATTAATAACTACAGATTCTTTATATTTTTCTCCACCATGAACTACTCTGTGCCCAACAGCTGAAATTTCATCCATTGACTTGATAACACCATTATTTTCATCAACCAAAGCTTCTAAAACTAATCTGATAGCATCTTTGTGATCTTTCATTTCTTCTTTAACGATATATTTATCTTTTCCTTCAACCTTTTGAGTTAAAACAGAACCTTCAATTCCTATTCTTTCAACTAAACCTTGAGCTAATGCTTCTTCATTCACCATATCGATTAATTGATACTTTAATGAAGAACTTCCACAATTTATAACTAATACCTTCATAAAAAACACCTCACTATAAATGTCTATAAATTTTTTTAATACTATCTTTGCCATTATATTTTCATCACTTTTTACTATTTTTTAATTGCAACCCGTATTTTTCCAAGTGCATTTCAATATACTTTACTGACGATTCACTAACTCCATTTATTTCTGCCAATTCTTCATAAGTTTTATTACATAAGTCTTCTACAGTATGAATATTAGCATTTTTTAATGCTTTTACAGGCAATGCTCTAATTTTGAATTTTTCTATACTCATTTTTTTGTTTTCATTTATGTATTTTTGTTTCAGTTCCATAAATAAATCTTTTATAGCATCTATATCATTATTATCTTTATGAGCATCAATCATTAATTGTTCTATCATTCCATATACCTTTGCTAATTCTGTAATATTATTATCATATAATAATTGCCTTTCCACTCGTTCTAATTCTTCTTCTTTGTTCGGAATACCTTCTAATATTACATCTAATCTTCCCAATATTCTTCCAACTTCAAAACAATTCATGTTTTTCCTCCATCTATACTTTTAATGCTATCATATATTCATTTGTCTCCACTTTCCTTTTGGCATTTTGATACTCGAATTTTGCATTGGTAAAATATACTTCATATCCTTTGTTTTCAAAGTAATCTCTACTTATTCTTAATACTTCATCAATTTCTTCTTCTGAAAGATTATTTTTTATCTTCAATTCATAATAAGAATATCTAATATATTTTTCATTTTCCTCTTCCTTTGTCCTTATCAAATTAATAGTAAAACATTTTAATTCTTTTTCTGTCATTATATTCACTTCCATTCTTACAAACGATTTTATTATATCATATTTCTACTTTTTTGTCTTTAATATTTTATTAAATTTAGAAAAAATAAGTAATATCTACTTTTGCAAATACTACTTATTCATTCCTCTAATTTAATATATTATTTTCTATTCCATTTATATATTTTTCATACTTTTCTGCAAATTCTTTGCATGATACTTCTAGTATTTCATTTCCTACACAAATTTTTATTTTATCCATCTTTATCACATTTGACATTCCAATTGATACAAGTAATTGGCAACATTTTTCAAATACTTTTTCTCCAAAGTCAACTAAATTTGTATTTTTATTTTCTTTTGCCACCTCCTTAATAAAATTACAATATAAATTATCTCCTAATATATTATTTGCTATATAGGCATAATTCACTTTTTTCATAATCATTACCTCCTTCATTTACTCTATACATCATATTGTAGTACTTATTTAATGTTTTTTTAAGTTCAAAAAAAAATTTTTTGAAAATCTTTATAAATATAGAAAAATACATTATTTAACGTACTTTTCTATATTTATAAAAAATAAAAAATAGGAGCTAATATTAAAAATACTTGCTCCTATCAAAAAAATTAAGCTACTTTAATAACCTCATTTTCCCATTTTTCAAGAAATTCATTTTGTTCATCTGTTACTATTTTATTTTTCTTTTGATATTTTTGTCTTATTTTTTTTCCTAATACTTCAACAGTAACAAGAGACTTATTGGGATTTTTTATGTCTCTCATAAAATAAATATCTGTTTCTCCAAATGCATATCTTTCGCTATAATTTTTATATACACAATTTTCTTGTTGCTTTGCTTCATCTTTCATATCTTTTAGATCTTTTGCTGGTCGTATAATATATATATTATTGCTATATACATTTTTCTGTAGTTCCTTATATCTTTGTTTTATTTTTTTATCAGTTCCTTTATTTTCAACAATTTTGACTTTTTTCACACTTTCATCATGTGCTTTAGTAAAGTTTTCTGGAAATAGTATCTTTTTGTTTAATGGAATATCTAATTTTTCCATATTTCGTAAATAATCTAAATAATTATAAATTGAAAAATTTTTTTGTTGTTTAGCATATTCCATCATTTTTATCAAACTTATATATTTGCTTACCCTTTTTAGTTCTTCAACATTATTATTAGATACTTTTAATAGTTTTGTTATCAATTTCATATTCTTGGTTTTTATTAATTTCAATACTTCTAATTCTCCCTCACTTATATCATATTTTTTCATAAAATCATAATATTCTTTTGATATTCCAAACCTTTTTTCAAAACTGCCTTTCTTATCAAATTTTTTAGGACAAGTTAATGCTAATTTATATAATCCAGCTTTCATTAGTAATTCAAAACTTCCATATTGTGCTAAATTTAATATATATGATAATCTTACTTTTTCGTTTTTTAAATATTCTAAAGCTTCCTTTATAGGCACATACTGGTATTTAGTTCCTATAGTTTTTTCAGTAATATTATCTAAATATATCTTTTTATAGTATTGTGCAACCTTATAATCTCCTGTATAAACCCTCCATTTTTTTATTCTTTTTGTATGATATATTATTTCTGTCCAAAAAATCCTCTTATATCTATCATTTACTAATTGAATGTTTAATTCTGGAACTATTCTTGCAAATTCAACTACACTGTTTTCAAACTTCCTTATTTTATAATTATACTGTCTATATACCTCAAAATATCTAATTACTAGCTTATTATCGACATTATCGATTACTGACAAATAAAATATCCAATATTCGCTTTTTAAATTGGAATTTCTTATTAAATATCTATTATTGCAAAAAGGGCAAAACTCCTGTTGTTTCACCCTTTTATCACTAAAAAATACTTTTTTACAATTAGTGCACTCATATTCGTTTCCATGTTTTATAATCAAGTTGTATTCTTCACTACATTCGTTTACAAATCTTTTCCAATGAGATGGCATTCTCATATTTTTTGGCATATTTTTTATAAATTCTTTTATTTCTTTTCTTATATACATTTAAGCCTCCTATGCTACAAATAATGATATTTGTTCAATTTCTTCTTTTTTAGTATCTTTTTTTATATTTTCTACTACATCAAATATTGAGCCAAATTCATTATCTATCTCTTTCTCTTTTTTTACCTCTTTCTTTTTAACTTCTTTAGATTTTATCCCTAATTCTTCATTGTTTTTATTAAAATAATTTATTGCAAGTTCATAAATTTTTTCTTCAGACATTCCTATTGCAAGGCACTTTACACTTTTTCCATTGTAATTAACATCTTGAGCAAAAGATGCGGGATTTGTTGTATTCATATTCTTGCAAAAGTTCTTCATTAACTCTCCTTGAATATACAAAGCCATTTCTTTTAAATTTTTTTCTTTATTTAGATATTTATTATCCATATCCGTTCTACTTGTTAAATATTTCACAATTTCTAACAGCACAAAATCCTTTTGCCCTGTTGCCATTTCTTGTATTCTCTGTATCCCATCCATAATTATTTCATCCTTCCTATTCTTCTTTTATTTGATTCCAAATCAGAAACCTGTTTGATTTATACTGTCCCTCTTCAGAAACAGTTGCTTGTCCAGACAAACTGTCTAGATATTGAGAACTAGATTTTGACTTTGAAATATACATATAATATCTTGTAGATACAAAATCTTCTTTTGCTATTTCTGTATAAAAATTACTTAATACTAATAATGCTTTCATTTTACTTGCTTTTTTTTGCAATATATCTAGAAATATTTTTTCAATTTTATTAGCTAAAGAACTTGAAATTCCAGAAATGTATGCTCTTTCTAAAAATATGGTTAGTATTTCATTTTTACTCTCTATTATCTCATTTAAGTTTTCTACATCAATAAAAGATAATGATTGCATTTCATTTATATTTTGATATGTACCTTTAGTAAGCCTTACCATTGCTCTTGCTACTATTTTACCATTGAATTTTGCATATAAAATTTTCTTATTACTATCAAAACAAGCTAGTAAACATTTATTATACATTCCGCTTTTATAAGAAAGACATGTACGCATTGGTTCTTCTCCTAAAATCATTGTATTATAAAAATCATCGTATTCTCCAACTTCAATTTCTCCATTTGTTATAAACATATTGCTATTTATCCACTCATCTATTTGGAACTTATCTAAATCAAAATTTAGTTCTCTTTTTAGATCATCTGTATGATATTTTAGTTTTTTAAATTCTCCCATCAATTCAGCTTTTACAATTAGTTTATATGATTTTTTCATTTTCTCATTTAAACAATTTTCATAATAAGTAAATGCTAATTCAGCTCCGTTATTTAGTAAGAACTTCTTAATGTTATCTCGATTTTCTTCTATAAATTCGTGTTTAAAATCCATGATTTTTACAAGTTTTTCCCAATATTTATCTATTTTTTCAATATTGTTTTTGAAATCTTGTAAAGTATTATATTCGTTTAAAACTTCCTTATTTCTTAATATATAAAGTAATTCAGTTCTATCATTTATTTCATCAACAAACTTTTTAACATCATCATAACTTATTAAGAGGTTTACTGCATCATTTGTTTTTATATCTTTTATATTTCTAAAATCTTCTTCTATCCAGTTATACAATGATTTTATTTGTATTTTTTTAGCTAAACTATGTATCTCATCTTCTGTCATAGATAGGTTTACTAAATTTCTATTGATAAGTTGCTTCATTCTTAATATCCTGTCATCAATTTTTAATTCTAATAAATAATTATATAGTTTATAGCAATTTTTATTTGCAGAATTGTATAATGTTTTTATTTCATTAAATGTATATAGTCCTTCTTGTAGTAAACTAATATCATTTATTTTATTATTCATAAAACGCAATTCTTTTAAATCTTTACTATTGAGAGTATTAATATTAACATATTTAATATAAAAGTTCTCATTATATAAAATAGACGAACTTGGAATATTTAAAAAATCTTCTTGATTTTGTTGTATTAATTTTAAAAATCCTTTTTTATTGTTGCTTATTGCATATATCAGTAATGGTTCTTTCTTTTCTTCTATATATTCCAAATTTAAATTTGAAATTTTATTTCCAAAAATAAAATTAATATATCCGCTTCTATTACTCACAATTCCCTCTAGGGCTATATTACTATTATTAACAATTTTGCTTTCTATAATTTTTAAATCATATGAATTGCACCCATTTTCTATCCATCTTAATAGTAAGATATATAAAGTCTCATTATCTATTATTTTAGAAAATTCCATTATATATTTATGAATTTGTTTTGCTTCTTTAGTTATTTTTTCATAATGTTCGATTCTTAATGGAATTGTAAGTTTATTTAGATACAAAAAAAGTATGAATTGTTTTAGTTCATTATTTTCAACTAGTAACTCATACACTCTTTTTATATGTAATCTTGGTATTAAATTGTAATTTGATAAAATGGGAGATGTAAACAAATTCATTTCATCTACAGTTAAATCTTGCAGTCTTATATTATTTTGCGTGAAGAAATATCTTAAGTTTTCAATAACAATTCTTTTTCCTAAATTAGATTTTATTTTGTCAATAAAATATTTCAAATAAGCATAACTAATCATATCGTACATTCTAGTATCTTTTAGAACTTTTATTAATTCTTCAACTTTATAATTAGTTAATCGATCTTTATTATTTTGTATTACTGTAATAAAGTCTTTAATTTTTACTATATCTATACCTGCTAGATTTAATTTTATTAAATATTCTGTAGCATTTGTATCTAATATCATTTCTTTTTGTATAATTTCACAGTCTTCATACAATTCTTTTTTTATTTTGACTTCTTCTATCTTATCACAGCAATTCTTTAATATGTCAATGTCATATTCCTTTATTAAATTCAATTTTAATTTTTTATTATACATTTCTGTTGCAATTTCAACATGCTTTTTTAATGATTCCATTATATACATTCTCCTCTCTCATATATCTTAATATATATTCTTTAAATTCTTCCGCATCAATGGTCTTTTTCTCTAAAAGTAACTTAAATAATTTTATCAATTCTATAATTTCATCTTCATTAATTTTAAATGTGTGAATACTTTCACATAGATATTTTTTTATTATACCTTTGCAAATGTTCCATTCTTCATCATTCCACCTATATTTATAGCAAAAATCATATACTTCCTTAAAGCTTTCTTTAGGAAGTTTATTAAATGTATTAATTATTTTTTCTTGTTTTTCTAAATATTCTTGCATTTTTCGTTGTTCTTCTTCCATCTTTTCTTTATTACTAATTTTTTGTAGTTCTTCTTGTGTTAGATATTTGTTCCTTAATTGTGTATCTTTTTCTATGTTGTTATCTATTCTCTTCAACATAAAATATATTTCTCTTAACTGTTCTTTAGGAATAATATCATTTATATTATCTACTTTTAATATATTTACAATGAACTCTATATACTCATCCGGATGCATTTTAAACATATAATTATCTAGCCAAAAAAATAGTTTCTCTTTTTCTTCTTTTGATAAGAAATCTTTTTGTATATCCACTTCACTTTCTCCATAATATGAGTATTTTCTTAGTCGATATAGATGTTTTAAATTAAAATTTAGGCTATCTATATCTTCAATTTTATATTTTTTTTCTTCTAGTATATATTGTAAAAATAAAAAAGCATTTCTATATTTTATTCCTTCAACATATTCTTTTAAATGTATAATACAATCAGCTTCCGTTTTATTTTGTTGTTCATAATGACTGTAATGTTCTTTTAATGAAATAATATTCTTATTTACTAATTGAGTAAAAATGTCTTCTCTTTTATAATTAAACTCAAAAAAGCTTTCTAAATAAGAAGTATCTGTTAATTTATTATATTTTTCTATACACCTCTCTATTTTTTCTTTACTAAAATCATTATATTGTATAAAATCATCAAATAATTTTTTATATTTATTACTTTCCATCTTTATAGATAGAATATCCCACTTTTTTTCTAGTATATCAAAAGTGAATATATTACCACCAAATTCTTCATAAAACTCTAAAAATGTTATTGGATTAGTTATTTCAATTTCATTTTTAAGAGCTTCATTTAATCCCTCTTTTCCTTCACATTTAATATCGAAATATCTATATTCTATTAACATATTTTTGATTAATTCATATAGTGCTATATGTTGTTGATTCGTATTATTTAATATTATTTTGCAAAGGTTTATAGCAATTCTTTCTTCAGTTATTGACTTTCCTAATCTCACTTTTTTAGGTGTATTAACAAAGTATAAAAGACTGTAGTTTAGGTACATTATTTCCTCTTTTTTATAATTATTTTCAATTAGTATTTTATATTCTTCACTATTATCTTTTATTTGTTTTGTTGGTATTATTAGTAGTGTTTTCAATAATGCTACATCTTTTTTTCTTTCTTTTTTTATAACACTAAAAAAATTATTAATCAACCAAGCATATATTTTTACATTATTAATTGAAGAAATAGTTTTATTTCTGCCTATTAAAGAAATAATTTGATCTTTTAAAGTAAAAAATGCTTTTTCTACTTTTATAAGCAAAGATAATACAAAGAATAAATCTTCTGTATTATCATATTTTCTATTTAATAATTGTTCTTCATATTGAAAATATTTTTTATTATCATATAAGTATAATGCACCTTGTAAATAAATGTCCTCTTTTGCTAAATTTTTTATTTTATTTATAAAATCTACTAATTGAGTTCCTATAATCATATTATCTGTAACAAGATCTTTAGCATATCCTAATGCTAAGCTAATTGCTCTAAGATTTTTTATATCATTTCCGATTTTTTGTTCATATCTCTCTAACAATTCTCCGAAATATTGAATTCCGTAAATATTTTGTATTTCTATTGTTCTTTTTTCATTAAACCAAATACATCTTTGCTTTATATCTTTTACTGTATCATTGCCCTCCTTGCTTGATGTTGAAATTATAAAATTTATAAGTTCATTACATAATCTAATATTTATCTTTTTTTCAAATGATTCATTTTCAACAAATTTTATTTTATTTCTATTCATTTTATTCACCTTTCCTATTTTCATTATATAAACAAATTTTTGAACTTGTAATCCAAATAAGAACACTACTATTAAATCGACTATTTATGCTATTTTTTCAACGCCTTTATTATTTTGTTCTTCACTTTTTATGTCTTTTTCTGTTAAAGCGATTCTAAAGTCAACTTTTATTTTATTTTCTTCTAATGTCTGCACAATATTTAGGTACATTGAACTACTTGTATGTAGAATAGTGTATCTATCAACATATAAAATAACCTCTTTTGCCCTCATTCTTTTAACAATATTTAATATTAAATCCTTATCAATATTATTGGGAACTCCAATTACTGTTTTATTTGTGTTATTAAACAATTTGTGAGCTAATATCATTTCAGTAGCAATAATTATCCCATCATTATTACTAGAATTATAAATGTCTATCCAATTCTTTGTTTTATCTTTTAAAATCATTGCCCAATTACTAGCTTTTGTTCCATTATATTCATTATTGCTTGAAAACCATATATTCTCTGTATCCAATCCATATTTATTATCTAACAATATTCTTAATCCTTGAATTTTATTTTCCATTATAACAGGTATAAAAATACCTTCGTGTGATTTATATGTCCATTTAAAATCTGTATCTTGCATAAATCCTGGTATTCCATCTAGCCTTAGCCCTTCTTTTTGCATTTTAGCACATATATCTTTCTTCTTTATCGGATTGTTTTCAATACTTTTAAATTGATTTTCAATTATATATTTGTCTTGAAAATTCATTTTTCTAAGTGTATTATAATGTGTATCTTTTAACTCCTGCATTTGTAAAAATTTTCTATAAACAATATCTCTATAGTATTCATCTTTTATAGGATTATTATAGGTATATGGCATATTATCTAATATGGGAGTTTCTTTTAATAGTCTTTTAAATGCTTCTTTAGTAGAAATGTATTTTATTTTAGCATATAAATCTATTGAACTTCCACTTTCCTCACATTTTTTACACATATATACATTACTAATAGTATTTATTTTCAAATAGCCATTTTTTTCTGTTGAACTTTGACAAAAAGGGCAAAGAGCATATATATATGCTCCCCTTATATTAGTTTTCTTTATATTTAGCTGATTTATAACATTTGTAATATTAACATATTCATACATATTATTATTTTGCATATGTACGCTCCCTTCTTTAGTTATTTTGACATCTCATTATAAGTTTCTTGTGTTTCATATTTTAAATAAATTATTCCAGCACTTATTCTGTTAAATATTGGACCTAAGTAATCTTTTATGATTGGTTGATTATCTAATTCTTTTTTGGTCGATTTTCCTTCATTTTTTCTGTATTCTTGCATATCGTTTGTTTTGCCAATTACTAATTTTTCTATTTCTTCTCTAGTCATTATTTTTCCATTTAAGCTACCACCTACAAATTCATACAAAAATCTAACTGGATTATATAAATTGTATATCCATGCAACTAAATCATCAATAAATAATCCATTTTCTATTTTCATTTTTTCTTTGTAAATATCGACTTGGTATTGACCACTTGCTTTTAATATGAATACTTTGTCAATACTTCCATCTTTTACTATAAGCATTACTCCTTCATTATAATGAAAATCAAATATTTTTACTTTTATGTTTGAATTTTCTAGTATTTTATTTTCTTTTTCAATCTTAACTTGTATTTTTTTTATTATATTATCTTCCATTTTATTACTTCCTTTCTTAAGCTACTTTTACATTTTCCTCTTCATTCTCATATAAAGGTGTATATAATCTCATTATTTCTTTATTATTTTCTTCATTGACTAAAATTACTACAGCTGATATTTCATAAAAATATAATTGTATATAAGTCATAAATACATTTATTATATCTGTATCAATAGCAGTTACTTCCAAATCAATTTTATAATTCAATTTAAAGATATTTAATGTACTTGCATACGCCAAAATCTTTGCTCCACTTCCACAATTTACATCAATTAGTTTTCCATTGTTACATTTTTTGTTCAATTTCATTACACCTTGAAAACTCTTTCCCGTTTCTTGAAAACTTTTATTGTAAATATTTTTTAGGCAATTATTATTTGTTATTCCTTTGTATATCTCTCCTAAGATGTCATAAGGTTCATCTTCATTTTTAAATAATTTTATTAGTTCAGAAGATAAGGCATAAAAAATATATTGTTCTTCTTGTTCATAACTATTGTATATTTCCTTGTACCTCTCACTATTTTTTTTATTAAAATAAACTTTATTACTTAATGAGATTGCAAAAAGAGAAACAAAATCTTGAAATATATTTTGCACTGTATATTTATGTTTAAGAAAATTTAGTAATTTTATAAATACATCATATTTATCATTCATATAAAAATTCCTTTCTATTCAATTATTTCCATTTTAGTTATTATAAATTTTAGACCATTTTTATCAGTATCAAAATCTACTATATATTCTTCAAATAGACTTTCAATTACTGCAATTAAATTTTCCATAAAAATTTCATTAGTATGAAATCTATATTTTTTACCATTTTCCCATGGAATCCCTCTGCAATTTTCAACATACCCATAAATTTTAAATTTACTATTTTTATTTATCTCATTATTATTAAAAATTACTTTTGTTGTTTTATTTTCTACTTCTACATCATTCCAACAATAATCAAATTTTTCATATTGTTTAAATAACCATTTGTATAAGTATTCTCCTATACTTTTTATGCTTTTATTTTTAACCAATATATCAATGTCATATTTCGTTGTTTTTTTATAATCTTTTATATTTAAAATGCCATATATAGTTATCTTGTTATTTTCATTCAAAATTCGCATAACCATTTCCTCTTTCTTACAATATATTTTCTATTTTTTCTTCCAATTTAGTTATTTCATCAATTTGTTTAAAAGATTCCTGAATTACTATTTCTTTATGTTTTTCATAGTTTTCTTTGTTCTTCCATAAAGATTTTAAACAGTTTGGTAACTCTAAATAATTGCACTTCATTGCTGATATACTTTTTTCTAGTTTTTCAGTTGAATCTTGTAAAGCTATTAATATAGTATCAATTTCTTTTTTGCTAAGTTCTATATCATACATTTTTTATCCTCCAATTCTAAGATTAAAGAGAGTCTTTATTAGACTCCCCCATATTTTTATATTTTTTCTTTATTAAAACGGTAAATCATCACTGCTTGATATTTCAAAATCATTTTGAGAATTACCTGAAAATGTATTTCCATATTGCTCAAATACATCCTCTCTTTTACTATCTGCAAAATATACCTCTTCTGCTATTACTTCAGTAGCATAGTGTTTCATTCCTTGTTCCTCATCCCAATTTCTTGTTTGTATTCTTCCAATTATTCCAACTTGTTGTCCTTTCTTAAAATATTTGCTACAAAACTCCCCTGTTTTTGACCAAGCTATAATTGGAATAAAATCAGCTTTTATCTCATCTGTTTCTTTTGCAAATCTTCTATTTACTGCTAATGTAAAATTAGCAACAAGTGTATTATTGGTTTGTGTATATCTTACCTCTGGATCCTTTGTTAATCTTCCTATTAAACTTACTTTATTCATATTTTTTATTTCCTTCCTTAAAAATTTTTAATATATTCAATTAATTTATGCTATTAATTTTGTTTCTTCCATTACAATACTTGAAACTCTATCATCTTGACAAACATCATCATGATAAAAATCAACCCAATTGTTGTTTTTAAATGGATTTTTCTTACCATGTATGCAATTATCAATAAATAAATCATCCTTTTGTGCATTTCTCATTAATTCTTTGGCTTTTTTTATTGCTTTTCTTTTGTTTTTATAGACTCCACAAAAAGATATATTATCATCTAATCCTGTTTCAAAATCTGCATAATTCATTTCATAAACTACATATACGACCATCTTTAACCTCTTTTCTTATATTTTTACAGTTATAAATTTTATAATCTCATCTAATATTCTATACATTCTTTCTAATTCATTTATTGAATTATTTTCTTTGTCTGTTTCAAACTGATACACAATATAATAGCCTTCTTTTTGTTTATGTATTTCATATGCTAATTTTCTTATTCCATAATCTTTTTTATCAGTTATTGTAGCAAATTCGTTTAACTTTTTTTCTATTTTTAAAATTGTTTCCTCTAATTTGTTTTTGGTTAAATTTGGTTTTAATATTATTACACTTTCATATTTATTCATTTCTTTTCCTCCTAAAAAAATAAAGCTATCTTTATTGATAACTTATTACTTAGGCTGCCATTGGTATTTCATAGCAGTCCTTTTCTTCAATTTCTCTTTTTATCGATTTTTTTCTTCTTTCTAAAACATCTTCGTAGTCATATAAAATTTCTAATTTGTTATATTTTATAACTAAAGATATTATTATTTGTGTTTCTGGTATTTCTGGAATATCTGTTGTAGACTCTGCATCATCAAAAAATATTGGAGCTTTTATTCCTGAAATATTATTAAAAACATTGGATATTTCTAAACATGCTCTGGCTTGTTGTGATTTAGATAGTTTTTTATAATCTCGTCCATCATATTGAATATTACAACATTCTGCTATTTCCCCCGTTGTTTTTACAAGTTTACTAAATTCGATATTAACTTTATTTAAGTATTTTTCTATTTTTTCTTTTTGAGTTTCTATTGTCAATATTCTTAATTTATTAATAACTTTCTTTTGTTCTTTATTAATTTCTATTTTTTGTTGTATTTCTTCATTAGCTTTTTCACAACTTTCTAGTGCTTCCTTTGCATTTTTCACATTTTCTATTCGTATTTTTACTTCCTGGTTATGAAACAATATTTCATTTTTTTCTTTTTGTAATTCATCAATTTTTTGTTTTAAATTGTCTTTCTCAATTTGTAATTGTTTCATATCTTGAGTATTTAATTTGTCAAAAATGTTTTGCTTTTCTTTCTTGAGTTCTAGTAAACCTTTTGCATCTTCTTTTAATTTATCTGCTTTCTCTTGTAAATTATTCATTTCCTTCTTTATAAATTTTTTTAGATTTTCCTTTGCCTCATTATCTTTTATTTCCTGCATACAATAAGAGCATATCGTTTTTTCTTTTTCAGTTTCTTTTAGTTTATTATTTTCTCTTTCATATTGCTTAGAAATTTTTGATAAATCATCCTCTATAATATTTTTTATTCTCCTATTTAGGCTTTCTATACTTATAGTTATATTTTCAAGATTATAATTATCCATATTCATTGATATTTCATCAAATCGGCTTTGCAATTTAGTCAATTCCTCTTCCTTTTCAAATGTCAGTAAATCACCTTCTTTTTCTAATGCAATTTTTTTCAAAGTTTCAATTCTACCACTATTAATGTCATATTCTTTTTTCAATAAATCAATTTCTTTATTTTTCTGTTCGTTATAGCTATTTAAACCATCAATTGGCTTTTTGATGAGATTTCGCTCATACTCTGTTAGTAAATTGAATACGTCTTTTGCATTTATAACAGGCAATATCTTTCTAATTAAATCTTTTTGTTCTTTAGGTTCTAATGTCCAGAAATAATAGGGATTATAAACAACTAAAAAGATATCTTTATCTTTATAAAATTGCGACAAATACTCTTGTTTTACCTCTTTTCCATCTAAAATCAGATGTATTTCTTTTGACTTTTCTCTAACAAGTTTATGTTCTATTCCAAAATTATCTACAAAAGTTATATCTACAACAACTCTATTATCTTTTTTTGTATCATTTGCAACAGATTCCTTTTCTTTTCCATTTAGTGTTGTTCCAGTCATGCACCAATTAAATAGGCTTCCTACAGTTGTTTTCCTTTGAAAATTAGCTCCTACTATATAGGTTTTCTTTTCGTCAAATTCTGCACAAAAACCATCAGGTAAATCTTTATAACCAATAACATTATTTATACTTTTTAAAAACATCTTTCTTCCTTTCTACCCAACATTCTTACCTAAATCAAATATTGCTTCAAAATCACTTTCATTTGGATTTCCTAGTATTTCCTCAATCTTACTTTCATTTAATTCTCCAGTTTCGGTAATCGTTTGTTCTTGTTGACTTTCATTTTCGTTATCTTCTGTTGTAAATTTTGACTTTTCTGCATCATCTATTGTGGGAATAGCAAATGTTTGTGTTATTGCATATTTGTATGCTCCACTTAATGCTTTATATACTGCCCATCCTTCTTTATCACAGCCTTCACCTGGAACATTTACATCTAAATAATCACATTGTCCTTTGTCATTTGGTTCAGTGTCATAAAATCTATATGTCATTCCAATTAATACATCATTCCCTCTAGCAGTTATCTGATCTACTTTATACGGAAACATAATAACCTTTTCATCTATCATTGCTTCTCTTGCCTTATATATTATCAATGCTATTGAAGCATAATCAAAATTCTTATCTTCATTTGTTTTATCTTTAATTATTGGTCCTATTTTTTCCATGACATTTAAAATTTTTTTTACTATCATTTTTTATCCTTTCACTTATCTAATTTTTTTATTTTTATTTTTCTTTCTATTAAAAAGATGTCTACATTTTTATCTATTTCGATAAATTGCATGATTTTAATATCTGTCATATCGTTTTCATTTAGTAATACATATTGAAATGGTATATTATCTATTTTAAAATGCTTTAAAGTTTCTTCTAATATATTCACACTCCTATTTTTTGTCGGCCAAAAAACATAGTTCCATCCTAAAATAATGTATTCCACATTGGTTTTTTCAAACTTTTTATAAATATCGACCTTCTTAAATTTATTATTACTAATAGGTTCTCTTTGTTTTATGTTTTTCTTTATTTTTTCATAGCCTTGTTTTGTAGTACATAGCCTAACTTGATATTTTTCTGTTTTGTTTCTTTTTTCACCTAAAACTCTTTCTATTGAATCTTCTTTAAACCAATCTTTTTCTCCAAATATTAAATCTATATAATAATCATTGTAGAAATCATCTCTTACTATAATAAAACCTAATTTATTGTTTACTTTTCCTAATTCTTTCCCTGTTCCATTTACTTTAACTAACTCACCATAGTTGAATTTGTTTCTCATATGTTTTATTCCTTTACTTATCTAATTCTTCTTTTAAAACATAATAAAAACTTTTTGAATATTTTTTTATTTTACTCTTGTTTTCTTCGTAATAATTGTGTATAATTTTAGTAATATAAACTACAATGTTTATAGTTATAAGTAATGCAATTATAAGGGATTTTTTAATTAACTTTATCATTTTTTAAATTCCTTTCATAATTATAAAAAAGCTGTTTAAATCCTAATTAAACGGCTTCTTTTATTTCTTTATTTTCATTCATAGTTTGTTTTACTGAATATTTACATAGCACATTCATATTTGCTTCCATCTTTGAACTTTCAACTTCAATTAATGTTCCAACTCCATATTTAAGTATTTCTTGATTGGCTTTTGGATGTAAAATAAATTCCACATCTTGTTGGTTGTAATCTTCAAATATGATTTTATCGAATTTTTTTCCATTTACTAATGTTGGTAAAAATTTTTTTGCTACCATGTAATTTGAAAAATCTTCTTTTTTATTTTCTGTTGTTTGTTCAGTAGTTTCTATTTTATCTTCTTTAATTGTTTTTTCAGTAACCTCTACTTTTTCATTTTTACCTTCAGTTAATTGTTTACTTTGTTGTTTAGTTTTTTCAATTAGCTTTGGTTTCGTAGTTTCAACTAATTGTGGTTTTATGTCTGTTCTATGTAAATCTATGCTATAATATGTACCATAAGCAAGACTTTGTTGTTCTGTAAGTGTTAATTCAAATGGAACTCCTACTATGCTCATTCCAGCTTTTTTATATTTAACTATCTCTGATGCAATATTAGACAATGAAATTCCTCCTGAAGTACTTAAATTCCATACTCCTCCTGCATTTATTCCTTCTAATTCAAATTTTAAGCTACCTTTTAATTTGCATTTTCCACTTTGTCTATGTTGACAATTTTCGTTACATTCGATTTCTATTTGTGTATTATTATTTCTTGCATCTTTTCCTACTGTTATCGCTTTTGTACCATTTCCTATACAAGCTACCTTTCCATTTACATATCGTTTAAATTTAAAATTGAATGGATTTTCAGATGTGAATCTTATTTTTAACTTTGTGGGCTTATCAGGATATAATTGTTTAAAAATATCCACCATTTCAAAACATGTACCTTTATCTTGTTCAACATGAAAATATGATAATTTTTTGGGTACTCCATTTTCACCTTTCATTCCTGTTTTTATATTTCCTACAACTCTTTCTCTGACTAAATTTTGTATATCCATACCATTATTCATAATATTTTATTCTCCCTTCATTTAAGCAGCCATTTCTTCAAATTGTTCTTCTGCATAATCCACTAAGTCAATTAACTGCTTGATTATCTCATTTTTTAAATTTTCATAATCTTTTTTATTAATATATGAATCTTCGCTTTCAAATTCATTTTCTTCTGGATCTTCATTATTAATTTTAACATCATTATTGCATAGTAAGTTTTCAAACTCCCAAATAATCTCTTTTGCTGTTTCTTCACACCAGCCTTTGCTAACTAGCATATTTTAACACCTCCTGATTGTATGAATATTCATATAACTTATCTAAATTTAAATTAACTACTGGTAGAATTAAAAACTTTACAACCGCTTTTCTTGGTATTCCAGTTACAATTCCTAAATCAAATAAAAAACTTATTAAATTACTATTTGCATAGTTATCAATAACTACTTGATTTTTCTCTAACTTTTCTTCTACATTAACTGTTACGTTTGAAATATGAGATATTTCTTTGTCTTTTTCTATGTTTCCATAAATTGCTAAACTTATTTTTCCGTTTTCATATTCTCCTACATCAAAGAAACAATTTCTGTATCTAACACAGTTTGATTCATAGTTAAATGTTTTCATACGATTTCCTCCTATTACTATAAATTTTTGTATTCAAAAACAATTAAACTATCCTCCTTTCATATTTTTACACAAAAAATAACAAGTATGATTTTTTAATATCTTACTTGTTTTTACATGTTTATTTAATTTTAAGCACAAAATCTCCACTATAGTATTAACTTACTAAAGTGGCATAATAAAAAGTGCTACTTACTTTACCTTTGCATAAGCAAAGTTTTGCTGAATATTCAGCTTTACCCTAGTTTATAGGTATAACAATAAAGCTACTACTTTATTGCTATTAATTTTGAATACAGTTATATTATACTATAGTTCTTTTGTAAAAAAAATATATACACCTATATTTTTTTATTTGCATTTTTTCTAGAATTTTGCATATTTTTACTGTCCGCACTTTTAACTACTTATTTTCTCTTTTGTTTATTATTTTATAAAGATTTGGATAAGTAGCAATTATTATATCTGTTATAACTTGAAGCTCCTCTTCATCACATCTATTTATAATTTCTTCTAAAATTTCTTTGTTAGACTTACTTTCTTTCATATTTTCAATTTTTCCATAAAGCAAAGTATCAGTTGAAACTCTAAGAACTTCTGAAATTTTGTGTAAAGTATGCACACTACAACTTGTATTTCCTTTTTCTATTTCTGCAACAAAATTTTCAGAACGTCCAATTTCTTCTGCAAATCTTTCTTTTGTCATATTTATTTGTTCTCTACATCTTTTTACTCTGCTTCCAAATCCTTTCCAGTCTTTATATTCAAATCTATTTACTCTACTCATAATTTTTATCTCCTCTACAACTAGCAAATTTTTATATTTTCTATAATAGTTGTATTATCGCATTTTTTGTCAAAAATTATTATCAAGTACGATTTATTTATATTGTGTTTGCTAGTTGTTTTTTGAGGATAAATAAAATACGATATTTAATCGCAAACTTTTTAATCTTTTTTCTTATTTTTGTATTTTTTTAAAAGTTTTCTCAAAAAAAATTCTTTTTTCATTTCTTTTCTAAATACTTCTAAATCTTCCTTTTCTTTTTTTCTTTCCGCCTCTTCATCAATTGGTATTGGCTCATATTCATTTATGTATTTGTTAATAGTTTCTTCTTTTATTGGCTTATATTCTATATTAAATCCTAATTCTCTTGATTTTATAACCAATCTACTATCTCTATCGGCTGTAACTAATACAAATCTTGGTTTCTTTCTTACTGCTGGATAACATTGAATTGCCTCTATAACATCAAGTCCATCTCGCTTAGGCATTTGCATATCTGTAAATACAAGATCGGGTTCAAAATTCATTATCTTTATCATTTCTTCCTGTCCATCTGAAGCTGTCTCAATTTTTTCTACTCTAGGATTTTTTTCGGCAATTTTTTTCATGTTTTTTACAATCATTTCCATATCATCAGCTATAACTATTTTTATTTTTGAATCCATATACATTCCCCCATTCTTTTAGCTAATATATTTAGCTTTTTCATTCAATATAATTTATGCGTGAAAACACGCATATTTTCTTTTCTATATTGTACTACTTTATTTATCATTTTTCAATATTAATATTTAAGTTAATTCGTTATTTTCATATTCTTCATTGTGTGAAAACACGCAATGTTTAGATTAAATATTTGCTATAATTTTTATTGATTTTTAAGTATTGGGGGGATTGCTATGTTATTAAATGAAGCCATAAAAATTAGGCTTGAAAATTTAATGAAAGAGAAAAAAATTAATTCTAAATATGAACTTTCTTGTGATGCTGGAATTAATCCTTCATTACTAAATGATTTTTTTAGAAGTAGAACTTTATATCCTAGAATTGACACTCTTTATCTAATTTGCGAAGGGATGCATATTACTTTAGAAGAATTTTTTAATGATGATTTATTTAATATCGAAAATATTGAATTAAAAGACTCAAATGAGAAATAATCTAAATAGGTATCACATGAATCATAATTAATGTGATACCTATTCTTTTGACTTTTTAGCTCACAACTTTGACTTCTACAACCTTATTATCTTCAATACACGCAACAACAATAAAACTTTTGTATTGACACGCGTACATTGTATAATCCTCATTGAAATCTCCACAAATAGGTAATTTAACAATTGAGTACTCAGGAATACTTACGTCTTCCTCTAAAAATTTGGTTGCTTCTTTGGTCATTGTCCGAGCTACATCACTTAACATTAGTGCCATTTTTTCCTCCTTGGAGCATTTGCTCTCATCGTAATGTGATATGATTAAAAGTTACAAGAAGTATGATAAATGCATACTATCCTTTTATATTATACCATAATCTATTCACTAAATCAAATTAGTCATTACTCTTCGTTTTGTTAATTAAATTTAATAATTTATCTCTATCCCAAAGTAAAACATTATTCTTTTCAGCAAGTTCCTTTGCACTTTTTGTAAAATAATTATTTGTTAATACAACTGCAACATGACAATTATTCATTGCCTTACTTGCTATAACTTCTTGAACAGCTTTTATCCCAACTGGAGAAGAATATTTTTTGCACTGAATAGCATATTTTATATCTTCTTTATATGCTATAAGATCTACACCAAAATCTCCACTACACTGTGTTATCGATACTTTCTCAAAACCATTTTTTTGTAGTAATTCTCCAGCATATTTTTCAAAATCAAATCCATTCATCTCATAATCAATGTTAGATATATTATTATTGTTTTCGTTTTTATAATCTGATATAATAGGGCTATACTTAATATATATATATATTAAATCTTCCATAGAGCCTATATTTAAATTCTTTCTGCTAAATTTTGAATAAAATATGCATTTTATTCCTGCTCTTTCTCCATTTAATAATATCCTTAATATAATATCTTTGTTATCATTATTTCTTAAAAAATCATATATTTCACCTATAATCAAAACTATTGATGGTAATGACTCTCCATCTGTTTTTTCATTATATGAGTTAAAATCCTTTACTTTTTGCTCATAAAACATATTTAGTCTTGCATTTATTTCCTGCAATATCCATTTTAAAATATTATTTGCCATTTTTTCTTCACTTATTACTGGTAATAACATATTTGGCAAATCATTGTAAAATTGAAAATCTAATGTATCTTGATTTATAAGTATCAATTTGGTTTTTTGTGGTTCATCATATTTTAAAATACTATTGATAAATTTGACTTTGTCATCATCCGATACACTTTCAATAATTAAACTATTATATATATTGTCAAAGCTACTAAATCCGCTATTGTAATTTGTATCGATTCCATACATTTTTAGAAACTCTTCATCTGACATTTTGTCTATTTCTTGCTTTCTTTTATATGCCGTATATTCCTCGTCTGTTAATTTTTTTAATACTTTTTTATTTTCCATCTTTGATTTTTTGTTAATATTTTTTAGCTTCATATTTTCCCATGTTTCTTTGGTTATAAGAATTTGAGGATTACCATCATTATAGTCAATTATGTTTCTTTCTTCCATTTGCTTAATTATTCTTTTTGCTCTTGAATATCCGATTTTTAAATTTCTCTGAATAAATGATGTCGATGTTGTTCTATTTTGCATAATTAAATCAATTGCATCTTCCAACAATATATCTGGATTATCAAAATCCACTCCACCTCCAATATTCAGTACTTCTGTTAATATTTCACCATCAATATATCCTCTTCCTGCATAAGTGGAAAATTCATATTCAGAATTGGTTACAATATATTTTTTTTTGTTATATATTTTTTCATCTATATCCGATATTAATTTTCTTATAATTGAATCGAAGCCATATCCTATACATTTATTTAATTCTTCCTTAAAATCACATAATTTGCTTTCTTTTTTTTCATTATTATTACTATCAAATATATTTAAAATTCTCTTTTCGTAAATTTCTATCAATTTAATTTTTATTTCATTATTAAATTCTTCATCACTTTTTACTTTTATTTTTTTGCATCTTTTTTTTATTGATTTTAATTCTTCAAAATATATTTTCAATTTTCTATCAGCCAAAACATAATCTACAAATGAATTGTACCCTTTTTGTTCTTCCAAATTCAGTTTTTCAATCTTTTCGTTTACTATGTTATATCTGCTTATATAATAATTATCTAATAACCCCATATGAGTCCCCCTTTTATTATATTGTTTTTATTTATTTTTCTTAATATATTTTACTCATTCTTTAAAAGCTATCATATACTCATTAACTTCTACTTTTCTTTTGGCATTTTGATATTCAAATTCTGCATTTGTAAAATAAACTTTATACCCTTTATTTTCAAAATAATCTCTACTAATTTTTAATACTTCATCTATTTCTTTTTCTGATAAGTTGCTTTTTACTTTTAATTCATAATATGAATATCGTATATAATTTTCATTTTTTGTTTCTTTGCTTTCTATTAAGTTAATAGTAAATTTTTTTAGTTCTTTTTCTGTCATTCTTTTCACTTCCTAAAAACTTTTTCTATTGATTTTACCATATTTCAATCAAAATTGCATTAGTTTTTATATATTTTAGATGTAAATTTTTATTATAGCCGTCTATAATCTTTTACAATAAAAAATAGGTGCTTTTTTCTTATGGCACCCATTTTCATATATTTTCTTTTTATTTAGACTATTTTGTGTTTAATTGTTTATTTAGCTTATCAGTTAATATCTTTTGTCTAATAATATTTACAACATATACCACTACTGCAACTATCATATATAAAATTAGTATGTTATTAGTATCTATATATGTATCTGTAGAATATTGCACTCCTGTTGGACTAATATTATTAATTATGTTATTTAAAATCATTTCATATCCTACATTTAGAATAAACATAAATACATTTAATATCACAAATGCAACTATTAGTTCAACAATCATTAAAACACTTTACATGGTTTATATTTACAATTGCTGAATTAGATATTCTAATAAAATCTTTTGAAGGAAGTACATCTTCAAGATAATATAATTTCTCTTTTATTTTATAAGCTCCATCCTTTGTTTTACAAAAGTTATTTTTTTCTTCGCTAAAAAATATAATCACATCTGATACATTAATTATGAAAATATCATTATTTTGCATAGCAATTATTTGTTTTATTGATTTAGAATTTTTAGATAATAATTCATTTTCCAATCTTTGTACATCTTCATTTTTTTCTGGTGCATTTATACACACCTCAATACTTTGAAATTCATTTGAAATATTAGTACGTACTTTAAAATCCATTTTTTGCTACCTCCTTAAATTTATTATAGCAATAATCACTTTTCTTGGCAATATTTTGGTATTATATCAAGATAACTGTAGTCTTTTTCTAGATAAATGCAGTAATAATGAATAAAAATATGATTTATATTTCTAGTCTTAACGGTGAAAAAAATGATAGTAAAAGTTCAGGTTGGTACAAATTCAAAGAGATAATTCCTTATATCACAAAAGCTTTATATATAGAAAATTATAATTAAAGACAGCTAAAAACTGTCTTTATTCGTATTTTTCATAATTATAATAATTTATTTTTCTCTATAAAAAATTACCAAATTGTAAGTTGTTGTTACGATTTGTTTTATATTAAACTTTAATTTCCATCTATATATGTCATATATTCATAG
>ENA-OPCV01001053-OPCV01001053.1-human-gut-metagenome-genome-assembly--contig:-NODE-1053-length-22354-cov-3.722185_pt1 | contig 22354 bp, 18 predicted proteins | sample MGYA00241257_ERZ501494 | MGnify/ENA primary metagenome ERZ501494 (study PRJEB25962, sample SAMEA2042618) | human gut metagenome | biome: human gut; feature: human-associated habitat; material: faeces...
ATTATACAGCTTTTCAAAAGCCTTTTTATCTTTTTCATCATCGATCAATGCCATATATATCGGCAACATACAATCACTCCCTTCCTATCTCCATTTCAGAATATTATCCGTTTCCAATTTAAGTATATCATGTTTTCATACACCATGCAACTTGGAAAGGCTGTAATAATAAGACACGGATAGCCGTCTGAAGCAGGACGGTTATCCGTGTCTGAGTGTATTCGGCAGCTAAGGTAGGTATTATAAGTACGCAAATGATATCAGATTTTTTACCCCTAAGCAGTGATATGACTGTATGTCATATCCTGTTTTTCTTTCTCATCAGCTTATTTTCATACATTCGCTCATCAGCGGTCTTGAGCAGCTCGCTTACAACATTTTCACTGTAAGGAGCGCTTGCCCATCCTATGCTCGCTGTTATCTCGTAGGGCTTGTCGGAACTTCGGCCCACAGCTTCGAGTGTTTTTAAAAAGCGTTCTGTCCGTCTTTGCGGTTCATCATCAGCGTATTTTCCTATCCCTATAAGACAAAACTCATCACCGCCTGTGCGTACACATATCTCATCATTACTGGTAATGCTCTGAACAACATTCGAGACGGTTCTGATCCCATAGTCTCCTTCAGCATGGCCAAAGGTGTCATTTATCGCCTTCAAGCCGTCCATATCTGTTCTAAGTACCATTGCAGTATCGTCAGGGGCGGCATTCTGAGCCTTTTCGTGCAGCCAGCTTTTCATGCCGCAGCGGTCTGACAAACCTACAGTGAAAACACGGCTGTACAGCTTAATGATAACCTTTCAATCATTCTGTACTGTCTGATCTGAGTCTGTGCAGCGTGAGCGGTACTCCTTGGGAGAGCAGCCGCCGGCGGATCTGAACTGCCTGTTGAAGTTCGAGAGGTTGTGATATCCGCATTCAAAAGCTATATCTGCAACGCTTTTGTCGGTGTCTCTCAAAAGCTCTCTTGCAAGCTTCAGGCGCAGCTGGGCTATATATTCCATTGCTCCGACGCCGGTTTCCCTCTTGAATGCACCCATGAAATAGCTTTTGCTCAGGTGAACAACGCCCGCAAGCTGGTCTATGGTGAGGGGCTCAGTAAAATGCTCATTGATGTACTCTATCGCGGGGCGCATCAGTGAGCTTTTTTTTACAAAACCGTTCCTTGAAATGCTGCCGCTCTCATAGAGCAGGAACATGAACCGCAGCAGCTCGCTTTTTATCAGCATATCAAGAAGGGGCGTGTCACCCTTGGCGGCGCTTATCATATTTTCCGCCGTGGTCAGAAGCTCGCTGTAATAGCAATGCTCGGGGGTAATGTGAGTTTCTATACTGTACGCTCCTAAAATGAGAGGTGCGATAAATGCGTCTGCGGCACGGTCATTGTCACGGCTGCCCAGCATGGAGCCGTCAAGATCAAGGGTATCGTAGACACATCTCTTGTCATCATGCTGATAAACAGCATGGAGCATGTCAGGCGGCGTCAGCACAATATCGCCCTTGTAAGCTGTAAAGTGTATATCGCCCGTTACAAAATCACCCTCGCCCTCCAGAATGACATTAAGCTCAAATTCCTTATGCCAGTGCATCGGAGCATTGGGAAAGTATTCGGGAATATTCGAGATATAGTAAGAAAACGGCTTGTCGGCTGTGCTGTGCCGGCGGTGTTCCTTTAATGCGGCTTTTTCCATATTATCACCATAAAAGTATTATAGTATCGGTTTATGATATTATCGGCGTAGATTTTTTCTTCGATATGTAGTATTATATCATACAGAAGCAAACAAATCAACCCCCTTGACGAATATTTATACGGAGGTAATTATTATGGCAAAAAGACCTGACTGGCTCGACGACGCAGTATTTTATGAGATCTATCCCCAGTCCTTCAAGGACACGGACGGTGACGGCATCGGAAATATAAACGGCATCACCGAAAAGCTGCCCTACATCAAGGAGCTGGGTTGCACGGCGATATGGATAAACCCCTGCTTTGAATCGCCCTTTTTGGATGCAGGCTACGATGTTTCGGACTATTGCAGGGTAGCCCCCAGATACGGCACAAATGACGACCTCGTCCGTCTGTTCGAGGAGGCTCACAAGCTGGGTATGCACGTTCTGCTTGACCTCGTGCCGGGGCACACCTCATGGGAGCACCCCTGGTTCAAAGAAAGCATGAAGGCCGACCGCAACGAGTTCACCGACCGCTATGTCTGGACGGACAGCGTTTGGGAGGAGCCTGCGGGCTACCCGTCAATAAGGGGCATATCCGAACGTGACGGCAGCTGTGCGATCAATTTCTTCACCCACCAGCCTGCTCTTAATTACGGCTTCTACAAGCCGAACGCTCCCTGGCAGCAGTCTATGGATTCCGAGGGCGCTGTAGCTACCCGGGAGGCGCTCAAGGACGTCATGCGCTTCTGGCTTTCACGGGGCTGTGACGGCTTTCGTGTGGACATGGCAGGTTCACTTGTCAAAAACGATGAGGATCAGAAGGGCAACATCGCCCTCTGGCAGAACATAAGGGCATTTCTTGACGAGGAATACCCCGAGGCCGCAATGGTCTCCGAGTGGGGAGAGCCTTACCAGAGTCTTGCAGGGGGCTTTCATATGGACTTCCTGCTGCACTTCGGGTCTTCCCACTACAACGACCTGTTCAGGAATGAAAAGCCCTTCTTCAGCGGAGAGGGTGACGCATCGACGTTTGTGTCCAAATATATGGACAGCTATGAGCGCTCGGAGCGTAAGGGACTGATTTGCATACCCTCGGGCAATCACGATATGGACAGACTCGCCCGCCACATCAAAGGAGAGCGCAGAAAGCTTGCCTTTGCCTTCCTGCTGTCGATGCCGGGAGCACCCTACATCTACTACGGCGATGAGATCGGCATGAATTACGTTGAGGGGCTGAACTCTGTTGAGGGCGGTTACGGCAGGACCGGCTCGCGCTCACCTATGCAGTGGGACAGCTCGGAGAATGCAGGATTTTCTTCCGCTCCGGCAGAGAAGCTCTATATTCCCCTTGACCCCGACCCCGACAGACCGACTGCGGAGAAGCAGATTGCCGTCAATAATTCGCTGCGCAGTGAGGTCAAAAAGCTAATTGCAGTAAGACAGGCGCACAAAGCTCTGCAAAGCCTTGGAGATATCGAGTTTGTCTGCGACGGCGCAAAGGGCAGACCTCTTGCATATGTCAGAAGCTATGACGGCGAGAGAATACTCGTTGCAGTAAACCCCACCGATTCCGCCTGTGAGCTGACGGTCGGCGGCTCACTTGGAGAGGTTATATACAGCTTCGGGAGCGGTGCAGAGATAAGCGGCAACAGCTGCGTTATCGGAGCAGGCTCGGCAGCGTTTGTGAAGCTTGATTAAAAAGGACGGTGATACTATGCGAATAAGAAATCTTGCGGCTTTTATGGCGGCAATGTCCATAATGCTCAGCTGCACGCTTTCGGTGAGCGGCACTTCATCGGGCAGAACAGTGAACATAACCGTTGATACGGGCAAGGACAGAAAAGCGATCTCTCCCTATATTTACGGCGTTAATGCGGAGCTTATGGAAAATGACGTTTCCTGTAAGGCGGTGCGTGCGGGCGGCAACCGCTACAGCGCTTACAACTGGGAAACGAACGCTTCAAATGCAGGAGCTGACTGGAAAAACATCTCCGACGGATATTTTCAGCAGAATGTTCCGGAGAATATGAAGGACAAGCCGGGCTGTGCCGCTCTGAAGCTGAATGAGGTCTGCACCGCAAAGGGCGCATACCCTCTTATGACGCTGCAGCTTGCGGGCTACGTTTCTGCCGACATGAACGGCGAGGTCAGCAAGGCTGAGAGAGCGCCCTCTGACCGCTGGAAAAAGGTTGAACTTGTAAAGGGCGATGAATTCAGCCTGACGCCCGATCTGAATGACGGCACTGTTTATATGGACGAGTTTGTAAACTACCTTGTGAACACCCTTGGCGACTCACAGAACGGCGGCATCAGGGGCTATTCTCTCGACAATGAGCCGGGGCTGTGGAGCAGCACTCACTCACTCGTTCATCCCGAAAAAACCACCTGCGCTGAGATCGTTGAAAAGTCGGTAACTATGTCTAAGGCAGTAAAGGATATTGACCCGAATGCCGAGATATTCGGTCCTGCGCTTTTCGGCTACGGGGCGTTTACGAATTTCGCCGATGCGCCTGACTGGAAAGAGATAAAAAACGACAACCCCGAGTACAAATGGTTTATAGATTACTATCTTGACGAAATGAAGAAGGCAGAGGACGAGAACGGCAGGCGACTGCTCGATGTGCTCGATGTGCATTTTTACACCGAGGCAAAGGGCGCCTGCGGAAAGCGCTACTGCGAGCATTATGGCGATCCCGACTGTGTTTACAATAAGCTGAACTCGACCCGAAGCTTCTGGGACGATACCTACACCGAGGACAGCTGGATAACCGACGCAGGCGCAGAGTTCCTGCCGATACTTCCGGCACTTAAGGAGTCAATAGATACCTATTACCCCGGCACAAAGCTTGCCATCACTGAATATGATTTTCAGGGAGCTTACGATGTCTGCGGTGCTATAATGGAGGCGGACACCCTCGGCATTTTTGCACAGAACGGGGTCTATGCTGCCAACCTGTTTACAATGGACGCACAGTATCAGCTTGCCGCGATCAATCTGTACACCAACTATGACGGCAGCGGAAGCGGCTTTGGCGATACGCTTGTGTCTTGTACCACGGACGATATCGAGACCTCGACCGCCTATGCTGCAATTAACGGAGATAACGAGGACGTCATCACCCTCGTAGTGACAAACAAGGCGTTTGACGACAAAACGACCGCAAATATCGAGCTTGGAAACGAGTACAAGTACGCTCACCTTTACGGGATAAACAGTATGTCAGCACAGTTATTTGATATGACCGATTCAAACCCGGCTGTGACACTGAACGGCAGCAGCCTGACTCTTGAAATGGAGCCAAGGACGGTATCGCTTCTGGTAATTGCCAAGGATAAGGAAGCTCTTGATACAAGAGAAGCTGTTTCCTCCGCTGCCGAAAAGGGAGAGGGAAAAAGCAGTCTCCCGCTTATCTTGGGGATAGTCGGAGGGGCAGCGGCTCTTGTGGCAGCTATAGTGTTTGCTGTATTCAGGATAAAGAAAAATCAACACTGATCGCAGGTTCTCGGAAACGCCCTGAAAGCGTTTTCGAGGGCTCTTTTGGGCGCTTTAGCGTAATTAAACGTCCGGTTCTACCGGGGACATAAAAAAGCTTCAGCGAACGCTTTAAAATAACCTCCGAATATGATAAAATAGTAGTAATTTGGCGACTGCATTACTAAATTAAAATACACGGAGGTTATAAACAAATGAAATTAAGCACCTAACATATAAGGGCTGCCAGTGAATGTAATGCGGTGCTGAACCCTCGGAGTCTCTTGAGGGGCAAAGCCAGTAACAGTTCCTTTTTGGAGCAGAGCAAACCACCACTTTTGTGGTGGTAATGATTATAAAAAGTCACTTTAACTATGCGTGCTAATATCCTCTTTCTAAAATCATCTCCGTCATTTCCTTCTCGGCAACAGACTGCTGTATGAAAAATACAATAAGAAGAATAAGGACTCAGTAACCAAACGGTTATGGAGTCCTTTCTGCTTTCATGAGACAGATAATGTCTGTTAGAACTCTATTTTAAATATGAAATTTCCAGAGCTGAAAGCAAAGATAATTCTGATTTTGGAATATACGGCACAGCGATATTTTTCAAGCTATACTTAAAAATGAGGGCTATCGTCAGCACATCTGTCATCAGGTTCGGCTGTTTGGTGTCGATCACAGGCGTAAGATCATCACTATGCCGCCCATTGTCATTTTAACGGACAGGGCAATATATCGCCTATGCCTGATTATGCAGCTTGCAGATTCTTTTTGAATCTTTTGTAAACGAGTGCAAATTTCACCCGAGTTCTGTCCTATATATGTGAAACGTGTATTCAGTTAGAGCAGGCTGGCTCTTTTGACCAAATTTCATTTTTTCTCGCAAGTATTGACAGAGCATATGCTCTGTCGCCCAAACTCTTCCAATTCTGCTTTCCTGCAGAATTGGGCTAAAATGGAAACCTGACCCTTTTAGAACCGAGTATCCGTAACACAGACAACAAGGAGGTCGATAATATTAAGGTAGAAAACAGGAAGTATAAACATCTCACGTTCACGCTTGGTGAATGGGAAGAGGTAAAACAAAGAGCCGACGAGTGCCATATGAAAACTGCTACATATATTAAGTACATGGCACTGCACGGTAAGATCGTGAATGTTGATATGGAGAACGCCAACAGTATCTTGGGTGCGTTGAGCCGTATCGAAAAAAGCGTGACTGACAGCCGCCTAAAATGCTTGATGGATTATCTCCTGTCGATTACAGACTTAGAGCAGCATAGCAAAAGCGACCAAGATCACTCTTAGTCGCTTTGCATAATTATTCCTTATTGAACCCTCTGCGGTGATATGACGCAGAACATTGAAGAACGTGCAAAAATCAACACCTTCCGTTCCGTCAGTGCCATGATTGCAATCGGTATTATCAATATTATCACACTGCCGTTGATTTCAAAACTGGGCGGCAGTGACAAGCGTGGTTATCTGCTGGTAGCTGTACTTTATGGTGCGATTTTTGCTGCCTGTCATATTTTCTGCTTTGCTAAGACAAAGAAAGCAGTAACCATTCCGGAAAAGAAGAAAATCCCCATAAAGCTGCAAATTCAGACTGTGCTTCAAAATAAGCCCTATCTGCTGGCATTACTTGGACAGTTCCTGTTTGGCGTGACACTCTATGGAAGAAATGCAGATGCACTATATTATTTTAAGTATGTGGAGGGCAGCGAATCCCTGTTTACTACTTATTCCATGGCAATTATTATTCCGTCAATTATTGGTGCCGGACTGTTTCCTATTATTTTCAGATGGTTTGGAAACAAAGGCAGATCAGCTTCTATATTGGCGCTTGGAACAGGTGTATGTATGCTGTCGCTGTATCTGTTCAGTCCTGTAGAGACACCTGTTCCGTTTTATATCTGTTCTGGTCTGACACGGTTCTTCTTTACAGGTTTTAACACGGCTATTTATGCCATTATTCCCGATTGTGTAGAATATGGCGAATGGAAAACCGGTGTCCGCAATGACGGGTTCCAGTATGCATTTATCTCTCTTGGAAATAAAATCAACATGGCAATCGGTACATCTGTTTTTGCAGCAGTACCGGGAACAGCTGGTTTTGAGGCAAATATGCAGCAGAAGCCTTGTTGCGTAAGGAAGTGAAAATTGCTGTAATCACATTGGGCAAATTGGGCGCTTATGTACGGACATATGACGGCGGTCAGATCGTCAAGGGTTTCAGAAATAAAGCATTAGATGCAACCGGAGCCGGCGACGCATTCTGGGGCGGATTTCTCTATCAGTTCTGCCGCTGCGGAAAACTTCCGGAAGAGGTATCTGTTTCTGAAGCGGCATCATTTTTTTACTTGCTGTTTTATATTGCTCGGAACAGATTCAACCAGATCTTTTACAATATGAATCTCTCCACGGAGTGTAAATCGCTTTGTTTTGACACTTTTTACGAAAATTGATTACATTTATTGTTAGTTTATTGATTGCATAAAAGCAAAACCCCTGATTCGAGATGAATCTAGGGGTTTTGCGACAGGCTGAGCGTCCCGAAAATTATCGGAACGCTCTTATTTATTTCTTCTTGTCAGAAAGCTCAGTGATTATCTGAATGAACGAATCAACGTCAGAGAAGTCCTTGTAAACGGAAGCAAAACGCACATATGCAACGTGGTCAAGCTTTTTCAGACCCATAAGCACCATATCGCCTATCTCACTTGTAGTGGTCTCAGTCTGCATTTTGTTTGCAAAGGTGTTCTCTATATCGTCAACAAGGTTTTTCATATCATCAACACTGACAGGACGCTTTTTGATAGCGTTCTGAATGCCTTTTATAAGCTTCTGTCTGTCAAAAGGCTCAAACGAGCCGTCACGCTTGTATACCATAAGCTGTGGCTTTTCGACCACCTCATAAGTAGTGAAACGCTTTCCGCATTTCGGACACTCACGGCGGCGACGCTTTTTTCCCTCGCTTGGACGTGAATCTATTACTCTTGTATCTTCATAGTTGCAAAAAGGACATCTCATTATAAACACTCCTTAGTTAAGAGAAAATTTTGTGCGTGATATTGCATATATTGTGCTTTTATTAATTAATTATACCATAGATTGTGGACGATTGCAAGAGGGTATATAAAAAAAGTTGCGGTAAAGGAATTCAGCAGTTTTGCGGCAGACAAACCATAGCATAATTGTAGGGGACGGCGCCCTCGACGTCCCCTACATGGGTAGTGCAATATTTATGCACGGATATGGCAGACTTTAAGAAAGTTTCAGTGTACAAAAAAACAGACAGCAGAAGCCGTCTGTTTGTGTTTGATATATTACTTGTTAAGATATTCGAGATTTTTTCTGATAAGATCGCATCTCTGCTTTACGCAGTCAACAGAACGCAGTGGGTCTGACGGAGTGTTGAATGTGTAATCCATAAGCTTGTCGATCGTTGTTGCCGCAACGTGAAGTCTTGTGTCTGATGAAGCGTAGTAAATATACACGTCACCGTTTGCACGAACGATCGCGCCGTTTGTGAACGCAACGTTTGATACGTCGCCAACTCTTTCACTGCCGTGTGGTGCAATGAAAAGTCCTGACGGCGAAGCGATTAGCTTAGAAGGGTCTTTAAGGTCAGTTGCAAATACATAAATTACGTATCTAAGACCTGCGGCTGTGTTTCTTACGCCATGTGCAATGTGTATCCAACCCTTTGGTGTCTTGATAGGAACTGCGCCTGCACCGTTCTTTACCTCTGTGATTGTGTGATACTGCCTTGGTGAGATAACAACTTCATCTGTGCAGATAACAGGGTTTGTGATGTCTTCGCAAAGACCGAAGCATACTCCTCCGCCTGAGCCAGTTTCGATAAAATCGTCCTGTGGACGTGTATAAAATGCGTACTTTCCGTCAACGAACTCAGGGTGAAGTACAACGTTTCTCTGCTGTGGTGACTTGGACTTGAGATTAGGAAGTCTTTCCCATGTTTTAAGATCCTTTGTCCTTACGATTCCTGCCTGAGCTGTAGCGGCAGAAAGATCGTTTGAAGTCTTGTCCTTGCTCTCTGAGCAGAATACACCGTATATCCAGCCGTCCTCATGCTGGGTAAGTCTCATATCGTATACGTTTGTTTCCTCCGGTTCAGTGTCAGGAAGCTGAACAGGGAAGTCCCAGAAACGGAAGCCGTCAACAGGGCTGTCGCTCTCTGCTACTGCAAAAAATGACTTTCTGTCATTGCCCTCAACTCTTGCAACAAGGTAATACTTGCCGTTGAGATAAATAGCGCCTGAGTTCAGTACTGCGTTTATGCCCAATCTCTCCATGAAGTATGGATTTGTCTCAGGGTTCATGTCATATTTCCAGATAATAGGTGCGTGTGCGGCTGTCAGAACAGGGTAAACGTATCTGTCATAAATTCCGTTGTAGCTGTCGGACACAATGTTTTTTCTGTTGATGAGAGTCTCGTATTCGGCTGTCACCCTTGCTTTGTTTCTTTCAAAATCTGTCATATCAAGCAATTTCCTTTCGGTAAAAAATCTTCTTAAACAAGTATACTATAATAATTCGCTAATTACAAGTACCACTGAAAACATCAAACGATTACATGAAAAAAGTTTTACGAACTGCATAAATGCTGTACATATTTTGCTGTTTTGGTTAATGTTTTCTACAAAAAAGCTCTTGTATCTGTTTTATATTCATTCAAAACGGGCATATTGAATATTTGAACTTTATGCGCGTATTTTAAACAATATTGATTGTGATATTGTGTTTTAACAATACATATGTATTTTATTGTGCAAAGTGTACAATTAAATTGCTGATAATTGTGTTATAATGGTGATTGACAATAGCTTTATATGTGTTGTATAATTATAGCAAGATTTAATATATGAACTCATCAACTACATACGGACAGCTTTGATGCTAAAATATTGAATTATGGAGGAATATTTTATGAATTACAAAAAGTACATAGCGGCTGTAATGGCTTTGTCAATGGCAACAGGAGTAGCGGGTTGCGGAAGCTCATCAAACTCTTCAAGCAAGGCGGAGGACGATTTTTCTGCAACAGAGAACGTTGCGGTAGCTGACACGGAATCTATCGAGGCTATCCCTGAGGGTGCTGAAAAAGAGATACTTTATCTCGGTGAGGGCGACCTTAACCCTACTAAGGGCAGTCCTGAGAAGAGCACAGAGCTTCAGCTTTTTGAGAGCAAGGGCGGAAAGATAAGATTCCAGCAGACTTCAAATGAGGACAGATTTGATAATCTTGCTGCTGCTATCACAGCTAACAAGGATATTCCTGATATATTCAAGTATGAGTGGCTTGCATTCCCTTCACAGGTAGTAAAGGATATGTATCAGCCTATCGACAGCCTAGTTGATTTCAGCCAGCCTTTGTGGTCTGCAACAAAGGATACAGCAGATCAGTTCATGCTTGATGGAAAGCACTATGTTGCGCCTCTTGGCTATTCTGCTTCTGCTATGCTCTGCTATGATAAGGATATCATTGACGCAGAGGGCCTTGACGATCCATATGAGCTTTACGTAAACAATGAGTGGACTTGGAAGAATTGGGAGGATATCATGTCCTCATATGTTGGCAACGCACCTGCCGACACAGAGCGTTACGGCGTAAACGGCTTCTTCAGAGCGCACGTTGTTCAGCAGACAGGCAAGCGTCTTGTAAACTATGATCCTGCAACAAACGAGTTTTCAAGCAATCTTAACGACCCTGATATCGAAAAGGCTCAGAACTTCCTTTATAATATGATGAAGGACGGACTTATCCTCAACGGCTGGGTAGGCTCTGCAAGAGATTGCTTCAATCAGAACTGCTTGTTCTATGCAATGGGCGAGTGGGCTTACACAGGCAACCAAACTCCAAAGGAGGGTGAGAACTGGGGCGTTGTTCCTATCCCTCAGTATGACGATAATCAGCAGAAGATAACAACGTCTGATATGACAGCTTTCATGTGGGTAAAAGGTTCAACAAGAAGCGAAGCTGTTAAGTGCTGGTTCGAGTGCGTAAGAGCTTCAAAGACAGATCCTAAGTATGAGCAGACCAACAAGGACAAGTTCATGGAGAACAACCCTAATTGGACAGACGAGATGTATGATGTGAAAATGGACGTTGTTTCTGACGATTACCTTATGCTCTTTGACTATGCTTACGGAATATCTTCCGCTCTCGGTGACAGAAAGCAGTTTGACGGAAACCAGTGCCTTGTTGACGCACTCTACAGTGATGCTTCAAATGTTGATGAAGAGGGTGTACAGTCCACATGGACACAGGTTCGTGAGAAGTATTCTGCAACTGTAGATTCCGAGATAAAGGAACTCAACCAGAAGATCGCAAGCCTTAAATCATAATAAATAACTCCTGATAAAAAAATAACGCAGGCTGTAAAAAGTCTGCGTTATTTTTATGCGTATTTTAGAATAGCCCAAGCCCTAAAGCTGTGCGGACTGTGATGAAGATAAGTCCTGCAAAGGCGAGTATGGTAACAGGTGCGGTGAGATAGATGACTATCTTTTTGCCTTGTGAAACGTCAGGGCAGAAGTTTATGAGCCTGAAGCTGTCACGATGATATCTAAGCTCTTTTACAAAAAGCACAAGGCCCACTATCATAAGTCCGAATGAAAGCAGTGCGACAGCTATTATTATCATTGGTGCTGTGCCTGTGATCTGACCTTTTTCAAGGTCTGCGGCAAACTTGTCAAAGTCTATCGAACCAAGTGCGACGCTCTGAATTGCTCCGATAGTGTTCATGGTGAAGTGAAGTATCAGAGACGGGAAGATAGATCCTGTTTTTGCAACCATAAAGCAGGCACACATTCCCATAACAGCCGCATAGAGTATCTGCTGATAGCTTCCGTGCCAAAGTCCGAATGTCAGCCCCACCATTATAATGCCTGTGAGCTGTCCACATTTTTCAGCATTTCTGAAAAGCGTACCCCTGAACATAAGTTCCTCAAAAAACGGTGCAAGCACTGACATTGCCAGCACGCTCGTTACGCCGCCCAGGGCAGTGCCGCTTGAAGTGAAGTCAACGCCTTTAAGGCTCGTTCCCGAAGCTTTCTGCACATATGAGAAAATAAATGTGTTGATATAATTTGCGGCGTAGATAAGCCCGAATGATATGACGATCCATTTTGCGACCCATTTTGCAGGCATTGAAGGCTTTCTGAAACAGGCTGTTATTTTAAGTCCCTCTTTTTTGCCACTCACAAGTCTGAATACCACAAGAACTATTGGCACAACTACTAGATACTGTATGCAGTAGCTCACAAGCTGAGCGATATCCTCATAGTAGGCGGACTTTCCTGCGATATGGTACACCGCCAAGTCGCCAAGTCTTATAAGTGCGATATCAAGCATATAGAAAATTATCACCATAAGTGAATTTACGTTTGAGGTTTTTCGTATAAGTTTTATTGTATCGTTATTCATTTTATTATCTCCATATTTGCGTTAGGTGTTTTACAAGAAAATTATATCACAGGTGGAGTTTTGTGTCAATCGAAACGTTGTTATTAGTGAGGAGTTAGGAGTGAGGAGTGAGAAATTATGGTATCGCCTGCGGCGATTTATTTTTTTGCTTTTTGTATGAAAAAAAGACCGCCCTATGATGAGCGGTCTTTTGGTTGAAAGTTTTTAAAAGGTGGGCGAACACTGTTCGCCCCTACAAATCAACAGTTGTATGTACTGCGATATTAGAGCTTAACTATCTCGCCGTACTGCTCTCTGCCTGCACCTACAGCGTTTGACTCGTCTGTATCAATGTGCATAGCAAGAGCGAACTTGTCGCTTACTCTGATAACAGTGTCGCAGAGGATAGCTGTTCTTTCTGCAGACTCTATCTTTACTGCAACGATATCCTTATCCTTTACGCCGAATGTTTCAGCGTCAGCAGGTGTCATATGGATATGTCTTTTAGCAACGATAACGCCCTCAGAACACTCAACTTCGCCACATGGGCCAACAAGCTTGCAAGCGCCTGAACCTGCTGTGTCGCCTGACTCTCTGATAGGAGCGGCAACACCGATAGAACGTGCGTCTGTAGCTGAAAGCTCAATCTGGTCTGCTTTTCTTACAGGACCGAGGATAGATACGTTTGCAAGCTCTTTCTTAGGACCTACAACTGTAACTCTCTCCTCGCAAGCAAACTGACCAGGCTGTGAAAGATCTTTCTTCTTTGTAAGTGTTGCACCCTTTCCGAACAGCGTTTCAAGAGTTTCCTGAGTAACGTGAACGTGACGTGCAGATGTTTCAACGATAAACTTTGGCATGATGAACATTCCTTTCAATTATTGTATTTACATTTCTATTTTACTACTATTTTCGCCACAGGTCAAGGGGTAATTTAACTTTGGGTAACAAATTTTTTGTCATGTTGATCAAAAAAACAGCGGCTGCCGTTTGAGACAACCGCTGTGTGCAGTTAAGAGATCAGTTATTTCTTGTGTTTTTTCTTTATTCCCATTGCCGCACCGCCGCTTATCAACAGCATTGCAAGCCAAAGGCTCATACCACTGCCGCTTCCGGTCTGTGGATTTTTCTGCTCGCTCTTAGGCTTATCAGCCGTAGAGCTGTCTGCCTTGATTTCGCTTGAATCGTTTTTCGGCTTTTCTGCTGTAGAGCTGTCTGTCTTGCTCTCGTTAGTATCGCCTTTCGTATTATCTGGCTTTGAGTTATCTTTTTTGTCATCACTTGGAGTGTCTTTCAGCTTATCTGTAATAGTGTCTGCCTTTTGTATCTCCTTTGTGACGTCCTTGTCACCGAAATACTTGCCGCATTCTTCGCAGTACCAATACTCGATATTTCCCTTTTTGTCATGTGTTGCGTCAACTTTATCTATATGTGTGAGCTTTCCATGATTGTTCGGGTCGATATCGCCGTATTCACTGCCGCAGATATCGCAGGTGGCTTTCTTTGTGCAGGTCGCTTTGCCGCCGGAATGTGTACACTTGTATCCGCACTCTGTACATTCGCCTGCGTTCCATTCGTGGGGTTCTCTCTCGATAGTCACCTCGCCACAGCAATCATATTTTTTCTCGTGTTCTTTGCTGTCAAATTTCCAAACAGGTTTGCCTGTGTGATTTGTCGGGTCAAGGTCGCCGTATTCTTTATTACAGAATTTGCACTTTGCTTTTTCAGTACAAGTCGCAGTGCCGCCCACATGGTTTTCCAGCACGGTTACTTCTTTTTCACCTGTGATGACAAAACCGTCTTTGAGTTTTGCCGAAGCGTAAATCGTCATTGTTCCGCTCTCAAGATCTGACGCACTTACCTTTGCGGTGTAAAGATCGTCTTTTGCGGTAAACGCCAATTCCGTACCGTCGTCTGCAAATCTGAATCCTACTGTCACGTCAGTACAGCCCTCAGGCAGAGCAAATGTAAATTCATAATCACCTAAAGGACAGGTCTCGTCAGTTCCGTTTATGGATATTTTCAAAATAGTTGATTTTTTCGTTTCATATCCGCAAATTGTACATTTCTGCCAATATTCGCCGTCTTCCGTATTCCACTTGTAGGCGTGAAGTTCCTTTTGGCTGTCAGTTCCGCACTCACTGCACTGTTTCCAATGTCCGTTTTCGTCGGATATATAATCGCCGAAGCTGTGTTCGATAGGCTCGCCCTCAGTAGCCTGACAGCGTTTGCAGGTCTTTGGAGCTGTGCAGGTCGCTTCTTTCCAATCATGTCCCAATGGGTTTATAGGCTCATCTTTGTACTGTGAACATTCGGAGCAATTAAACCTCTTCACACCCTTATCGATGCAAGTCGGCTCGGAGATTATCGTTCCCTCGTCAAATATATGTCCGTCTACTTCGCAGTTTCTTATTACTGTAAGCGTTGCTTTTTCCGATACCCAAGTACCCACATAGTCCGCATTTTCAGCGTTCTTGACCGTACATCTGTACATATATCCGTTAAAGCTTATGTTCGTTGCACAGGTGGTGAATGTAGTCGACCATTCTTCCTTGCCGTCCACGACTTTTGAATCAAGAGAGAACGTTCCGTCAGCTTCGGTAACGTCTGCAAAAGTCTTTCCATCGTCCTTGCTCACCTGCCACATCACCTCAGCTCCGTAAGGATTTCCCTGAGCGATAGGAAGTGTGAACGTAGCCTTTTCTCCGCTGTTTATGGTCTTATTGCCGAGTGAGGCTGTAAACTCAGGAGAATAATATATTGTAAGCTTTGCCGCATTTGAAACTACAGAGCCGTATTCATTTGATACAACACAGCGCACAAGCTTTCCGTTGTTTTCTTTTCGCACTTTTAATGAATGTGAATTGTCGTTGGTATATGGGATATCCACGAAAGTTTCTCCGTTATCGCTGCTTTCCTGCCACTGATATTGGAGCGGTTCACTGCCTGTTGCTTCTACATTGAAGAAATAGTAACGTTCAATTACGATAGTTATTTCTCCGGGCTTAACAGGTGCAGGCTGGCTGGGAGCGTTTGTTGAACCGCTTTGCGGGTGCTTTACTATGACCGGTGCTTTTTCGGAGAAGTTTATCGTAACAGGGCCGAAAACGGTCGGTTCAGTTTTCTGTCCGTCTCCTGTTGATACCCATGTTTTGCATCTTATCTGCCAGCCGTTCATTTGGCTTTCTATAGTAGGCTCGTAAACAGAAGAAGTTTCTCCGTCAATGGCGGTGAAAGTCTTTCCGCCGTCCTTGCTCACTTCCCATAGATATTTGAGCCTTACTGCGCCATTTGGCGTATTGTTTGTGACCTCGAATTTTGCCTTTTTATCCAAGTGGAATTTGTCAGGAGCAGTAAATACCGGCTCGTCAATGAAGATATATGCGTCATAGGTATATGAATGATTGAGCTTGGAATCCCAGCCTAAATAATATACATCTGCCTGATAATGCGTACCATTGTCACTGTTGCCCATACGCCCCACATACATGCTTGTGCCATGGGCATTTATTTTTGTGCGCTTGTCGTTTTCAACACTGTACCATTCTACTCGGATATCACTGTCTTGCAGTGAGGACGGCTCGTTTTCCATTGTTTTCAGCGTAACGACGTCGTTCTTTTTCACAACAAAGTATTTTAATGTTATAGGATCAAAAGGTATCCTATGCTCTAAGATATTCGTTCCATAACGCAGATTAAAATAGGTGTTCTCATCTTCAAGAGTGCCGTCAGCTTTTATTTTAAAAGCATTCACGCCATAAATGGAATCCTGTGACTTGAGCCAGAGATGAAGCTTGTTTCCGTCATGGAATATTTCTGAGCGGTTATAGCCATAAAAATCGTCATATGGCGGCTGACGTGTGTTAGCACTGCCTATAAACTCATTGCCATCTGCACCCCTTGCAACATAGGTGTACTTGTGTACCGAGTTTCCTTTTGCGTCCACAGCCTTGCCGTTGTCATTGAAGTCAGCGCTTCCGCCTGATATCTGCAAGATTACGTTGTCACCAAGCGTTCCAGAGTAGTTTCCGCTATCAATGATGACCTTGCCCTCTCCTACAATGTTAAGTCCTCGCACGATCGCACTGTTTGTAAATTCTATCGTGCCGCCTTTCAGCTCGATAGGATAAGTGAAATTATATGTTTTATCAGGGGAGGTCTTTAATTTTAAAGTTGCGCCGTCATAGACAATGATCTTCGGAAGCTCAAAACCGCTTTTGATATCTATGTTCATTTTGATATCGCCTGAAAGTATGTTTACATCAAATGGAACGTTGGTGTCCAGATCGATTTCATATATATCTTTTAGATCTATTCCGCTTGCTAAATAAAATGTTTCATAATCATGCATATCCTTGAAATATGACATTTTACCACGGCCATTATCATCTTTTATATAGATGTCATCCATGTTTTCTGTATAATATTCTGTATACCCTCCGAAGCCATACTGCGCAAACTTCTTGAAGTCAGCGGGACAAGTATCGCTTTCATAGAGTTTCAGCCGTCCCGAAACTGTTATTTCGTTGCCGCCTGATTTACGGAAACCACGATTGACGCTTTCATAATCCACATACTCTGTTCCGGCACGGACACGTCCTCTTCCTAAAAATTTTATGGCGTAATGGTGAACTTGTACGCCATATTCCATGAATCCCGGCGTGGACGGATTAATGTTTCTGCCTTCTACTGTGGCGTTGTTCTTTATTACAATACCGCCTGCTTCAAGGCCTGAGGTGTATTCTGAATCATACTCTTGTGGTTTGTATATCTCTTTAAAGACGTTACCTTCGACCTTACTGCCGTCAACTGTCAAAATTCCATATACCATTATTCCTGCAATAGTTGAACCTGCATTGTTGAAATATCCGCCTGAAGTGAGATTTTTTGGTCTGTAGTGTGTGTAATTGGTGCACTCTCCCTTAACAGGTCTGTATGTAGCACGACCCTCTACGGTGGTATTAGTGCCGTTTACATAAAGCGACCCCTCAACATAAATGCCGTTCATGCCCACAGTTGGTCCGTTTGCGCAAGCCCAAACAGTGCTGTAGTCATTAACTATCATATTATACTTTACGATAATGCAAGCGCCGAAGCTTTCGCACGATACATTAGTAGCATTTTGTTCAGTTCCGTCGCCGATAGTAAGATTTGAGCAGTATATTGCTGCGTCATGTGTTACTGCTGAAAACGTTCCGCTGCCAATGATCGTGATATTACTGTCAGGAGCATAAATTCCGCTGTAGCTCTCATTGTATTTGGTTGCAGCTTGGCTTGAAAACGGGCTGTCACCAAGATCAATGCTGCCGACAAGCTTTATGTTCAGATCTTGTTCGCCTTCAACGTATATAAGACCAAATCGGCTGGGCCTTTCGCTGTTGCCGTTTATACGTTTGCCTATAGTCGCCATGTTGTAGCCAAGAAGCGTCAGAGTCTTGCTTTGTATATCGTATTTCCAGCCCTGTTTGCTCCATGTTTTATCAGACGTTACCTGTTCGTCGCCTATCCATATGCCATATTCTGTGACCGCAAATGCGTTCAATGGTGTAATGGACATTACCATACATAGAGTAAGTATGATGCTCAATAACCGTTTTTTCATATTGTTTCCCCCTCTTCATCATCTTTTGGAAGTTTAAAATCGAATGTCATTTCCAACATTGCAAACAGCTTATACATGACCTCAGTGGCGATAGCTCTAATATCAAGCGACCCGATGAATGCAATCACTTTTGCCTGTTCTTCCTCCGGTACTTTATAAACCCGCATTGCCGCCGTCAGAAAACGTCTAAGCTTGTGGTCAAGTGGAAAATGGATATCGCATTTTCTTGCCATATAGTTGCGCATTATTCCTGATGTTCCGATTTCCATTTCATAGAAATCGCTCTCGGTATAGCCCGGAAAATTCGAACCGAATATCTGTTTCAGTTCCGTCGTAGTGTGGACATAGATATACTCAGCCGTTTCAGGCATAGTATAAGCTTCAATGTAGATCTCTCGGAGATTTTCATTCAGCTCAGTGAGGGTTATCTGTATGGCAGTTTCCACCGCATATGTGTATATCGGCGACATATTATCACCAACAATGTTCTTTGCCACTCCAAATTGTCCGCTGAACATCGTGCCCACAAGTTCCATTAGAATAGCGTCTTTTGTGGAAAATAAGTTCTGGAAGCTTCCTCTTGCAACGCCAGCTTTTTTCACTATTTGCGAGATAGTTGTCTGTTTATACCCCTGTTCCAGAAAAAGTTGGACGCATACAGTGAGTATCTTTTTTTTCGTTTCGATACCGTCTTTTCTTGTAGAAATATGTATCACCTCTTTTCATTATTTATTAATAATGATTTATAAATTAGTATGTGTATTAGTTATAACATATATAACACAAATTGTCAAGTATCAGAAAGGGGTAACAGCGAAATTTTACAATGGGCAACGATTTTTTGTATTATTTTTGCCTTAATGATTTAAAGCAAAACTCTTGTATTATTATAAAAAGTATGGTATAATCAAATTACGAAATTTTTTGTATATTTCTAAGGAGGAAATAATTATGAGTATGTATATCACTTGTCTTGACCTTGAGGGAGTTCTCGTTCCTGAGATATGGATAGCTTTTGCTGAGGCTACAGGTATCCCTGAGCTTAAAAGAACAACAAGAGATGAGCCTGACTATGACAAGCTTATGAAATACCGTATCAACATTCTTAAGGAGCATGGTCTTGGTCTTAAGGAAATTCAGGATACTATCGCAACTATCGACCCAATGCCAGGCGCAAAGGAGTTCCTTGACGAGCTGAGAAGCTTCACACAGGTAATAATCATCAGCGATACTTTCTCGCAGTTTGCAGGTCCTCTTATGAAGAAGCTTGGTTATCCTACTATCTTCTGCAACACTCTTGAAGTTGCTGACAACGGCGAGATCACAGGCTTCAAGATGAGATGTGAAAAGTCAAAGCTCACAACTGTAAAGGCTCTCCAGTCTATCGGCTTTGAAACTATCGCAAGCGGTGACAGCCACAATGACCTTGGCATGATTCAGGCAAGCAAGGCAGGCTTCCTTTTCAGAAGCACAGATAGCATCAAGGCTGAATATCCTGAGCTTCCTGCTTATGAAACATATGATGAGCTTATGGCTGCAATAAAGGCTGCTATGGACTAATAGTCTTTAACAAAGAAAAAACATAGATGAAAAAGGTAATATCACTTATAATAACAGCGGCTTTGTCACTGTCTGCGATGCATTCATGAAACAATTCGCAGAGCTTTTAGGCAAATAATATTTGTTTTTATACGGCGTTGTGTCTTTTGACACTTCGCCGTATTTTTTTTTTTTGCAAAACAATACCAAACATAATCTGCGATATGTAACGCATATTATATATAGTATCTTCGCTTTTGCCGTGAATATTTTATCATATGAAAAGTTTATACTTCTGACATAAGTTTCCCTTGACAAACGGGGTTAGTTTATGCTAATATGAATATGGTTAGTAAATACTAACCTAAATTATTGTAAAGGAGGAGTTAAGAAAAGTATGAGCGTTATAATAGTAGGCGGAAATGACCGTATGGCAACACGCTATAAGGATATCTGCAAATCATATGATTGCAAGGCTAAGGTGTTCATCAAATATCCTACAGGTTTTGATAAGAAGATAGGCAGTCCTGATCTGGCAGTGGTGTTTACTGATACAGTGTCACATAAAATGCTCAATGGTCTTAACCAAAGAGCAAGCAAACTTGATTTTCCCGTGGCTATATGCCATTCATCAAGCTGTTCGGCTTTGAAGAACGTGCTTGAAAAATATTGTACTAAAGGCGTTGTAAACGCATAGATTTATATGTATAGGTTAGGAATTTCTAACCAAAGGAGGGACTATGTCACAGTCTGAGCTGAGAAATTTTGAAAAAAGCATGGCTTATCATCTTGCCCCTGCAATGCTTGGAATAAAGCCTGCCTGTCTTATGTCAATGGAAAAGAACAAGGACGGGCTTGAAGAGAATGTCGAGCTTTTTAACAGCAGGGCATATACAAAGGGCATGAAGCTAACAGTGCTTTGCGAGTGCAAAAGCAGAAAGCTGCTTTTTCTCTATAACGAAAAGCTTTTATCTGACAGACTTGCAGACAACAGAGTAAGAAAGCTTCTTGAAAGCTTTGGCTATGACAGCTGTATGACCCTTGAACAGCAGCTTGAAAGGCTGTCTGGAAGAATATCCGCAAGTGAGGATTTTCCTCATGAGATAGGTCTGTTTCTAGGCTATCCTGTTGATGATGTGACAGGGTTCATACAGAACAAGGGAAGAAACTATCTTCTTTGCGGATATTGGAAAGTCTACTCTGACGAAAACAGAGCAAGACGTATTTTCAGCAATTATGACAAGTGCAGAAATTATCTGTGTAATAAACTTGCTCAGGGCGAAAGCATTTACCAAGCCCTGAAAATTTCTTAGGAGGTAATCATAATGAAAACAGCAGTAATTTATTGGAGCGGTACAGGCAACACAGCAGCAATGGCAAGTGCAATCGCAGCAGGTATGGGCGAAGGCACAGAGCTGTACTCCGTAGATCAGTTCACAGGCGATATTGCAGAATATGACAAAATCGCTTTCGGCTGCCCCGCAATGGGTGACGAAGTTCTGGAAGAAGGCGAATTTGATCCCTTCTTCTCCTCTATCGAAGGCAAGCTGGGCGGCAAAAAGGTTGCTCTGTTTGGTTCCTACGGTTGGGGCGACGGACAGTGGATGCGCGACTGGGCAGAAAGAACAACAAAAACAGGCGCGAACCTGTATGACGATGGTCTGATGGTAAACGGTTTCCCCGATGCTGATGCAAAAGTGCAGTGCACAGCATTCGGCGAAGGCTTCGGCGCATACTAATTCGTTAGATAGCATCTGACTCAGATGTTTCTATAAAAAAACTCCTCAAATAAACTCTCTTAAATTTAAACTCTATTATCTCTCTAAAAACGAAAACGAGTCCAAATGGGCTCGTTTTTGTTATGCTTTTTTCGGGATGCTCTCCCCTGCTCATGCTCCCACCCTCTTTAACTTCCCTGCTCTTCGCGCTTTGGGGCGGTGTACTGGATCGGTGGTGGTGTTCTTCCCTCTTGTTCCGCTGCGAAAGAGGTATAATGTTTTGGATGATTGGGATGGGGATTTATTCAGCCTCCCTGCGGCTGTCAGAGAGACTTTTGGGTTTGGATGACTGCGAAGTCGGGTTGCGCCGAGAACGCCTGTCAGAGAGGGAATTACAGCGCGGACAGGACGCGCCTTTTCTGCAAAACGGATATATAAAATGCCCCTCACAGGAAATTCCTGCAAGGGGCGGAGAGAGGATTCGATATTTATTTTTCTGTATGACAGTCACAGCTGTGGTCAGAATCACCGGGGTGATGCTTCTGGCAACGTGTGGAATAGGGGCAACCTACGCATGCACCTTTCTTTTTCTCTTTTCTGATGTAGAACAATGCTGCACCAATAATAATTACCACTAATAAACCAACGATAATATCTATCATACTTATGACTCCTTTTTATGCGAACTTATGCGCTCTTTGCGCTATTGCTCATGTTATTGCCAAGCGCATATTCCTTTGCAATACTCTTGTTTGCTTTCACAATCAGATGTGCAATGAATGCAGCGATCAGGATAACCACAATCAGGCCGGGGATGAAGCCATTGCCCAGAGAGCCGGTTGTGATCAGTGTACCAATCTGGTATACGAAGAATGCGATTGTGAAGCCTGTTGCGAACTGCAGACCAATGCCGCCGAA